>UOFT01000008.1_pt1 | contig 43643 bp, 40 predicted proteins | sample 1990121 | NCBI WGS metagenome assembly UOFT01 (sample SAMEA4728526, study PRJEB27164) | hydrothermal vent metagenome | biome: marine basaltic hydrothermal vent biome; feature: marine hydrothermal vent; material: mineral | place: Pacific Ocean | collected 2011-06-14/2011-07-23 | depth 1741 m
GATTATCTTCTAGCCCTTCCTGATTAAATAAAATTAAAGACTGCTCCTGATCGGCTAAATTCTCGCTGTGCATATAGGGCATATATAAAAAGGCTTTTTGTTCGGTTGTGAGCTCTGCATCAAAGCCTTGATTAATAGCCTGCTCTGCAATTTCGCGTGATAAGGCTTCGGTTTCAAAACTTTGCGACTGGCCACGAAACATGTTTAACGGGAACTGATCGAGAATAATCACTAATGCCAATGCGCCTAATGGTTGGGTTTGCCAGTCTTTTAGTTTTAAATTTTTTGCATCAGTATAAACAGATAAATATTTTTCTTCTAATAACCCATCAAAGTCGCTCGTTGAGTTAAACCACAGTGGTTTGGTTTTCTCATTAAACCAGAAATCAATAATATTTTGATAATCCATTTTCACATTCCCTATTTAAATAACATATTCAATATTAAGTCCACCCAAACCACAGTAGCCATTCGGGTTTTTCGCTAAATATTGCTGATGGTAATCTTCTGCATAATAAAATTTTGGTGCTTCGATAATTTCAGTTGTAACATTATCCTGTCCATTTTTTTCTAACAGTATCTGAAATTTTTGTTTTGATGCATTGGCCACGTTAGTTTGTTCATCTGAATAACAATAAATACCACTGCGGTACTGCGTGCCACGATCATTACCCTGACGCATACCTTGTGTAGGGTTATGTGATTCCCAGAATATTTTTAGCAAAGCCTCAAAGCTGATAACTTCAGGATCATAGATAACCCGCACCACTTCATTGTGGCCGGTCATACCGGAACAAACTTCTTGATAAGTCGGATTAGGTGTAACACCAGCAGCATAGCCCACCATCGTTGAATAAACGCCTTCCAGTTGCCAGAATTTTCGTTCTGCGCCCCAAAAACAGCCCAGACCAAATATGGCTTGCTGCATCTGGTCAGGAAAAGGACTCACTAAAGTAGTACCCAATACCGCATGCTGTGTCGAAAAATCCGTGGCCATTTCAATGGCCTGATCTCGCCCCAGTAAGGCCTCTTTTGCTGTTGGCAATAATACTTCACTCATATTCAAATACTCTAAATTACTTAAACTGGCCGCTAAATTCTCACGCCAAATTGACTGGTTTAGTCGGTTAATATATACCATTTATCTTGCAATAGGACGTTTCACTTTACAATAAACTCGGCCTCACCTATATATAAATGTAGGTCATCGCCTTATTGGCAGCGATAACTCAGCTGAATACGCTCAGCTCAATATACTCAGCTCAATATACTCAACTACAAGGGGCTTACATAAAGTGGAAATATTACGCAAAGGTGAGTCTGGCGTTATTCCATTTAGAACTGGTCGGTTCTTTAATGTTGAAACTAAATGGTATTTTTCTTCCAGAGAGGGTATCGACTATGGCCCTTTCGATTCGAAGCAACAGGCTGAAGTAAGCCTGGATGTTTTTATGCAGAACGTTATCAATGTTGAAACTCAACTAAAAGCCTAAAACCCTTTTTATTGTCCACTATTCCCACCTGTTTTAATTCTGCATTAATACCCTTTATAAGATTTATATTGCTGAAAAGACTATAATTTGCTGCCTATAAATTTAAAAGGTTACATTTGATGTCCGAAGATAAAAGCAAAGCAGAACAAATCGCCAAAGACTGGTTACACAATATCATCAAAACAGTCGAAGAAAAAGATTTAAACGCTCACCTCAATCTCATTTCTAAAAAAGTAAACTTAACTGGCGTACCCGGTTTTGAATCGATTGGTTACGATGACTGGGCAAACCAGTGTAAACATGAATTTGAAAATAACTTAATTAAACAAATAGCCTATACTGGTTTTAAACTACGTGTTAATAATGATAGCAGCATTATGTTTAAAACATATGAAACCGTAGAAGCGGCCGACAACACAATGAATGCACAGGGTATTGAAGTCATTATCGAAAAAGAAGAAGATGGGCAGTGGCGCGTTATTCAGGAACGCATTATGCCTGATGATGAAACAAAACATGACCAACTTCTGAATACCTGAATACCCTTACCGACTTGAGACCCACTGCGCATTATTTTCACAGCACGCACGATAATATAATAAGGAAATCACTTGAGGTCTTTATAAAAAGTGACCCCCTCTTATCGACTAACAGCGGAGAATATGGAATGTTTGATATTAATGAAATGAAAAAAAATGTGAGTGATAAATTTGGCAAGGCATCTGAAAACAAGTTTGAATCCAACATAACCAAAACGAAAGATGAGCCAATAAAAACAACTACTACGAGCACTCAACTTGCATCGATTGGCTCATCCATCCACTTCAAAGGCGAGCTCACTGGTGAAGAAGGCTTGATTATTGATGGCCGAGTTGAAGGTACTATCGACCTAAAAGGTAACCAGCTTATTATTGGTAATAACGGGAAAATAAAAGCCGATGTGTTCGCACAAACCATTATCGTTAATGGCTCACTCACTGGCGAATTACACGGTAAAGAAAGAGTTCATATTAGCAAAACAGGTAAAGTACAGGGTAATATCTTTTCACCCCGCGTATCCCTTGAGGATGGTGCTAAATTTAAAGGCAGCATCGACATGAGTGACGTCAAGAATGAAAAGCCACAATCGAACCTGCAAGACAATCAACTTAAGCGCGCCTGATCGTTTTGCCAATGTTACCCCAGCTACAACCTGCATTATCTGAATATTATTCAGATAATGCAGAGCCTCTTAAAACACGAATATTCGATTCAATATGGGAAGCCTTCAACCAGCCGAATGCTACTTGCGTTTCAAAACCAAAGGTACTTGATTTAGGTGAAGCCCAACCTGATAGCTTTAATTTTTATTCAGAACAAGCGGGCTATTTAACAATAGCTGACTGTATTAAACCATTAAGCGAACTGGAGTGGCCAGAGGAAGAAAATCCAAATCAGTTCCTAACAAAACAAATTGAAGAAATAATCCCACTTACCAATATACAATATGATCTCATTCTTGGCTGGGATAGCTTTAATTTTATCCAATCTAAAATTCTACCCTATGTACATAACCATCTTTTAAGCTTTTGCACAAACAAAACAATGATTCATGGTTTTTTATTTACTTCAGAAAACCGGCCTACATACCCCTCTGTTTTTAAAATACTGGATTCAGGCAGAATCAAGCATGCCGTTAGTAATGATCAAGTTAGGCAACACACCCCTCTCACACCACTAGCAATAAATAAATATATGCCAAACTTTAAATACGCCCGATCTGTATTAATGCGAAGTGGTTTACAGGAATTTGTATTAACTCATAAATAAAATATCAGCATACAATGGTTTTAGATTTTTGACACTAAAACCCGCCATATCAATGTCATCTAGATCCAGTTCATTATTTATTCTTTTTTTATCTAGGCTTATCAGTTTATCTGCCATACTTTCTGCCTCGATATTCAAGCATGCAGATTCAGATTGATACTGGTATCTTTCAGGAAAAATTTCCGGATAAGATAACCTGTTTGGCACAATAGGAATGCACCCCGATGCCACGGCCTCTAATACGGCCACCCCTTGGAAGTCATGCAGCGCCGTTGATAATATAAAATCAGACTGCCGCAAGATATTTTTATAATCTTCCTTCGATTGTATAAATCCGTAATTTAACAATTCATTTGGGAATTCTTTTTTAATTTTCAACAATGCCTTGGGTATGGTTCTAAATTTTTGACCAATCAAATTAATTTTAAACATGAAATCTCGTTGCCGTAATACATTTAAAAATGCATCAAGCTGATTAGGCCCTTTGTCATATTCCCAACGATGGTTCCATAATAAAACAGGGGTAGGGTTTCCTTTATTTTTAATCTGTTTTGTCTCATTAATCGTAATTGGGACAGAAATAATAGTGTGTTTTTTTATAATGATATCTAGGGTATCTTCGGGCACTTCATCCGGCATTTTTTTAAGAAATTTACCCAACCCAGTAATAAAGGTCTGATAATTATAGTCCGTATTAAAAACTAGTTGGTCTGCGCATAAAGCATTATACAAGCTGACCATTTTAGGCTCAGTATGATCATTCCCTACGCTTACTGGATAGGCAAACTGGTTTTCATGAAAGTATACAGTCCAGGGGATCGTAGACAACTTTGGAACTAAACCTCGCAAGGTGGCACAATCCACCATCGATGTGGCGATAACTCTGTCGTATGATTGCTCTAAAATACCACGCTGCCCCACTCCCCAGCTTAAAGCATTGCCCCGTATTCGCCAGTTAAAATAGCGCCCCGGCAAAGTGAGTAGTTGCCAATCATGTTCGGGAAACATCTTTAACAAATTATCACACCAACTCTGGTGGCTTTGAGCACTATACGCTGATAATAATAAAATTCTCATGTTCTATCCGTCAAAATTTATAACCGATTCAGGCTCCATTCAGCATCACCTCGTTACACTGCATCCATCATAGAAAAAAATACCGTTAAACAGGAGGCACGTTATGAAAATCACAACCCGAAATATTGCCATCAAGAGTATCATGTTAACAGGCTTAGCAACGATGATAACTGCAATACCACTGGCTCATGCTAGCCCTACTGGCTATGCAGCTAATCCATCAAACTTTGACAACTTTATCGTCAAAGCAAAAGTTGTCAATGTTACGCCCATTTTTAGATATGTCCGTATAAATACACCTAGCGAACGTTGTTATAGAGAACCTGTGAGCCATACAAACTACAATGATGGCAACCGCAACGGAAAAATGCTGTTGGGTGGTTTAATCGGTGGCATAATTGGAAATAATATTGGCCATGGGAAATCCCGTAAAGCCCGAGCAGTTGTGGGCGCATTAGTCGGCTCACAAATTGGAAGTAATCTTGCAGATAAACAGGCATACAGAGTGCGACATGCGGGTTACCAGCAACGTTGCAACACACAAAACATAAGTAAAACCAGAAAGCAGATTGATGGTTACAATGTTAGTTATAAATTTCGTGGGCGTATATTCACAACAAAAATGCCATACGACCCAGGGCATAAGATTGCATTACGAGTGAATTTATCACCAGTCGTTAATTAAGTTACATTGCAATATTAAGAGACTGTACTAAATCGTTTTATGATTGAATTTGAAGACCGTTTAAGCGATTATGTTTAAACGTAAATAAAACAGTTACACAGAATTATTTACAGGGTCTGCCCTTAGTAGTAAAAAAATATTAAACTAATACTAGGTTATCCCGATGAATAATTTCATCTTCGTTAATATAACCCAAAATATCTTTTATTTGATTGCTTGGCTTACCAAGAAGACGGCGTATTTCATCGGCATTGTAGTTGACCAAACCACAGGCAATTTGTTTCCCTGCCAACGAAACACAAGAAACCATTTCACCTCGATTAAACTGACCATTTACTTTTTTAATGCCAACAGAAAGTAAACTGCTTCCCGATTTGTTTAGCACCTTCTCTGCACCTTCATCTATCGTCAGCGTGCCGCGCATTTGCAAATGCCCGGCTAACCATTGTTTATGGGCACTGTCTGCTTTATTTTCTGTAAAAAGTAAGCTCCCAATATTATCGCTAGCATGAATGCATGTTAAGTTGTTTGCATCGCGGCCACTGGCAATAATCGTATTAGTACCTGAACGAGCGGCAAGTCTTGCGGCTCGAAGCTTTGTTAACATGCCACCACTGCCAAACTTTCCACCGGTTGATTCAACCATAGCATCCAAGATAGTATCACTTACGTTTGCTTGCTGGACAATTTTAGCGTCTGAAGAGTTGCGTGGATTTTTATCAAATAAACCTTCCTGATCCGTTAGAATAATTAAATGATCGGCTTCAATCAAATTTGCAACCAGTGCAGCTAGAGTATCGTTATCACCAAAACGAATTTCATCGGTTACTACGGTGTCGTTCTCATTAATAACAGGGATAACATTTAAGTCGAGCAAGCTACGAATTGTACTGCGAGCATTTAAATAGCGTTGCCGGTTAGATAAATCATCATGGGTTAACAAAACTTGTGCGGTGTGTAAGCCATAGTGACTAAATTCAGATTCATAAGCTTGTACCAACCCCATTTGGCCAACGGCTGCGGCGGCTTGCAGTTCATGCACCGCACTTGGTCGTTCGGTAATACCTAAACGACTCATGCCTTCAGCTACTGCGCCAGATGATACTAAAACAACTTCCAGACCGGCTTTACGTAGCTTTGCGATTTGCTCAACCCAGATTTTTATATTTTCTTTATTTAAACCGGCACCGTCATTGGTCAGCAGGGCGCTACCAATTTTAATCACCCAGCGGCGGGATGATTTTAGTTGTTCACGGTAATCAGGCTGCGTATTTTTCATTTTAGTTATTAATAGCTTCTCTCTGGTGACCCATTTTTATTTATTTTCTTCTATTTGATTCTCTTGTTCCAAATTCAAAGCCAATTGCTCTTCCACATGCGCCATAATATCAAAACACAGCGCTTGCGTACCTTGTTTATTGATCGCCGCGATTTTATAAACCGACCCTGTCCAATCTAACCTTTTAATAATATCATCACAATATTCCTGCTGTGTGTCTTCCGGAATTAAGTCCATTTTATTCAATACTAACCAGCGGGTGTAATTCGATAAATCCTGGCCGTATTTATCCAGTTCTTTTTCTATAACCCGAACACTATCAACCGGATCTACTTCATGGTCAAACGGAGCCGAATCAACAATATGCAGTAACAAACGTGTACGCGATATATGTTTCAAGAAGGTAATCCCTAAACCCGCACCTTCGGCTGCCCCCTCGATAATACCGGGAATATCCGCAACAACAAAACTGCGATGTTCCTCAACACTCACCACGCCTAAATTGGGGTGCAAGGTTGTAAACGGATAATCGGCCACTTTGGGTTTAGCCGCAGAAACCGAACGAATAAAAGTCGACTTACCCGCATTGGGTAAACCCAACAAACCCACATCGGCAAGCACTTTCAGTTCTAAACGTAACGCGCGTTCTTCGCCTTCGGTTCCCGAAGTGAACTGGCGCGGTGCACGGTTAGTACTGCTTTTGAAATGCACATTACCTATACCGTGCTCCCCACCTTTAGCCACCACCACACGTTGTTTGTCTTTTACAACATCACCGATCAGTTCATTGGTATCTTCATCAAAAATCTGCGTGCCCAGTGGTACCCGAATAACTTTGTCTTCACCACCGCGGCCTGTCATTTTGCGCCGTGCACCAGGGCGACCTTTTTCTGCCTGATAGTGACGCACAAAACGAAAGTCGGCCAGCGTATTGGCATTAACATCGCCGAGCATAATGACATCGCCACCATCGCCGCCGTCGCCGCCATCCGGGCCACCGAATTCAATGAATTTTTCACGACGAAACGTAGCCGCACCATTACCACCTTTGCCGGCTTTCACTTTTATGACTGCTTCATCTACAAATTTCATTGGATTACCTGATGCTTATAATACATACTTAAATTTAACACTTTAAATTTATTTCCTCGGCACAAAAACAAAAAACCCCGTCAATCGACGAGGTTCGTTGAAATAACTAAATTAGAAAGTCTTAAGCCGCCGCAATAATGCTCACTTGCTTACGTCGTTTTGGACCTTTAATTTCAAATTGAACCGTACCGCTAATTTTTGCAAATAACGTGTCATCTCCACCGCGACCCACATTCACACCTGGGTGAACTTTAGTACCACGTTGACGAATGATAATGCTACCTGCCGGTACTGATTCACCGCCGTAGCATTTAACGCCTAAACGTTTCGATTGGGAATCACGACCATTACGGGTACTACCGCCAGCTTTCTTATGAGCCATATTATTACTCCTTAAACCAGACTAGCTTGCGCTAATGCCTGTAACTTCAATTTCAGTGTAGTGTTGACGATGGCCCTGCGTTTTACGCGAGTGCTTACGACGACGGAATTTAATAATTCGGATTTTGTCTCCGCGACCATGGCTTTTCACTTTAACCGTTACTTTGCCACCGGCAACATAAGGTGCACCAATTTTAATGTCATCGCCATCGGCAACCATTAAAACTTTCTCGATATCCAGACTGCCGCCTTCTTCAACATCCAGTTTTTCAACTTTTAAATATTGGCCTTGGGCAACTCGATATTGCTTACCGCCGCTTTCAATTACCGCGTACATTAAATCATCTCCAGTAAAGCCTCGTCAGATAAGAAAAATACACTCGACAAGGCTGGTGTTAATTGAGCCGGCAATTGTACTGGTTCAGTCTGTATGGGTCAAAGATTTTAGCGTGTTTTTCACCAGTTTTTCACCTTTTTTCATCCTAAATCCACATTACCGAGATACACTCATTCATAAGCCTATATAAAAGGAAACTTGACAGTCCCCGACTTGCCCCCTAGCATTCACACACTTTGCTCAGCCTTTAGCCACGAATTAAAGATATTTATGAATATTGACTCTATTTACACACTCATTTCAGACGACATGAAACAGGTCAATGCGACCATCTTAAAGCGTTTGCAATCCGAAATCGTGCTGATTAATCAGGTAGGCACCCATATTATCAACAGTGGTGGTAAACGCCTACGCCCGGTTATCCACCTGCTCTGCGCTCGCGCGATTGGCTACTCTGGCGTGCAACATATTGATATTGCAGCTATTATCGAATTTATTCATACCGCCACCCTGCTTCATGATGATGTGGTCGATGCATCCGATCTGCGCCGTGGCCAGGAAACCGCTAACAGCCTGTGGGGAAATGAAGCCAGTGTGCTGGTAGGCGATTTTCTTTATTCCCGCGCTTTTCAAATGATGGTCGATGTGGGTGATATGCAAATTATGTCCATTTTGGCCAATGCCACCAATACCATTGCCGAAGGTGAAGTGCAGCAATTACTCAATGTGCACGACCCAGAAACGACCGAACAACGCTATTTAGACGTTATTCACAATAAAACCGCTAAATTATTTGAATCAGCCTCTGAACTGGCCGCTATTTTAGGCCAACAAGACTCAGAGGCGCAAAAAGCCATGGCCAAATACGGCATGCACCTTGGCACCGCCTTCCAGTTGATTGACGATGTACTAGACTACAGCGCCTCCAGCGAAGAAATGGGCAAGAATATCGGTGACGACCTCGCCGAAGGTAAACCCACCCTGCCACTTATTTACACCATTCAAAACGGCACCAAAGAACAAGCCGATATGGTGCGTAAAGCCATCGAAGAAAACGGGCTGGACTATATTGATGCCGTAACCGAGGCCATTCAAGCCACCGGTGCCATCGACTACACCGCCGATTGCGCCAAAAAAGAATCACAGCTGGCGATTGCAGCATTAGAAAATGTGGCTAACTCGGAGTACAAAACCGCGCTGATTGACTTGGCTAAATTTGCGGTGCATCGGAAGTTTTAAACAACCATCTCTTTCCGTCATTCCCGCGAAGGCGGGAACCTAGTCCATCAAAATCAAATCTATGTATCAGCTAATAAATTTTACAAAGCTATATTAAACGACCCTAAATTTTATAAAAAAAACTATTTTTATTGTTCTGGATTCCCGCCTTCGCGGGAATGACGGTACGATTACAATCTTCGTTTAATAATATCTGCCACCCGAAACGCATTAGCATAAATCGTCCAAGTATACGGCACGCTACCTCCGGTTGGCATAAAGCTACCATCACTCACGTATAAATTATCGGCATCGTGCGCCTGACAGTCTGAATTTAAAACCGATGTTTTTGGGTCATTACCAAATCGACAGCCACCCGCCACCAGATTAGCCGGAGGGGAACCACTTACACTGCTGCTGATATTTCTTGCGTTCATTTGCTTTAACACGGTTTCAGCCTTTTCAACTAAATAATTGCCTACCACTAAATCGTGATCATGATAACCCACTCGCACTTTGGCAACCGCCGAACCCCATTTGTCTTTTACGCTTGAGTCCAATGCCACAAAACAATCATTTGTAGGTAACCAATCATTAAATACTTCAAAGCGGAAACGTTGTTTTTCAGTGAAGGCAGCATGTACTTTCTGTTTTAATGGCTCACCCCAGATTAAGTTATCGTTGTCATCCCACTTCATTGAATCGGCTCGTGTAGTCGGGTTTGGGTGAGATAACAAATAATCAATGGTGCCGCCTTTCATTTTCGCATTGAATTTTTTATCTTTAATCACATACCAGTCTTGCAAACCACGATTAATAAACGGCCCACGTACTTTAAATTCATCGGCTTGTTGTGGTGACAAGTCATCGTAATAAAATTCGCCGGTACCCGAACCACCGGCAGAAAAAAGTAAATTCTTGCCCACTTGCGCGTACTTATTTGCCAAGCCATTCGGGTGTTTCTCTCCAATAGAGGCTAACAACAAGCGGGATGTTTCTATCGCCTGACAGGCCACCACAAAAACTGTTGCGGCTATTTTTTGTTTCTTATTATCACGATCAAAATAATTTGCTTGCGTTACTTTACCTTTTGCATTGCTCTCAAGTTGATACACCTTGGCGTACGGGATGATTTTGCACTTTCCTGTTGCAACCGCTTTATCTAGCAGTGCAGCACGGCCACTTCCCTTTGCACCGGTTGAACAACCATAACTGCCACAATAACCCGAATAAGCGCAACCACCACGATTTCCAACAGCAAACGGCAAAATAGCACGCGGTGTTTGCAGTGACTGGTAATCGAGTATTTTGCAGGCCGTATCAAAATAACCAGAAATAGGGTGTTCGATTGTGGGTGGATAAGGAAAATCTTTAGTGGATCGTGGTTCGGCAAAGGTATGACTAACCGCATGCCCCGACACGCCAACGAGCCTTTCAACCCGCTCATAGTAAGGTTCCAGCACATCATACTGGATTGGCCAATCTACTACATTAGCACCGTCAATATCACCAAACTCAGAACGTAAACGAAAATCGACCGGCTTTAAGCGATAAAAATAACCGCTCATAAAATTAGACGAGCCCCCCACACTATTCCCGTTCCAGAAACTCCAACCGGATTCAGAGGTAGCTTCTGCCGCCCACTTATAATTTCCGTTTTTATCTTTACCGTCATAATCTTCGATAACATGCTGTTCATCTTTTAATGACGGCGTATAAACATCGCGCAAACAACAAGCCAGCTCGTCTTTATAAAAATCTTGTTCGGTGAACCAGGGGCCTTTTTCAAGGACAACAACCGAAAACCCCGCTTTAGCGAGCGTATATGCCACAGGGCTAGCGCCCGCACCACTGCCTACAATACATACATCAAAGTCATTCATATTAAATGGCTCGCTTGTATTTATCTAATAACCAATATTTTTTATCGGTGGGAGGGCGGGGAAAACCCGCTTGGTGCTCAAGCCATTGCCAACCAGTCTTATTTGTATTACCGCCATAAACAGGATCGGTTAGTAATGCTTCAAAAATATAATTCAACAGCATTGACAACCAGTTTTCACCGGAAGTACTTGCGCTTATTTTTTTTAACACCCGCTCACGATCTGCTTTGTTTAATTTTATAAAAGGATGACCTGCGAGGTTATTTGCCACCCCATTGAGCCAACCAACACCTTTAATAATAAAATCACCTTCATCACTGTCGACATCCGGTGTATTTAACATTGCTTGCAAATATTCAAGCGCTTGAATATCCCTCGCGCCAGGCGAAGCATGTTCGCCCGTTATTCTGGGAAATAAATGTTCCTGTACGGCTGATACCGTTAACCACGGCTCTGATAAAACCGGCTTAAGGCTAGCTTTAGTAGAGCCTTTGGCAGACACCCATGATGCTGTTGCAACCCCGCCAATCAACGCTACACTTTGCCCAAAAAATAATCGCCGAGACTGGCGCTGTTTTTGTTGCAATAAAATAGACTCGGGGATTTCCGCATCCCATTGAGCCAGCATTTTTTTAATGTTCGTATTGGGGTTTTTAAATCTTTTCATTTGCCTTTATCTTTCGTTAATTAGACTCTTTAACTTCCATTTTTCAAGAAACATTAAAAATTTTTGTTTTGAATATTTTAAATTGGAAAGAAACGCACCTGTGTCCTGCGAATGAATCACCTTACCATCCATATTCGCCACATACATATGAGGATAGCCTAAATTTTTAGGAAAAGTGGATAAAAACTTCTCATTGGAATTTTCGTCACTCACATTCACTTTTAGAACGACAAAAGTTTGATGTAAAGCTTGTTCAATATGCTTATCACTTTTTATAAATTTATCCAATAGATGACACCATTTACACCAGTCGCCGCCCACTTCAATTAAAATCCGGCGTTGACTTGCTTTTGCCAGTGCAATCGCAGCACGACCATCGGCAAAGGGATCACGCGCCGGATCATAGTGTGTGCTATAAGGCGGAAGTGCTGTTTCCTTAACACCCGCTGACGCTATATTAAATCCCGCCCACATAAATAGGACAACAAATAAATATGTAATTTTCAACATCTTGAAATAGACAACCATTGAGGCAATTAATTCTAATTTTTACGCTGTTATAGTACACTTTATTGACATTAAAGATACATAGTGAGAAACCGAAATGAAAATTGGTACGCCCCTTTCAAAAACAGCCACTAAAGTGATGTTGCTCGGCTGTGGCGAACTTGGCAAAGAAGTCATTATCGCACTGCAACGCTTAGGTATTGAAGTGATTGGTGTTGACCGCTACAAAAATGCACCCGGCCATCAGGTCGCTCATCGCGCCTATGTGATTGATATGATTGATGCAACAGCATTAAAAGCCCTTATCGAAAAAGAAAAACCGGATTTGGTAGTTCCCGAAATTGAGGCTATTGCAACTGATATGCTGGCCGAGATTGAAGCCGAAAAAATAACGACCATTATCCCCACCGCCCGCGCCACACAGCTCACCATGAACCGTGAAGGTATTCGCTGCCTTGCCGCAGAAACATTAAATATCGTCACCTCAAAATATGCTTTTGCAGAGTCACTCGACGAACTCAAAGCGGCGATTGATAATGACATTGGTTTCCCCTGTATTGTCAAACCGGTGATGTCCTCATCGGGTAAAGGCCAGTCCACCATTAATAATGCAGATGATATTCAAATTGCCTGGGACTATGCCATCAGTGGCGCACGCGTTGCAACAACCCGCATTATTGTTGAAGAAAAAATTAATTTTGATTATGAAATAACACTTCTTACTGTACGTGCACTAAATGAAAAGGGCGAGATAAATACTTATTTTTGCGAACCCATCGGCCATATTCAGCAGCAAGGTGATTATGTTGAAAGCTGGCAACCACAAGAAATGAGCACCTCCACTTTAGAAAAAGCACAGCACATCGCAAAAACAGTGACCGACAATTTAGGCGGCCGAGGTTTATTTGGTGTTGAGTTATTTATAAAAGGCGATAAGGTTTATTTTAGTGAAGTTAGCCCACGTCCTCATGATACTGGTATGGTGACCATGATTACTCAAAACCAGAATGAATTTGAGCTGCATGCCCGTGCAATTTTGGGTTTACCCATTTCAACAGCATTACACACACCCGGAGCCAGTGCGGTTATTTACGGTGGTGTTGAAAAGAAAGGTATTGAATTTGAACATATCGAAAAAGCACTGGCTATTCCACAAACTGACATCCGTTTATTTGGTAAACCGGAAGCATTTGTTAAACGTCGCATGGGCGTAGCACTTGCCTATGATAACAACACGGATACGGCACGTGATCGTGCTAAAAAAGCAGCCGGGATGGTTAAAACCAAATAACCTACATAGGGTGAGAGCAAGCCCTCTTACTGACTCAAACTGCATGTTAAGCTCGTCATTGCGAGGATAGCGCGGCAATGACCATGTATCAGATATTTATTTATTCACAACACGTTGCTGAGCGGTAAAAGCATCCATACTATCGGTTACCCGTTGCACTAAACCTAACGCCGCTTGCTGCTCGGCTATTGATATTGCTTGCTGGTAATAATTTAATGACTGTTCCGGATCATCTTTACTTAATAACTCTGCCTTTAAACGTAATAACTCGGCATGCCAAAATACTTCGCCGGTTTCATCAACGGCTTGCAAACCGTTGGCTACAATTTCCAGACCTTCTTCTGTATTGCCTTCACGCAAACAAATGCTGGTATCAATCGCTATTTGTAACGTCTGGCCTAAACGCGCACCGGGTTCTTTATAAGCATGAAAGCCATCTTTAATTAGGCTATGGCCACGTTTAATTTCTTCCATATCATCAGCTTGTGCAAGTGCCCAGCCTAATAACAGTTTACCTTTATGTATCCAGAAAAAAGCATGCTCTTCTGAAAGGTCGATTTCTTCCTGTGCATAAATTTTTGTTTTCTCCGGCTTACCCTGCATATAGCTTAACCACGCCGAAAAGTTAAGCGCATAGGCAAGGCTGAAAGGATGATCCAGCTCTCTGGCTAATTGAATCGCTTGTTTTGAATAATGCTCTGCTTGCTCGGCATTACCTAACAGCCAGCTATTTAATGCTGCAAATGCTAAATTACAAACACCGGCATCCTGACCACTTTTATAGGTAAAGGAACGATCTCTCGATTTACTGTCGAGTTCCAGTACTTTTTCTATATGCCGCATCGCGAGTTGTGGCTGCCCCATAAAATAATTAATTAAACCTAAAGCCTGATGAGATTCAATTTGCATTGATTCATCCTGTAACTTGTCGGCTATATCAAGCATTTGTGTGGCAGCATCGAGTGCTTCTAAAAATTCGGAACGTACTACAGAGAAAGCATAAAAGCCCCACAATACCGGGAATAAGTCTTCACCTACACCGACAGTTTTGCATAATTCATGCGCGCGTTTATAGGCATTTTCAACTTCCGGTGCGGCATACCCTTTGGTTGCGGTCAATACTGGCCCCAATGTCATTTGTAAATACAGTTCGCGACGACGATTACGTTCCGAGTCAGAAACATGCTGTAATAAATTTAAGCCTTGCTTGGCATGTTCGATGGCTTCCACGCTGGCCGATTGCTCTAGCGCATGTGAGCCCGCCTTAATCCACCAATCGAGTGCAGTTTCATAATTTGCAGCGGCCGTAAAGTGATGCGCAATTTGTTCCGGGCGATTTTCTGTAATAGTTGTATATTCATCAATTAGCACTGATGCAATACGTTGATGCAACTTTTGCTTGTGAGACTTTAATAATGATGATGCGGCAGCATCCTGAATAAGTGCATGCTTAAAAATAAAGTCTGCATTAGGAGGTAAACCACGTCGATAGAGCAACTCAGCATCAACTAAATCTTGTAAGGCCGCATCCAGTTCGTCTTGCCCTTTCGATATCACCGAGCGCAGTAATCGATAACTAAACTCACGGCCTAACGCTGCACCCAGTTGTGCTACTTCTTTTGCGGCTCCCATACTGTCTAACCGAGCAGTTAACGAATCTTGCAAAGTTGCAGGAATGGATTGCTCTAATATTAAATTCTCTGATACAGCATCATTGAGTACAAATTTATTACCCACAAACCGCAACAAGTCGGACTCAAGTAACATCTTGGTAAGCTCTTCAACAAACAGGGGAATGCCATCTGTTTTGTTAACAATGTGTTCAATAATTTCTGGCGGTAAGGCTTTATTATTGGTTAATGACAACAACATGGACTCGATATCAATTTGCTCTAAATTATCCACGTGTAAAATATTAAGTGAATCCGACTCGCGCCAAGGAATATCAAAATTAGGTCGACAGGTAAAAACGGCAAAAATATTATGTTGTGGCACAACATCAATCAGGTTGTTTAGTAATTCCAGTGTTGACGGATCGACCCAGTGCAAATCTTCAAAAATCAACAACATGGGTAATTGCTGTGACGAGCGAACCAGTAATTCGGCTACCAACTCAATCATACGTGTTTTACGTTTTTGCGGAGAAATTATAATTGCCTTATCCCGCGCACTTAATGGCAAACCTAAAAACGTTGCGAATAAAGGAAAGTCTTCTTCAATATCGAACTTTTCCCGTTCCAGAAAGCTACGTAATTTATTTCGTTTTTCATCAACAGATAGACTGGCAGTTAAACCAATAACCCGCTGCAACACATTTACAACTGGACTAAAGGTACTGGTTTCGCCATAAGCATGGCAGCGAGCCACAACAAGTTGGTACTCGTCACTGTTTAATTCGTCACGACAGGCTTTTAGCAAGCGGGACTTACCAATGCCCGCATCGCCATTTACAACTGCGATGCACCCCTGCCCCTCCACCGTTTTATCCCAAAGGCTTAATAATTTTTTAAGTTCATGCTCACGGCCAATAATTTTAGAACTGGTTTTACCACTGGCTTCAATAATATTATGTTTATTATCAATACTTTCGATGACTTGATAGGCGGTTACCGCTTCAGCAATCCCTTTAATCTGCAACTTCCCTTTGGGATGAAAGTTAAAATCATCTTTAATCAGCTGATAACTGGCATCACTGATTAATATTTGGTTAGCACCGGCAAGCGACTGTAAACGTGCGGCAACATTGGGTGTTTTACCCAATGCTAAATGTTCTTTTTTAACACCTGAGCCCAATTCACTGGTCACCACTAAACCGGTGTTAATACCAATGCGCACCGCCAAGGTATGATTTTTAGGTAGGGTGAAAGCTCGGTTTAATGCCTTAATCGCATTAATCATTTCCAGTGCGCTTACAGCCGCACGCCGAGCATCATCTTCATGGGCGTGAGGGAAGCCAAAATAAACCAGTAAACCATCGCCTAAGAACTGCGCAATATGGCCATCATAACGGTGCACGATTTCACCACAGGCTTTCTGATAGTGGTGGATGATTTCACGTAAATCTTCTGGGTCAAGGTAGTCGGAAAGTTGTGTTGAATCCACTAAATCGCAAAACATAACGGTTAACTGGCGGCGTTCAGCGATATTACCATCGAGTGTATCAATAGAGGCGTTTGCAGGCACGGGGATGCTATCAGAGGAGCTAAAACGAACATCAAATTTTGCGCCGCATTCGCCACAAAATTTAAATCCGCTGAGGCTTTCTGTGCCACATGAAGGGCAAGTCAATTTCATTTATTAACCATTTTTGCTGTTAACTTTATGGCGAACTTAATCCGATAATACACCAAAACATTGATGGCATTAGACTCGCAGGGGGAACGATTCGCTTTGATAAATATACTTAATAATAGAAGGATAGTATACGTGATATACAAATTCTGAACATTTTATACATACTCATTTAATCTTTAATATCCAAACATAAGTGCTTGCTAATATTAAAGTGATATCAGAGAACCTCCGCCCTTCAATTCTATTTCAATGTTATCGGGAAAAACCCATCTGACTACTATAAAAAGAGCATCCTAATTGCAACTTAGCTGACTTGGATATAAGACTTAATCAACAGCCTGACTACGCAGGTAATCTTCATACGTGCCACTAAAATTAACCAGCCCATCGTGCTTCATTTCGATAATACGGGTTGCGAGTGAGGACACAAACTCACGGTCATGGCTGACAAAGATAAGTGTGCCGGGGTAACTCTCAAGCGCATTATTCAGTGACTCGATTGACTCCATATCGAGGTGATTAGTAGGTTCGTCCATTAATAAAATGTTGGGCTTTAACAACATGAGTTTACCAAATAACATCCGCCCCTGCTCTCCACCGGAAATGACTTTAACGGATTTATTAATGTCATTTTGAGAAAATAGCATTTTACCTAAAATACCGCGAATAGCCTGTTCGTCATCCCCTTCTTGCTGCCACTGGCTCATCCAGTCAAACAGGTTCATGTCTTTTTCAAAGTCTTCGGCATGATCTTGTGCAAAATAACCGAGTGTGTGGTTTTCGGACAGCTTTACTAGGCCACTGTTCGGTTCAAGATCATTCGCCAACGTACGTAACAGCGTTGTTTTACCAATGCCGTTCGGGCCGATAATCGCAATGCGTTCGCCTACTTCAACCAACATATTCAAATCGGTAAACAGCGGCGTGTCGTCAAAGCCTTTGGCTAAATCTTTCACTTCCAGAGCTAAACGGTATAGTTGTTTCGCCTGATCAAAACGAATAAAAGGATTGACTCGACTGGACGGTTTAATGTCCTCAAGTTTAATTTTTTCCATTTGCTTCGCACGAGAGGTCGCCTGTTTGGCTTTGGACGCATTCGCAGAAAAACGACTAACAAAGGTTTGCAGCTCAGCAATTTGTGCTTTTTTCTTGGCGTTATCGGCTAACTGTCGGTTACGCACTTCTGTCGACGCAGTCATATAGGCATCATAATTACCCGGATAAATGCGGATTTCACCAAAATCCAGATCGGCCATATGCGTACAAACACTGTTTAAAAAATGGCGATCATGCGAAATAATTACCATCGTGCTGTTGCGTTCGTTGATAATATTTTCTAACCAACGAATGGTATTAATGTCGAGGTTATTGGTTGGTTCGTCGAGTAATAAAATATCGGGGTCAGAGAATAACGCCTGTGCCAATAATACCCGCAGTTTCCAACCGGGTGCCACTGCACTCATTAGGCCGGTATGTTGTTCCAGCGGAATATCTAAACCAAATAATAATTCTCCAGCGCGTGATTCTGCCGTATAACCATCCATTTCAGCAAATTCCACTTCCAACTCAGCAACACGCATACCTTCGTCTTCGGACATTTCTGGTAAAGAATATAAACGGTCGCGTTCTTCTTTTACCTTCCAGAGTTCTTCATGGCCCATAATCACCGTATCGACAACTGAATATTCTTCAAAGGCAAATTGGTCTTGGCCTAACTTACCTAGCCGCTCATTCACATCCACCGAATAAGTACCGGCAGTAGCATCGAGCTCACCACCTAAAATTTTCATAAAGGTGGATTTACCACAACCATTTGCGCCAATTAAACCGTAGCGATTGCCTTCGCCAAATTTGACAGATACATTTTCGAATAAAGGCTTGTCACCAAATTGAATGGTCAGGTTTGCTGTTGAAATCAAAATATTTTACCGCTTGAAATTGAAATTAAGAAGGGAGTGCTTCAAATTGGCGCGATTGTATCAAATACGCAGTGACTTGCAAAAAGCTAAATTCGATATTTAGCCCTTTAATCGTAAAATAATGGCTTTATTGTGCATAAAGAACGCCATCCACATAAAACCACTGGCTGTCTTGTTTCAAAAAGCGGCTCACTTCATGTATTTTCTGCTTTTTATCTTGCACTTGATAACAGGCAATAAACTCAACTGTTCCGTGCTCATCAAGGGGACTGCCATAATTTGTCGCCAACACCTCTAATTTTAACCAGTTAACCGCATCCTTTTCTAGCCCCAGTTGCTCGGGGCGAGTCGAGCCATGCCAAGTGCGTAACAAATAGGCTTCATCGCATAATACATATGCACTATAACGTGAGCGCATCAGTGCTTGTGCCGTTGGTGCGCCAATACTTTGTTCAAGATACTGGCCACAACATTGCAAATATTTTATTTTTGAACCACAGGGGCACAATTTTGGGACATTAACAGACACTATTTAACCTTGTGTTTCAAGTGTTTTCAGCCGTTTTAATGGTCTGAATTCAGTTAAGAATCTGTTATTATAGGCGCTTTCGATGTGAACGTTTAAGTACTGGAACCCTGTTATGAGATTATTTTTTAAATATTTTTTTAAAACCATCCGTATCATTCTTGGCCCCCTTGTTTTATTTGTTAATTGGGTAACCATGCCTAAAGGCGTCGACCGCCCAACAGAACAACAACAACAGATCGATGCCGAAGCAAAGAGTCTCACTCTATACCAGTTCAGAACCTGCCCCTTTTGTATTAAAGTAAAACGCATGATTCGCCGATTGTCTTTAAACATAGAAATGATCGACGCACAATATGACTCTGATATACGTGATGAATTATTAACCCAAGGCGGTAAAATTTCGGTGCCTTGTTTAAAAATTACCGACCAACAAGGTGAAACAACCTGGATGTATGAGTCATCAGAAATTAATCAGTACTTAGAACAGCGCTTTGCCTGAAAGCAGCGACTCCACCAGCAACAATTTTCTGCAAGGATCTTTGTTATCGGATCCTCAACAATTACTTAAACTAGCAAACTACCAAATGCCCTTCGGGAAATATAAAGGCCAGTTACTTATCGACCTGCCTGAACCCTATGTTGTGTGGTTTGCAGGTAAAGGGTTCCCTAAAGGTGAGCTTGGCATCATGTTGAATATTATTTACGAGGTTAAGGTGAATGGGCTGGAGTATTTGTTTGAGCCTTTGCGTGAAAGATAAAGATATTTAACAACAACATAAAGATAATATTTGAATTCTATGTCATTGCTTCGCTTTCGCTCGTAATGATAAATTAATTTATTTTTTCGTCGTGTCCATCGTGTCAGTTATGGTTAAATATTTTTTATTACGCCCGCGAAATAAACTTTCCATCATTGGTATTCACTTTTATTATTTCTTCATTCTCCAAATACTCGGGCACTTGCACTTCAAGGCCGGTTGATAATGTAGCAGGTTTGGTTCGCCCGGTTGCCGTTGCGCCTTTAATACCCGGTGCCGTGTCCGTAATTTGTAAACTAACGGATTGTGGTAATTCAATACCGAGTATTTCACCGTCCACTAATAAAGCCTTAATACCTTCGAGACCTTCGGTTAAATACTCTCGTTGGTCTTCAAGGTCTACGGCATTTAAACCGTACTGGCTAAAATCTTCCATGTTCATAAAAATATAGGCATCCCCATCCATATACGAATACTGTACGGCAACGCGTGCACAATCGATATCTTTTAAGAAGTCATCGCCTTTGTATGACTCATCTAACTTTTGCCCCGTTTTTAAATTAGTAAAACGGATTTTATACAAGGTTGCTGCACCACGAGACGATGGGCTTTTGGCTTCTACTTTTTTCACTGCATGGGGTATATCGTTAATATCTACAATCACACCCCGTTTTAAATCACTGGCCTTTGGCATACGCGCCTTCCTTTATTAAAAATAATTATCTGTTTTTAGGACTTTTTATCTCAACAACTTTTGCTTCAATCGTTGCACTCGATTGTTCTGAATCGGGCTTTAAATCATCTGGATTAGCTTGAATAATTTCGGGGTAAGCAGATAACTGCAACTTAAGCAGTTGTTTTCCTAACATAATAATTTTAGCATCAACCCGACGAACACCATCACTACTAAACTCAAACTGATATTCACGGTAAAAAACCATGGATCCTCGTGGATTACGTTTTAAACGTACTTTCTTTATTTCGACGGTTTGATCTAAAAACGTAATACCAGCATCCTTACAAGCATTTTTACCGTGCATTACTGCTAGCTCTTTGGTTCGAATTGTGTCAATCCAATAAAAGATAACCGCTATCAGGGTAAATATAATAATAAATTCAGCCACACTCATAAACCTATTATACGCTGTTATTCAAATAAGCTAAATGCTGCTAAGGCAAAATTACAGTACAATAAGCCAATGAAACAAGTGGATGTGATTATTATTGGTGCAGGTGCAGCGGGCTTGATGTGCGCCATTGAGGCCGGTAAGCGAGGACGAAATGTATTAATGCTCGATCATGCCAATAAAGCCGGTAAAAAAATCCTTATGTCGGGTGGTGGCCGCTGTAATTTTAGCAATTACAGCGTTGATGCAGACAATTATATTTCAAATAACCCGCATTTTTGTAAATCGGCCATTAGCCGTTATAACCAATGGAATTTTATTGACCTTGTGCAACAATATGGCATTGCCTTCCACGAACGTGAGCACGGGCAACTCTTTTGTGACAACAGTTCAAAAGATATTTTGTCAATGCTGTTAAGCGAGGCAAAAAAATACGCTGTTGAAATCATGTTAAACACGTCAATTAAAGTTATTACTAAAAAAGCAGATAGCCAGTATATTGTTGAATCATCCAACCACCGTTACCAATGCCAGTCGCTGGTTATTGCCTCAGGCGGACTTTCTATCCCAAAAATGGGCGCAACACCTTTTGGCTATAAAATAGCCGAGCAATTTAAGTTAAATGTAGTCCCAACATCGGCAGGACTCGTCCCTTTTACTTTTCAACAGCACGATAAAGCACGCTTAGAGAAACTTTCTGGCATTGCGGTTAATAGCACGGTGACATGTAACAACACCCAATTTAAAGAAAATATTCTATTTACCCATCGAGGACTCAGCGGCCCGGCCATACTGCAAATTTCATCTTACTGGCAACAAGGTAATGCGGTAGTCATTAATCTTTTACCCGATATATCGCTGGAAATATTTTTAGACTCGGCGATCATCGAGCACCCTCAACAAATATTAAAAACCGTACTAATACAATTATTACCTAAAAGACTAATTAGCACCTTCCTGGAAACCAGTCTTCTGGATACAAAATTAAATTCACTTACAAAAAGTAATATTCATTTTATTAGCGACCAGTTGCAAACTTGGACAATCAAACCCAATGGTACTGAGGGTTACAGAACAGCTGAGGTCACGCTAGGCGGTGTAGACTGCAACGAACTCTCCTCTAAAACCATGCAGGTTAACAGCCAAACTGGGTTATATTTTATTGGTGAAGTAATGGATGTTACCGGCTGGCTTGGAGGCTATAATTTCCAGTGGGCGTGGTCATCGGGCTGGTGTGCGGGTCAGTATGTTTAAATATATAATAAGGTATTTGTAATGACAAAGAATGAATTATTAACTTTAATAAAAACACAACCTGAAAAAATTAACTTTGACGATGTGATAGCGGTGATTAATACTGACTACACTTATTCTCCTTCGCGTTTTAGTAATGGTCAGGGAAAGGCTATGGTTGTCAATGAATCCGGCAGTAACGAAGGTTCCTGCAAAATATTCTCTTTTGCAAAACTCAACCAATTAACAAAACAACAAACACTGTATTGTTTTGGGCTGTATTATCGTGAAGATGTGCTAAAAAATCCCGACCGCCATGATCATGCAAATATCCGTACATTAATCACTTATAGTTTAGATGATATTATATTTGACACCCCTGCTTTAACCTCTAAGTAATTAGTGAAAAATATACCCCATTATAGAGATTCAATCTTTTTAAGCAGTTTCAACCAGTCAATTGGCTTGGCGATATAACCGGTTGCTCTTATGTCTGTATAGTCTGATTTTATTTCCGCTTTACTTAAACCCGATACAATCAAAATAGGAACTGCCTTACCCTGTTTTAAAGCACGTATTTCCCGACAAGCAGTAAAACCATCAACGTTAGGCATTAAACCATCCAGTAAAACACAATCGGGGTGATGGTCTTTAAATGCGGCAACCGCTTCTCTACCATCGTTCACAGTAATGACCGCGTAGTTTTCTTTTTCGAGAACCGTTTTTAATGATAAGCGCATAAAATTGTCATCATCCGCAATCAGTATTTTTTTTATCGTTAGCATTAAATATTCAGGAAAACTGGTAAACAACTTCGACTTCGTTACCTTTACCCTTATATTCCACATAGTAACAAAGCTCTTTTACTAGGTTAATCCCTCTTCCTGATAACTTGCTATTTACATCTAGGTTTTGAACACTTCCATCAATAACAAACCCATTTCCTGAGTCTTTCATTCTTATTTTTAGATACTCATCATTATCGAAAGTAAATTTTTCCAGTGATATCTCAATATTTGCATCTATTAATTTATCTAGGCGCTGTTCTCTTTGTTCTAGGTATTCAGTAAACCCATCAGGATCAGCTTTCATTTTTGAGTCCAGCTTTAAAACGCCATGATCGAGGGCGTTATTAAAAAGCTCGGAAAATATTAAAAAAAGATTTTGTCGATGGGCGTGGATATCTTCCAATTCCTGTATTTGGCTCAACAAAACAGGAATTGGGTCAACTTTTTTAAGACTTGCAGAATGCACATTAAATTCCCACTGCCATTCTAGGCTGATATTGGCATCAGTTGAAGCTGGGAAGTGAATAACACTATTTTCATCATGCTCATAATCAGGGTCAATAACTTTAACTGAATATTCTTTCTCATCTACAATTAATTTAGTTGTACAGGGAATAACAACCATACTAATATCATCATCTTGAACATGGCCACCAGTAAAACTAATAAGATCTTTTTCAATGTTTATAAGAATATCATCGGTTGATGAATTAAGTAAATTCTTTTCAAAACGTTCTTCGCCATACATTTTTTTATTTGTATCACAGGCTTCAATAACACCATCTGTGTACATCACCAAAGCATCCCCTTCTTTTAAATCAACATGCAGTGTTTTCTCGTCATCTACCTCATCGAGAATACCCAGTGCAAGATGGGTTGCCTGAAAACGGTTTAATATTTCGTGTTTTGAATTTAAATGTAAAATGCTCGGGATACCTCCATTCCACACTTTGGCTGACTGCACATCTGCCGCTATACTGATAGCACCCACGGCAAGAAACTTATCGCTAGGCAGTAAATATTCCAATTTTCGGTTTAATTCTTTTAGAATTTTGCTTAAAGAAAAACCTTTTTTTGTCATTGCCCGAAAAACTTCAGCTGTTGGTAAGGCTCCAATCGCCGCAACCAGACCATGGCCAGTAAAATCGCCCAAGATAATATATAACTCGCCAGACGGGCTGCGCGCACTCATTAAGATATCGCCACTAAAGGTAACCGCTGGGCGTAGCATGACATGCAATTTATCCAGTTCGACATTGTCCGCCATAACAACATCGCTAAAAAGCTGCTCTGCAACCTCTTCATCGTGTAAAATCTGAGCATGATGCTTCGTTATTTCGCGGTGCAGATCACGTACTCTTTCCAGCGCATCCACTTTAGCTTTAAGTAGAATATGGCTAAAAGGTTTGGTAAGGAAGTCGTCACCACCCGCGGCAACACATTTTGCAAGCTCATCTTCATCTGTGATTGCGGTTAAAAATATAACAGGAACGAACCGGTCACCACAAAGAGACTTAATCCTCAGGGTCGCCTCATAGCCATCCATCTCAGGCATCATCACATCCATAAAAATAATATCGGGAGACTCTTGTGTGAATTTTTCTACCGCTTCAACACCGTTAACGGCAGATATAATATCATAACCCTGCTTCGATAAATGCGCTTGTAGAATTAATCGGTTCGTTGGCTCATCGTCAACAATAAGCGCCTTGCCTTTAAAAATAACGTTGTCAATCGATAGATTTTCCGCAGTATTACTCATAGGCAAACCTCGTCATTTAATTTAGTATTTACTCTTACACATAATTCTGTTGTACTTTCTTTAAACTCATTCATCGCAATTAGAAAAACTATTCAATGGTAAAGACCTTGTCAAAATTTGCGATCGTTAATACTCGCTTAATTTCATCATTTGGTTTTTCAATAACCACTTTCCCTTCCGCATGCTTCTTTAATAGCAATAACATCCCGAGTGCAGAGCTATCAAGGTATTCAGTTTTACTTAAATTAACTCGGTAACTCATGCTGCTATCGTGATCTTTATATGCATTCCTGAAGTCTTTATGCACAGAAAAATCAAACCGTCCATCTACACTAACCATTACTGTTTTGTCACTTTCTGATGTTGTTACACTCATTTCTATCTCCTTTTATAACTCTTTTTACGAGTCCTGTTTGTTAAAATAAATCCACTTCACTTTCTTTTAAATTTTCTGAGCCCACTACGCTGCGATGTTCTTGTTGCCATGAATGTTTCACTCGCTTAACAACTTCACGAATGTTTGTAATACATTCAACAGAGGAAACATGTTCACTGCTGGCAGACAGACCAAACTCACCATCGAGTTTATTGCTTATGTTGCTTATACGTTGACTCCGGTCTGCCGCTTCCGTTAACACTTGTGTGGTTATATCTTCAAATTGCATCACTCTGACAGTATTGCCAACAACGTTTTCAATTTGTAGTGTAATATCAGCCACTTCTTTAATGGTTTCTGAAAAACGTTTATCCATTCTTTCAATTGTAAACAGAGCTGTTTTTATTTTGTCCTGAGATTCTATACTGCTACTCATGTCTCTAGATGCCATGTCAGTAACTGTTGCATTAACCAGATCAATTGCAGATTTTGCGCTGTAAACTTTTTCGGCAATCTGATCATTAAAACTGGAAGCGCGGGTTGATAAACTTCGAACTTCATCGGCCACAACGGCAAAACCTCGACCAGCCTCTCCGGCTCTGGCCGCTTCAATTGCGGCATTCAGTGCTAACAAATTAGTTTGATCGGCAATGGTTTTAGATTCATCGAGCAGACTAAAAATACCATCAAGTTGTGACTGCATTTCATCTAAGTTATGTGCAGTTTCTATACTTTGAGTACTCACTGTCATTAAAACTTCAATAAAACTGGCCATGATATTTTCAGTGGTTTGTGCAAACTCATGAACATCAATCACATCAGGATCATCATCTTCATTCCGTGCGCTTTTAACGATGGAGTTAACCATTTCATCTTCGCGTTGCATCAATTGATTTATCGATTCGAAGCCACTGGTTAAATCGCTAACCGCTTCCGCTAGTATACTTTTAACCCGATTTACATCTGCTTGAATAATGTCGAGCTCAGCAGTATAGGCTTCGTCAATATCACCCAATAATGATTGCAAAGACTGTTGTACCGATTCAGTTTCTTCTACCGCAGGCAGCAAACTATCTTTTGTTGAAGTCTGTTTTTCTTTAAAAGCGAGAAGTAAGCCACACACTAGTAATGTTATTTCTAGTAACCATCGCAATTCCTGTTGATAATTAAACACTGGGAGGATTTCAGAAGCGATGAGCCCTGCTGTTGCCAACAACACGTAAAATAACGGACTTACAAAAATATTCCATCGCTTAGACACAGTTTGACTACCTAATAAATTAGCATAAGTACTCAGGTTTTAACGGCTTGAAGCTGACAAACTTTAATGTTTTAATCCCACCGAAGAGTGTGGGAGGAATATGTAAGGTGCTGTTTTTAAAAGTTATTTATTAATTTCGAGGTAATGGATTTTTTTTGCGCAGGGATGATTCGATATATTGCGTTAAAGCTTCCCGAGCAGCGTCAAACGTTGAATAAGGACCTTGATCAAAGCCTGACCGAACCGAAAAGAACCATTCCCTGTTATTCTGATAAAAGCGCTCAGAACGAGAAGGAATAAGCCCCTGCTCACCAAAACGGGCAATTTGTAAAACCGCACTCATAAACTATGCTGGTTATCAAGCAAGGATAGCGCGGCAGGCTGGGCAGAAATTGATTTGTCATTATTTGACTGTAATGGTGTGCTATTTTTAGTAGGTAATGAAAAAACCACAATGCTAGTTACCAACCAAAGGCTTAAAATCAATACTATTTTGCACTTCAGAACACGCATCAGGATCACCTAAACAACTCACTACAAAGGAAAGGTGATCATACTTGTCTGCTTCTATTTTGTCTTGTAGGACAAGGATTAAATTTACGTAGGGATTTACCTACACAGTTTCAGTCGGTTATCCTCTTTTAAACTAGGTTAATAAGCCGTTTCAACTCCGGCACACAGGAACCACAATTTGTTCCTGCTTTTAAGGCCTCACCAATGGCTTCAACCGTGGTTAAATGTTGTTTTTGGATCGTGTCTATTAAAGTATTCACACCCACACTAAAACAGGAACAAATAATACGCCCCACATCGTGCTGACCGGATAAGGGTTTACCGGTTAAGACACTAATACGCTCATCATCTTTAAGTACTTCTTTTGATAGCAACTGTGCCAGCCAGTCACGTTCAGGCAAGTCCTGCTCCGGACCAATAAAAATACAACTTTCCAAATGACCATTTTCAATGCGCGCACCACGATACCGACCCTGTGCCGAATCAAAATATTCAACCCATTCAACATTGTTGGCATTCTGACAAAGCAACTGCCGAGCACAGTTTGCCCAATCCCCAGCCGCTTCATCGCCCGCAACTTCGTAGCGCCATAAACCCCGCCCTCTTGAAACAGACCAATAACTTGCATGGCTTATTTTTAATTTACGCCGAGACAAAATAAACCCATACCAAGCCGGTACTTTTTCTTTTATCGCCACCGCGGTATATTTAAACTCCGGTTGACCGGAAACAGGATCCACCACATTATCAATAAGTTTACTGACTACGCTGCTACCTGAAAATTGGTCATTCCAGTGCATTGGAATAAAAACATTGTCACGTTGTTGGGTATCGCAAATATTAGCACGTACCACTACCTGTCCTTTTGCACTCGTTACTGTCACTAAACTGTTTTCACTAATCCCATACTGCATCGCATCATCTGTGTGCAATGCAATAAAACTTTCTTGAATATGGCCAGACAAGCGCGCCGACTTGCCGGTGCGAGTCATGGTGTGCCACTGGTCGCGTATTCGCCCAGTGTTTAATATTAAAGGATAAGTTTTTGAAATTTGTGAAACCGGCTGATAGGGTTCGGTGGTTATAAATTGGGCTTTCGCTGATGGCGTAAAAAATTGGCCATCTGTAAACATCCGAGGCGTGCCATTGGGAGCATCTTTCGTTATCGGCCATTGTAATGGCCGCATGGCGTCGTAACTTGGCTCATCAATATCGACATAACCACTAATATCAAAATCGCGCGGTACACCATCTTTACCTGAAGTATTCTTATAACCTGACAAAGAGGCATGCTCTTTAAAAATTTCAAACGGGCATTCGTAATTAAATGATTTTTTATACCCCATTTGTTGTGCCACTTTAGAAATAATCCACCAGTCTGGCCTTGCTTGCCCTGGCGTAGGTAAAAAAGCACGCTGTCGGGAAATACGGCGTTCACTGTTTGTTACCGTGCCGTCCCGTTCCCCCCAAGTTTGCGCGGGGAATAAAATATTGGCATATTGAGTCGTGTCAGTATTGCGCATACAATCAGACACAACAACAAACTCACATTTATCTAATGCTTCACGCACAAAATTTGAATCGGGTAAACTCACTGCTGGATTGGTCGCCATAATCCAAATGGCTTTTACCGTTCCATTGTGCATGGATTTAAATAAATCAATGGCTTTTAAGCCTGTTTTTTCAGGCATACTGGGCGCATCCCAAAATTCTTTTACAAGCTGCCGGTGCTGTTTGTTTTCAATATCCATATGCGCAGCAAGTTGGTTGGCTAAACCACCCACTTCACGCCCACCCATAGCATTAGGCTGCCCGGTAAAAGAAAAAGGTCCCATTCCCGGTCGCCCGATACGCCCCGTGAGTAAATGGCAATTTATAATCGCGTTACCATTGTCCGTTCCATACGACCATTGATTGATACCCTGAGAAAAAACCGTTACTACACGTTCTGTTCTCGCAAATAGCTTATAAAAACGTTCAACGTCACTGGCCAACAAACCACAAGCCGTTGCAACCCTATCCAAACTTGCCATAGAACGTTTTGTTTCTTCAATGCAGGCATCCATCCCTTCAGTAAATTGCGAGACAAATAAATGGTTCACTTCATCCTGTTGAGCTAAATAGTTTAATAATCCCTTAAACAAAAGCTGATCAGTACCTGACTGAATAGCAAGATGCTGATCAGCCACGTCACAGGTTGCAGTCTGGCGAGGGTCAATCACCACGACCATCAGATCAGGGTTTATTTTTTTTGCTTTAACAATGCGTTGATATAAAACAGGATGACACCAAGCAGTGTTTGAACCAGTGAGAACAATTAACTTAGCACGTTCTAGATCTTCATAACAGCAAGGCACGGTATCTGAGCCAAAGGCACGCTTATAAGCAGCAACCGCTGAAGACATACAAAGCCGTGAATTAGTATCGATATTAGCTGAACCAATAAAACCTTTCATTAATTTATTGGCAACGTAATAATCTTCTGTCATTAACTGGCCAGAAACATAAAAAGCAACAGAGTCTGCGCCGTATTCTTCAATGATAGCGTTAAATTTTCGGGCGGCATAGCCAAGGGCATGTTCCCAGCTATACTCAACACCATCTACTTCAGGGTAGAGTACCCGCCCATCCATACCAATGGTATCGGCTAGTGCCGCACCTTTGGAACAAAGGCGTGAATAATTCGCTGGGTGGTTAGGGTCACCTTTAACTGACATAGACCCAGCATCATCAATGGAGGCAATGACGCCACAACCAACACCACAATAAGGGCAGGTAGTTTGGACTTCTAAAGACATTGGCTAAATACCGCTAAAAATATAGCAAAATATTAGCATGGGACGACGGTAGAAAACAGAACGTTTTTAATGTTCACCCTTGGTACGCATTAAACCGGCCAGTCGGTTGCCCTGTTTTTGCGGGCCACCACGTGGGAATATTTTATGCAGATAACTACTGTTACCTCGCTCGGCACCCCACGCCTGTTTAAAATACTTTATCATTTTACGCACCTCACATTGTACGCGATGTTCTTCGTAATAATTACGAAGAAACACTACAACTTCCAAGTGCTCATCCGTTAATTCAAGGCCTTCAACCTCGGCTTGAGCACGAACAAAGCCATCACTCCATTCGTCCATATCAACAATATAACCTTCACTACAGGTTCTTACTTCTTTGTCGTCAACCATAACGGTTCTAATTTGCATATTTGGATACATAAACTCGTACTCTCTTTAAATCTACTTTAAACTCATTATTTTTTTAATGACCATCTGCCAGAACACCCGTTTGCGGCATATCAGCTAAGCCCGTTTCACGTGCATGTTCTTCAAAACCTTTATTCCGCCAGAAAAAAGCACCGGGCATTGTTGTTGGAATAACAAGAACATAGAATAAGGCGCGACCAATAACGGCACTACTAAGAATAGACAGGCTAAGTGCAACACCCAACACCCAACCACTGATATCCGGCAAACCATAAACACTCACCAGCGAAACGGCAATAATATTGGCAACCAGTAAAATATTACGCAAAAGATAGGATTTGCCATAGGTTGTGGTTTGTTCGTAATGGGACACCGCACCTTCACTGTGGCTACACTTCATATCGCGCGCATGAAATAACAAACCAAGTGCTTCAATAACTAAGCCAATTAAAATAACCACTCCTGTAAACTCAAAGGTTGCTGGCGTTAAAGTTAAACCATGCGTAACACTGATAACAACAACAACAAGTAAGCCGCCTAGTGCTAAAGCACTACCAATAAAGCTACTCGCGGTTTGCCAGTGGTTCCAGTAAGGTCGTGCGGGGATCCGATATAATTTATACATATAATAAAAGCCACCAACACCACCAATCACCGCAGCAATAGCTGATAGGTCTGCAAAAAATTGAGTAATGCTATTATTAAACCAAGCAAACAAAGCATAACCAGCAATACCAGCAAAAAATAAAGAAACACCGGCAATTTCACGACTAACCGGTGACATGCGCCAGTTATAAAAGCCACGATAAAAACGATGCGGACGTCCAAGGTGTAAATTTAATTTTGCCATACCAAAACTTAACAGCACCAATAATGTTGCCATCACCGGAATATAAGCAGCGGATACATTCGTTGTAAAATCGGCGAAGCCCACTCCATGACCAAAGTAATGTGCAAATAAAACCATAAAGAAAGCACCGATAACAGTCTGCGCACTTAAGGTAAAAGCAATGTGTGCATTTTCATGCGAGGTGAGTAATTTTTTAAGGTTCCAGAATTTCTTATCAGACTTGCGCTGTTCGTCCACCATCGGTTCATATTCACCGGTTTCATCATTGCGATGATACTTTAACGCCGTTGAATCGGTACGGTACATATCTCGGGGTAATGTTTTTGTTTGTTGGAAACGAATATTGGGATTAGTAATATCTGTTGTAGGGAAACCCGGTATGGATGTTTTTAATTGGTCACGATTTTCCGGTGTGGTTTCAATAACACCAAAATCTAATGCCCCCGCTAAACAAGCCGAAGAGCATGCCGGTTTCAAACCAACTTCTAAACGATCTACACACATATTACACTTGTGCACATGGCCTTTTTTAGTATCCATTTGCGGTGCATTGTAAGGACAAACCCAAGTGCAGTAACCACAACCAAAACAAATATCCGGATCTTGAAGTACTGCACCATATTCAGCAAATTTAGTATAAGCTCGCGTTGGGCAACCTTTTAAACATACTGGGTTGTCACAATGGTTACAGGCCATCGAAATGTTTAAACGGGTATAACTGGGGTAGGTACCACCTTCAACATAGCCCACTGCACGGTAAGCTAGGTAAGGAGGTAAATCATTTTTCTCGCTGCATGCAGATTCACATGCATGACACGAAATACAATTATCCGCATTAAAGTAAAAACCGTGTTGCTTATAACGGTCAGGGTTATCACTAACACCACTATCGCCATTAATATTTAAACTTTTACCGGTTAACTCACTATGCTCTACTGATAAATCAATATTTTTCCCATAATGATTTACTCTTGGTGCTTTCGCATCCGGCAGATAAGCATAATCTGGTTCGTCTTTTCTTACTTTAAACATATTATAAAAAACCTAAATGAAAACTATGATTAATAGACTTAACTTTATTCGTCATACCCGCGGAGGCGGGTATGACGCTATACTATTTTACTGTGTACCCAAAGCATTTCATGGGGCAGGCTCTCGTCGTGGATAAAAAATATTTAAAAAGCCCGAGCTTCTTTATTTCGCACTGCCGCTGCATGTTGATCAGCCACTGCTTCGATTTTAACCGCACACTGTTTAAATGCGGGTTGTCTTGAATGAGGATCCAGTAAACCTAAAGTTAACCGGTTGGCACATTCATGAAAATGAAATGGAATAAACACCATATTCGGAGGTACACGTTGAGTGCATTGCACCATCACGACACCGTCACCACGACGCGAGGTTAATCGCGCATAGCCGCCATGAGTAATACCTAACTCTTTAGCTGAATCAGGATTCATTTCCATATACGGGGTTGGGCTAAATTTGTTGATATTACCTACTTTGCCAGTACGGGTGCGGGTATGAAAATGTTCAACCACGCGACCACTGTTCATCCAGAATGGGTATTCGTCATCCGGTACTTCATTATTATCTATAAACGGTAGAGCGAGTAATTTTGCTTTAGCATCGGGGTACTGAAATTTACCATCAGTATATAATCGCGCACTGCCTGTTTCATCACCTTCGGTACAGGGCCATTGCACACCTTTTTGTGTTTCAAGCTTTTCATAACTCATTCCAGAATAATCTAACATTCGACCTTTTGACAACTGGCGCAGTTCATCAAACACACCTTCAGATGTTTCAGGAAATTTAATTTTTTTACCCTGTTCAAAGCGTTTAGCCATTTGATTAAAAATCCACAAGTCTGCTTTAGAATCACCATGCGGTTTAATCACATTGCGAATTAAATTAACCCGCCGTTCGGTGTTGGTAAAACAGCCTTCTTTTTCTGCCCATACACCAGCCGGAAAATAAACATTGGCATACTGGTTAGATTCGCAATCCTGATAGGCGTCTTGCACCACCAGAAAATCCAGTTTCTCTAGAATTTTTCGGATACGTGCGGTATTGGTCATCGAGGTCATCGGATTGGTTGCAATCAACCACATGCCTTTAATTTGGCCTGTTTCAATCGCAGGGAAAATATCCGTTTGGAACAAGCCACGTTTCTTGGGGAAAAATTCAGGATCAATTCCCCAGAACTTGGCAACATCTTCTCTATCCTGCTCTTTTTCTAAAGCACGGTAGCCGGGCAGACCGGAACAGCCTGACCATTCACGTGTGCCCATGGCATTGCATTGACCGGTAATGGACAAACTGGTACCACCGGGCTTACCAATATTGCCGGTCACCAAATTTAAGTTATTAATTGCACATACACCATCGGAGCCGTGGGTGCTTTGGTTAATCCCCATTGTCCATATAGACATCGCTGCACCGGCATTAGCATAGGTGCGAGCAACGTTACGAATCGTATCTTCATCAATGCCGCAAATTTTTGATGCGCTTACCGGAGCATAATGCTCAACTGTTTTTATAAAGTCATCGTAACCAGTAGTATTCGAATCGATGTAGGAACGATCTTCTAATCCCTCATCCAGAATAACGTGTACCAGCGAATTTAATAAAGCTAAGTCAGTGCCGGGTGTAACAGGTAAATGAATATCCGCCATCTGTGCAAACATAGTAACGCGAGGATCAACGACTATCACAGGGAATTTACGTTTTTCCAATGCCTGTTTTAAACGCCAGTAAATAATGGGGTGTTGTTCGGGGAGGTTCGAACCAAATGCGATTAAACAATCGGTATGTTCAAAGTCGTCATAACAACCCGGCGGACCATCGGAACCAAAGGAGCGTTTATAACCGGAAACGGCCGATGACATGCAAAGCGTTGTATTGCCATCGTAATTGTTTGTACCAATAACACCACGCGCGAGTTTACCCAAAGTATAAAACTCTTCAGTCATTATCTGGCCGGTAGAAACAATCGCAAAGGCATCCCGGCCATAAGTCGACTGAATACGTTTTATTTCACCAGCCACTTTATCCAGTGCGGTATCCCAGTTGGTTTGTTCGAATGCATCATAAAAATGGTCGCGCATTAAAGGCTTATCGCCACGACCTGGAATATTAAACAGTTCGTGTTCAAAAATACCTTTTAAGCAAAGCTTGCCACGGTTGACATCGGCACCGGCAACACCACGGGTTGCAACCGCTGCACCGTCTTTGTCCAAACCCACTTCAATCGAGCAGCCGGTAGAACAATAACCACAGGTAGTGTATTTCCAGTCAACAACGCCTTTATCGGCAATTTTGATTGGATTTTTTTTGTTACGACCGAATAGCATTAACTAACTCCACTACGACACACAAATTTTAAATTTATAAACCAACGCAACTACGTCATTCCCGCAAAGGCGGGAATCTAGGCCATATATAAATAGCCTTTTTAAATTCTGTCTGGACTCCCGCCTTTGCGGGAATGACGACTTGTTAACTGTTAGGACAGCCTTCTTTCACTGCCAGTGACAACATGATTTTATCGCCATCCATTTTAATCGGATACGTTGCCGCACAACCTTCATCGGGTGCAACCGCCGTACCTGAGTCTAGATTAATCATCCAGTTGTGTAACGGGCAGGCAACCTTTTTACCATAAACAATACCTTGTGATAACTGCCCTTTCTTGTGCGGGCATTCATCTTTTACTGCAAAAATATCATCATTATCGGTACGGAAAACAGCAATGTTTCCCTTGTCTGTTTTAACGACACGTGCACCTTGTTTTGGTATATCGCTTAAACTGCCTACTTCAATCCAGTCACTCATTTTGTTTACCCTCTGATTTCTTTTAGTGGCATAAATTCATGTTTCTCTCCACCATCAACACGTTCTTTCCACGGATCATCCTGTGCCACTGACTGTGCAACATAAAAACGTTCTGCATAGACTTTACGTTTTTCTGCATCATCAACAATTTCATCTTTAACACGCTGTAGTCCAACCCGTTCAATCCACGGTGCGGTACGTTCCAGATAGTGTGCATCTTCACGATAAAACTGCATATAGGCTGCAGCATATTCCAGCACTTCTTCTTCTGTTTTTACTGCACATAAAAAATCGGTTGCACGGATTTTAATACCGCCATTACCACCAACATGAAGTTCGTAACCAGAATCGACACAGACCACACCAAAATCTTTAATCGTGGCTTCTGCACAGTTACGCGGGCAACCGGATGCAGCCATTTTAAATTTATGCGGCGTCCATGAACCCCAGCTGAGCTCTTCAAGTTTAATACCCATTTGAGTTGAATCTTGTGTACCGAAACGGCACCACTCTTTACCCACGCAGGTTTTAACCGTTCGTAATGCTTTACCATACGCATGGCCAGAAACCATACCCGCATCGGTAAACTCTTTCCATACCGCAGGTAGTTGTTCTTTTTCCAAACCGTATAAGCCAATACGTTGACCACCGGTAACATGTACCGTTTTAACATTAAATTTTTCAGCAACATCGGCAACTGCACGCAGTTCTTGTGGTGTGGTCATACCACCCCACATACGCGGGATAACCGAGTAGGTGCCGTCGTGCTGAATATTACCGTGTGCACGTTCGTTAATAAAACGTGACTGGCTGTCATCTTTATATTCTGTTGGCCACTGGCAGAGTAAATAATAATTTAATGCCATACGACATTTAGGGCAACCGTCTAGCGTATCCCAGCCCAGTGCTTCACGCACAGCAGGCATCGTTTTTAATTCCTGCTTACGAATTTGTTCGCGCACACCATCGTGCGTCTGATCGGTACAACCACACATCGGTTTTAAATGTGGTGCAACGGAATAATCACCACCCACTGTATGTGCAATCAGTGCTTCTACTAAACCGGTGCACGAACCACATGAGCTCGACGCTTTAGTATGTGCACGCACTTCATCAAGGGTAAATAGTTTTTTATCGACAATCGCTGTAACAATATCGCCTTTACATATACCGTTACAACCGCAAATTTCGGCTGAGTCGGCCATAGCGGCAACCCGGTTGTCATCACCGTGGCCGGAGTCACCTAAGTGTGCCTGACCAAATAAAATGGTGGCGCGGAAATCACTAATATCTGTTTCATCACGCATTAAATCAAAATACCAGGTACCATCAATGGTATCCCCATACATAACAGCACCTTGCACAATATTATCTTTTACAACAATTTTGCGGTAAACACCGCGCGACTCGTCTTTAAAGACTAAATCTTCGGTTGTATCGTCACCGGTAAAATCACCTGCCGAGAACAAATCGATGCCGGTCACTTTTAGTTTGGTTGACGTCATGGTGCCTTCGTACAAACCAATACCATGTTTCGCTAAATGATTAGCACAGACTTTTGCCATTTCAAATAATGGTGCAACTAAGCCATAGGTCTGGCCACGATGCTGTACACATTCCCCCACCGAATAAACAACTGGGTCAAATGTTTGCATGGTGTCGTTCACCACAATACCGCGTTCACAGTGAATACCTACTTTTTCAGCCAGTTCAAAATTAGGACGAATACCCACAGCCATCACAACAATGTCGGCATCCACTTCAGTACCATCTTTAAAGCACACTTTTTCAACTTTGCCATTACCTTGAATGGAATCCGTTTGCGCGCCCATTAAAAATTCAAGACCACGCTCTTCTAAATTGGCTTGTAGCATTTTGGCAGCAGGTTCATCGAGTTGGCGTTCCATTAAGGTATTCATGATATGAACCACTTTCACATTCATACCCTGTTCTATTAAACCGTTTGCCGCTTCTAAACCAAGCAGACCTCCACCAATAACAACGGCATTTTTCTTGTTCTTTTCTGTACTCGCCTTAGCCACTTCTAGCATGCTGTCGACATCAGCAATATCACGAAAAGCAATAACGCCCGGCAAGTCATGCCCGGGAAGAGGAATAATAAATGCCGTGGAACCGGTTGCAATCAGTAAACGGTCATAGCTAACGCTTTTGCCGTCATCACCCGTTACGGTACGCTTTTTACGATCGATGCCTGTTGCTTTTACACCCTTATATAGGGTGACATTGTTGTCGTCGTACCACTGCAAATCATTTAGCATAATTTCATCAATGGTTTTATCACCTGCAAGCACGGGCGAAAGCATGATGCGATTATAGTTGCCGTAAGGCTCTTCACCAAAAACGGAGATATCATAAACATCGGGCGCAATTTTAAGCAGCTCCTCAACAGTACGCATGCCCGCCATACCATTACCGATTACAACCAGTTTTTCTTTCATTCTAGAACTCCGCTAAAGTGTTAGTTATCTGTAACGGCATTATATTTACAAGTAGTGCCATTCGATTAATATCAATGAATCTCAATATAGCAAGTGCCGTGCCATGTATTAGTAAACACTTAAATATACTATAACTTCATGATTAGTATGGGGAAATATCTCATACTGGAGAGAAATATCAGTGCAAACACCCCGTTTTCGCACCATAATAGTGCATATCGAGTATAATAGCGCATAATATAATAGCAAGCATGGGAAATAGAAAACGGGGATAGATATCACCGCACAAAATAAGTGTTTAATTATACACTAATGCTTTATTTTGCACTATAATAGTGCAAATACAGTGCGCCTGATACTATTTTTCTTTATAGAACAATATCTTACGCTATTGGCATGCCTCTTGCTCTACTGAAGACATAAAATTTAAACCGAAGGAAATAACATGTCCACCCCATCAAGTACAATGAACCTATTTTCGTTCAGCGGGAAAATACGTATTCTGCATTTAAGCTGGATGGCGTTTTTTATTAGCTTCTTTGTCTGGTTTAATCACGCGCCTTTATTGGCCATGATGCGTGATTCCATGGGTTTATCTGATCAGCAAATAAAAACCCTGTTAATCCTTAATGTTGCCCTCACCATTCCCGCCCGTATTATTGTCGGTATGCTGGTGGATGCCTTTGGCCCACGCCGCATTTATTCGATGCTGCTATTTGTATCCAGCTTTCTCTGTTTTGGTTTTGCAATGGCAGAAGATTATGAACAACTGGCATTAATGCGTTTCCTTCTTGGCTTTGTTGGTGCCGGCTTTGTTATAGGTATTCGCATGATTGGAGAATGGTTTCCGGCAAAGCAAACTGGGCTTGCACAAGGTATTTATGGCGGTTGGGGCAACTTTGGTTCGGCTGGTGCAGCCGTAATCTTACCCAGCGTTGCACTGATGTTTGGCGGCGATGATGGCTGGCGCTGGGCTATTGCTTCAACAGGTGTTGTGGCACTCATTTATTCAGCTGTTTATTTTTTTAGTGTAACCGATACCCCCAAAGGCTCCACCTATTTCAAACCAAAGAAAAATGGTGCGCTTGAAATCACCTCCAGCTTTGATTTCTTTTTGTACCTGTTAATGAATATCCCATTATATGCAGCACTGGCTGTATTAACTTGGAAACTAAGCCCAACTAACTTAGGTATGTTAAGCAGTGGCGTAACCGATATGATTTATTTTATATTGGGTAGTTTATACGCTTTCCAGTCAATCCGTATTTACCAAATTAACAAACATGTTTTTACTGAAACTATTCCAGAAATTGAGCGCTACAAATTTAAACAAGTAGCAATACTGGATCTGGCCTATATGGTTACATTCGGTTCAGAGCTGGCAGTGGTTTCTATTTTACCTTTATACTTCATGGATACATTTAATCTTTCCGCTATTCAGGCCGGTCTGGTCGCTTCGGTATTTGCTGGGCTTAATTTAGTTATGCGCCCGGCCGGCGGCTGGATAAGTGACAAGTTTGGTCGAAAATTATCACTGGCCGTATTAATGGCTGGAACAGGTGTTGGCTATTACCTGTTAAGTTTAGTTACCAGCGAATGGGGAATTTACCTTGCCGTTGCAGCAGTCATATTCAGTTCATTGTTTGTCAATGCCGGTAACGGTGCCGTGTTTGCCATCATCCCGCTGGTTAAACGCCGACTCACAGGGCAAATCGCCGGTATGGCAGGCGCCTATGGTAATGTCGGTGCAGTTATATTTTTAACAACACTTTCGTTTGTCGCAACCAATGTATTCTTTATTGTTATTGCAATTTTTGCAGCTGTGGTTTTTGTTTTAATTGCTTTTTTCCTCGACAACCCACAAGACCAGATGGTGGAAGTGTTACCGGATGGCACCGTGCAAATGATTGAAGTTGAATAAGTAGTGTCATTTGCGGTAACCTCAAAGGTCACAGATTAAGATAAACTTAGCCTGTGGCCTTTTTTAGTAGAAGACGATGAAAAAAACACTCGCTATCGAATCCGCTCACCAATGCCTAGCCGGCGGCAAAGCACAAAATGAAGATACCTGCGGTATCCAAGTCGCAGACGGCCAGCTATTAAAAACAAAAGGTATTGCCGCAGCCATTGCCGATGGTATGAGTGGCAGTGATGCAGGCAAAGAAGCCAGTCAGGCCTGTGTGAAAGGTTTTCTAAATGATTATTTCAGCACACCAGAAACATGGACCGTGCAAACATCGGCACACAAAATTATATCGGCTTTAAATCACTGGTTACACGGCAACGGACAACGTAAATATCAGTCACATAAAGGCATGGTAACCACCCTAAGTGCTCTGGTGCTAAAATCCAATACCGGTTTTATTTTTCATGTTGGTGATACGCGCATTTACCGTTTACGCGGTAAAGAGTTTAAGCAACTCACCCATGATCACCGCGTGCAAATTAATGAAAACAAATCGCTACTCTCACGTGCTGTTGGCATTGATGTACGTTTAGATATTGATTATCGCAGTGTGCCTTTGGAAATTAACGATACGTTTGTGATGGTCAGTGATGGTATTCATGAATTTATTACCGACAATCGCATGACAGAGATTATTCAGCAACACACCCATGATTTGCAACTTGCAGCAAACGAAATAACACAAGAGGCCATTAACAATAAAACCAATGACAATGTGACTTGTCAGATTGTGCGTATTACCTCACTGCCCGGTGAAAATGAAGAGGAGTTTTACCAGAAGCTAACCGAACTCCCATTTCCTCCAGTATTAGAGCCTGGAATGATTTTAGACGGTTATAAAATCCTACGGCATTTATTTTCCAATAAAAGAACCGAAGTTTATTTAGCGCAAGATACCCATAGCAACGAGAATGTTGTTTTAAAAGCCCCGTCTGTTAATTACAACGATGATGCCGAGTACATCAGTTTATTTTTACACGAAGAATGGGCTGGCCGACGCATTAACAGTCCACATGTAATGAAGGTACTGGAAATACCCCGCAAGCGAACCGCACTTTATTATATTGCAGAACATATTCAGGGACGAACCCTGCGCCAATGGATGGAAGACGAACCTCGTGCCAACATCAATACCGTGCGAGATTTTGTTGAACAAATTGCACGTGGCTTACGCGCCTTTCATCGGCTTGAAATGATTCATCAGGACTTAAAACCAGAGAATATTCTAGTTGATGAAAATGGCACCTTGAAAATCATAGATTTTGGTTCAACTAAAATTGCCGGAATAGATGAAATCAGCACACCGATTCAATTCAATAATATTCTAGGTACCATTAATTACACTGCGCCGGAATATCATATTGGCACTACAGGTAGCAACCGTTCCGATATATTTTCATTAGGCGTTATCACCTACGAGCTACTCAGCGGGCATTTACCGTATGGCAAAGAACTCACAGCAAAAAATATACGCAAAGTAAATTATATTTCCATCAAACATTACAATCCTGAAGTACCAGCATGGGTTGATAAAGCGCTGAAAAAAGCGGTTAACATTAATCCTGATCAACGTTTTACGCGTTTATCGGAATTTATTGCAGCATTAAACAACCCAAACTCCCGGCTCGTTAATACTGACTATGTTCCGTTAATTAAACGCAATCCAGTTAGAGTATGGCAGGTAATAAGTGCGATACTCTTAATTACCAATATTATTTTATTTTATATTATTGCTCTTAAACACTAAGGTTGTTATTTATTTAAACCTCAGCTAACTCATCGAAGCTTAAATTATTTTCTTTGCCTTGCATGCCTTTCATTTTGCCTTCAAGAATACGTGCTGTGGTTACGGTAGACACACCCATACCATCAGCTGAAAATATTAAAAATGAATATTTTTTGTTTGCAATAAAAAAAGCCTCTGTAAAACAGAGGCTTTTTTTCTAAACGTATTTATAATAGAACATTTTTTCTCAAAACGGAATATCATCGTCAAAATCACCACCGCTCATTGCTGGTGCTTGCTGCTGCGTTGGTGCTTGTTGTTGTGGCGCTGCTTGTTGCCCACCTTGCGGTGCATTATATTGTTGTGGTACAGCAGCTTGTTGCCCTTGATTAAAGTTAGCACTACCGCCGCCTTTTGAGTCCAACATTTGCATTTCGTTGGCAACAATTTCGGTTGTGTAACGATCCTGACCGTTTTGATCTTGCCATTTACGTGTTTGTAATTTGCCTTCAATAAAAACTTTGGAACCTTTCTTTAAATATTCGCCCGCAACTTCTGCTAAACGACGGAAGAAGACCACACGATGCCATTCTGTTTTATCAACTTGTTCGCCGGTGTTTTTATCTTTCCAGCTTTCTGATGTGGCCAGTGTAATGTTGGCAACTGCGCCACCATTGGGTGAATAACGAACTTCAGGGTCTTTGCCTAAGTTACCGATGAGTATTACTTTATTTACGCCTCGTGCCATTGTTGTCTTCCTCTAGTTATATTTGTTTAATTAAATAATATTTGTTTGTTTATTTTCTTAAGTTACCGCTTTTACTGCTTATAAATTCAGGTCATTAATGATTGACTGAATATTTCATTAAGTCTTCTTCGTTAAGGTTCTGCTTGTCTACTTTTATATAGGCAACGCCATCTTCTGCAATGACGGTGACATCCAGCACCCCTTCGATTTGACTCAAGGTATCGGCTAATTCCGCTGCTTGTGATTTAGCCAATGTTCCTACGTTTAATAGCATGCTGCTCGAATATTGTGGTTCGCGCATACTAATAATTAATACCAACCATACGCTAAGTAACAGCACATTAAACAGTAATACGCTATCGAGCCCCCAGTGTTGCATTAACCAACCACCGATGACGGCACCAATAAACACACCAAAAAACTGGGCGCTTGAATACGCCCCCATGGCAGTGCCTTTATGCGCTGCCGGTGCCATTTTTGCCACTAGCGATGGCATGGTGGCCTCAACTAAATTAAACGCCAAGAAAAAGAACAATAGCATGAATGTGATACCTGCTAAAGAGTGGCCCAACAGCCAGAAACCCAGCTCAGCTAAGGCTAATACTACGATTGCCATAATAAGCATTTGTTTTAGCTTGCGTTTCTTCTCGCCAACAATAATCAGTGGCACTACCCCAACCATTGAAAGGAATAAAATAGGCAAATAAATTTGCCAGTGGGCTTCAATCACCAGACCCAGCCTGTCCCGCAGAATAAACGGCATCACCACAAAGCTGGACATGAGTACGCTGTGTAAAATAAGAATGCTGGCATCCAAACGCAGTAATTGGGGGTCTTTTAGCGCAGATTTAAACCAACCGGTTTCGACCTGTGCATCACGATGAAAACGTGACACCGTGGGCGTGGGTACCCAGAGAAGCACAATGAGCATGCCACAAACAGCCAGCACCGCGGTTAACCAGAAAATACCGGATAGTCCAAACCAGCTATTCACTAACGGCCCAAGAACCAACGCAACGGCAAAGGACAACCCAATGCTCATGCCAATGGTCGCCATCACCTTCATTCGGTGTTCTTCGCGGGTAAGATCCGCCGCCAATGCCATAACAGCACTGGCCACCGCACCCAACCCCTGCATGGCGCGGCCGATGACAATCCAGAGCAAGCTGTCAGCTGTTGCCGCCACCACACTGCCCAACGCAAAAACGAACAAACCACCCAAAATAACCGGTTTGCGACCAATTTTATCGGATAAGAGTCCGAGAGGAATTTGCAGTGCAGCCTGAGTTAGGCCATAAATACCAATCGCAATACCCGCCAGCGTGGCACTGTAATCCGGCATTTTCTCGGCTAACACCGAAAATACCGGCAAAATCATAAATAACCCCAGCATTCGCGTGGAGAAAACACCGGCCAGTGACACCGCTGTGCGTTTTTCGACGCCACTCATCTTATCGTTATTTATTGTCATACTGCTGTTTATTATTCAAACTCAATTTTGCGCTTCCTTATTATATAGGGAATCGCATAACCGAATACCCCCTTTTACCACCAAGGGAGGAAAATATA
>UOFT01000076.1_pt1 | contig 43290 bp, 38 predicted proteins | sample 1990121 | NCBI WGS metagenome assembly UOFT01 (sample SAMEA4728526, study PRJEB27164) | hydrothermal vent metagenome | biome: marine basaltic hydrothermal vent biome; feature: marine hydrothermal vent; material: mineral | place: Pacific Ocean | collected 2011-06-14/2011-07-23 | depth 1741 m
TTTTATTTTTGAGTTTAATATCATCATAGCCCGGTGAACGGTAGATAGCTGTTACAAATGGCTGATAACGTTGGTGGCAATCGTTACAGGTTTCGGTGATCATTTCCAGTGTTCTGGTTACGCGCAAGATGTCTCCTTTATTGGCAAACATTTTTAGCTCGGGTAATAGTCGGGGCTTAATTTCTTTTTTCCATTCTGGAACCATATCAGCAATCTTGTTGTAATCTTTTTCCAGACGCTTTATCCATTTTTTCATTGCTGGTATGTTATTTTCTTTGGCGTATTCATTAATGGCCTGCATTTCACGCCGTAGTCGAAACATCGTGTGTAACCATACCTGCCGTTTATTGTTGGGTTTGTACCATTCTTGCAGTGAAGCAGGAGGCATGTCGAACTTAATTGTATTTTCTGCATGTGCAGGGTTAAAGATAAGGGAAAAAAGCAAAGGAGCAAGGAGCAAAACAGGAATAAATTTTATGTTATTACTGAGCCAGTAATTTAAGCTGTATTTAATGAAATATAAAGAGATTATCTTACACCTTTTTCAATTAGAAAATGGCTGTATTTTTTATCTGTGCCATTGATATGGTTAACCAGCCAGTCCTTGAGATAGTTCGCTGCATTGCTCATGGCAGTGTCACGATCTTTTTCATATTCAGCTAGCACTTCTGCGACATGCTTAACCATATTTTCATGTTGTTTTTTATGAGGTGCAAAATCAGGATAGTTATTTTGTTTTAGCAGATCTTCTTCATAGCTGAAATGTGTTTTAGTGTAGTTGACCAGCTCATTTAGTGCATCGCGTTCGAACTCTTCACCAGTTGAATAATCGACAGCAGTCTGTAATTGATTAATCAGGTTAAGCAGCTTTTTGTGTTGGTGATCGATAGAATCAATACCAACGCTATATTCATTTTTCCATTCGACATAATGTCTGGCAGACAGCTTTTTGTGCATATAAGGAATTATTAGCAGAGCAGCAATCAGGAACCATGTCAGGGGATTGCCTGGTCCGGCCAGTAGCCCTAATATCACCGCGATTATCAGGCACAGGATAAGCACGGATACACCGAACATGCACCCTTGTTTATGTAAACACACATTTAGCTTCATAAATGGGTTCTCTTTAAATAATTCATTATAAGATTTTCTTATAGTTCAAGTTAAAATTATTGATTGACTGTTTATTTACCCTCGGTGCCAGGTAAGAGTTAAATGGCTATTGCTTTGATTCTCGCACTCTCCTTTTTTGTTGCACGCCGCATGATATCCCTGATATTAAGGTTTGTCATAAAACAAGTTTTTATACTATTTGATGCTTATTATTAACAGAATATTCACCTAATTTAGTTGATCTAAATCAAGGCATAATTTGTATATAAGTCATAATTTTATCTTAAGTGGAAAAGCAGCAATTATTTTTTATAACTGAACCAGATCAAGTTTAATTGTTGGCCATTATCAGGTTACCGATTTTAAGATAGCCATTCTAAAGTACAGTCTTGAGGTAATGCAATGAATCAGTCAAGAAAAGTTTATCTGGTCGGCACTGGTTCAGGTGATCCTGACTTGTTAACCGTAAAAGCATTACGCCTGATACAGAATGCTGATGTAGTCATTTATGATCGGCTGGTGTCTGGCGATATTCTTAAGCAGATCCCTTCCGGTGCAAGTCAGATCTACGTAGGAAAAATATCGGGCAATCACAGCCTGTCACAGAATGAAATTAATCAATTATTGTTAAAGCTCGCAGACACCAGGCGCACTATCGTAAGGCTAAAAGGTGGCGATCCCTTTATCTTTGGTAGAGGCAGTGAAGAGGCTTTGCTGTTAGCGCAGAACGGAATTAAGTTTGAAATTGTGCCGGGTATAACTGCAGCATCTGCATGCTCGGCTTATGCCGGTATCCCGTTAACCCATCGTGGTCTGGCACAAGGTGTACAAATTGTTACCGGACATGCTCAGGCGAACCAGCCTCTTGATCTGGACTGGGATGGATTGGCCGATAAAAATAAAACTATTGTTATTTATATGGGGCTTGCCAACATCGATTTAATTTGCAGGAAGTTAATTGTTGCAGGGCTTGATGGTAATACGCCGGCCGCTGCTATTCAGGATGGAACAACTGTGCGTCAACAAAGAGTATTATCGACTTTATCCCTGTTAGCAAGTGATACTAAAAATGCAATGCTACAGCCGCCGGTTATTTTTGTTATCGGTAACGTGGTATCACTTGCCAGTTCACTGGATTGGTTCGGAACAGAAGAAGCCAACGACTGTTGTACTTCCAGGGTTGGGCTAATTACACATGGCTAATCATCACAACGGTATATCGTTAAAATTATTAGTTACCTCAATGATATTGATATACTTTTCTCCAGGGTATGCGGCTGAAGGAACCGGGAATATATCTGCCCAACGTCAGGCAGAACTACATAACCTGTTAATACAGGATTGCGGCTCATGCCATGGCATGACAATGAAAGGCGGGCTGGGGCCAGCATTAACCATTGATGCTCTAAAAAACAAACCACGGAAAATAATTGAAGTGACTATTTCACTTGGGCGTCCGGGTACACCCATGCCCCCATGGAACAGGATATTAACCAAAGAAGAAATTCGCTGGATAGTTGATAAATTATACGCTGGTGTAAGGCTATGATGTTTTTAGCCAAAGCCATACTTGTAACTTGCTCCTTTAGCCTGCTGGTTGCGTGTTCCAGCACAAACTTGCGTGGAACGGGTGACCTTGGTGTGGTGATTGAACGTGCCAGTGGCAGTATTCAAATTGTAGAGACTACAAATAGAACAGTATTATCACGGCTGGGAGGTTTAGGTGATTTATCTCATGCATCTATTGTTTATTCTCGTGATGAGCGTTATGCCTATGTATTTGGTCGTGATGGCGGCCTGACAAAAATTGATATTCTCACTTCAAGAATTATAAAACGGGTTATTCAGTCCGGTAACAGTATTGGTGGTGCCATTTCTCAAGATGGCAAACATGTTGCTGTTTCAAATTATAAACCGGGTGGTGTTAAAATTTTTGACTCAAACACACTTGATCTGGTTGCAGATATTCCTGCAACGTATGGTAGTGAAAACAAGCGGTCAAAAGTTGTGGGGCTGGTTGATGCGCCCGGTCAACGTTTTGTTTTTTCATTGTATGACGCGAATGAAATCTGGTTGGTTGATTTTACTGGTGGTAAGTCGGTAATAACAAAGTATAAAAATATCGGGCGCCAACCTTATGATGGTTTGATCACTCCCGATGGCCGCTATTATATTGCCGGTTTGTTTGGTGAGGATGGTCTGGCGGTACTGGATTTATGGCATCCGGAGAAAGGTGTTAAACATATTCTTGATAATTATGGCCGTGGCAGTAAAAAAATGCCGGTTTATAAAATGCCACATCTGGAAGGCTGGGCTATGACAGAAGACTATGCCTTTCTACCTGCTGTCGGTCGTAATATGGTTCTCGTTGTTAATCGTCGTAACTGGAAACAGGTAGCCTCTATTGCTGTTCATGGGCAGCCGGTATTTGTGATGGCCAGGCCTGATGGCAGGCAGGTATGGGTTAATTTTGCCTATCCGCGCAATGATACGGTGCAGGTTATTGATACTGAGAAATTAAAAATTATAAAAATTCTCAAGCCAGGTAAAGCAGTTCTGCACATGGAGTTTACTCCTCGTGGTGAACAGGTTTGGGTGTCAGCACGTGATGCAGGAAAGGTAACAGTTTATGATACTGAAAATTTTAATCCTTTAACCACTTTACCTATGAACAAGCCCAGTGGTATTTTTTTTACTAATCGTGCACACCGTATTGGTTTGTGAATAAGTCGAGGTGATTTGATGCATAGAGTAAACACGACTACGGAAGTTAATGGCCACTTAAATGCACATCAACATGGCCAGAGAAAATTGAGTGAACTTGAAAGACACTTGTTAAATGATTTTCAACACAATCTTCCTTTTGTCTCTCGTCCGTTTAAAAAAATTGCAAAACAATTGGGTAGCAGTGAAGCCATTGTTATTGATACGTTGAATAAACTGAAACAACGAGGTTTTATTAGTCGTGTGGGGGCAGTGTTCCGTGCCAATAGTATTGGTGCAAGTACGCTTGCTGCAATGGTAGTACCTACAAATGAACTTGAATGTATTGCAGCGATGGTCAGCAGCTATAGCGAAGTTAATCACAACTACCAACGTGAACATCATTTTAATTTATGGTTTGTTGTTACCGCCAGTGACGAAGAAATGTTAAATAGTGTTTTATATGATATTGAGCAGCGTAGTGGTTTCCCTGTTATGTCTTTACCTATGTTGGAAGATTATCATATTGATCTGGGATTCGATCTGGGGATGGATTTTGAGCGTGGACAGGAGACCGAGGTTTAATGGATATGAAAGTGAATCATTTCCCATGTTTTCCTGAGTTAAATTTATCCGCAAATAATAAATTTGATAAACAGGATCAGGCATTAATCGTACTTATCCAGACAGGGCTACCGATTAGTGCAACACCTTATGCTGACTTAGGCAGGGAGCTGGGCATAAATGAAAATGAGGTGCTATTGCGTTTGAAACGCTTAAACAAGTCGGGTGTTATTAGGCGTTTTGGTGTGGTAGTACGTCATCATGAATTAGGATACAGGGACAATGCAATGGTTGTGTGGGATGTTCCTGATGCAATTATTAGCAAACTTGGTTTATTCCTGGGGCAGTTTGATTTTATAACATTATGTTACCGTCGCCCACGGCGCCTGCCTGAATGGCCGTATAACTTATTTACCATGATTCATGGGCAGAATCGCGATAATGTGTTGCAGAATATTCAAGTTCTAATTAAACGCTGTGGCCTTAACAAGGTTGAATACGAAGTGCTATTCAGTACCCGGCGTTTTAAACAGCGTGGTGCTATTTACCATAAAGTAAAGGCCAGTTAAATCAAGGTTAAATCCAGTTAAATAATCGGGTTAACAAGAGTGATAGATAAACAGGACCGTGACATTATTAATGTTTTGCAGGCAGGGTTTCCTTTAACTGAAACACCTTATGCAGATGTTGCTGCTCAACTGGATATTGATGAAGAAGAACTGCTAAAAAGATTAGCACGTTTACTTGAAGAAAAAACCTTAACACGGTTTGGCCCCATGTATGATGTACAAAAACTGGGTGGGGCATTCAGTCTGGTTGCTATACAAGTGCCAGAGAAGCAGTTTGACAAGGTTGCCGATGTGGTCAACAGCTATCCTGAAGTTGCACATAATTATCAACGTGATCATGATTTTAATATGTGGTACGTGCTGGCAACAGAAACACCGCAACAAATTGAGCAAATTAATCATGATATTGAACAACGTATTGGTCTAAAAGTATTTAATATGCCAAGGTTGGAAGAGTATTTTGTTGGTTTGCAATTACAGATCTAATAAAGTGTATGGATGTTGCTGTGGAGTATAAATTATTATCTGATGAAGCTGGTCTCGATGAAATAGAGCGGAAGATTATTTATGCAACGCAAGCAGGTTTGCCACTTGTTGCACGCCCTTATGATGCGATTGCTGAGCAATTAGGAATACCGATGAAAGAGGTTATTTCACGGCTACGTACAATGCTCCAGCGGGGTATTATTCGTCGTATAGCAGCAGTCCCGAATCATTATGCGCTGGGATACAAAGGTAATGGCATGACAGTATGGGATGTGCCTGATGACGAAATTACTGAGTTGGGTCAACAGATTGGTGAGCTGGACTTTGTCAGCCACTGTTATCATCGTCCGCGCATTTTACCTGACTGGCCATACAATTTATTTGCTATGGTGCATGCATATAATCGTGAAGAAGCGATGCTGTTGGTGATGAAAATTGCTGCCTTGTTGGGTGAGAACGATCGCGGTCATGATGTTTTGTTTAGCCAGCGCATTCTGAAAAAAACAGGTATGCGACTATAGTAAAGGCCTTAATATATGTTGCCCTGGAGGTTAAGATGTTTCGTATTAGTCAATATATGCATGAGTTAAAAAATCCGCAACCATTAGGTGTTAAGCGTAACCCAGCCGGTCCGGTTGTTATCTGGAACCTGATCAGGCGTTGTAACTTAACCTGCAAACATTGCTATTCTATTTCAGCCGATAAAGATTTCCCCGGTGAACTTTCTACTCAGGACGTCTTTAACGCAATGGATGATTTAAAAAGTTTTCATGTGCCGGTTCTTATTTTATCTGGTGGTGAACCCTTAATGCGCTCTGATATTTTTGATATTTCAAAGCATGCGAAAGAAATGGGTTTTTATGTCGGGTTATCAACCAATGGCACGATGATTAATGAGTCCAATATTAATGCCATTGCAGCCATTGGTTATGATTATGTCGGTATTAGTATTGATGGTGTGCGTGAAACACATGACAAGTTTCGCCGTAAGCAAGGTGCCTTTGATGAATCAATGCAGGGGATACGTTTATGTCATCAGGCCGGAATTAAAGTGGGTATGCGTTTTACCCTTACGATGGATAATGCGCACGAACTTTCTGATTTATTAAATATAATGGAACAGGAAAAAGTGGATAAGTTTTATCTTTCCCATTTGAACTATGCAGGGCGTGGTAATAAAAACCGCAAAGATGATGTTGTACATCAGCTTACCCGAAATGCAATGGATTTATTATTTGACACTTGCTGGCAACATATTGAGGCTGGGCGTGAACGTGAGTTTGTAACGGGCAACAATGATGCAGACGGTGTTTACCTTTTACACTGGATAGAAAAACGTTTTCCGGACAAGCTGGAACACATGCGAGCCAAACTGGTTCAGTGGGGTGGGAATTCCTCCGGTGTTAATATTTCGAATATCGACAACCTGGGTAATGTTCATCCGGATACTTTCTGGTGGGATTATAATCTGGGCAACGTTAAAGAGCGGCCTTTCTCTGCAATCTGGCAAGATCAAAGTGATCCTTTAATGGTAGGGCTAAAATCTCAACCCCGGCCATTAGAGGGGCGTTGTAGTCAGTGCAACTATTTAGATGTTTGTGGTGGTAATACCCGTGTGCGCGCTTATCAGCTAACAAATAATTTTTGGGCAGAAGATCCTGCCTGTTATTTATCGGATAAAGAAATTGGTGTGCAAACAACGGAACAGCGTTTACAGGTGACGCCTTGGGTTCGGCAAAACAAACTTGTGCAGAATAAAGTTGCCCAGACCAAATGAGCATAGCTATATATAAGGTATACCATGCAACGTGAGTATAATAAAATCACAGTTGGCTGCGGGTGGTTTTTAGCCAGTCTTCTGTTTGTTACAAACAGTTTTGCTGAAAATGACATTGCCAAAAATAATGGTATAGAAAAAAGTGAGGTACAAAAGTTATATCAACAACATTGTGCAAGTTGCCATGCTGCCAGCCGCTTAGGTGGGATGGGGCCAGCATTGTTACCGGAAAACCTGAAACGATTACGTAAAAACAAAGCGCTTAATATTATTGAAAAAGGCCGTGCGGCAACACAAATGCCTGCCTTTGGTAACGTTTTAACAGCATCTCAGCGGCAGTTGCTTGTAAAGTATATATACACACCATTAGAAAATATTCCTGACTGGGGGATGGCTGAAACAAAAAAGTCCCACCTTATTCATTATAAGCATGGCAGCCTAGGTGACGAGCCTGTTTTTAATGCAGATATGCTTAACCTGTTTATTGTTGTGGAGCTGGGCGACCATCATGCCACACTGCTGGATGGTGATAAGTTTGAGCCTATTCACCGATTTAAAACCCGCTTTGCTTTACACGGCGGCCCCAAGTATTCCCCCGACGGGCGTTATGTTTATTTTGTTTCGCGTGACGGCTGGGTGAGTAAGTTTGATATTTATAATCTGAAAACGGTGGCAGAAATTCGAGTTGGGATTAATACCCGCAATCTGGCCGTATCTGCTGACGGCAAAATACTTCTGGTGGGTAACTATCTGCCTCATACGCTGGTGTTACTGGATGCAGAAAATCTTGAGCCTATCCAGTTCATCTCAGTAAAAAATAAGAAAGGTAAAACATCACGCGTCAGTGCTGTTTATGTGGCTGTGCCACGTAATAGTTTTATTGTTGCACTTAAAGATATTCCTGAAGTCTGGGAAATACACTACAGCGGTTTAGTGCAGGATGAAGATAAGAATCAATTATTGATACAGTCTATTCCTTTAGACGACTATCTGGATGACTTTCAGTTTGACCCGTCTTATACATATTTAATGGGCGCCGCACGCAACGCTAAAAATGGCCAGGTGATTAACCTGAATATAGGTCGTAAGATTGCTGATCTTGAGCTAACCGGCTTGCCACATCTGAGTTCCGGTATCACCTGGATCTACAAAGGCCGTAGGGTGATGGCAACCCCCAATCTGAAAAAAAGTGAAATCAGCATTATCGACATGACGAGCTGGAAAACCATAAAACGAATCAAAACATTGGGGCCGGGATTCTTTATGCGCAGCCACGAAAACTCGCCTTATGCCTGGGCCGATGTGTTTTTTGGGCCAAATAAAGAGGCGGTGCATATTATTGACAAGCAAACACTGGAAATTGTCAAAACACTTCGCCCCTCGCCGGGTAAAAATGCAGCCCATGTTGAATTTGACCGATATGGCAAGCATGCTTTATTGAGTGTGTGGGATATGGACGGCGAGTTAATCATTTATAACGCTAGAACACTAAAAGAAATTAAACGTTTGCCAATGAAAAAGCCATCTGGCAAATATAACGTGTTCAATAAAATAAATCGTTCAGCAGGGACGAGCCATTAAATTTGGAATAAAGCGTTAACTAACCTGAACTCGGGATAAGAAACTTCCGTCATTCCCGCCAAAATCATGCGGGAATGACGTTATTTCTAAGTATCTCGGGTAACTGATCAATATAGAATTCCTTATCCCAAGTTCAGGTTAACAAAGTATTTTACACCTATATCAATGCCCTGATTTATATGATGCAGGCGATTTAAGCTCTTAATTCCAATAATTCATTGATATTAATACAAATAACTTAATATTCCCCTTGATTTCCGTCTATAACGACACATATAAAGTACAGCTAGGAAACGAGGCTAGTCTGCAGATAAGCCCGTGATAGGGCTTGACTCTACGAATAACGAGGCTATTATTAGCACTCACTAGAGGTGAGTGCTAGTAATAGTTTAGCATATTACATATTTTAACTATCTATTTGATTTAACTGGACTTTTATTAGGAGAAAGAAAACATGAAGATCCGCCCATTACATGATCGTGTCGTTGTGCGCCGTATGGCTGAAGAAACAATGACTGCAAGTGGTATCGTCATCCCCGATAGCGCAACTGAAAAACCATCTGAAGGTGAAGTGCTGGCTGTTGGCAAAGGTAAAGCAAATGACAGCGGCAACGTTATGCCTCTTGATGTGAAAGTTGGCGACAAAGTATTGTTTGGCAAATACGCTGGCCAAGAAGTGAAGGTCGATGGTGAAGAAGTTATCATGATGAATGAATCTGACATCATGGGTGTATTGGAAGCGTAAGTTTGTCCTAGCCCAAATTAACCTATTTTAAATTTAGAAATTCCCTATATTAGAATTTCAAGAGGAAAATAACATGTCTGCAAAAGAAGTAAAATTTAGCGAAGACGCGCGCCAACGTATGCTGGCTGGCGTAAACACATTAGCAAATGCTGTAAAAGTAACATTGGGGCCTAAAGGCCGTAATGTTGTCTTGGATAAAAGCTTTGGCGCACCGACGATTACAAAAGATGGCGTATCGGTTGCTAAAGAAATTGAGTTAGCTGATAAGTTCGAAAACATGGGTGCGCAAATGGTGAAGGAAGTCTCTTCACAAACATCCGATATCGCCGGTGACGGCACAACAACAGCAACTGTTTTAGCTCAGGCTATTTTAACCGAAGGTGCGAAAGCCGTTGCTGCGGGTATGAACCCAATGGATTTAAAACGTGGTATCGACAAAGCAATGATTGCGGTTGTTGAAAGCCTTAGCAAAATGTCAAAACCTTGTTCAGACGATAAAGCCATTGCTCAAGTGGGCACTATCTCTGCTAACTCTGACGAAGAAATTGGTACTATCATTGCAGATGCAATGGGTAAAGTCGGCAAAGAAGGCGTTATCACTGTCGAAGAAGGTTCCGGTTTTGCTAACGAGCTGGATGTTGTAGAAGGTATGCAGTTTGACCGTGGTTATTTATCACCATACTTTGTAAACAACCAGCAAAGCATGACTGCGGATTTAGAAGAACCTTTTATTTTGTTACACGATAAAAAAATATCTAACATCCGTGACTTGCTTCCTACACTCGAAGCCGTTGCTAAATCAGGCAAACCGTTATTAATTATCGCTGAAGATGTTGACGGTGAAGCACTTGCAACACTCGTTATTAATAACATGCGTGGCATAGTTAAAGTATGTGCCGTTAAAGCGCCTGGCTTTGGTGACCGTCGTAAAGCAATGTTACAGGATTTAGCTATTCTGACGGGCGCAACGGTTATTTCTGAAGAAGTCGGCTTAGCATTAGAAAAAGTAACGCTAGACGATTTAGGTACAGCTAAGCGTATTTCAATCAGCAAAGAAGAAACCACCGTGATTGATGGCGCAGGTAACACTAAAGACATTGCTGAACGTGTTGCGCAAATTCGCTCACAAATCGAAGAGTCTTCATCAGACTATGATAAAGAAAAACTTCAAGAACGTGTTGCTAAGTTAGCTGGCGGTGTTGCAGTGATTAAAGTTGGTGCAGCAACCGAAGTTGAACTGAAAGAAAAGAAAGCCCGTGTTGAAGATGCATTACATGCAACGCGCGCAGCGGTTGAAGAAGGCGTTGTGCCTGGCGGTGGTGTTGCGTTAATTCGTGCACTCCAGAGCTTAGGTGACTTGAAAGCCATTAATCACGATCAGGAAGTGGGCATTAATATTGCTAAACGTGCAATGGAAGAACCTCTTCGTCAAATCGTAAGCAATGCCGGTGGTGAACCATCTGTTGTTGTAAACGAAGTTGCAAACGGTAAAGGCAACTACGGTTATAACGCTGCAACAGGCGAGTACGGCGATATGATTAAAATGGGTATTTTAGATCCAACTAAAGTAACGCGTACTGCATTACAAAATGCGGCCTCGGTTGCGGGTTTAATGATTACCACTGAAGCCATGGTTGCAGATGCACCTAGTGATGATGCGGGAGCACCTGCAATGCCGGATATGGGTGGCATGGGCGGTATGGGCGGCATGATGTAAGCCACCTTTTGTCTTTACCGACCAAAACAAGAAGGCCCCACTAGTCGTAGCGGGGCCTTTTTTAGTGGCCGTTGCTTTTATTTTTTTACGGCCACTTATGCAGCGTTTGCAAATGCAAACGATGCGTCTCTCAACAAAGGAAAAAGTCTATTCAGTCATGAAAACAAGATAAACAGATACGGCCACTTATGCAGCGTTTGCAAATGCAAACGATGCGTCTCTCAACAAAGGAAAAAGTCTATTCAGTCATGAAAACAAGATAAACAGATACGGCCACTTATGCCGTAACGAACAAAGTGAGTTCGGCTCTACCTGCTAACGGAATGTTTATTCAAGAAAATCAACTAGTAATATAGTGCCCATTTAAGCCTGTTTTCCAGTTAGTTAGATTATGGCCTACCTAGAAAACGCAGAATTTGTTATCTCAAATTCTGTATAAGTGGCCGTAAAAAAATAAAAGCAACGGCCACTAAAAATGTCAATATTTCACATTTTTAGTGTTATTAGTACCGCGAATTATTTTCCACAATCCGTAGAATAGTTTTTATTGAATAGCACTGTACCTTAAAAGGGTTGCTATCAAGGTCGATTCAGTTGTACTAGCGGGCATGTTCTTAAATTTAAGAATGGTTCCCACGGATGGGATGCTCGCTAGCACGGTTGATAACGAATATCCAGTTCTTAAAACGGTAATATTACCAAGAAATGAGAGCCAGATATTATTATGATACACCCTCATCTAGTTCATACCTTTGAACTAGATATTGGGGAACGGAGCATTAATGACACGGATGTCCTTTCATTAATGCGTTGTTTTGTAAACCCTGAATGCGAGATAAACACCATGTTACGATTAAACTCCAGATATGAGAAAATGGATACATCCGAGCGTGCCCATTACCGAAAAGAACTGAAATTCCGTTTAATTGCGCTAAGTTGTATTTATTTAGGCTTTTCAGCTTGGTGGGTTTTGATGAGCCCATTTGCCTCTTAAAGGCTGTTTTTGCCGGCTGTATTCCGGTTTGTAGAGCCTGAATTATGCTCCATTTTGCTTTTATTCTGTAATCTGATTTACAGAATATCAGGGCGAAAAACACCCTATTGAGTTTATCTGTCTCCAATTGTCGCGCTAGTGCATTTACACGATCGTCTATTTTTTTCCATGCGATAGCGGCTTGTCTTCGGCAGGTGGAACTTTGGCGTGCCTAGGTTATATTTTATTAATGGTTTAGGGGGGACTTAGCTGTTCTACTTTTTCTGCTCCCACTACTTGCCCTGAATATTCGTCATTGGCTTAGCCGTATTTTTAGTCAAAATAATGCATGCTAAATACGCTGCACAGCCTGACTGAAAATTCTATTGGTGCTATTATCACTTTGTTAAACGAAGAAAATATGCTTGTCAAATATCATGGCTTAGTTAAAAAAATAAGACTGAGAAAGATAGATGGTTCTATTAACGCGGTGTGCGTAAGATAAGTGGGAAGAATATAACGAATCGTACCAAATATAGTTGAATATGAAATGAATAATTTTGATTACAGTCTACTTGCTCGCATTGACATTAAACCAAATAAGTTGAGAAGGTTTCTTCGAAAAGCCAGCTGGTTTTTTAATGTTTATTTACCTAAGCGTCATGATGCAACTGTATTGACCCGTAACGGATTGCTAACATTTGATAGCAAGGACAAGACGACAGGACGAATTCTGCATGTTTATAGGAATCATGAATTCAGCGATATGATGAAAATTGTCGCCTTCTTGAGGGAGAAAGGTGTTCTTGCCCATGATTGCGATGGGACGGTTATTGATGTCGGCGGCTATATTGGAATGTCATCAACGGCTTTTTTGCTAGAGAAAATATTTAAACAATCGTTAGCATTTGAACCATCCCCCGGTAATTACAAACTTTTGCTAAAAAATATTGAAAATAATAATCTGTCAGGATCTTTGAAAGCTTTTAATACTGCATTGTCAGATAAAAATGGCGAACTTAACTTTGAGTTAAGTGATAAAAATTATGGTGACCATCGGATTCGAAACAACACTGAGAAAGGCCATTTTGGTGAAGAGTCTCGTGAAGTCATTGTTGTATCTGCAATAAAATTTGATGATTTTCTTCAGCAACAAACTGAAATAGATCAATCGGATATTCGCCTTATTTGGATGGATATACAGGGGCATGAAGTAAAATTTATAGCCGGCGCACGACAATTTCTGCTGAGTCACCCTGACGTACCTGTTATGATGGAGTTTTGGCCTTATGCAATGTTACGTTCAGGTATAACAAAAGCGGCTTTTTCAGATCTTGTCGGCGGCATTTTTAAGAAGTTTTATAGTTTTGGGAATGAGGGTTTCACGGAGTATGATATTGCGGACATCGACACCTATTTTGAACGTAATAAAGAGCCTGAAGGTGGGTCTGCTATCATGCTAACGAATTAATATTTCGACAGCTGACCCTATTGTTAGTTAAGTGATAACTGATTTGAATGACAAGAATATCTGGCGTATAAATTTAACCTGCTCTATGGCTGTAGTCTGGTTTTTAAGACTTGGAACACACGCTTATGTCCAACTTCATTCCAGTGAACATCACCGTTAATATAATATTTCCTGATCGTTTCTTCGGCTGTTGTTGTTGGTACAAAAGCATTAAATAGATTAATAAATTCGACTTTATTTTTTCTGCTCCAGTTATACCAAAAGTTAACCTGTTTTGACTCAAAATCATCATTGTAAATTTGATCTGGCCAAGGATAAACCACTACGGTGAGTGATATTTGTTGTTTATCAAGCAGGTTTTTAAGTTGCAGCATATGTTTTGCTCCAATGGTCAGGCCTTTTTCACCAAACTCATTGTACAAACTTTTATCCATTGTCCACATGGCGCGGCGTTGTTTGAGCCCACGCTCCCATGAACGTGTTTTGGCTTTTAGATAGGCAGAAAGATTACGCAGCTGTCCCAGAAAATAAGTGTACTGAGTGAAAAAATCTTTTACGGTCATTGGCTGCTTAATATTTTTTGGTTTGGCGCTGTGTTTTGATTCAGCTGCACCTAAATTGGCGGCACTCCCCTGACTAATTACATTTTCATCTTTATCAAAGCGGTAGCCAAGTGCTTCATCTTCGGCGTCAGACAAATCAATAAGCACAACCACGCTATCAAATTTAAGGCCAACCGTCTCAATAAGGTATTTAATTTTACGGTAGTAGATAATGGGTGAATAAGAGCTAGCTGCTGCATTTAACACATCAACATTGTATTGTTTAAAATTGTTTTTTAATAAGCCTGCAAATGTTTTATCGAAGGGGATAGCCATTCCTTCGGTAAATGAATCGCCAATAACAATAATTCGCTTGTGCTTTGATTCTAAAGGGACATGCTGGTTGCCGTTGTCTTTGAAACCGAGCGAATTAGTGTCCACCCGATAGTCCTGTTTGCCCCATTCAGCGATATAATTACTGATATTCTTTTTTAAACCGTGATGGTAAACCGGATCAGCCCGTCGGTAATAGGCTTCACGCACATTGGAGGTGACATAAGAAGGCTTAAAAACACCGACTATTTTTAGCGCAGCTGCTAGACTAAAATCAATAATAAGAAATCCGAATATAACGATAAATGCAATGGTTTTTTTAGGATTGGATTCAAACCAGTTTTTCTGCTCTGTTATGTTTGGTATTGTCATTGTTATTTCATCATTAATAAATAAAGACAGTATACCCGTATGTCGGCAGAAATTGAAAATAAGATAGTGAATCGAGTAGCAAAAGTGATTACTCAAAATTTACCGGCTGAACTGGAGGCGCAATGTCAGTTGCTCTGGCAAAGTTTTGTTGAAAGCAGTGGTAAGGCTAATTTCTTGGCTAGCTGGTTCGATAGTTGGGATAAATCATTTGTTGAATCGTTAGCAAAGGTCTGGGCTTGCAGTGAAGTCGCTGCACGTTGGTGCATTCGTCATCCTCAATGGCTGGAGGCATTACGTAAAGAAAATCTTGCTGAAAATAATTTATCGCAAGCAGATTTTCAGTATTTATGGACACAGCAGGAGGTTAATCAGGATGTTGAGCAATCGTTGTTTATCGCGTTGCGCCAGTTTCGTAACCAGCAAATGCTGCGCATTATCTGGCGTGATATTGCGGGTTGGAGTGAATTGCAAAATACCACACGGGAACTAACTGCTTTAGCTGAAGTGTGTATTAATGCCGCACGTAATTTTTATGCGCAAGTCGATTCTAAATTTAGCTTGGAATTTGGTTTGCCATTTAACCCTGATAATGAGCCACAGGAACTAATTGTTATTGCGATGGGTAAGTTAGGCGCATGGGAGCTTAATGTTTCATCGGACATTGATTTGATTTTTTCTTATCAATATGAAGGCGAAACGATCGGTGGGGCTAAGAGTATTAGCAATGCAGATTATTTTGTGCGTCTGGGTAAAAAAGTGATCTCGGCACTGAATAACACAACACAGGATGGTTTTGTATTTCGGGTGGATATGCGTTTGCGTCCTTTTGGTGAAGGCGGCGCGCTTGCCAGTAGTTTTAATGCGCTGGAAAATTATTATCAGATACATGGTCGGGAGTGGGAACGCTATGCGATGATAAAAGCGCGAGTAGTTGCAGGCAATGAAACTGCTGCAACAGAATTAATGAAAATGTTGCGGCCCTTCGTTTATCGGCGCTATATGGATTATGGAGCCTATGAATCCATGCGCTCTTTAAAAACCATGATTGTGCAACAGGTTAAACGCAAGGGTATGCAGCAGAATGTTAAACTGGGGGCTGGCGGAATTCGCGAGGTTGAATTTATTGCGCAGGTCTTTCAGCTTATTCGGGGTGGTCGGGATACGCGCTATCAACAACGTGATTTGTTGGCAGTGCTTGATATTATTAAACAGGAACAACGGCTACCTGAGTATGTTGTTGATGAGTTAACGCAAGCTTATATTTTTTTACGCCATACTGAACACCGTTTACAGGAGCGACTCGATCAACAAACCCACCAGCTTCCTGATGTTGAAATTGAACAACAACGATTAGCCTATGGAATGGGTTATAAAAACTGGCAGGACTTTTCTACACAGCTCGAAGTACATCGTGCAAAAGTACAGAGCCATTTTGAACAGGTTTTTGATGCGCCACAAGCCGAAGTCGCTTCGGGTGATGAGAACATTGAATTAGTCTGGTCACAGCAACTGGGTGAAGAACAGGCGGCCGATATTTTACAAAGGCGGGGTTATGATAAACCGCAGGAAGCACTAAAAGTTTTAAAAGACTTGCGTGATAGCAAGGCTTTTCATACCCGCACATCACAGGGGCAAAAACGGCTAAATCAGTTAATGCCGATGATTATTGCTGCCGTTGGTCAAGTTGATGTTGCCGAAGTTACATTGCAACGCGTGACGGAGATAATCGAACAGGTTGCCCGCCGCAGTGTTTATATGTCGTTGTTAATCGAAAACCCGCTGGCATTATCGCAGTTAATCAAATTATGTAGTCAAAGTATCTGGGTAACACGTTATATTAGAGCACATCCTTTATTATTAGATGAGTTGCTTGACCCACGCAGCTTGTATATTCCGGCAACCAAACAGGCTTTGCAGCAGGAATGTTTTAGTAAAATTTCAGAAACGGATCCTAGCGATGAAGAACGCATAGCGGATGTTATTCGTCACTTTAAACAATCGAATGTGCTCCGTGTTGCTGCCGCAGATTTGGCCAATGCGGTTACTTTAATGCGTATTAGTGATCATTTAAGTTGGATAGCAGAAGTCATCTTAGATGCAACATTAGAACAAGCCTGGAACACTATGGTAAAGCGCCATGGCCGACCTGCGTGTGACACACTTATATCTAATCCTGACAATAAAACCTGCGACAAAGGCTTTGCTATTATTGGTTATGGAAAGTTGGGTGGTTATGAACTGGGCTATGGTTCTGATCTGGATATGGTTTTTTTGCATGGCGCTGAAAATGATCAGGTAATGACCGATATTACGGCAACAGATGCAGCATCACCGCGTGCAGTTGTTAATTCAGTATTCTTTGCAAGGTTAGGGCAACGTCTTATTCACCTGCTTGGTACGCGCACGGCTGCGGGTACTTTGTATGAAGTGGATATGCGGTTACGCCCCAATGGGGCATCGGGCATGTTAGTCAGTGGAATTTATGCTTACGAAAAATATCAAAAAAATAAGGCGTGGGTCTGGGAGCATCAGTCGTTAATTCGTGCGCGTGCTATTGCTGGTGACCCAGTTATTATGCAGCGTTTTAATGAGATCCGAAAAAGTGTGTTAAGCCAGCCTCGTGATATTGATACATTGAAAATTGAAGTTGTCAAAATGCGCGAAAAAATGCGCCAGTCGCTTTCGCTCGGAACTAAAGAAAGGTTTGATATTAAACAGGATAAAGGCGGGTTGGTTGATATTGAGTTTATTGTACAGTTTTCTGTGTTGGCTTGGGCGAATAAATTTCCTGAGTTATGTAAGTTTACAGACAATATTAACTTACTGCATACGCTTCAAAAAATAGAAGTATTATCCAAAGAAGATGCGCAACAATTAGAAGAGGCGTATAAAAAATACCGGCAACGTTTACATCGTCTGGCTTTGCAGGAACAAAAAGGTGTTGTTATCATGGGGCGATATAAACAACAACAGGATGATGTTTTTTCAATCTGGGAAAAAATATTTTCAGCCGATAATGAATAAAATAACAACTAAACGTAGCTGGCTTGCTGTTTTATTCGGACTTATCTTTTTTATTGTCGGGATAGGCATTTTAACATTTATGATTGCTCCCATTGTTTATGACGGCTGGCGTATGCAGTCTTGGAAAAGTGTGCCAGCAGTATTACTCTCGGCTGATTTAAAAAGAAACTATTCAAGTGATTCTGATACCTATCAGGCGATTGCACGGTATAAGTACACCGTTAATGGTCAGCAATATGTCAATGATCGGGTTGCTCTTGTCAAAGGCGCAGACAATATTGGCGATTTCCAGACAAGTATGGGGAACCGGTTGAAATATTATTTTCAATCGGGTCAATTGATCGGTGTTTGGTATAACCCAGAAAACCCAGCTGAGTCCATTATACATCGCAGCATTCGTTGGGGTTTGCTCGCATTTCAGATGATTTTTGTTGTTGTTTTTGGTGGGTTTGGTTTTGTTATTTTATATTTTAGTTTTAGAGGAGAAAAAGCTAAATCACCGATTGCTACTGAAAATCACCCCTGGCTTGCGCGTGCAGAATGGAAAAATGGTGCGATCAAATCAAATGCAAAAATGGGCATGATGGTTTTATGGGGTATTACCTTGTTCTGGAATGTGATCAGTTTTCCTGCCGCCATTGCAGCCACTCCGGAAGTGTTAGCTAAAGGGGAGTATATCGGTTTTGTTATTTTTCTTTTTCCGCTTATTGGGCTTGGTTTACTTTTTTGGGCAATAAAAGCAACATTGCAATGGCGGCGTTTTGGCGTCACCTTGTTGACGATGGAGCCCTATCCGGGAAGTCTAGGTGGGCAAGTGGGGGGCTTTGTTAAAATTAATATGCAATACGATGCAACGCTTGCGTATAAGGTCACACTCAGTTGTATTAACAGTTATATCTCGGGTTCAGGAAAAAACCGTTCGCGAAAAGAAAGTGTAAAATGGCAGGACGAAGGTTATGCACGAATAAAACCGATGATGGATCACCTTAATCTAGAATTTTGTTTTGATGTCCCGGATAATTTACCGGCAAGTGAAGAAGCAAGCAATAATTATCATTTGTGGCGCTTAACCACCGAGTCCGAGATGGAGGGGGTTGACTTGAACCGAAGTTTTGAAATTCCTGTATACAATACGCAACAGCAATCCTCTCGTTTAAACTTTAAATCCCCAGAATTTTTTCCTGCCAGTGTCGAAAAAATAACAGCAGAAAGTTTGCTGCCGTTAACCAAAAACAGCAATGTCAAAGAACTTTATTACCCGATGCTTAGAAAGCCCCTGGGGAGTTTTAGTGGGGTATTATTTGGTGGTATTTTTGCGGGTATTGGATTTTTTCTCTGGCAGCAGGCAAAGACGGACGGCTTTATGTTGTATGTTATGTCATCTGTTTTCACGCCTATTGGTCTTATTATTGTTATCGCGGGTATTTATTCGGCCTTTAATTCACTGTATTTAAAATTCGATGGTTTGAGCCTGCTCTATCGGCGTAAATTTCTGTGGTTTACCTTAGTGAATAAAGCCATCCCTTATTCGGATATCCGTGTGATTGAGGCAAGAAAAAGCAGTTCAGGTAATACCGGTGGCAAGCATAAAATTGGCTACAAGGTTTATGCGAAGGTGAAAGGGAAAAAATACACGCTGGTCGAGTCGATTGATTCTGCCAGTAAAAAAGATTTGCTAATTGAGTATTTTAAACAAGAAATTTCGCGTCACAATTCCCGGTATTAAGCAAAATGCCCGCATGGAAAAAGTGCTGTTTGCCTCTGGTGGGGCAGTAATCGCTTTAAATTTCAGCTATCTTGGCTAAATTCAGTACTTTACACTCTCATTTTCACTAATAATCACGTTATAATATGATGTTGGTATATATAAAGGTATAAAGGAGAAGTTTGCCATGTCGATGGCTGATCGTGACGGTTTTATTTGGTTTGACGGGAAAATGGTGCCTTGGCGCGAGGCGCAAATCCATGTTTTAACCCATACCCTGCATTATGGTACGGGTGTGTTTGAAGGCGTACGTGCTTATCATGCCGACCAAGGTACGGCTATTTTCCGTTTGGAAAAGCATACCGACCGTCTGTTTAATTCAGCCAAAATTTTGGGTATGGATATTCCATTTACAAAAGAAGAATTAATTGCCGCGCAAATTGCAGCAGTGAAAGATAATAATCTGGATTCGGCCTATATTCGCCCCATGTGTTTTTATGGCGCCGAAGGCATTGGCTTACGTGCAGATAATTTAAAGGTACATACCATGGTTGCAGCATGGGAATGGGGCGCTTATTTAGGTAAAGAAGCGCTGGAAAAAGGCATACGTATTCGAACATCCTCGTTTACCCGTCATCATGTTAATATCACCATGTGCAAAGCCAAAGCCAATGGTAATTATATGAACTCCACCATGGCTTTACAGGAAGCCTTGCGCGATGGGTATGACGAAGCGTTATTGTTAGACGTAGACGGCTATGTTGCCGAAGGCAGTGGCGAAAATATTTTTATTGTACGTGACGGTGTCATTTATACACCCGAATTAACATCTGCTTTAGAAGGGATTACCCGCGAAACGATTATGGCGCTGGCCAGTGACATCGGAGTGGAAGTAAAAGAAAAACGTATCACCCGTGATGAAGTGTATATTGCCGATGAAGCCTTCTTTACTGGTACCGCTGCTGAAGTTACCCCTATTCGTGAACTTGATGGTCGTAGTATTGGTTGTGGTAGCCGTGGACCCATTACAGAAAAATTACAGACCATGTATTTTGATTTAGTGCATGGACGAATTGAAAAGCATAATAACTGGTTGACCGTTGTAAAGTAAAAACCAAAGAAAATAAAATCCAGATAAAAAAATAAGCAAGCAGGATAAGGAAAAACAATATGGCAGAAAAAAAAGCAAAAACACCCAATGCCGCTGCACGTTATGAGGTAACACAAAAAGACTTGCCCTTGCATTGCCCAATGCCAGATAGCAGTCTATGGGATTCGCATCCACGTGTCTTTTTACCCATTGAAGACAGTGGCGAAGCGAAGTGTCCCTATTGTGGTGCTGTGTATATTCTTAAAGCTAGCTGATTCTTTGTAACGATATGATTTCAGAAATTCCACAGTTTGGATCTGCACGAGTACTGGTGTTAGGCGATGTGATGCTGGACCGTTACTGGATGGGCGAAACCTCGCGCATTTCACCGGAAGCGCCGGTGCCGGTGGTTAAAGTTGGCGACATCGAAGAACGTGCTGGTGGTGCCGGTAACGTGGCCATTAATATCGCGGCACTGGGCGCGAATGCCACCGTGGTTGGTTTAACGGGTGAAGATGACGCGGCCAATAGTTTATTAAATTTAATGCAGCAAGCCGGTGTTACGCCGCATTTTAGTAAAGATCTTAAGCATGCTACTGTCACCAAGTTACGGATACTTAGCCGTAACCAGCAATTAATTCGTCTGGATTTCGAAGACGGTTTTCCACATCACAATAATGAACAACTGTTAGAAATATTTTCCCAACAAGTGCAGCAGGCAGGCGCAGTGATCTTATCCGACTATGGTAAAGGTACTTTGCAGGATTGCCAGAGTTTTATTCAACAAGCAGCACAACATCAAATTCCTGTATTGGTTGATCCAAAAGGTTCGGATTTTAGCAAATACAAAGGTGCCACTCTTATTACACCTAACTTGTCTGAGTTTGAGCAGGTGGTTGGGCATTGTAAAACTGAAAAAGATATTGTCGATAAAGGCAGCGTCTTACTCGAAGAACTGAACTTAAGTGCATTATTAATTACCCGCAGTGAAAAAGGTATGACCTTATTACAGCGTGGCAAAGATGCCTTGCATTTACCCACTCGCGCACGTGAAGTATATGACGTAACCGGTGCAGGCGATACGGTTATCTCGGTGTTGGCTGCGAGTTTAGCCGCCGGTGTCGATTTAGCAGAGGCCACCATGCTGTCTAATTTAGCGGCCGGTGTGGTGGTGAATAAAATTGGCACAGCAACGGTTAGTCAGGAAGAATTAAAACAGGCCATGCGCCAGACACATTCAGTACAACGCGGTGTAATGGACGAAGATGAAATGTTACAGCTTGCGCGGCAAGCACAATCTTGTGGTGAAAAAATTGTAATGACCAATGGTTGTTTTGATATTTTGCATACTGGCCATGTGGCTTATTTAGAAGAAGCGGCGCTATTGGGTGAACGATTGATCGTGGCGGTGAATGATGACGCCTCTATTAAACGTTTAAAAGGCGAAGACCGCCCCGTTAACCCGATGGAAAAGCGCATGCGCATGTTAGCCGCATTAGAATGTGTAGATTGGGTGGTGCCTTTTTATGAAGACACCCCGACCCGACTTATTTGCAAATTATCACCGGATATTTTAGTTAAAGGTGGCGACAACAAGGTGGACGATATTCCCGGTGGTGATTGTGTGCGTGAAGCCGGTGGTGAAGTCCGAGTACTGATCTATGTTGATGGTGTTTCGACGACAGAAATTATTAGTTCGATCCGTGAAACTGAGAATAAAGATTAGAATAAGTCTATCGCTTGCAACGACATTATTTTATATTTTCGGTTTGGATGAAAATATAAAATGTATATAGTGCAACCGTGATAAAAGAACATATTCTATATAATAAGATTAAGCTACTATGAAAACTCTTTCCCTTAAATGCGACGTTGTAATATTCGGTGGTGGTGTGGCTGGTTTATGGCTGTTGGCAGTATTACGCCAAAAAGGTTATCAAACATTATTACTTGAAACCACCGCACTCGGTGCTGGGCAAACACGTTTTGCGCAGGGTATTATTCATGGAGGCACTAAATACGCATTGTTAGGTAAGGTGACCGCATCGTCGGAAGCAATAACGGCCATGCCGAATGTATGGCGAGACTGCCTTCAAGGTAAAGGTATTATCGATCTGAGTAAAGTCAAAGTATTGTCAGAGAATCAATGTATGTGGTCACATAATACATTATCTTCAAAAGTAGCTGGGTTCTTTGCAAGTAAGTTAATGCGCAGCCGTACGACAGAAATAAAAAAACAGCAACGCCCTAAAATTTTTCAACATGCAATGTTTAAAGGTAAAGTCTATAAGCTGGATGAACCCGTTTTAGATACTGCCAGTATTGTGCATGCATTGGCCGAACCGCATCGTGATGCGATTATGCATATAAATGGGCTGCCACAGTTCGATCAGGATAATGCAACACAATTTGAAGTTGAAGATAGCACTGGCAAGCACTGGCATATAGAGGCACAGCGTTGTGTATTAATGGCAGGGCAGGGGAATGCTGACTTAGCCACCGCCATAGGTTCAGATGAGTTACCTGCAATGCAATTAAGAGCACTGAAAATGGTCATGTTACGTGGTAATTTACCTGAAAAAATTTATGCACATTGTCTGGAAGCCAATGTAAATCCCCGTCTTACCATTACCAGTTATGAGGATAGTAAAGGCGAAACAGTATGGTATCTGGGCGGCCAGTTAGCAGAAGAAGGTATTGGGCGTAATGACGATGAGCAAATTAACGTGGCACAACAGGAATTAAATAACTTAATGCCTTGGATTGATTTAGGGAAAATACAATGGGCTTGTTTGGATATTAATCGCGCTGAACCCAAAATGGTAAAAGGCAAGCGGCCTGATACTTCCTTTTTTAGTGCAAGCGGTGTAGCGATAACCGCATGGCCAACAAAGCTGGCCTTAGCGCCGAAATTAGCTGCCGATATTCTTGAACAAATGATTGAAACAGGATTAACCGCATCAGCCCAGAGTTTACCTGAACTAGCAATTTTACCTGAATTCCCTACACCGGATTATGCACCGCTACCTTGGCAAGAGGAGTCTCGATGGTTAACTTAAATAATATTCAACCTTTACCGCAACGCCAACTGGGTTCAACTGACTTACAGTTAAGTGTTTTGGGTTTAGGCACAGTTAAGCTCGGACGAGATCAGCAAGTCAAATACCCCACTGGGTTTAAAATACCGGAAGATAAAGCTGTTAAAAATTTATTTTCAGCCTGTCAGGATTTAGGGATTAACTTTATCGACACCGCTCCAGCTTATGGTGTAAGTGAAGAACGTTTAGGTCAGTTATTAGCAAATAAAAATGACTGGTTAATCATGACCAAGGTCGGCGAAGCTTTTGAAAATAGTCAGTCCCGTTTTGATTTTAGTACCGCCGCCACACGCAGCAGTATTGAACGTAGTTTAAAACGACTTAAGCGTGACTACCTCGATATGGTTTTAGTACATTCCGATGGTAACGACATGGATATTATTAATAACGAAGGTGCATTGTCCGAGTTAGACAAACTAAAACAACAAGGCCTTATTCGTTCCTATGGCATGTCGACTAAAACCGTGAAAGGCGGGTTATGGGTTGTTGAAAACTGCGACGTGGTGATGGCAACCTGTAATTTATCAGATGACAATGATTTGCCTGTTCTTGCTCGTGCCAAAGAATTAAATAAAGGTGTGGTGGTTAAAAAAGGCTTGCAAAGTGGTCATGCGGATAAGTCAGCCGGTGGCTCCGGCGTCGAAGCAGCGTTTAAACATGTTTTTAGTCAACAAGGTGTTACCAGTATGATCGTTGGTACCATTAACCTGCAACATTTAAGTGATAATGTGCGTATTGTAAATGACGTGCTTGTCGCAGGTGAATCGGACTAATCAGGAATCATGCTTTTGAGTCAGAAAGATAAAATATTAGTCGTCGGGCCTGCTTGGGTGGGTGATATGGTGATGGCGCAAAGTTTATTTAAAACATTAAAAGCGCAAAGGCCCGATTGCGAGATCGATGTGCTTGCGCCCCCTTGGTCAATGCCGCTACTAAAACGTATGCCGGAAGTGAATCAGGCCATTGTGCTGGATGTGACGCATGGTAAATTTGGATTTAGAACTCGCTACCGTGTTGGCCGACAATTACGCGTCAATAAATATGATCAGGCGATTATTTTACCGCGCTCTTACAAGGCGGCACTGGTTCCATTGTTCGCAAAAATTTCAGTACGAACAGGCTATCGCGGCGAAATGCGTTTTGGTGTGGTGAATAACAGAAAGCGGTTAGATCATGATGTGCTAACGCAAACCGTACAACGCTTTACTGCATTAGCATGCGATGATGACTTGGAACAGCCGCCGGTTATTCACCAACCGACTTTAACCATTGATGTCGCCAACCGTGAATGGTTTATTAAAGATATCAATCTTAAAATGAATAAGCCGATTATTGCATTTATGCCCGGTGCCGAATACGGTGAAGCGAAATGCTGGCCAACAGAATATTACCGACAGCTGGCCGAAATGTTAGTGAGCAATGGGTATCGTATCTGGATATTAGGTTCCGATAAGGATAAAGAAGCCGGTGTGCTTATTTCAGATGGTTATGAAGAAGATGTGATTAATCTGTGTGGTAAAACAAAACTGGAAGATGTGATTGATTTACTCTCCATTGTGCATCTTGCGGTAAGTAATGATTCGGGTCTTATGCACATTGCCTGTGCAGCAGGTGCAAAGGTGGTTGGTATTTATGGCTCGTCCGATCCTGCTTATACGCCGCCTTTGTCTGATAAAGCTGAAGTGATGTATTTAAATATGCCATGCAGTCCCTGTTTTCAACGGACTTGTCAGTTTGAACACCTAGAGTGCTTAAGAAACATTAAACCCATCGATGTTTTTAAACGGATTTATTAGGGCATTCTTGTTCTGCCAACATTATCTGCGCATTTTACTTTTGTAAAGTATGCCGATCTCTGGAACTGTACGAGTCGATTCTGAAAAACACCCATTTGTATGCTCGGCATTTATTTATACAGGTACTTACCTCTTCTCGTCTAAAGTATCTTTTTCTAGCTGATTTCCCGGTTCTATATTATCAGAAAAATGACGACCAATGAATTGCTCGTAAGTATTCACTACTCGGCGTTTGGTTCCCTTATAAATTCTTGTTAGCACACGGGTTGGTAACATCTTATTACCATCAATGTCACCATTACAAGGTGAGATAGCAAAATGCATTTTTATATTTTGTGCAATAAAATATTGTTGTGGAGTATAAAGTTTACTGTGTTGTGTTTTATCAATTTCTTTCACCATTGTGCGGTCACAGCCACAATCAAGCTCGCCTTTGTTAACGTAACATAAGTCATGTGTTTTACACTGTTGATCTAATAAATCGATGGGGTTGGAGGCATTATTAATATCAACAGGGTGGTTGGGGCCACACCAGTTTCCGTGGATAGAAAAACCTGACGTTGTGTTCTTGGTTGTTTTGTTTGCGGGGCGTTTTTCTTCTGTTCCTTCTTCTTTATCATTGCCTGCGTTTGCTCGGGATGTTGCTGAAAAAACGAGCAATAGCGCCCCAATAAGCAAATAATTTAGTAACAGTGGTGTTTTTTTTGTTAGCATAGCTTTACGATCATTCTTTGAAATATTGAAGGTAGTCATACTCCAAATTATTGCAGGTAACAACAAGAATATCAAAATGGAATTTAATACGTTGAATATAACCACTGTTTTTCGATCTATTTTTATTAGTTTACTATTTGTTTGTGTGAGTTGTGCTGCGCAAGAAAAGAAAAATACTGTAACGGTATCAAAGGGTGTGGTGCCGGTTCAAAGCTGGTCTGCTATTTTATCGGTTAGTGGCGGCTTTGCTGGTTGGAACAAAAATATCAGTATCGATTCCGGCGGGCTAGTGATAATTAATAATTTAAAAACAGGCATGAGCAGCAGAAAAAAACTAAATAACAAAGAGTTACTGGCTCTTTCTGCATTAGTTCATCAACAAAAGAATACTTCAGTGGTGGCTGGAAGCAGAAATTTTTCTAAAAGGTGTGCCGATTGCTTTGAGTACAAACTGTCGATTCGTTGGCAAAATAGGCAGCAACTTGCGGTGCTGAATGATATAAACTTAAGCAAGTCACCGTATCAGAGCATTGTGCGTTTTTTGCGAAAAACAATGTCGAAATATTAGAGTGAACGGGCGTGTTATTCTTAATGGATTGATAGGGGGCAGGGTGATAATGGTGAATAAACAGCGATTCGTTATTACAGGATTTTTACTTGTAATCAGTTTTTTTTCAAATACAAGTTGGGCTACAGATAAAGATTTTCTAAATTCTTTGTCAGTCAATGCAAAAATACACTCACATCCTGTTACAGGTGAAACACGATTTATTGCGATTAAAGATAAAGTACCGGTCGTTATAAAACCAGGTAGGAGCTTATCTGAAACAATTGCAGATACCTATGCACCTGCCTTTGGGCTATCAAGTCCCGCTATTGAATTAAAATTTCATAAACAAACCCAACATTCTGATTCAGGTAAAACACTTCGTTTTCAACAGCATTATAAAGGCGTGCCTGTTATGGGTGCAGAATTGGTTGTGGGTGTTGATGCATCTAATCAAGTTAAATATGTTGCGGGTGAAACAGCTCCCGAGTTGTTGTTAGATGTTACATCGCAGATCAGTGCAGAAAAAGCCACGGCAGTTGCCAGAGTTGCCGTTGCAAAATGGTATTCAGTAAACAGTGAAACATTGGCTGTCAGCATCGCCGAACTGTCTATTTTTAATCCGGCACTTATTTCACCCAGTAAAATGCCTGCACGTTTAGTTTGGAAGTTAACGGTTACAAGCAATTTAATTAATGAACTTGTTTTGGTTGATGCAAATAATGCCTCGATCGCCTTTAATCTTAATCAGATTCATTTTGCACTAAGTCGTGCGACTTATACCGCAAACAATACCGAAACTATTCCCGGAACCTTTATTTGTGGTGAGGCTGACCCCACCTGCACCGCTGGTGATGCAGATGCAAGAGCGGCACATTTGTATGTTGCAGATGCTTATAATTTTTATTCGAGTACGCATGGTCGAGATGGGATTACGGGTTTAGGAAGCACCATAGTCACCAGTGTGCACTATGGTCCCATTGGTTTTGGAAATGCTGCCTGGACGGGGACGGGGGAGCAAATGTATTTTGGTGATGGCTATGCACAAGCAGATGATGTAGTGGCACATGAGTTTACACATGGTGTGACCCAGTATGAATCAAACCTGTTTTCTTATTATCAAGCAGGCTCGATTGCTGAATCATTCTCTGATGTGTGGGGGGAATTTGTTGATCAAACAAATGGGGCAGGTAGCGACACAGCAGCAGACAAGTGGCTAATGGGTGAAGATTTACCCGGTGGCGCTATTCGAAATATGAGTAACCCACCGGCCTTTTTAGACCCAGATAGAATGACGAGCCCAAATTATTTTACCGGTAATGGTGCTAGCAATAATGTGCATACTAATGGTGGTGTTAATAATAAGGCCGTTTATTTAATGGTTGATGGCTCAGGTTCTGAAGCCGGTGGTGTTTTTAATGGTGAAACTGTGTCCGCGCTGGGAATTACCAAAGTTGCAACATTGTATTATGAAGTGCAAACAAAGTTTTTAACGAGTGGTTCTGATTATCTGGACTTATACAATGCACTTAATCAGGCCTGCAGTGATTTAGTTACGGCGGGTACAGCCGGGTTTGTCAGTTCAGATTGCACGCAAGTACAAGCTGCATTAACAGCGGTTGAAATGAATTTGCAACCCGTTAATGATTTTAATCCAGAGGCCAGTCTTTGTCCTTCAGGTGGTAGCGTCGGCTCAGTTATTTTCTCAGACGACATTGAATCCGGTATTTCGAATTGGACTTTAACGCGTGATACCAGCCTTGCAAACAGTGATTGGAGACAAGCAACGGGTTATGCACGTTCAGGTACTATTGCGCTATTCTCTGAAAATGTAAGCACACGTTCCGATCAGTATGCACAAATAAGTGTCACGTTACCCGTAACCTCGGATAAACTATTTTTACATTTTAATCATTCGATTGAGCTTGAGGCCGCTGCTGGCAATTACTATGATGGCGCTGTCGTTGAATACAGTACAAATAATGGTACAAGCTGGAATGATGCGGGTAATTTAATTGTTGATGGAAAAATTTATACTGGCATCATTAATGCTGATTTTCAGAATCCATTAGCAGGACGACTGGCGTTTTCCGGTTCAAGTAATGGCTATGTTTCAACACGTTTTAATTTATCAGCTTTTGCAAATTCGACACTTTTATTGCGCTGGCGGCTTGCTACGGATATTAGCACGGCTAATTTAGGTTGGGTTATTGACGATGTATCGGTATACAGTTGTCTGGCTCCTCTAGTGGGTAGCTTACCGGTAGCAAAAGCAGGTGCAGATCAAATTGTTAATCCTAATGCGGTTGTTACTTTAAACGGTAGTGCCAGCTCTGATGTAGACGATGGAACAATATCTAGTTTTTTGTGGGAACAGGTAGGTGGCCAAAATGTTAGTTTGAGTAACCCCGCATCAGCAACACCGGCTTTCACTGCTTCAACTAGTATAGAAATTGTCTCATTTAGGTTAACCGTAACCGATCTTGATAATAATACAGATTCAGATATTGTAAATATTATTGTAACCAATGCCCCCGTTGCAAATGCAGGTGATGACTTTGCTGTTGCCGAAGGCGCGACGGCGACATTGGATGGCAGTGCAAGCTTTGATACCGGTGGCTCAATCGTATCTTATGCATGGACACAAACGACGGGTGATACTGTAACACTGAGTAATGAAAATACAGTATCGCCAACTTTTACTGCGCCTGCAGCGGGTCAAGTACTTGTTTTTTCTTTAACGGTTACAGACAACAATGGCAATTCTTCTCTGCTGCTGGATACGGTGAATGTCACTGTTAACTCAGCGCCAAGTATAGAAAATAGTGGCGGAGGTGGTTGTAGCCTTAACCCACAGGCTGCGTTTAATCCTTTTATGTTTATTTTACTTTTAGGCTTGTCTGTTATACATCTATGGCGGGGTCGCCGTAAAAGGACTTAGTTGTTGCTATAAAAAGGCACGGCTTATTTCCTTTGCCGCTTGCGCAATATCAATAGTGGACATGTCTTCTTCTGCAGAGTCTTCTGCTGGGCAGAATGCCAGTCGTTTATTCGCCGAGTTTAAAGTTTGCCAACGTAATGCGGTTGCAGACCGGCGGCGAGTGTAAAAAGCAGCAGTGGGTCTGTCGAGCACACCGGCAATATGCAGGGGTCCAGTTGAGCCACTGATAAAAAGATCGGCGAAGGCCAAATGTTGGCTAAAATTCTCTAGTCCTTGTTTCGATTCGTATAACACTTTGTCATGGCTAATTTCAGCATAGACTGATTTGGCGGCATGTTGCTCCCCCGGCCCGTAACTGATAATAAAGCTTAGCGGTTGAGTGCTTTGTAAACTATTTGCAAGTTGTGAAAACTGCTGTGTGGATAAATTTCTTGCCGAGCCACCGCTGCCTGGATGGATAAAAACCAGCAAGTGGTCAGATGGGATATGTTGCATTTCCATAAATCGCTGTTTTAGCTGGCCAGTGCTGTCTGCTGCAAATTCCAGATAAGGCGGTTTTACTGTTTGTGCGGGTACTGTATTTAGCAAGGATAGGAAATACTCCACAAGCTCCTGATTATACCGGTGTTCGGGCTTTTCAGAACGTGAACGGCGCTGGGTGATACGGTGATTATAAAAAATCTGGCCAATTTTTGTTGCTGGCGCAATTCGAAGTGGAATTCCAGCTAAAAAGGCCGCAACAGCAACCCGCAATGTCGAAACGAGCGTGATGATGGCATCATAATTTTGCTGCCGAAACAGTTGACTCAGTCGGTGGGTTTCTCTGAGCGGCTGAATTTGTGATGTATGGGGTAGGCTCCGGGGATCGACGATAACATGGTCAATAAATTTGCACAATTTAGCGATTGGCGCGGTATACTGGGGCACTAGGACATGGATTTCTGTATTGGGCAGGCTCTTTTTCAGGGTTGCAAAAGCCGAAAACGACACCAATAAGTCGCCCAGCTTGTCATTACGGACAATAAGGACTTTTTTTATGTTTTTGGTTTTTATCGTCGCCAGCATGGATAAAATATTTTACGGTGTTGTGCAGGTAAAATCCACAAGCGCCTAGTATTTAGTTTACTGGGCATTTAGTTTCCTTGGTATTGGCGACTATTTAATAACCCTAAAAAATAAAGTGTAAAAAATGAAGTTTTGGTTTGAACGTGGTGCATGGGTCTCCCCGAAAGCACAAAAAAAATTTAAGGATATTTCCCCTGAAGATATAAAAAGCATTGCGATTATTCGCCATGCTGCATTAGGAGACATGATTCTTACTCGGGCCTTCATTGGAGAAGCGCGCAAGTTTTTCCCAAATGCATCAATTACCTTAAGCGTTGTCAGCAATTATCGTTTCGGTGTGCCGGAGGATATGGTTGATAGGGTGCATATTGCTATTGGTAGCGACCAGCGGCATGTACCCAAAAGAGAGCAACTAAGAGTCGCTAAGGAACTTGGCTATCATGACATCTTCTTTGATATGTGTGTTTCAAGTCGTTCGATATTATTAGGCTTAGTAAACAAGTCAAAGTTCAAGGTGAGTTATCCTTACCGCAACTGGCAACGTATTTTTTATGATGCCTGTGTTTTTCGTTCAGATATGCAATTTGAAGCTGAAACATTACTGGATATGTTACGTTTATTTGGTGCCAGCCCCCAATCCCCCCCTGATTTTAAACTTTCTATTAGTAACAAAAACTTAGAGCTTAAGCACAGTAAGCCCTATATTGTTTATTTCACCAGCGCCTCTATTAGTAATAAATGTTGGCCTGTTGAATCTTTTGCTGCCCTGATTAAGCAGTTAGCTCTTCAGCATGCGGATTATGATCATATTATCCTTGAAGGTCTGGCGGACTGGGAATCGGTATCACCTTTGCTGGAACTCATTTCAAGTGATGGTGATAAAGAAAATGTAAATATTCAAAAAGCAATGTCACTGGATGACACTCTGACTTTATTACAAGGTGCTGCCGTGGTGGTTTGTAATGACACCGGCATTCGAAATCTAGCGATTTGTTGCACAACACCAACCGTTGGCATTTTCTTTTCAACGGTTCCTTATCGTTACTGGCCACGTTACGGCCAGCATGAAGCTGTATTTCAGGCAAATGGAAGTATGCCAGCGGTTGACTCTGTTCTAATGGTGACGAATAAAATAATTAAAAACCAGAGCGTTTCTTTATGATTGAAAGAATAAAAACGCAGGATAAGATCCTAGTGGTGCGTGTTGGTCGTGTTGGTGATGTGGTGATGATTACGGCGGCATTAACGGCAATTTTAAAGTCTTTTGAACAAGCCGAGATACATATATTAACCAGCGATGATGGTCTGCGGGTGTTAAATAATTTTAATAAACGGGTAACACAATTCTATCTTTATAATCGCAAGTTAATTAATACTGGATGGATAAAGTATAAACTAAAAAGAGTGATTGGCTTGGAAAATTACACCCATATTTTTTGTTTTGAAACCAAGCCAAGCTATTTAAAATTATTTTCAAAAAGTCAGGCAAAAATCCATGTCAATAAAGATGGCGCGTTGGATAAAAATTATGCATGGCATTGTTTGCAAACTGTTAATCAGGTAACCGGGCAGCAAATGAATGAATGGATTTCTTTAAAGGTGAATGAAAAAGCGGTTAAACAGTCAGGTGATATTTTTATTGAAAATAAAATAGATAAAAATGTTTTTATTATCGGCTTGCACCCAAGTTTTAGTGGGCTCAAGAAATTTAATTTTCGTAGTCAGAAGAGTTTACATGAACGTGGCTGGCCGGAAGAAAATTGGGCGGAACTTGCCTACACTTTAAGCGAGTACGCCAAACAAAAAGGGATTAAAGTTCATATTATTATGGATTTGCTAGAAGAAGACAGGGCTTTGGGTGAGCGAATAGTTGCGCTTAGCCATAATGTGGTTACCCTACTCATTCCTACTATGAATTTTGAACGTTACAAGGCAACATTAAAATCAATGGATTTACTTATTACACCCAATACCGGGCCAATGCATGTGGCTGGCGCGCTAGGCACAAAAATGGTTGCTTTATTTTCTGTAAAATCGCCTGATAATAGTGGTCCTTATATCGCAGCGGAGCAATATACTCCTCTACAAGCTGAAGACATGCCTAATCCTGATGCGGGTTTAGCCGCTATTACAGTGGAATATGTTTTAGACGCATGTAAAAATTTTATCCATAAAGAGAAAAACACAGTAGAGTTATAAGAATATGAACCAGCCTAAAACATTTATTGTAACCGGCGGTGCAGGATTTATTGGTGGGAACTTTGTACACCACCTTTTGAATAATAATTACAAAGTCATTAATCTCGATGCGTTAACTTATGCCGGCCATATAGAAACACTGGCAAAAGCAAAGGATAATGAGAACCATATCTTTGTTGAAGGGCGTATTGGTGACAGTGCTTTATTGGGAAATATTTTCAAAGAGTACAGGCCTGATGCTATCGTTAATTTTGCTGCTGAGTCACATGTTGATCGCTCCATTGATGCCCCAGCTGAATTTGTGCAGACTAATGTTGTAGAAACACTTTCATTGTTGGAATCAGCTCGCAAAGGCATTAAAAATTATTCCGCTGAAGCACAACAGGGTTTTCGTTTTTTACATGTTTCAACTGATGAGGTCTATGGCTCTCTAGGTGAAACCGGCTTATTCACAGAAGAAACATCTTATGCGCCCAATTCACCTTATGCTGCATCTAAAGCATCCTCGGATCATTTGGTACGTTCCTACTTACATACCTATGGACTACCTGTTTTAATTACCAATTGTTCCAATAATTATGGTCCATATCAACTCCCTGAAAAGTTGATACCTTTAATTATTTTAAATGCGCTAGAAGGAAAGCCATTACCGGTTTATGGTAATGGTCTAAATGTTCGTGACTGGTTATATGTTGAAGATCACTGCTCGGCTATTTTAACTGTACTGGAAAAAGGCAAGGTCGGTGAAAAATATAATATTGGTGGCAATTACGAGAAAACCAATATTGAAATAGTCAAAATAATTTGCCGTTTATTAGATGAAGTACGGCCACAGGTATCTAAAGAACCTTATGAGAATCTGATTACTTATGTGGATGATCGCCCGGGGCATGATTTAAGATATGCGATTGATAGCACTAAAATCAAGAATGAATTAGCGTGGAGCCCTAATGAAACATTTGAAACAGGCATTCGTAAAACAGTACAATGGCATTTGGATAACTTGGAATGGTCCAATCAGGTGACAAATAAAAACTATAATCATGCTTTTTTAGGAATGACATCATAAAGAATTTTATGATGACGGATGGTTAGTAAGCAGTTTTATATAGTGGGTAATATTAACGAATACAAGTGTTAAATTGTTTTCTAGTGAATATAGTTTTCTGTATATATTTAAAAAAATACGGTAATCTATCATCTGATGGATAGCGTTATTATTTAATAAATGGTAGTGATCAGAGTATGAGTATTGTCCAGAGTCAGCACGGGAATGAATATATTCTTTACGATTCTGAAGTTTTTGAAAATCAGGATGATATTAGCTTTAGTGTAAAAAAGTGGGCAAACCGCAGTGCTATTATTGGTTTTGCAGAAGGGCGAGGGACTACTTTTTTTGTTGACTATCAGGGGCGCGAGCTTGTACTTCGGCATTACAGGCGTGGTGGCAAAGTCGCAGAATATGTCGAAGACCAATATCTCTGGCTTGGTCTGTCTCTTACACGGGCATGGCGTGAGTTTAAACTGTTAGAGGATATGCAAAAGTGTTCACTGCCTGTTCCTCGCCCTATTGCAGCGCATGTTGTTCGTGAAGGACTTTTCTATAGAGCCGATCTTATTACACAGCGCATCCGCCATAGTCATCTTTTGTTAAAAGAGTTAACCAATAACACACTTGAACAGGGCCACTGGATTGCAATAGGCAGTATGATTAAACGTTTCCACGATAAAGGTATTCACCATGTGGATTTAAATGTTAAGAATATATTACTGGATGAAGGTGGTCGTTTTTACCTGATAGATTTTGATAAATGTTGTCAGCGAAAGCCTGCACAGAGCTGGAAGCAGGCAGATATTAATCGCTTTAAGCGTTCTTTAAATAAAGCGGTATCAATGAATCCGGCGATTATTTTTAATGCGCAGTGCTGGCAGTGGTTTATGCAAGGGTATGCCGGTTAAAGTTATATCCAATTTATATCTGGGTAAAGTTGTTGCAATTCCAGTAGGTAAGTATCTAAAACAGTTTGTTGCTGTGCCATTAACTGACTGGCATTGTTCTGATATTGTTGGTTTATTTCAGGCTGGTTTAATAGTTTATTGATTGTTTCGGATAGCAACTTATTATTACCAACTTGAATACCTGCTTGTTGTTCGACAAAAAGCAGGGCTTCTTCTTTAAAATTATCCATAAAAGGACCAAACACCACCGTTTTTCCTGCATGAGCAACTTCCAGAATATTTTGGCCACCTTTATCGACGAACGAGCCACCCATAATCACAAACGTTGCCCCTTTTATAAAGGTCATCAACTCACCGAAAGTGTCAGCAATATAAACATCCGTTTCTACTGTAATTGTGTCATTGCGGCTGCGAATCGCTATTTTAAGGTTATATGGTTTGAGCTGGTTAATAATATCCTCGATACGTTTAGGATGGCGAGGCACAATTATAAGAAGCTGCTCACCATGTTCTGATTGTATCCATGCGGCAACAATCAAAGCTTCTTCATCATCGCGTGTTGATGCGGCTAGTACATAGGGTTGGTGTGTTTTAAAGGCTGTGAGATCGTTAACATTGTGTTGCGGATAAAATTTTATATTGCCGACTGTTTTTACTTTTGAAGCACTTGCGCCCAGAGCTATAAAGCGCTGACTATCTTCTTTACTTCGCGTCAATACAAAGTGGCATGTTTGCAAACAATCCCAGTAGCGTTTTTTCATCCAGGCTGACGCATGCAAAGTACGTGTCGATATTCGTCCATTAATAATCGTAACCGGCAATTTTAGTGCGCTTGCTACGGTAAACAAATTAGGCCAAAGTTCAGTTTCGATAATGAGCAGGCAGTGTGGCTTAAATTTTGAAATAAATTTTCTAACCGCCCACTGCCAGTCAATAGGACAGTAACAGTGAATAACTTGTTCACTTAATGTGTTTGCAACGCGGATTGCTGAGGAAGGCGTATTGGTTGTTAATATAATGTTGTTGTGTACTGCGAGTTTATGAATAAGCGGTGTGGCTGCATTAACTTCACCAACAGACGCAGCATGAATCCAGATTGATTTATTTTTTGGTTCTTTTATGCGGGTAAAACGTATAGCCAAGCGTTGTAAAAAAAACGGGTAGTCTTTATTACGAAAAGACTGCAATGCAATATAAAAAACAATGGGTATCGATAATGCTCCAAGTAATATTTTATAGATGTTCATTATTTATTATTGAATAAGGTTGCTCATTTTCTTTAAATCATTGGCTGTTAAAACACCAGCGGCTTTTTTCAGTCTTAAAGTTTCCAATAGGTAGTCATAACGTGCGCGCGCATAGTCTTTTTTTGCGCGAAACAGTTCGCGTTGCGAATTGAGTACATCAACGGTTGTTCGGGTACCAACTTCAAACCCTGCTTGCGTGGTTTCAAGAGCTTTATTACCAGAGGTGACCGCCTGTTTAAGTGCCTGAACTTGGCTAATATTAGAGAGCACATTAAGATAAGCACTACGGGTTAGGCGCTCAGTTGCACGTTGTGACTGAATGTATTTCTGTTTTGCTGCATTGTATTCATAACGTGCCTGGGTTGTTTTCGATGAAGTTCGTCCACCGACATACAGTGGCAGGTTAAATTCTAGCGATATGGAATTTTGATCGATTTCGCGGGTACCGAAAAAACCACCCCCGACTTTAGAATAACTTCGCTCAGCCACTAAATCTAGGGTCGGCAAATGGCCTGCACGTTGAATAGCCACTTCATCCTTTGCAATTTGCATAAATTGTTTGGCCGCCAGTAAGTCCAGATTATTCGTTAATGCGAGTTTAACCCAGTTATCCATATTTTCTGGTTCTGGTGTTAGTAAAGGTATATCACCGGTCAGCGATTTCACATCGGCAAGGGTTATACCGGTGAGTTCGCGTAAGTTTTCAAGGGTGATTTGCAGTTTATTTTTTGTGGTAATAACCTGAGCGCTTGACTGGTCGTAGCGTGCGCGCGCTTCATGTACATCGGTAATGGCAATCAGGCCGACTTTAAATTTTTGGTCGGACTGGAGCAAACGCCGCTTAAGCGCCTTGTATTCCCGTTGGTTAAAATTTAAATCATCTTTTGCTGCGAGAACATTAAAGTAGTTGGTTGCAACGCGTAAGATTAAATCGTGCTTCGCCAAATCGAAACTGGCTTGTGCTTTAAGCACGGTTGCGTTGCTCTGGCTTATACGAATAAAATCGCTTTGTCTAAAAAGTGCCTGGCTGATACGCAGAGTATAACCGTTACTGTCAAAACTTTGTATGGATGAAGTGGAGGCTGTAATATCCTGTTCGGTATTTGATTTGTAGGCCGAAAAACTTATTTGTGGCAAAACGGCCGCCCAGCTTTGCGGGTTGCTTTGTTGCAGCGCAAAGTAATTGGCTTCGCTTGTTAGGTAGATGGGGTCACTTTTTTCGGCTAACTGGTAAATGTCGAAAAGGCTGCTGATGGGTTCATTTGCATACCCGGTTGTGTTTACACTTGCGTGAAGAACAATAATGGCAGCAAAGAGTGATTTTTTCATTGATTTTTAATAGCGCTTCATTGCCGGGTCGATATCGTTTGCCCAAGCTTCTACGCCACCTGTCAGGTTAATTAAATTAGTAAAGCCTAATGATTCCAAATATTGAGCCACTTGTCGACTCCGAATACCATGATGGCAGATAACAACGGTTTCCTGCACCGGATCAAGTTGAGCAGCATGGCCGGGGATTTGGCGCATAGGAACCAATTTTGAATGCTCTAAATGACAATGTTCGTATTCCCAAGGTTCTCGTACATCAAGCAGCAGTGGTGGTGGAGTCTTTTTCTCATAAACAGTGTGCAGATATGCCTGCAATTCTGCAGCCGTAAAATGTCGCATAATCGTTGAAAAATGTACGTATACGTTTTAGAAGCTAAAACGTGCCGGTTCAGGCGCATTTTTTAACGCCGGAATCACAGTTTCAAATAGGTTTTCCCGCTTAAATTCGCTATCACTGATACGAGTAATCCGTTGCACTTCCATATTGGGCTCATCACCCACAACCGCCAATAAGCGGCCATTTATATTGAGGCTTTGCTCAAATTTGTCCGAAAGTTTAGGTGTTGAGCCGGTTAGCAGAATCACATCATAGGGCGTATGGTTGTCCCAGCCGCTGGCAGCATCACCAATTTCGAGGGTGACATTGCTAATATCGTGGCTGGCAAGCTTGCGGCCAGCATCGGTGCTTAAGTCCTGATCTATTTCAACGCTAAAAACACGCAAAGCAAGCTGTGCGAGCAGTGCTGTCATATAACCACTGCCGGTGCCAATTTCGAGTACCGTTTCATGAGGTTGGACATTAAGTTCTTGTAATAAACGCGCTTCAACTCTGGGGGCCAGCATATGCTCACCATTGCCGAGTGGGATTTCAAAGTCGGAAAAGGCCATACTTTTGTAGGCGGCAGGCACAAAGTCTTCGCGGTGGATTTCATCAAGCAGGTTTAATACGGTGAGATCAAGCACATTCCAAGGGCGGATCTGCTGTTCAATCATATTGTAGCGTGCGGTCTCAAAGTTCATCTCTAATCATCCATCGGATTGTTATTGTAAATAATAGGTAAGATTAAGCCGTTTGCTTGGTTCAATCAAGCTATCTGGGGGTAAAACCTATTCTAAGTTCTGCTAGGCCAATAAGTTATTTTTTAGATCGAAAGTTGGATATTACCGGTTTACTTAAGGCTTTCCCTTTAATCCAAGTTATGAAAGGATTTTATAGGTAGCAAGGCCTATCGACGGTATAATTCTCAAATATTTAAGTAATTTATTATTTTTGAACGCAACTATCTGGAAGATACAAATACTATGCGTAATTTGACAGTTTTTTTAACGGGTGGGACGGGTTTTGTTGGTCAGTATATTAACCAGTTTGCTGACTTAAATATTATAAATGCAGATTTTGATATTTGTGATTATCAGTCTGTTAATGAAGCGTTTAGCGGTATTGAGCCTGACTGGGTTATACATCTCGCGGCGCAAAGTTTTGTGCCAAGATCCTTCGATAATCCGCAAGAAACATTTGATATAAATTTTGGTGGTACATTTAATCTACTTTCTGTGTTGAAAAAACATAACTTTAAAGGACGGCTTTTATTTGTTGGTTCTGGGGATGTGTATGGGGTGATTGAGGAACAAAAGTTACCAATCATTGAGAATCAACCATTAAAACCCCGCAATCCCTATTCTGTTAGTAAAGTGGCCGCTGAAGCTTTGTGCTATCAATGGAGCCAAACGGAGGCTTTTGAAGTCGTTATGGTTAGACCCTTTAACCATATTGGGCCGGGTCAATCAGATATGTTTGTCGTTTCTGATTTTGCCAAACAAATAACACAAATTAAACTGGGTCTGAAAAAACCTGAGTTGCAAGTTGGTGATATTGATATTACCCGAGATTTCACTGATGTACGTGACGTAATAAAAGCATATCGGTTGTTGCTGCAAAAGGGTGTAAATGGTGAGGTGTATAACATTTGTTCTGGAAAGGAGACTTCAATTCGAGTTATTATTGATACGTTATGCCAGCTTTCTAACGTAGATGTAGAAATAAAGCAGGAAAAAAGTCGATTACGTATTAGTGAAAATAGACGTATTTTCGGCAACAGTAAAAAACTCAAAGAAGTAACAGGCTGGCAACCTGAAATATTATTAGAGCAAAGTTTAAAAGATATTCTAGAAGATTGGGAGCAAAAATTAAAGTGAGTAAATCAGCATTAATTTCAGGTGTGACGGGACAAGATGGTGCCTATTTATCTAGGCTTTTACTTGATAAAGGTTATGACGTATATGGTTTAATTGCGCGTCGTGGCAGTGATACTCTTGGGCGTTTGCGTGAACTTGGTATTGAAAAAGAGGTTAAGTTGCTAGATGGTGATCTGATCGACCTGTCCTCAATGATTCGAGCTTATGAAAAATCGGCTTGTGATGAAATTTATAATCTAGGGGCTCAAAGTTTTGTTGCAACTTCATGGGAACAGCCCATTTTAACGGCTGAGGTTACCGGTGTTTCTGTGGTAAGAATGTTAGAGGCGTTACGGATAGTTAATCCTGATGCGCGTTTTTACCAAGCATCAACCAGTGAAATGTTTGGTCAAATTCGTGAACCCATTCAGTCAGAAGACACCCCCTTTCACCCTCGAAGTCCTTACGGTGTTGCCAAATTGTATGGTCATTGGATTACGATAAATTATCGTGAAAGCTTTAACACGCATGCTTCGAGTGGCATTTTATTTAATCATGAATCGCCACTGCGCGGTATTGAGTTTGTTACTCGAAAAATCACCTTGGGGTTGGCCAATATTAAACTGGGCAACCAAGATGTGATTGAACTTGGCAATATTGACAGTAAACGAGACTGGGGTTTTGCAGGCGATTATGTGCAAGCGATGTGGTTAATGCTACAACAAGAAACCCCAGACGATTATGTTATTGCCACGGGTGAAACATGGACTGTTCGACAATTTATTGAAAAAGCATCGGCCGTTGCCGGTTTTAATATCGAGTGGCAGGGTAAAGCAGAGAATACTAAAGGTATCGATAAGAATACGGGTAGAACCGTTATCCAGATTAATCCTGCATTTTATCGCCCGGCCGAGGTAGACACTTTAACTGGGAACGCAGAAAAAGCAGTCAATGTACTTGGTTGGAAACGGGAAGTGAATTTTGATGGCCTAGTCGAAATGATGATGGAATCCGACCTGAAATTGGTACAAAACACAAAATAGTCCCAAACTGTAACTTTTCCACTATTCCTTAAATATAGGCAGGGTAATAAGTCATTCCGATTTCTTACCCTGTATGCTTGCAATCCCAGCAGCCATCCAGCAAACTGACACCTATATCGCTAGGGGAGCCTCAACACATATTTTAGGTGTACAGGCTGAGAGTTTTACCCTTTGAACCTGAACGGTCAGTACCGGCGTAGGAAAGCGTGAGCCACAGTTTTAGATGTACTACTCTGCGGCATACCCTCGATCTATTCTGCTACCCCAAATACCCGTTCGACCCAGATTGATCAGTTTGCCTATATTGAGGATATTTCTATGAGTGCCGTACCTGATGACTTTCTAAGCAAAACCGCCAAGCTAAACAACGCCTCGATTCAGCCATTCCCAAATTCTAAAAAAATCTATGTGCAAGGCAGCCGTGCCGATATTCAGGTACCGATGCGTGAAATTACCCTGTCGGACACCATCACCGATGCGGGTGTTGAAAAGAATATACCATTAACTGTTTATGACACATCGGGCCCTTATTCAGATCCGGCTGTGGAAATTGATATTCGCAAAGGTCTGGCTGATATCCGTACCCCGTGGATTGAGGAACGTGCTGATACCGAAATACTCGATGGCCTCAGCTCCGCCTATGGTCGAGACAGCGCAGCCGATACCGAATTGGATCATATGCGTTTTGAACACCATATGCGCAAGCCACGTAAGGCATTATCCGGTAAAAACGTATCGCAAATGCATTACGCTAAAAAAGGCATTATCACCCCCGAGATGGAATACGTTGCCATCCGTGAAAATCTTAAATTAGAACAATACGCAGAAGAAGTGGCCAAACAACATCCCGGCCAGAGTTTTGGTGCAAGTATTCCTAAAAAAATCACCCCGGAATTTGTGCGCGACGAAATTGCCCGTGGTCGTGCCATTATCCCGGCCAACATTAATCACACAGAAGCTGAGCCAATGATTATCGGCCGCAACTTTTTAGTTAAAATAAATGGCAACCTTGGTAACTCGGCGTTAGGTTCAAGCATCGAAGAAGAAGTGGATAAAATGACCTGGGGCATTCGGTGGGGTTCCGACACCATTATGGATTTATCCACCGGCAAAAATATTCACGAAACCCGCGAATGGATTATTCGTAACTCGCCAGTGCCCATCGGCACGGTGCCCATTTACCAAGCGTTAGAAAAAGTAAACGGCAAAGCCGAAGACTTAACCTGGGAAATGTTCCGCGACACTTTAATTGAGCAAGCCGAACAAGGGGTCGATTACTTTACCATCCATGCCGGTGTGTTATTACGCCATGTGCCGTTAACTGCAAAACGTACTACCGGTATTGTGTCGCGTGGTGGCTCCATTATGGCCAAGTGGTGTTTAGCGCATCACAAAGAGAATTTTCTTTACACCCACTTCGAAGACATCTGCGAAATCATGAAAGCCTATGACGTGTCTTTCTCATTAGGCGACGGCTTACGTCCCGGTTCAATACAAGATGCAAACGACGAAGCCCAATTCGGTGAACTCGAAGCACTGGGCGAGCTAACTAAAATTGCCTGGAAGCACGACATACAAACGATGATAGAAGGCCCCGGCCATGTGCCCATGCACATGATTCAGGAGAACATGACGAAACAGATAGAAGAATGCGACGAAGCACCGTTCTACACACTTGGGCCATTAACAACAGATATTGCGCCGGGCTACGACCACATCACCTCCGGCATCGGTGCCGCCATGATAGGCTGGTTCGGTTGTGCCATGCTTTGCTATGTAACACCAAAAGAACACCTAGGTTTACCCAACCGAGACGATGTAAAAGAAGGCATCATCACCTATAAAATTTCTGCACACGCAGCCGACCTAGCCAAAGGCCACCCCGGCGCACAAATTCGTGACAACGCAATGAGTAAAGCGCGTTTCGAATTCCGTTGGGAAGACCAGTTTAATATTGGTTTAGATCCAGACCGTGCAAGAGAGTACCACGACGAAACCATGCCTAAAGATGCGCATAAGGTCGCCCACTTTTGTTCAATGTGTGGGCCGAATTTTTGTTCGATGAAAATTTCTCAGGATGTGAGGGATTACGCAGCGAAAGAAGGGATTGGGGTAGAGGTTGTAATGGAAGAAGGGATGAAGGCGAAGGCGGCTGAGTTTAAGAAACAGGGCAGTGAGATATATAAGAAAGCTTAGATGTGAAAAAGCCCGCTGATGCGGGCTTTTTTGTTTGTTCGATAAAAATCTAGTTTACCTTTTAAATTAATAGGTTAGCGATAGTCTTTCTACCAATTTAGTACCAATATCTACCAAATTGGTATTTAGTTATATTTAAGTAGTATTGAAATCCTACCAATTTCCTACCAATATCTACTAAATTGGTAGAATAAGCATGGAATTTACGCTATTCTT
>UOFT01000066.1_pt1 | contig 43265 bp, 36 predicted proteins | sample 1990121 | NCBI WGS metagenome assembly UOFT01 (sample SAMEA4728526, study PRJEB27164) | hydrothermal vent metagenome | biome: marine basaltic hydrothermal vent biome; feature: marine hydrothermal vent; material: mineral | place: Pacific Ocean | collected 2011-06-14/2011-07-23 | depth 1741 m
TGGTATTATTTTTAGTGATGATTTAGATATGCAAGGCGCAAGTTGTGTCAGCGATGATTACACTGTGCGGGCACAAACAGCACTTAAAGCCGGGTGTGATATGGTGCTGGTTTGTAATAATCGTGAAGCCGCAGCGGATGTGTTGGATAATCTCGTATATAATGTGACGGAAAAAACCAGTCAGCATCTTTTAAAAATGCGTGGCAAGACGGTTGTGACTTGGAATGCGTTAATTAAAACAGAGCAATGGCAGCAAGCTGCTGATATTGTTTTGGATTATAAACAGTAATTTAAATAGAGAACTTACATATGAATATTCTGGATGAGCTAAATAAATATATTTCACAAGATGATTTATGGATATTGCAAATATTTATTATTATCTTTGCAGCACTGGTGATTGATTTTTTCCAGAAACGCCTTCTCAATAAAGTGCAGGTTAAGTTAGAAAGCACCAAAACTGCATGGGATGATGCCCTGATACATGCGGTGAGAAAACCATTGTCACTTTTAATATGGATTTATGGTTTAAGTTTTGCTTTAGATGTTATTAGTGCACCTCAAACACAAACGCTCAGAGAGGTGGTGGTTATTATTTGTGCAGCATGGGTGGCTGTTCGATTTATTAGATTCGCAGAAAAAAATATTATTCACCAGCAACAAATTAAGGGGAAGCCGATTGACAAGTCTACTGCAGATGCTGTCAGCCAGTTATTACGCGTCGCGGTTATTCTTACATCGTTTTTAGTTGCTCTTCAAACAATGGGCTTTAATATATCAGCTATTCTTGCCTTTGGTGGCATCGGTGGTATTGCTATTGGTTTTGCTGCAAAGGATTTGCTCGCAAATTTCTTTGGTGGTTTGATGATCTATCTGGATAGGCCGTTTGCTATTGGTGACTGGATACGTTCGCCGGACAAGGAAATTGAAGGTACCGTCGAAAAAATTGGCTGGCGCTTAACGGTTATTCGTACATTCGACAAGCGTCCGTTGTATATTCCTAACTCAATTTTTGCCAATATTGCAGTTGAGAACCCTTCGCGCATGACAAATCGACGAATTTATGAAACCATTGGTATACGTTACGATGATGTAAAACTGCTTCCTGTGATAGTCGATGAGGTGCGTGCTATGTTGCAATCACACGATGAAATTGATATTAATAATACGTTAATGGTTAATTTTAATAAATTCTCAGAGTCTTCATTGGATTTCTTTATTTATACCTTTACAAAAACAACAGACTGGCAGCACTATCATCATGTTAAGCAGGATGTATTATTTAAGGTTAATGATATCATTGCAAAGCATGGAGCCGATATTGCATTTCCAACGTCTACGGTGCATATTCCCAATGGCTCACCAATATTTAGCGCTCAGAGTTAATAACCTGATTTTAAAGGACAGTTATGAAACCAACAACAAATGAAGTTAATGTTATTTTGAACGAAGCAGACTGTTTATTTGATGATAAACAGGTACAACAGGCGCTTGATAAAATGGCAGTATCGATTTCAGCTGAACTTGAAAATTCAAACCCGCTTATTATTGCCGTAATGAGTGGGGCGGTTATTCCTACTGGCCACTTATTAACACGTTTAAATTTCCCGCTTGAAATTGATTATATTCATGCAACACGGTATGACGGTGACATAAAAGGTAATGAACTAAAATGGATTGTTGAGCCACGTTGTTCATTAAAAGATCGTGTGGTTGTTATTGTGGATGATATTCTTGATGAGGGCTATACACTGGAAGCCATTATCAAATATTGCTACTCTAAAGGTGCGGCTAGTGTTAAGTCGGCAGTGTTAGTAGAAAAAGATCATCAGCGTGGGATTTCTGTCGCTGTTGATTACATTGGCCTTACCGTCCCCGATCGATATGTGTTTGGTTATGGAATGGACTATAAGGGTTATTTGCGCAATGCAAATGGTATCTATGCCGTAAAAGGATTATAACGTGACAAAACTTGCAATTATTGGTGGTACTGGACTTACTTCAATTGATGATTTAAACATAACACGCAAGGAAGTAGTACAAAGTCCTTTCGGCTCACCTTCTGGTATATTACAAAGGGGTGAATTGTTTGGTACCGAAGTCTTATTTTTACCTCGTCATGGTGTTTCACATACGATCCCGCCTCATAAGGTTAATTATCGTGCGAATTTATGGGTGCTTAAACAAGCGGGCGTGGATACGATTATCGCCGTTAATGCTGTCGGTGGAATTGACTCTGATTTAGAGGCGGGGCAGATTGTTATTCCTGATCAGATTATTGATTATACAACATCACGAACCAATACTTTTTTTGAAGAAGGTTTAAAAGAAGTGGTGCATGTTGATTTTACCGAACCGTATTGTGCAGAATTAAGAGAAAAAATAATTTCAATATGTAAGGAGCAATCTCTTACTTTTAAAGACAAAGGGACTTATGCCGCAACGGAAGGCCCAAGGCTTGAGTCCGCACAAGAGGTAAACCGTTTAGAACGCGATGGCTGTAATATTATAGGCATGACCGGTATGCCAGAGGCCTCACTGGCGCGTGAATTGGATATTTGCTATGCCTGCATTGCTGTTGTTGCTAACCAAGCGGCGGGGCGTAGTGATGAACTCATTACAATGGAAATGATTGAAACAAACCTTAATGATGGTATTAAGACTGTGCGAAAGGTGCTATCAAAGGTTATTCCAACAATATAAAACGGACAAGCAGTGACGCAATCTCTATCTATTTTTTAGCTGGAACAGGTGTAATATAAACCAGTAAACCCAGTCGAGGATTGTCAATGTAGTGCAATTCCTTGCTGCGCATTTTACGGGTTTGTTTTAGTTGATAAACTTGAGGCTTTATATTAGCAAAAGAGGCATCGGGGTTCTCTGAATTATCTTCAACAATATGCCGAGTGTATTGGATGTCGGTTTGTATATGCAAATAACGCGACAGTGTTATTTTTATCAGTCCTTGGAGATTATTTGTCGCAGGCAAACGTTCATTTATAATTCTGTTGTAGTCGATTTGTTCGATACTTAAAGCAGGATTATTTTCAGTCACTGTTACAGGCAATTTAATCCGTGGGATTTCACGCAGAATTTTTACGCTAACGGCTTTTTCTCTTTCCATGCCGGGTTGACGCCATGAACGGTGGTAGAGGATACGATAGTCTTTATGTTCAGTGAGCCGTTTGGCTTCTTCCTGCAATTGATAGGTAGATGATTTAATCGGCTTAAAGGTAAAACGTGGATTATATGCGGTCGGTATTGGACCAGGGTAGGGTGAGCCAATAAAGAGCGAGTCTTCGGGCACTTCAAATTCTAAACTTGATGGCCAAGTTTCAGTATTGGTTGGATTGGGCTTTATATTTTCAAAAAGTAATATTTCAACATCGTAATAGCGCACTTCTTCTTGGTAAACAGCGGCGTTGGTATTGGCCAGAAAAAGAAGCATAAACGCAAAGCTAATACTAAAATATCGCATAATGGTTATTAAGTCCTATATAATCGGTATTTGTACTTACTGGGCTTTAGAGTATCCAGTAAAATTTAAACTATTTCTGTTAACCCGGTCAAATATGTTTTGGGTCAAATATGGTTCGAAAAGTCTATGCCAGTTAAGAATGTCTTAAAAATGGGTCATCCCATTCTACAACAAGTTGCTGAGCCCGTCACAGAATTTAATAGCGCACTTTTGGACAGTATCTTAGTGGATATGTATGACACCATGGTGGCACTGGATGGCGCCGGTCTTGCTGCGCCACAAATTGGAATTCGGCAGCGAATTGTTATCTTTTGTGTCGAGGATAATCCACGTTATCCGGATATTGAACCTGTCCCAGACACCGTTCTGATTAACCCTGAAGTCAGTTTTCTTTCTGACGAGCTTGTGCTGGATTGGGAAGGCTGTTTAAGTGTGCCGGGGTTACGCGGTCGGGTGCCACGATGCAATAATATAAAATACCGAGGCTATGACCAGTATGGCAATGTGATTGAACGGATCGCCGATGATTTTCATGCGCGGGTAGTCCTACACGAGGTGGATCATTTAGATGGTGTTCTTTATCCTCAACGGATGGAAGATATGTCTGATTTTGGTTTTGAACAGGAGCTGTTCCCTTAATATTATTTAGCCAGATAATGATGCAAATCTTCTAAAAATTTAAAGCGCTTATCAATATCTTCCAAATCATTTGTAATGCGCAACTTATCATTGCCGTCCAGCTTGTATATTTCAGATTCAGTTTGTATTAAATGAATAATACGCATTGGGTCAACGTTGGGTTTTTCATTAAAGATAATACGTCCGCCTTGTGTATTCAGATCAATCCTTTTAACACCCAATCGTGTATAAAGTAACTTTAAGCGGGTAATCTGAAACAGATTTTTAATGGGTTCCACTAGCAAGCCAAACCGATCGATCATTTCAACTTGCAGTTCTTTTAATTCTTCTTTTGATTTTGCGCTGGCAATGCGTTTATATAAAATTAAGCGCTCATGAATATTGTTTAAGTATTCATCTGGAATAAGCGCTGGAATATGCAAGTCAATTTCCGAGCCCGGTGATAAGGGCTTATTCAGATCCGGTTCAATGCCTGACTTTAATGACTCAACGGCACGTTCGAGTAATTCGGTATACATGGTATAGCCGATTTCCATCATCTGTCCACTTTGTTCGTCACCGAGTAATTCACCCGCACCGCGTATTTCAAGGTCGTGAGTCGCTAAAGTAAAACCCGTACCCAACGTTTGAATCGACTCAATCGCTTCCAGCCGTTTTTTTGCATCGGCGGTTAATAGTTTTTTAGGTGGGGTGATTAAGTACGCGTAAGCCCCATGATGCGAGCGTCCAACACGACCACGCAGTTGATACAGTTGCGCTAAACCTAGGCGGTCTGCTTTATTAATAATAATGGTATTGGCGGTTGGGATATCAATACCGGTTTCTATAATGGTGGTGCAGACCAAAATATTAAAACGTTGATGGTAGAAGTCACTCATGGTCGTTTCAAGTTGCTTTTCACGCATCTGACCGTGCGCAAATTCAACCGAGGCTTCGGGAATAAGTTCTGCAATTTTTTGTGTCTGCTTCTCAATGGTGGCAACGTCATTATGTAAAAAGAAAACTTGGCCACCACGTTTAATTTCACGCAGACAGGCTTCTTTAATTAAATTATCATCCCATTGGCTAACAAAGGTTTTAATCGCGAGTCGCTTAGCCGGTGGGCTGGCAATAATGGATAAATCACGGATACCCGACATGGCCATGTTTAATGTGCGGGGAATGGGAGTAGCGGTGAGTGTTAGTATATCTACTTCTGCACGCAGCGCTTTAAACTGATCTTTTTGCCGCACCCCAAAACGATGTTCTTCATCAATAACAACCAGCCCTAGTTGTTTGTATTTTATGTCTTTTTGAATAAGTTTATGGGTGCCGATAATAATGTCAATGTTACCTTTTGCTAAATCTTCTAATGTTGCTTTGGTTTCTTTGGCGTTTTTAAAGCGTGATAATGAGTCAACTCTGATGGGCCAGTCAGCAAAGCGGTCACGAAAATTTTCAAGATGTTGTTGCGTAAGTAAGGTGGTCGGACAAAGTACGGCAACTTGTTTATTATCCTGCACAGCGATAAAGGCGGCGCGCATAGCCACTTCGGTTTTGCCAAAGCCAACATCGCCACAGATCAAATGATCCATCGGTTTGTCGCTGCGCATGTTTTTTATCACTTGGTCAATCGCGCTTTGTTGGTCGGGCGTTTCTTCAAACGGGAAGCTGCCTGCAAAGGCATGGTATTGTGTATTATCTATATGATAGGCATAGCCTTTTTTTGCTTCCCGTTTGGCATAGATGTCGAGCAACTCGGCGGCCACATCGCGGACTTGCTCGGCGGCTTTGCGTTTTGCTTTTGCCCATTGTTGGCTGCCCAGTTTATGCAAGGGAGCTGAGTCGGGGGAGGCGCCAGTGTAACGGCCAATTAAATGTAGCGAATTAACCGGCACATAAAGTTTGTCACCACCGGCGTATTCGAGCATTAGAAATTCGGCTTCGATATCGCCAACTTTGATATTAGTTAAACCTAAATAGCGGCCAACGCCATGGTCTTCATGTACCACGGGTGAATTTAAAGTGAGCTCGGCGAGGTTACGAATAATAACATCGCTGTCACGTTGTTGTTTCTTGCGTCGCCGTCGTTGTAATACCTGCTTGCCATAAAGTTGCGACTCGGTAATAACCGAAATTTCAGGTTGGTTAATCTGCAAACCCTGCGTTAGAGGATAAACAGTAATCCCGTATTTTGAGTTGGCACTGGCAAACTGTTGCCAGCTGTCAAACTTATCGGGGTAAATATCAATGCCATGAAGAAGCTCAAGCAAGGCTTCACGCCGACCGGTTGATTCAGAGGAAAATAATGCTCGCCCTTTATATTCTTGAATAAAATCTTGTAAGCGTGATGAGGGTGATTCAAGTTTTATATCGATTAATAAACTGGCGGGTACATAAGTATCAAAATTAATGGCCGCTGTATTTTCATGTTCAAAATGTTGGTACTGAATATGTTGGTATGATTTTATCTGTGCGTTAATGTCATTAATCGGTAGATATAGTTCGTTGGGCGTTAATATTGGGCGTTCGAGATCGTGGCGACGTGCGTCATAACGTTCATTGAGCTCTTTCCAGAATACTTCATTTTGGTCCTGCATTGCTTTTTCAGTGATTAAGATGCAATTATCAGGAAGGTAGTCGAACAATGTTTCGCTTTGTTCAAAAAACAGCGGTAGATAGTACTCAATGCCCGGCGAGGCGAGGCCATTGCTGATATCACGGTAAATATTACAATTTTGTGGCTCACCTTCAAAGCGGGCACGAAACGCCTGACGAAACTGTTTAATACCATTTTTATCTAATGGGAATTCACGCGCGGGTAGTAGCTGTATATTTTCCAGTTTAGTAATAGTGCGTTGTGTTTCCGGGTCAAAGCTTCTTATATTTTCAATTTCATCGTCGAATAATTCAATTCTAAATGGGGTGGTACTGCCCATGGGGAAAACATCCAAAATACTGCCGCGCACGGCAAATTCCCCGTGTTCCATCACCGACGAAACACACTGGTAGCCTGTTTGTTCAAAGCGCACGCGGATATCATCGAGTGACAACGTATCCCCCACATCCATCACTAAACTGTGTGCGGCAATATAAGAACGCGGCGCAATGCGTTGGGCTAATGTTTGGATGGGTAAAACGATAATACCGGCTTGCAGTTCAGGTAGTTTAGCTAGGCTGCTTAGGCGTTCAGAAATAATATCCTGATGCGGTGAGAAAATATCATAGCTGAGTGTTTCCCAATCGGGGAAATGCAACAAGGGAATATCTTTTGGTGCAAAAAATTCAATCGCACTTTCGAGTAAATGTGCTTCGGTAGGCGAGCCAGTAATAACCACAACCGGTTGCTGCGCCTTTTTAGCCGTTTCGACCAAAGCGAGGGCAAGCGAATTGCCGTATAACTTTCCCCAGTATTGAGTCTTCTGATTATTGGTTGGATAAACAGGGGCAAAAATGGGCTGTAGTATGCTGCTGGCATCGTGAGTATGTGGCATGGAAACTATTTAGACTATGGACAGTTCAATAATTGAATTTGTTGCATTTTATATTGATTTTGATTACAAGAATAGAGGTAATTTTTATATTTTTAAAGAGGTAAGATTAACCACAAAGCCTTTCCTTTGTGGTTAACAAATATTTAATTATAATCAGCGAATTTCATCCGTTGAGAATTTTTTATCATAAATCCGTGGCGTGATAAGCCCATATCCCTGCATTTGCCAGTGAACGAGTTCTGTCATTGCTGAGGGTACCACTTGGATAAAATCATAAAAGTCTTTATCGGTGTATCCGAAGTCATGGGCAGCCAGAGAGCAAACCTTAAATTGTATACCGAGTGAATCATAGTAGCGCATTCGTTCAACGACTGTTTTGTAGCGACTGTAGTTTTTTTTAGCGAGCGTCACAATCTCTGTGCCATGGATCATTATTTTGATATCCATAAATTCGGGTGCGTAATTATAGGGTGAATCCATAAGCGGGGTTATTAATGAACGGATCCAGTATAAAGCAGAGTTGATTTTATCGGGCTGGTCAAAGTAAAAGTCAAAAATAACTTTCTGGGGTTCATAAGGGGTAAAGTTTAGCTTTGACTCTTCTGCACTAAAGCTTGTATTTGCATTTAAAAATAACAGCAGTGTCAATAAAAGAACTTTTGATTGATGAGGCATGCGATTCTCCTAGCGGGTTGCCGCTTTTTAAAAAGCCTGCAGGGTAAAAATAGCCACAATAAAATAGGGATAAAAAAACCAGCGACTATTCTAAAATAGTAGCTGGTTTTACAGAAAAAGCTTGTGCTGCTTTAGCTGATTTTAAAACTAGAAGGCGAGATGTACACCGAGATAAGGGCCGCTGATATCGATATCAACATACTCGTTGGCACCGGTATCTTCATAGTCGATAACAAAGCTACGGTAGCCTAACTCGACACCCAGCAGAAAATCGGACGTCCAACGCAGGCGGACTAAGGTATCGGTAAAGCTGCTGCCGTCAAACGATAAATAACTGATATCACCGGCGAGTTGTAAACCATACGGTAATTCGAATTGCAGGCCGGCATAAAGCATGGGAACGGTTTCGTCGAAGGCTTCATTAACATTACCACCACCGGTTGAGTCTAATTTAACTCTACCATCAAAGAACTTAACATTTAAGCCAAGATCAAGACCGACTACGTTATCAAGGATGTTCCAGTAAAGCGCAACTTCGGTATGATCCAAGTTTAAAGTTGAAGTGACCGTACCACTAATGGATACGCCATTATATGTACCGGTGTATGTAGCCGAGCCTGATGTGTTCAACGAGGTACTGCCAATACGGATATTGGGAAGTAGTGGAATAGGGTGCTCAATATAGGCGAGAACAAAAGTTTCTTTATTATCTTGTAGTGCAAGATCGGTTTTTAAATCGATTTCATCGACAACTGCGGAAGCGTCACGAATTTTGCCGGTAATTTCTTTGTCCCACGAGTTACCGTTAATAATAACCAACTCGGCGCTCGCTAAATTCGGAATAAGGAACAAAGCTGTTAATAGAGTAATAAGTTTCAGTTTCATGATGTTTGCCTTCATATGTATGGTGACTTCCTGATTAAGTTAGTTAAGTATTAGTCTTTTTAGATTAAAAACAAGGTTTTAATCAATAATGTGGTAACTATGCCACGCTTTTGTGTCGATTTGTTCATTATCAATTAAAAATAAATTTATGCTAAAACTATGCCAGAAGTACAATTAATAGCGCAGCGTTAGCGTTTTATTTTTTTGCACCAGTTCCAAATGTTTAAGAAAGCTCATCCCCAGCAAGACTTCATCAAACTTTACATTGGGGTTGATGGAAGCGGTGATATTTTCAAGCTCAATCTCTCCGAGTTTTATTTTCTTTACCTTTGTTTGATAACCTATCGCAATACCATTGGCTGTTTCAAAGCGCAGTTGCCGACCACGCTTTAAACCAATCTTTTTTGCAACATGCGCAGGGATAGAAACATCGTTTGCGCCTGTGTCTAATAAAAATACCACCGCCGTGTTGTTAATAAATCCATTTGCAATGTATTGGTTATGCCGGTTTGCCGTTAACACAAGCTCGGTTTGACCGCGGATATTCATTTTCGAGTCGATAGACTGGTTGGGATTAAATTCACTTTGTTCCCAGTTATAAAAAAACAGTGATAAAAGTGCAAGAAGACCTATCCACATTCCAAAAAACATAAACTTGCCGATGCTGCTTACTTCTTGTTCGTTTTGGTCACGGTTTATTGGCATTCGCTGTTCTCTTTTTAATCAACAAGCTAAAAATACACGATTCAGTCACATTTATCGCCTTTTTCGACAAGCTTTTGACGTTAAATTGGGGGTGTTTTTACGTCAAATTATTGTCACGCTATTATTTGGGCTGTCTAACTGATTGTAGCAAAAGACGTCATTTAATTGGCGAAAATATATTTAAGTCATTGTTTTTATTGCCGATATTTGATTTTGAAGATGTTTTTTAAGTTGAAAATTAGGTGGTAAGAAGCATGTTAAAAGTATGGCTAGTTATTGTTATGAGTATGAGTGCCTTTGCTGTGACAGCAGGTGAGTTGTCTCTTGTATTAAATGGTAAAGCACTGCACCAAGGTGGCGGCAACTACAATGAGAACAACTGGGGTATCGGTTTTGAGTACGATTTTAAATCGGAAGACAAGTGGATCCCCTTTGTTGCGGGCAGTACCTTTAAAGACAGTAACAAACAGACTTCTAATTATCTCGGTGGTGGTTATAAATACCGTATTCCACTGGATAATGATAAAAACGGCTGGCGCGTTGATTTAGCCTTAATTGCATTCGCAATGACACGTAAAGATTATAGAAACAATAGTCCTTTTGTTGGTGTTTTACCTTTTCTTGCAATTGGCACAGGCAACATTATGTTGAATGTGACCTATATCCCACAGGTAACACCAAAAACAGTGAGTTTATTTTATTTTCAAATCAAATACAAAATGATGACATTTGATTAAATCATATGAAATAAAGAGCCGATTTGTTATATTTGCGTTCACTTGCATAACAAATTGATGATTTATTCTTATGATAAAAAAAAATATCACTAAGCTGCTTCTTTTATTGGCCATTGCTTTTTCTGCGCTTAGCTTAACATCCTGCTCCACTATACCTGATGAACTGGATTCACTTGATAAGACACTCGTCGCTTATGAACGTGCTATCCGCTGGCGCAATTATAATGGTGCGCGCGCATTACAGGTAAAACCCATGAAAGTTTCAGACTTTAGACGCCAGCGTTTAAAAGAGTTGCGCATCACAAGTTACAAGACGATCGAAAAAGTCATTGCACCAGATTATTCAAAGGCCGAGTTATTGGTTGACATACGTTACTATTATGACAAGTCTGCTATTGAGAGAGTCTTAACGGATCGGCAGGTGTGGCTTTATAATGAAAAAAGTAACCGCTGGCAGCTTGATTCATCGTTCCCTGATTTCAAATTATATTAAACCCTAATTACATAAAAGCTAAATTATATAAAATCCTAGTGCCCATGCGGTGTAGTGGGTTCTTGTTGTACAGGCTTGCTTACTGCGCTTGGTTCCATTTTAGGGACTTTTTCAGCGGCAGGTTGGGTTATTTCACCGGATTGCATTTTCTCTGTCGCATCTTGTTCAGGTTCTGCCGGTTTGGGTGGCATAAAGCCCATGGGTTTGTTCGTTGTTAAAGAATGAATCACATACTGGTATTCAAAAATAACAACATAGTTAGGATAAACCCAACGTGTAATAGGGGGTTCGCCGACTTCCGGTTGCCTAGTTTGTGGCTCCCCAAATTTTTCGAGTACTTCCGTCATGGCCATACCTCGGCCAGGTAATGTCACGGAATACGATTTAGGTGTGGGGGCTGCGGGCACTTGTAATGTTTCAGCATGGCTGAGAGCGGGGGGTATCATACTCAAAACCAAGCTCAACGCACTTAAGCGGAATATCACCGGCAGTGAAACGACATTAGGCCGTGAAATTAAGCTTTTATGACCGTGCTGCTTATATTTGCTTAACATTTTATGCTCCCAGAGAATAATTCTAATTAAGAACTTGCAGTGTGTAGTTACGATGCTTTAATTGAAAGATATGCTCTTTCAATATGTTACGCCGACTATCTAAATTAATTATTGCCTGTTATGGGATGAAAATCCAGTCTTTATATGCCAGTCTTAACGATATGGAACTAAAAACAAAAGGATCACAATGGTTTATGTTGAGTCACAACTGATAACCGAAAAGCTGGCAACCAGTGAAGGGGTACATCAGTGGTTAGAGCAGATTGGTGCAGACTCGAATCCAGGTGACATTGAACTGATTCGCGATGCTTTTGTGATGGCGGAAAAAGCACATCAGGGACAAGTGCGTGCATCCGGTGAGCCTTATGTGAACCATGTGGTTGCCGTTGCCGACATTCTGGTTAACTTGCATTTGGACTACGAATCCGTTGCTGCGGCTTTTTTACATGACGTGGTGGAAGATTCGGATGTTAGCCTTAATGACGTTCGGCAACAATTTGGTCATTCTATTGCCGAGCTAGTGGATGGCGTTACCAAAATGCACGCGATTGATTTACAGGTGGATCAATATCGCCATCACCATGACCAAGTGCAGGCCGAAAGCTTAAGAAAGCTATTGCTGGCAATGGCAAAGGATGTACGTGTGGTGCTGATTAAGCTGGCTGATCGCTTGCACAATATGCGTACGCTAAAATTTTTACCAGCCGACAAACAGCGCCGTATCGCGCAGGAAACCATCGACATCTATGCGCCGCTGGCAAATCGTTTAGGGATCTGGCAAATCAAATGGGAGTTGGAAGATTTGTCGTTGCGCTACCTAGAACCGTTTGATTATAAACAAATTGCATCGAGTTTGGATGAACGCCGAGTTGATAGGGAACGCTATATTGAAAACATTGTAAAAGTGGTGAGCAATGAATTAAACAATGTCGGTATTCAGGCGCTGGTAACGGGACGACCGAAGCATATTTATAGTATCTGGCGAAAGATGAAAAAGAAAGGCATCAGCTTTCATAATCTTTATGACGTGCGCGCTATTCGAATTATTGTCGACAATGTTCAGCAATGCTACGCGGCGTTAGGCGTGGTGCATACATTATGGCGGCACATCCCCAATGAATTTGATGACTACATTGCAACGCCCAAAGAAAACAGGTACCAGTCTATTCATACAGCGGTCATCGGGCCGCGAGGTAAAAGTATCGAGATACAAATTCGTTCCGAAGGTATGCATGACCATGCGGAATGGGGGGTGGCAGCGCACTGGCGCTATAAAGAGCAAAGTAAAAACAATGCTGATTATGATCAGAAAATTGCATGGTTACGCCAGCTATTGGAATGGAAAGAAGAAGCCGGTGACGCGGGTGATTTTATTGATCGCTTCAAGTCCGAAGTTTTTCAGGACAGAGTCTATGTTCTCACCCCAACCGGTGATGTGATGGACTTACCGCAAGCTTCCACTCCGCTCGACTTTGCCTATCATGTGCATACCGAAGTGGGTAACCATTGTCGGGGAGCCAAAGTAAATGGGCGAATGGTGCCGTTAACCTATGAGCTAAAAAGTGGTGAGCAGGTTGAAATCTTAACCACCAAAAATGGTAAACCAAGTCGTGACTGGTTGAACCCGCAGCTCGGTTATTTAAATTCATCGCGCGCCTTATCCAAGGCACGGCATTGGTTTAAGTTACAGGACTTCGATGAGAACAGTGCTAACGGACACGTTGTCCTTGAGAAAGAATTAAACCGACTTGGCGTTCGTAACCTGAACCACAATAGCATTGCGAAACATTTCCACTACGAAAAGACAGACGATTTTCTGTCTGCAATCGGGCGTGGCGATATTAATTCAATACAATTGGCTAACGCGGTTAACTGCTTAACGCATAAAGAACAAAAAGAAAAACAAATCACCCCTGTGACGCGTATTCGCCAAAGGGAAACCGGTGGTGATATTACCATTCAGGGTGTGGGTAATTTACTTACACACATAGGCCAGTGCTGTAAACCTGTTCTGGGTGATCCCATTATTGGTTTTATCACTCAAGGGCGGGGTGTTACCATCCATAAAAAAGATTGCCGCAATATATTGAAAATGGATGATATTCGGCGGACGCGCTTAATTGCGGTTGAATGGGCAACTCAAAGTGAGGCGCATTATGCGGTAGAGATAAGCGTCTATGCGGTTGACCGGGTTAACTTGTTACGAGATATTTTTGCGATTTTCACCAACGAAAGTATTAATGTGACGGCATCAAACACCCATTCAGATAAAGACAAGAACACAGCGAAAATGCATTTCAATCTGGAAATCAAGGACGTTAATCAGCTAAGTCGGGTTTTAAACCGGTTGCTACAACTTCAGAATGTGATGGATGTCAGGCGTGTTACCACATAGGATGTTATAAATTCCAGTGCAGCTTAAGTTTGTTATTGCGATAGGGTGGTAATCTTGAACTTTATGCAATCTTGGGCTTTATGCAATCTTGGATTTTATATGGAATAATAGTGATTTTATTCCACTTTAATAATAATTGAGAATAATGATTTTAAAAATAGCACAAATACTCAGCGTTTTATTTTTTTTCGTTTTATCTGGAAGCGTGATTGCACAAGATGTAGGCAGTCACGATTCTCTCTTGTTTGGGCTATCGCCGCAGCTAACGAAAGAACAGCAGGAAAGATGGCTTCCTTTAATAAAACATATCGAGAAGCAAACAAATTATCCGCTGCGTTTGCAAACTTCACCAACGATTCCGGTGTTTGAGAACAGACTGTTTGCCGGTAAGTTTGATTTAGCCTATGTCAATCCAAAATTATTTGTTGAGGCGGAACGTTATGTGGGTTATCAACCGGTTGTAAAAGAAGGGCAAAAAAAGTTAATCGCTATTATCGTGGTTGCGAAGGACAGCCCTTATCAATCGATTAAAGACCTAAATGGGTTACGTTTTGTATCGCCTGAAAACACCTTTGCTGCCAGCGTATTATCCCGCCTGAATTTATATGCACAAGGCGTGAGTGTGACGCATAATCCCGTTAAAACAGCCAGTGAAGGATACTCGCTAATCGCAGCCGGTTCGGCTGATGCTGTAGGCGGTGTGCAACAAACATTTGACACGTTACCTGTAAAACTTAAAAACAAGTTAAAAATATTATGGACGTCTGAAGGGGTCACACCTTATGCTTTTATTATTCACCCGCGTGTAAACGCGGTCGTTAGGCAAAGAATAGTCGAGGCTATTTTGGATTTTAAGGATATACCCGAGGCTGCGGCATTTTTTAAAGCGTTGCAGATAAGCCCTTTTGTGACTGCCGAAAATAAAGACTGGGATGATATACGGCAGCTTTTAGGGCAATAAGTCAAACTTACGTGCCGTTTTAAGATTACATTACTCAAAATTTCGTAGTAAAGACAGGCGTATTTATGGTTTAATGCGCGCATGTATAAACCTTTTGAATTATTTATTGGCCTGCGTTATACGCGAGCAAAACGCCGTAACCATTTTATATCCTTTATCACCTTTTTCTCTATCGCCGGTATTGCGCTGGGCGTAACGGCGCTTATTACTGTTATGTCTGTTATGAACGGTTTTCATAAAGAAGTAAGTACTCGAATTCTCGACATGGTCGCACACATTACCGTAACAAATTTTGATGGCAAACTGTATACGCCAGACGTTGTTATAAAACAATCGAAAAAGAACCCCCGTGTGTTGGCAGCGGCGCCTTATATCGATGGGCAGGGAATGTTAATTTATGGCAGCAATGTAACCGGTATTATCATTCGAGGTATTGATCCGAAACAGGAAAAAGCGGTTTCAAAAGTTGCTCAAAAAATGGAAACTGGTGAGCTCGACAATCTGGTTGCGGGTGAATTTGGTATTGTACTTGGGCGGGATTTAGCACGTACCTTGGGCGTTACGCGAGGGGACAAAGTAACCATGGTAACCCCCAGTGTGAATGTAACGCCCGCCGGTGTTTTACCCCGACTCAAGCGTTTTAAAGTTGTTGGCACTTTTAAGGTTGATATGTTCCCGTACGACTCAACCATGGCTATTATTAATATTAAAGATGCCGCGCGTTTATTTAAAAAATACGACAATGTAACGGGGGTACGTTTAAAAATAGACAAAGTTCTGGACTCACAAGAGGTGGGTGACGAACTGCAAAAAGGGGTATTAGCCGGTTACTGGGTGCGGGACTGGACTTATTCTCATCGTAACTGGTTTCGCGCCGTTGAAATAGAAAAACGAATGATTTTTATCTTACTGGTTTTAATCATCGCGGTTGCTGCATTTAATATTATATCAACCCTGATTATGCTGGTAACCGATAAGCAAAGCGACATTGCTATTTTACGTACCTTTGGCGCATCACCGTTAAGTATTATGAAAATATTTTTAGTGCAAGGGAGTGTGATAGGTGTCTTTGGCACCTTGCTAGGCGTAGTGGGTGGTGTACTGCTGTCGCTCAATGTTGGCAGCATTGTCGGCTTCTTTGAGAACCTGCTCGGAATGCGAGTGCTCGACCCTTCTGTTTATGTTATCAGTGAATTTCCGTCCGATTTGCACTGGAATGATGTGAGCACGATTTCAATGGTGTCTTTAGGCATATCTCTGTTGGCAACGTTATACCCTGCTTACCGTGCCAGCAAAACACAACCTGCCGAGGCTTTGCGTTATGAGTAAGCTGGTTGTTGAATGTATTGCGCTAAAAAAGACCTTTACCGAAGGCCCTGCACGTGTTGATGTTTTAAATGATGTTAATTTTTTTGTAGCGCAAGGTGAACAGGTTGCTATTTTAGGTGCCTCGGGTTCGGGTAAAAGCACCTTGCTGCAATTATTAGGCGGCTTAGATTTACCAACATCCGGTGATGTTATTTTAGATGGTGAGCAGTTAGTTAAATTATCTGAAGCCGAGCGTGGCTATTTAAGAAATAAGTCGATTGGTTTTATTTATCAGTTCCATCATTTGTTGCCCGAGTTTACCGCGCTTGAAAATGTCGCTATGCCTTTATTGATTGGTGGCGTGAGTGTGTCGCAAGCATCCGTTATGGCTGCGGATATGTTAGATCGCATGGGCTTAAAACCCAGACAACTGCATAAACCGGGGGAGTTGTCTGGTGGTGAACGGCAACGTGTGGCTATTGCGCGGGCGCTGGTTACATCCCCTAAATGTATTTTAGCTGATGAGCCCACCGGTAATCTGGATTCTAAAACAGCCTCAGCTGTTTATGCGCAAATGTTAGAGTTGAATAAAGAATTGTCGACCAGTTTTATTATCGTTACGCACGACGAGCGTTTAGCGAAAAGAATGGATAAAACCTATCAACTGGATAGTGGGGTTCTGGTGGGTTAATACTTAACAGCGTACAAGGCCGTTCGTTGCCGTTAAAATTTATTTCTGCAAATTTAAACGTCGGTCTTTTCTTTTTTGCCAACGGCGTACAACCTGCAACCGCCATAACAATCGCACGATAAGCATACCAATGGTTGCGCTCACTATTCCTGCAACAAAACTGCCTAATAAAAACGGTTGCCAAATTTCCGAGAATACTGATAGCAACCATTCAAGCGATGTTTCAAAAACAATGTCTTCAGTGGTGCCACCTAATATATATTGCCCGAGTTCATAACTAAAGTAGTAGAGGGGCGGCATAGTAAACGGATTGGTTATCCAAACTAGGCTAACTGAAACAGGCAGATTAACACCAAAATAAATAGCAAGCCCGGCGGCTAGTACCATCTGGAATGGAACGGGTACAAAGGCCATGGACAAGCCAACAAAGAAAGCCCCCGAAATTGAGCGCCGGTTAATGTGAAGTAAGTTAGGGTCGTGCAGCAAGGTACCAAAAAAACGGTTTAAAGTTTTATGGTTACGAATCTTTTCATGATCGGGCAAATAACGTTTTAAGAATCTTCTTGGCATACCAGCTTTATTCGGAACCCCTATATCGAACACATTGGGTGGAAAGAGAAACACTGACTGCTTATTATACGCGAGTTCGCTTCTGCTGTTGAGTATTATTTGCTACGCTTAAGGGAACAAACTAAAAGGATTTGGTTGTGCGTCTTTGGGCTATCGCGTTTTTGTCTGGAATACTGAGTGTTCAGCAACTTTCATCTTTGCCGGATAAACGCTGGCTGTTCGTTGTTTCTGTTATTGCTGTGTTTTTGCTCATTGCGGCCTTTAAACTTTTAAGCTGGCGAGCAGCAAATAAAAAAAATCTCGGCCGGCTTATTTTGGCGAGTGGTTTTGCGTTTGGTTTGGCTTGGGCGTTAGGCCATGCCCACTGGATGATGGGGCAGCGTTTACAAGCGCAGTACGAAGGCGTGGACTTGATTGTGGAAGGAATGGTGTCATCTTTGCCAGCTTCGCCAGTTGTTGATTCAAATAAAGCTGTTTTTAGCCAGCAGCGTGTGCGATTTGATTTTACCTTAACCCGAATTATCCGCCCAGATAAGCTGTTGCTTGCAGATTTCCCAAAACGCATACGTTTAAGCTGGTATCGACCGCCGGTAAAAATAGAAGCTGGTACATTCTGGCGTTTTACGGTGCGCTTAAAAAGCCCCTATGGTTTAAGTAACCCTGGTGGCTTCAATTACGAAAACTGGCTTTACCAAAGTCGCATTCAGGCGCGAGGCTATATTAGAGGTAATGAATATATCCCATTGATCGAGATTTATTCCCCTGAACTGTTCCTGTCCAAATGGCTGCTTAAATTCAGGCAGTCAATACTCAATAAAATATCGGTCGGTTTAGCGGTTGGTGAAAATACCGAATTTACCCGCCATTTAACGCAGGCATTGATACTGGGCTACCGTAGTGGTCTGACTGCGTCCCAATGGCAAATATTTCAGCGTACCGGCACGATTCATTTAATGGCCATTTCAGGTTTACATATTGGCTTGGTGGCCGGTTTGGTCTATCTTTTTGCCGGGTTCTTATGGCGGTTGACAGGACGGGGGTGTTTAATTTTACCGGCTCCTCAGGTTGCGGCCGTTGCTGCATTGCTGGCGGCTGCACTGTATGCCGCGCTAGCGGGGTTTACTATTCCGACTCAGCGTGCTTTGGTCATGTTGTCTGTTGCAATGTTGCATATCGTTTTTAAGCGTACGCCCTTACCGGCGAGCAAAGTCATTGCGCTATCGCTTATTTTAGTTTTGTTACTGGATCCACTAGCGGTACTAGCGCAGGGCTTCTGGTTGTCATTTTTGGCGGTGGGTTTGATTATTTTCTTAATGCAAAGGCCATCATACGAAACAGAACGATTAGACGAGTTGGCGAGCACAACAACTATCTTCACTCGTCTTATTCGAAAAGCTTACGCAACGGTGGTGCAGTTTGGGCGCATCCAATGGGCGTTGACGATTGCGATGTTCCCGTTGGTTTTATTCTTTTACCAGTCATCTTCACTGGTTTCGCCGCTGGCGAACTTTGTTGCTATTCCGGTAATGAGTTTAGCCGTTGTACCGCTGATGTTTATCGCCACGGCGCTTTTATTTTTAAACACGGCAGTGGCTAATATACTTTTTGGTTTGGTTGATTTTATATATAGCCTGCTATGGATAGTACTAGAGACTCTGGCAAACTGGCAATTTTCAACATTGAGTCTTTCCGTTGTATCGCCGTGGTTATTGGCATCTTGTTTTTTAGCGATTCTTTTGTGGTTAACGGTAAAGGGTACCCCTATGCGCTGGCTGGCTTTAATTTTGTTTTTGCCTGTATTGCTTTATTCCGGCACGGTCTTAAAAACGGGGGAGGCAACGGTTACGGTTTTAGATGTGGGGCAGGGTTTATCTGCGGTCATTCAGACAAAATCCCATACCGTCGTTTTTGATACTGGGCCGCGCTATAGCCCCAGCTTTGATACAGGTCGTGCTGTTGTGGTGCCTTACTTGCGGCAAATGCGACGCGCGAGTATCGACACTCTGATTATTAGTCATGGAGATAACGACCATATAGGCGGACTAAAATCGATAATCGAAATGTTGCCGGTTAAACGTATTTTAAGCAGCATTCCCTCTGACATACGAAACAAATTGGAACTCGCAGGGGTAACGGCGAGGGCCTTGCCGTGTCAACAAGGGCAGCAATGGCAATATGACGGTGTCGTATTTAGTATTCTGAGTCCGCTGGAAATAATCGACGCTGAAAACGGCCACGATGAGAACAACCAGTCCTGTGTATTAAAAATCAGTACGGATTTTGGCGTGGTGCTGTTAACCGGAGATATCGAGCGCGAGACAGAATCGTATCTTTACCATGCTATTCCATCACAACTGGCAGCGGATGTGCTGGTCGTGCCACATCACGGTAGCAATACATCGTCGCTGAGTGGTTTTATTAAGGCCGTGTCGCCGCAGTATGCCGTTTTTACGGTCGGTTATAAAAATCGCTACCGTTTGCCTAATAAAAAGGTGTTGCAACGTTATCAGCAGAACAGCTCGGCAACCTTGTTCAAAACACATGTTACTGGGGCGCTCACATTCCACTTAAAGCGGGGTGCGAGCCTCAAGCCAAAAGCATACCGCCCACTCAAGCAGCGCTATTGGCATACCCGCCATTTATTGCAGAAATAAGCCAGCATTGGTGCGCTATGACTTCCTGTTTTCGAGGCGCTTTGGTAGAGTAGGCCGCAGCATCGGACTGATTCTCCAGATAATTAATGTGCGGTGTAAGCTATTGATTTTAATCTGTATTCTGTGTAAAGTTTAACTGCTGCAAATAGCATGAAATTTAAAGGTAACTAATGTGTTCGAAATGATCCAATCGGGTGGCTGGTTAATGGTGCCACTGTTGCTATGTTCTATTTTTGCCGTTGCCATTATCGGGGAGCGCTTCTGGTCACTTCAGGAAAAACGGATCACCCCCAAACACCTCGTTGGTCAGGTCTGGCAATGGTATAAGAGTGACTCGCTTGATGACAATCATATTGACGCTTTAAGTAAAAGCTCGCCTTTAGGCCAAGTACTCGCAGCGGGATTAGTTAATCGCCATCACCCACGCGCAATCATGAAAGAAAGCGTCGAAGAAACTGGCCGGCAGGTAATGGCCAATTTAGAAAAATATTTAACCACGCTGGGTACCATTGCTCAAATTACCCCTTTACTGGGTTTGCTCGGCACTGTGTTGGGAATGATTAAAGTCTTCGCTGCCATTACAATACAGGGTGTCGGCAATCCCGGTGTGTTAGCGGGAGGTATTTCAGAAGCATTGATTACAACTGCAACGGGTTTGGTGATTGCTATTCCCAGCTTGTATTTTTATAGGCATTTTCGTGGTCAGGTCAATCTTCTTGTGCTTAAAATGGAAGATGAGTCATTAAAAATTATTGATGTGATGCATGGCGACAGAGAATCCGAGCGAAAGTCGGCTGACAGTTAAAATGAATTTCAGAATTACCAGAGAAGAAGAACCGCAGTTAAATTTAACACCACTGATTGATGTGGTATTTTTGTTGCTGATATTTTTTATGGTATCCACTACCTTTGATAAACAATCTGAGTTAAGTATTGACTTGCCTGCAGCAGACGGTACACCGGTTAAAGCCAGCAAAATATTTAAACTTGAAATTGCAATTGACGGGCAGGGGCATTACTTCGTTAATCAACGGCGTTTGAAAGATGATACTCTGAAAACGTTAAAGCGGGCAATTAGAATCACAAAAGCTGAACACAAAAAAATCCAAGTTATTATTAGTTCCGACAAAAACACACCTTACCAAGCCTTTATTACCGCAATGGATGCAGCAAAACAGCTTGGTTTGGAGCAAGTTAATTTAGCGACCAAGCATTCTAAAGACTAAATGAAGAAAACAACAGACAAAAATAACAGCGTTAACACTTATAAACGTTTGCTTTCGTATGTACGTCCGCAATGGAAAGTTTTTATAATTGCACTTTTAGGTATGGTGGCCGTCGCCTATACAGAAGTCCGTTTTGCTGAACTTATCGACCCGATGCTTGAAGGCGGTTTTGTAGAAAAAGACAAAGCCGTGATTAAAATGGTTTCGATTACCTTGTTGCTTATATTTACACTGCGGACGATTGGCTCATTTGTTGCTGAATTTGGAATGGCCTGGGTTTCACGTGCGGTTGTTTTTAAACTCAGAAGCGAAATGTTTGCCAAGTTTATGGTATTACCGGTTGGTTATTATGATAATACAACCTCGGGAAAATTGCAGTCTAAAATGATTTATGATGTCGAGCAGCTTGCTGAGGCATCATCCGGTGTTATTCGGGTTTTAGTTCAGGACTCCATTACTATTCTTTGGTTATTGGGTGTTATGTTGGCGCTCAGTGTCAATTTAACATTAATTTTGTTAGCCACTGTCCCTGCTGTTGTTGTCATTGTTGGGTATGTTTCGAAAAAGTTTAGACATTATAGTCGACGTATTCAGTTATCTATGGGCAGTGTTTCCGATGTGTCGGAAGAATCGGTTGAAGCGAATCGTGAAATTAAAATATTCGGTGGGCAAGATTATGAATCAAACAAATTCAATGACATTAATGCGCATAACAGAAAACAATATTTAAAATTTGCAGCAACGAATGCCTTAAGTGCTCCGATTATACAACAAATTGTGGCATCGGCTTTTGCACTTATTGTTTATGTTGCCGCAACAGATGATGTGGCGAATTCATTAAAAGTTGGGCAATTCGCATCATTTTTATTATCGATGATTTTGTTAATGCAGCATGCAAAAAGGTTAACGACGGTTAATGCAGCTTTGCAACGCGGGATTGCAGCGGCACAGAGTGTATTCCAGTTTTTGGATCTTGATGTTGAGCAAGATAAGGGTACACAAAAGATAGACGATATTCAGGGGGCGGTGCGATTTGACAATGTCTCCTTTCGCTATGCGCCACAAAGTGAAACCATTTTAAGAAATATAACCTTGGATGTTAAAGCAGGCCAAAGTATTGCCTTTGTTGGGCGTTCGGGTGCCGGTAAAACATCGCTAGTCAGCTTGTTGCCACGTTTTTATAATGTGACCGAAGGGAATATTTTTATTGATGGTATTGAAACAAGGGATTTGAGCCTTATTGAATTAAGAAAAAGCATTGCATTGGTGAGCCAACACGTTACCTTATTTAATGATACTATTGCACACAACATTGCCTATGGTGGGCTGGAAACAGCAACCGAAGAACGCATTGTTGCAGCAGCAAAAGCTGCACATGCTTATGAGTTTATTGAAAAATTACCGGATAAATTAAATACCATTGTGGGTGATAATGGCTTGCTGTTATCGGGTGGTCAACGACAACGGCTGGCGATTGCGCGTGCTTTTCTGAAAGATGCGCCTATACTCATATTGGATGAAGCAACGTCGGCGCTTGATACTGAGTCCGAACGTTATATTCAAGATGCCATGGCGGAGTTATTAAAAAATAGAACCACCTTTATCATTGCCCATCGGTTATCAACCATTGAAAATGTCGATGTTATTGTGGTGATGGACAAAGGTGAGATAATTGAGGCAGGTAGCCATAACGAATTAATAAAACAAAATGGGGTTTATACCGAATTACATAAGCTGCAATTTTCCAAACAAAAGAACTAATGTATCCCGTGAAAAACTCTAAACTTCATACGCTGATTAATGAAACCTGGTATACGCAGAATTTTCTGACGCAAGTACTAAAACCGGTATCGTGGATTTTTTGTGGCATTGTTGCAGTGCGTCGAACACTTTATTCCTTGAAAATTTTTAAATCAACAAAATTGGTTGTGCCGGTTATTGTGGTGGGTAATATTTCAGTGGGTGGAACCGGAAAAACGCCACTGGTTATCTGGATAGCAAAATTTCTGAAAGAAAGTGGCTTTGCTCCGGGTATTGTAAGTCGTGGTTATCTAGGTAAAGCTAAGTCGTGGCCGCAACAGGTTCGGCCTGACAGCGATCCTGTTATTGTCGGTGACGAGGCCATTTTAATTTCTAGGCAAGCAGATTGTCCCATGGCCGTTGGGCCTGATCGCGTAGCTGCAGGGCAGGCATTATTAAAATATTCAGACTGCGATATTATTATTTCAGACGATGGCCTGCAGCATTATGCATTACAGCGTACACTTGAGGTGATTGTTGTTGATGGCGTTAGGCGTTTTGGAAATGGCTATTGTTTACCGGCGGGGCCACTACGTGAAACAACGAGTCGGCTGGATAAAGCGGACTTTGTTGTAACGAATGGTATTGCTTCGCAAGGTGAATTTGCAATGCGTTATTCGGGTAAGGTTCTGGTCAATTTATTAGATGCAGACTCTAAATTAATGTTATCTGAATTTAAAAATACGCAGGTGCATGCTATTTCCGCCATTGGAAACCCTCAACGTTTTTTTGACTATCTTCGTGGTCAGGGGTTAAATATTATCAAACATACTTTTCCTGACCATTATATGTATTCACAGAATGACATTGAATTTGAAGATGATTTGGCTGTGGTTATGACAGAGAAAGATGCAGTGAAATGTCAGCGTTATCAGGTAAAAAATTACTGGTATTTACCGATTAATGTTGAAATGAAAAAAGAATTTGGTCTGAGATTATTAGATAAGATAGGGGACAGAGATGGATAAAAAATTATTAGACATATTAGTTTGCCCATTATGCAAAGGTAAGCTGGAATATAATGAGAGTGACTCGGAGTTGATATGTAATTTTGATAAACTTGCATACCCTATACGTGATGATATTCCTGTGATGCTTGAGGAAGAAGCTCGCAGTTTGTCTGCTTCAGATTAATTTTTGACCTTAAATAAAGCTGTTTATTTCTGTAGGGAATTCAAAGGTAAAGGTTGCGCCCCCTGTTACATTATTTTTAGCATGAATTTCACCGTGATGTTTTCTTATTATTTCACTGCATATTGCCAATCCTAAGCCTGTGCCCCCCGCCCCTGTATCGGTTTTACTGCTTTGTGCGAATTTATCAAAAACAAGTGCTAACTCATTTTCAGGTATACCAATGCCTTCATCGATAATCTGAACTTTCACCGATTTATAATATTTTTTATCGGTTGTTCTTTGCCCTATAATCATTTCTGATGATTCAATCTGAATAGTAATAGTTTTATCTGTTGGCGTGAATTTTAATGCGTTGCCAACGAGATTACGTATTACTTGACCTATTTTTTCTGCATCACATTCGGCAAGATGCTCAGTAGAGCTGGCGAGAATTTTAATGATTAAATTCTTATCAGACGTTAATGCTTCAAATTCTTTTGTTATTGCTTTTGTAATTAACTTAATATCGGTTTTAACAAATTTCAGATCTTCTTTGCCTGTTTCCAGTTTAGCTAAATCAAGCAATGCATTAAGCAGAGAAAGCAGGCGGGTGCCGCTTTGGCTGATGTTCTCGAAATAACCTTTAAGTTTTTCACGATCTACTTTGTTATATTTAATCAGGCCAAATTTTGCAAAGCTCAATATTGCGTGCATGGGTGTGCGTAGTTCATGTGACATATTGGCCAGAAAGTCTGACTTTGATCGATTAGCCATCTCGGCTGCTTCTTTTGCTAGCACCAGATCTTTTGTTTTTTCGTGTACGATATCTTCTAGGTTGTCTTTATGGCGCTTGAGCTCGTCTTTCTGTTTTTCAAGTTCAGTATTTACATCTTCAAGGCTTTCTGTGCGATCATAGACTTTTTGTTCGAGTGATGCATTGAGCTCGGTAATTTGTATTAAGGCATCTTCTTTTTTATTTACATTGTGCTTAAGGCTTTCTATCATGATATTAAATGACGTGGCAAGATTGCCGATTTCATCATGACTACCTATATGTGCCCTATGTGAAAAATCACCTTTGGCAACGTCTTCCGCACAAAATCTAAGTTCTTGTATACGTTTTAATGTGCTGTATTTAAAAATATAAAAGATCACGACACTTAGAAACAGTAGCATAATAATTTCGGCTATGATTTCTCGGTAAAGTGTTTTTTTTATGGCCTGTTTAAATGCATAGTTTGAAATTCCTATAATAACAGAGCCTAAATTGCTGCCTTCATATTCAATGGGGGTGCTAAGTGTAATAACATCAGGATTGTTTTCTAGCTTGTTAATGACGGCCGCTAATTTTATGTTGGGTGAAAGGCTAACGATCTTTTTTATTTCAGGTTTGGATAAATCAAAATAGGATGTTATTAATTCATTTTCCTGATTTTTTATAGCAGAATAAACCACGTTATCCTGTGCACTAATATCCCGTACATAATCATTTAAATGGCTAAAGTCAAAGGCAAGTATCGCCTCAGGTGCCATCAAGGCAGTGACTTTGCTAAGCAGCTTTCCTTCATTTATTAAATTTGTTGAGCGTTCTTTTGTTTCAATTTTGATTTTTACATAGGTATTAATGCTGAGCGTTATTGCCGATACTAAAACAACCAATAATACAAATTTTAGTCCTAGGCTAAGTGATATTTTTTGCTGTGTGCTCACGTTATTTTTGTTTTCCTTGGTAGGGAAAATGACGACAAGTTTGACTTACTATAGCGACAAAATGCACCCGTTACTTTAATTTAAAAAACACATAAAAACATGCACTTACAGTTAGCTTGCGCTTTTTGTAAATCAAACTAAGGTTTTTGGTTTTTGGGTCGATAACTAAAACAGGTTTCTACTTTATACGCATAAATAGGGATATTTCGATGTCAAAATTTAAAATTTTATCGGTTGATGATGAGCCAACGAATCAGTTAGTTATTGATGAAATATTAGAAGATGATTATGAAGTTAAACTGGTTTATACCGGCGAGGAGTGTCTGGAGACAGTTAAGACGTTTTCGCCAAATCTGATTTTGCTTGATATCAATATGCCCGGTATTGATGGTTATGATACCTGCCTTAAACTAAAGGAAAATAGCGAAACTCGCAATATCCCTGTTATATTTTTGTCCGCGCTTACGTCAACGGAAGAGAAGCTGAAAGGCTATGAGGTTGGTGCAGATGATTATATACCGAAGCCTTTTGACCATGAAGACTTGCTTAATAAAATTAAAAATATTTTAAGTGATAATTTAAGCGCACCCGTGGCTGCGCCGATGAAGGGCAAAGATAAAGAAGACAAAGAAAATGAAGAATTACTGAAAGAGCTGCAAAGTTCACGTTCGGTTGCAATGGAAGCAATGCGGTACACCAGCGATCTCGGTGCTGTGGTTAAATTTTATGAAGATAGTGCGCGTTGTAAAACTTTTGATGAGTTGATGCAGGCCGTTTTTGTTACAATAACGGGCCTGTCTTTAAATTGCAGTATGCAAATCAGAGATGGTAGTGAGGTGTTTAATAAATCATCCGGCGGTGATATATCTCCAATGGAAGTGAGTGTACTTGATGTATCAAAAGATAAGGGGCGTTTCTTTGATTTTAATGCGCGCACTATAATGAATTATAAACATAGCTCTATTTTAATAAAAAACATGCCCATTGATGACGACAAACGATACGGTGTAATGAAAGACATACTTGGTGCATTAGGCAATGGTGCCGAAGAACGTGTACGGACTATTATTTTGGAACGCGCTGTAGTGAGTAATCGTGAGCAGGTTATCGCGCTTATACGAGAAACATTTAAAAGCATTAACTATCAACATGTATTGCGTTCTCGTGAGGGTTTGGAACTTATGGAGTCAATGATTAAGGATGTCCACAAAACAATTGAATCAATGGATTTGCTTTCTTATCAGGAGGAGCAGTTAGAATCTATTATTGAAAGTTTCCGACAGCGTAATGACATACACGCTAATGCAGGCGTTGATTTAACAGATGCATCGGAAGCGGCACTTGCATCATTAAACAGTATTTTTGAAGTACTGGAATAGGTGTTCTGAATAATGCAAAGTATGTTTGGAAAATCACTTCACCAGCATATACGAAGCCTGCCGTTAAAGTACCAGCATATTTATGTTCACCCATGCGTTATAAATAAACAGGCGTGTATTGTTTACCCCACAGGGCTAAAGAAACAGTCCCCTGATCTTTATCATGAGCTTAAGCATTATTTTACTGCAAAAGGCTTTGCACTAAAAGAAGAACAGCGCACAGACGAAGTTACAACATTCCGGAACCATGACCGACGGCGCTGGATGCCAATGTTATTGTTTACTGCAAGTATGTTGTTTGACAATATGGCCATTGCGAGCACAAGCCTTACGAATAATAATAAAGTACAGGCAAGCACGGCAGAACACCGGGTGGAACTCAGGCTTATTCCTGATTCGAAAATTAGTAATGATCATCCGAAACTATTTTTGGGTAAAAATACTCGCCCCAAAATACAGTCGTTAAAATCACATGTTGCCACTCGGTTGCATACGATATTAAGTGAACATTATATAAGGAAAGAAAGTGACCCTGATTATATACAGTCAGATTTAAAAGAAATGGCAATTTACTATAGCCAGTTCCCCGAAGTGGTTAATTTAATTGTTAGCCTAAAGAAAAAAGACTGGATTTTAAGTTATGACGAAAATATATGGTCAACCATTGCCAGTGGCAGTGTGTTGCAAGTGGATAACGCAACCATACACTTTAATACCCGTTCAGCGGCTAAGCTTAAATTAAACAATAGCTGCAAAGATAATCCAGTTTGTATAGCATCACCCGCTGATGCTCTATTGCACGAACTATTACACACGCATAGTATGTTAATAAAAACGGATGAATTTATCCAGCAAGGCGGCATGAATACACTGCGTTACCCATATCAACATGAATATGCCATTATAAAATCAGAAAGAAAGCTGTATGCCAGCATGAGTAAAAGTGATGCGATTAAACGGCCGCAGCGTAATGAGCATGCCGGCCGCAAAGTGATCGCGAGGTGTGTAACCTGTATTAAGTAAACAGAGTATTATAGACGCTGCCATTAGTTTTTAGCATATAATTACAGAAGGTTAATATTCATCCCCATGCGGTTGCATTAAAATGGTGTTCACGCTATGCTACAAAAATGCTGCGTATAATACACTTAATTCTAGTATTTTCTATTTTGACTGCCCAGTCTGCATGGGCAATCAATACTAGCAATATTTCTGATAGTGAAACGCAACATGTTTATACACAAATAGATGACCAGCACGATACCGCAGCAGACTCGTGTAGCCATTTTTGTCATGCCAGTGCACATTTAGTCGGGATTTGTTCAAACGTTAGCATTGATATGATGATTGCGCACGATCGTTACACCGCGAAATTAATAAACTTTACCCTTTCAATTAATTACCAACCCCCAACGCCACCCCCCACAGTTTAAAACTTTATAATTAATTTAACTTGTCAGTTCATTCCTAAAAAGGGAGTTGTGTTGACGATCAGTATTATTTTATTTAAAGGTTTTAGAACTTATGTTTCTTACTTGTAAGCGATTTATTCGCAGTGTTTTAGTTACTGCCGTGCTTGTTAATGTATCTCTAGCAAATAGTTATGCAAACTCAGCAGATACGACAAAATTTAAACCGGCATCCACTGAATTACGTCAATTTATTCAGTCAGCCTATTCAAGGCATCCTCGATTAATGGCTGCTGAAGCGGAATTAGAGGCAGTTAAATCACAATATTCTGCGGCAACAATGGCCATCTACAACCCAGAGCTGGAATTGGATACCGAAAAAACAACCATTCGTACTTCAACGATTGGCTTTAGTCAAACCATTGATTGGGGTGATCAGCAGGGTGCGAATACAAAAATTGCAAAGCAACGTCTTGTTGCTGCTCAGGCTGGCTTTCAACAACAACGGCAGAAATTAATTCGTGAATTACTAGCGACATTGATTAATTATAAAAATAAATCACGTCTTGCAGAGCTATCAAAGCAACGCATGAAGATAATGAAAAATTTTTATTCATTAGCAAAAAGGAAGCATGCAGCGGGTGATTTGAATCAAGTCGAACTGGATTTGGCGCAACTGGCCTATAGTGAGTCTGTTTTAAATAATGCCAGAATCATGGCTGAGCAAGTAAGTGCTGAACAGAATTATTATGCGCTTTATAGTTTCCAATCAATGGGCTCGGATATTTCATTTCCTGAATTATCTTATGCGTTTCAAAATGTGAACTTGCCACCAAACCTGAATGCTTTCCTGTTAACGTTGCCACAGATGCGCGCATTACGTGCTAATGTTGAAGCAAGTAAAAATACAATTGCGTTACGTGAAGGGCAAAGCAGTGCAGATCCCACCATTGCGCTACGCGGCGGTAAAGAAGATAAAGAATCACTTGTTGGCTTTACCATTAGTATCCCGCTAAATGTGCGAAATAGTTTTACGGCGGAAATTGAAGTTGCACGAAAAGAGTACTTGCAAGCAGAACAATTAGCACAACAAGCCTACCGAAATTTGCAAGGTCGTATTCGTTCTCAAACGAAACATTACCAGTTAACGCAGCATGCATGGCAACTCTGGCAGTCAGCCGGTCAGGTCAGCATGAACAGGCAGCTTAAACTGCTAAATCGTTTATGGCGAGCCGGTGATTTAAGCACAACGGATTATCTTGTTCAGATTAAACAAAACTTAAACACACAGTCTGCGGGTATCGAATTACACTCGACGCTTTGGTTTAGTTGGCTGGCTTGGCTTGATGCAACCGCACAGATTGAATCATGGCTAGAACTAAAGCCAACTTCACAACTAGGTTCATAATTTCACAGACAAGACATAAGGAATCAATAAAATGTTACGTAATCTATTAATTTTAACTTTATTTTTAAGCTTGTCAGCTTGTAGTAATGACGAGCCAGCAACAGAACAACATAAAAAAGACAGCCATTCGGAACACGCACAGCATAAAGACGATGAACATCATGGAAATGAAAAGAAAACGGCGCATGATGACGACGATGATCACAAAGATGATGAGCACCATAACAAGAAGGATAAAGATGGGCATGCCAAAGTTGGCCACACAGAAGAGGGTGGCCATGCAGAAGAAGGCGGTCATGCAGAAGAAGGTGGTCATGCAGAAGAAGGTGGTCACGAAGAAAAAGGTGTGGTTGATTTAACACCAGAACAAATGAAAGCGGCCAATATTATTGTTACAGCACTTGAATTAACCGACACAAGGAAAACCATCCGTGCGCCAGGTGAAATTAAACTGAATGCCTATAAAACAATAAAAGTTTCACCACGTATTAATGCTCAGATTATTGCACGGCATGCTGTTTTGGGTGATGAAGTTAAAAACGGACAAGCCTTGATTACTTTGTCCAGCGTTGAAATGGCTGAAGCACAAGGGCAGTTGCTGCTTGCAGACAAAGAATGGAAGCGTGTGAAAAAATTAGGTAAAAAAGTGGTATCGGCACGTCGATATATTACGGCAAAAGTAGAATATGAAAAGACTTATGCTAATGCTCGAGCCTTTGGTATGAGCGAAAATGAAATTAAAACTCTGCTTGCACAAAAGAGCAGTGCAGATGGTTCGTTTAAACTTGTTGCGCAACAAGCTGGTCGTATCCTGCATGACAAGTTTATTGTGGGTGAGCGTGTCGAAGCAGGCTACGTTTTAATGGTTATTACCGATGAGTCCGCCATGTGGGTCGAAGCTCGGGTTACACCTCAAGTGACTAATTTAGTTGATATCGGGAACAATGCTGAAATAGTACTTGGCGATAAAAAATTCCCAGCCAAAGTAATACAACTCCATCATTCGCTGGATGAAACAACCCGAACATCGGCAGTTCGCCTAGAAGTTAACAACGATGATGATCTGTTGCATGCCGGTATGTTTGTGACGGCTTTTATTGAAATACGAAATACAAGCAAGGAAATTCAGATTCCGGAAGAGGCTGTGTTACGCAGCAGTGATGGTGATTGGCAAATTATGGTTGAGCAAGATGAAGCGGGTGAATTTAAAGCGGTTGAAGTTGAACTAAAAAAAGTCAGTAATGGCATGGCAATAATTGGAAGTAAGGGCTCGAATAAGATTGGCTCCGGTACTCGAGTTGTTACCCATGGCGCGTTCTTCGTTCAGTCTGAACTGGCGAAAGGCGGCTTTGAAATCCATAATCATTAGAGGCTATTACTATGTTAGATTCAATTATAAGTTGGTCTGTTAGAAATCGCTTATTAGTCGTTATAGCTTTGTTAGCAACGACTGTGGCTGCATTCCTAATTTTACCAAAACTTAATCTTGACGCTTTTCCTGACGTTACCAATGTTCAGGTTCAAATCAACACCGAAGCTCGCGGCCTAGCGGCAAAAGAAGTTGAGCAACTAATAACATTTCCGATTGAAGCAGTGATGTATGCACTGCCAGACGTTGAAGAAGTGCGCTCAATATCTAAAACAGGTTTATCCGTTATTACGGTTGTTTTTACAGAAGGAACCGATATTTACTTTGCACGGCAACTGGTATTTGAACGCTTGCAATCTGCTCGCGAGCAAATACCGGACGGTATCGGTACACCCGGTATTGGACCGAACTCTTCTGGTTTGGGGCAAGTTTACCAATATATACTGCGTGCGGAAGATCCAGTCAAGTACAACGCTACAACCTTACGAAGCTATAACGACTGGATTGTGAAGCTATTACTTATGCCAGTAGGTGGTGTAACCGAAGTTTTATCCTTTGGTGGTGAGGTACGCCAGTATCAGGTGCAACTTAATCCACAGCGGTTACTTGCCTACGGTTTAGCTGGCGATGATGTTGCCAAAGCGATTGAAGCAAACAATCGTAATGCCGGTGGCTGGTATATGGATCGTGGTCAGGAACAATTGATTGTGCGTGGTGTTGGTTGGGTACGAAGTGGCGAAGATGGTCTGCGGGACATTGGCAACATTCCATTAAAAGATACCGATGGTATTGTTGTTAGTGTTAAGGATGTTGCGAAGGTCAGTTTTGGTGCTGAAATCAGACAAGGTGCGGTCTCTATTACACGTCGGGATGCCAATGGCAAACCTGAAGCATTGGGTGAAGTTGTTGCTGGCGTTGTACTTAAACGTTTAGGTGCAAATACCAAAGCAACGATTGATGGCATTGAATCACGTATGGTTGCAATTCAGGCAGCACTGCCTGATGGTGTGACTTTGGAACCTTTTTATGACCAGTCAAGTCTGGTTTCACAGGCGGTTGATACGGTGATTACTGCATTATTGCAGGCATTTGTTCTTATTATAATTATTTTATTATTATTTTTAATGAACTTGCGTGCAACCTTGTTGGTATTGTTGTCCATTCCAATTTCTATTGGCCTGGCACTGATGGCAATGGCTTACTGGGGTGTTTCAGCTAACCTTATGTCGCTCGGTGGTTTGGCTATTGCCATTGGTATGCTGGTCGATGGTTCTGTGGTAATGATGGAGCATATCTTTAGCCACTTGAGCCATCCCGACGCTGAACATGAGGCACATATTAAAAAGGACGTTGCGCAGAATGATGACGATCCTTTTGACGCCGGGCACGATTCGCATGGATTTACCATGCGTATTCAACAGGCTGCCAAAGAAGTTGCGCGGCCGGTATTTTTTGCAGTACTGATAGTTACCATCGTTTTTGCTCCACTGTTTGCACTGGAAGGTGTAGAAGGAAAAATGTTCCAGCCTATGGCTATTTCTATTTTACTCGCCATGCTGGGTTCATTAGTTGTTGCACTGATGGTTATTCCTGCGCTAGCAACCTATTTATTTAAAAAGGGGATTGTCGAAAAACAAAGTCCAGTTTTGCGGCCAATAGAAAAACAGTACCGTTTACGTTTAAAGCAGGCGTTGGAAAATAAACGCATTGTTGTTATTAGCGCGATTAGTCTGTTTATTGGCTCGTTGGTTCTGGTGCCATTTTTAGGAACCGAGTTTGTTCCCGAGCTGGAAGAGGGAACCTTGAATATTCGAATCACGCTAGCACCATCATCAAGCCTTGATACGTCACTGACAGTTGCCGGTAAAATGGAAGCGGCTTTGATAACCTTCCCAGAAGTTATCTACGCAACCAGTCGTGTTGGTCGAGCCGAGATCGGCGGCGACCCAGAACCTGTTTCGAATATCGAAATATTTGTGGGTTTAAAACAGGTAAGTGAATGGACCAGTGCTTCTAACCGGCAAGAACTACAAAAGCTGATGGAAGCTAAAATGTCTGTGCATCCTGGGCTATTATTTTCATTCTCACAGCCTATAGCAACACGTGTTGACGAATTACTTTCTGGTGTTCGTGCGCAACTGGCCATTAAATTATTTGGTCCGGATCTCGATATGCTGGCTACAAAGGGTAGCGAGATTGAAGCGCTAGTTAAAAAAGTTGATGGTACACGTGGTGTTGCAATGGAGCAGATAGGTGGTGAAGCACAATTAGCTGTTCGCCCCGATCGTGATATTCTTGCCCGTTATGGGATACCGGTGTCTCAAGTAATGGACATGGTTGCCAATTCTGTGGGTGGGCAAACAGCTGGCCAAGTTATAAAAGGTAACGAGCGTTATGATATTTACGTTCGCTTGGCGGAACAGTACCGTAATAATATTGAGGCCATTCGCAACCTGATACTACAAGCACCAAACGGGGCATGGGTGAAATTGGGTGATGTTGCGCAGGTTGAGATTGAAACGGGGCCACCACAAATTCGTCGTGATGATGTACAACGGCGCGTGGTAATTCAAAGTAATGTAGAAGGCCGCGATATGGGTGGTCTAGTTGCTGAACTTCAAGAGCGGATCAATAGTGAAATTGACATGCCACCGGGTTACAGCGTTGTCTTTGGTGGGCAATTCAAAAACCAGCAGCGAGCACAAGCACGTTTGATGATTGTTGTGCCGATTTCACTGGGGCTGATATTTTTACTGCTCTACTTTGCATTCAACTCAGTCGGGCAGGCATTGCTTATTTTATTGAATGTTCCACTGGCGCTTATCGGTGGTATTGCGGGTCTGTTTATTTCGGGTTTGTATTTATCCGTGCCGGGGTCAATTGGTTTTATTACCTTGCTGGGTGTTGCAGTGTTGAATGGTGTTGTAATGGTGAGCTCGATTAACCAGCGAGTCGAAGGTGGGTTGTCGATACATGAAAGCGTGTTTGAAGGTGCTTTATCTCGCTTACGACCGGTATTAATGACGGCAATTACTTCGGCACTCGGCCTTATACCTTTATTGTTATCAAATGGTATTGGCTCTGAAATACAAAAACCATTAGCAACGGTTGTTGTCGGCGGTCTGGTGAGTGCAACATTACTTACCTTGTTTGTTGTACCTGTTTTATATGAAAAGTTTTCACGTCGAAAATATTCAAATGAATAAGTCTTTAGGGTGGATAACAGGCTGTGTCAACTGGACAACATAACCACAGTATAGAAAATATTGGTGATCGACGACTTGGCATCGCGATCGCCATAAATCTAATTCTGACAGTGGCGCAGGTTGTGGGCGGTATAGTTTCAGGGAGTTTGTCACTTATTGCCGACGCTCTGCATAACTTTAGTGATGCTGCTTCACTATTAATAGCATGGGGTGCAAGAAAAATAGGGCGGCAGCCAGCAGATCATTTTAAAACGTTTGGTTATAAACGTGCAGAAGTTATTGCCACCTTAATTAATCTGATAACGTTAGTGCTGGTTGGTGTTTATCTTATTTATGAAGCATTATGGCGTATTGCTGAGCCACAAATAATTGAAGGTTGGACGGTTGTTATTGTTGCGGCTGTTGCGCTTGTTATTGACATAGCGACGGCAGTGTTAACCTTTACCATGTCGAAAAACAGCATGAATATCCGTGCTGCATTCTTGCACAATGTTTCTGATGCACTTGCTTCCGTTGGTGTCATTATTGCGGGAACACTCATCCTGCTGTATGAATGGTATTGGAGTGACACACTACTGACATTAATGATTGCTGCTTATGTGCTCTATCAGGCATCAACAATGTTACCAAAAACTATTCATATTCTGATGCAGGGAACACCGAACAATATTATTATTGATGATGTTATTACAGCAATGGAAGCAGTCCCAGATGTTAAGCGTATTCACCATGTGCATATATGGCAACTTGATGAATATAATAATGCATTAGAAGCGCATGTTGAAACGATTGATTACAAACAGATAGAAAAAATAAAAATGGAATTAAAAAAGATATTACAGCAGAAATTTTCTATTGGGCATTCAACACTGGAGTTTGAAATTTACAACAGTTCAAAAAGTAATATTTCACCTGTCATATAAAATCAACCTAAACTATTATAAATGAACGAAGAGTATCAATCATGTGGTTGTAGTGTTTCTAAGAACATCAATAAACACGAACGTCGTATATTAATTACCGTTCTGGTTTTAAATGGTGGGATGTTTTTTGCTGAATTTGGCGCTGGATTATTGAGTAATTCAACAGCCTTGCTTGCTGATTCTCTTGATATGTTAGCAGATGCGCTTGTTTATGCTATTGGTTTATATGCATTAGGTCGACCACAATTTTGGCGTAACCGAGCGGCATTAACCAATGGAATCCTGCAATTAACACTGGGGATGGGGATACTGGTTGAAGTTATTTTTAAACTATCTAGAGATGTCATGCCGCAGTCTGAAATAATGGGTTTGTTTGCTGTTCTTGCACTCATTGTTAATACAATAAGTCTGGTTTTACTAACACGGTTCCGCGAAGGCGATATCAACCTGCGTGCAACTTGGATTTGTTCAAGAAATGATATGCTGGCAAACATCGGCGTTCTTATTGCTGCAGGGTTAGTGGCTTATACGCAAACAGGCTGGCCTGATATAATCGTTGGTTTAATTATTGCCGCGATTGTTATTTATTCTGCAATTAAAATTATTAACGAAGCGAAAACAGGTTTAACACGCGGATAACGTTGTAACTTAAAACATTCAATAATTGCAAAAAAAATTACTCGTTAATTAATCGTATACCGAAAGAGTACTCACTATTCCTATTAGTAAATAGTCAATTAATGTAATGCCGTAACTCTACACACCATGCTCGGATATTAAGCAATATTGTTACGTAAGTACTCGATTTATAATAATTTTCACCTGAATTGAGCAGGCAACAATTGACATGCTGGCGTTTAACGTTCAGAATAATTGTCTTGTTATATGTGCTTGGCATGTTGTGTGGCAATGTGTTCGGGTTTTGTAAACTTCAGGGTTTATCCTTTGTGCTACCATATCATTTTACTTATATGGTTAGCCTTGTGGAATAATAAAAATGAAAATCCATCCAACTGTATCAATCTATCTTGACTTGGTTCGTTTTGTCGCGGCTGTTTTCGTGGTTTTTACACATTTACGACACGAGAAGTTTAGTGGGGATTTGTTAAATTATGGAAGCACTGGCAACGAGGCTGTCATGATCTTTTTTGTGCTTTCTGGTTTTGTGGTTGCGTATGCGGTAGACACAAAAGACAACACTTTGCGCGATTTTATGCTTAGTCGGCTTGCCAGACTTTACTCGGTTGCACTGCCTGCACTTATACTTACCGTCTTGCTCGATCAAACCGGTCGGCTTATCGATGCAAGTGTTTATGACTACGAATATTACCGCGCCGACTGGCCTATTATTCGATTTGTGGCTAATCTTTTCTTTTCCACGGAGTTCTGGTTCGTTTCTATTCGCCCTTTTTCAAACGGGCCTTTTTGGTCGCTTGGGTACGAATTTTGGTATTACATGATATTCGGGGTGGCTGTTTTTCTAAAAGGAAGAACTAGAATTATACTTATTGCCGTTATGTGCATTGTTCTTGGTCCTAAAATTTTACTCCTGTTACCGGTTTGGCTCTTAGGTGTCGGCATGTATCATCTGACGCTGCATCGTGATGTTCCAAAAGCGCTTGGTTGGTTTTTGTTTATTATGTCCTTTGTGGCAATACTTGCTTATTTTGAACTGGGAGTAAAAGCAACACTGGATAAATTAACCGAAGCCATACTCGGAAAGACACTTTTCGATCACCTTCTTTGGTCTAAGTTTTTTGCCAGCAGCTATTTAATTGCATTTGCCTTTGCGGCAAACTTGGTCGGCTTTCACTCGATTGCGGACAGCTTTACTGGTTTTTTCAAGCGTCTGGAAAAACCGATACGCTATTTGGCAAGTTTTACTTTTACAACTTATCTAATGCATTTTCCGTTGATGCTCTTGTTAGTTGCTCTTATACCTAGCGCTAAAGAAAGTTATAGTAGCCTTACTTTTCTTTTTATCCTGATGACGATTGCTATTTATATAACGGGTATTTTTACTGAACGTAAAAAACATGTTGCCAAGAATTTGTTAACAAAATTTTTTAATCGCTACAATATATTGGGTGACAGTCAAAGTACAAACTCCAGTGACTTGACTAGTACACCACCTTTGAGCAGTAAGAGTATCCAGTCCTAGAATAACGATGAAATTAAAATAAATGCGTAATATAACGGAACTGTATTACAGGTTAAAAAATAACGAAAGAATTGTACTTTTGGGAACGATGTGGGCCTCTCTTATTCGTGCCATGGGCATGGGAATTACCTACATCAGCCTGATCCTTCTTGCACGTTGGATGGGAGCAGAACAATTTGGCATCTACGCCTATGTGTTTTCGGTTATATCCACATTGGCGATTGTGCCTTTGTTTGGGCTTTCGTATTCCAGCATCCCGTTAATAGCCGAATATGAAGTCGATAAAAAATTTGCAGAACTTAGAGGGCTGTTGCTTTTTGGTACAGGGTTTGTTGTAGCCGTAAGTGTGATTGTTTCATTTGCATTCGCAATGTTAATTATGGCGGACATAATAGGCTTAGGCGAATATCGGGATGCAATTTTAATTGGTTGCATCGCACTACCGGCTTTTTCCTTGCTTTCCTATCTAGGTGAAGTTTCGCGTGGGCTCGGAAGAGCTATCGCAGCCTTTGCACCCTTGCAAGTATTAGTGCCACTTATATTTTTGCTGCTCGCATTTATAAGTTTCTATCTGTTCGATAAGCTGGAAGCAACACGCACTATATGGCTTTGGTTTTTTGCGATGTTAGCATTAGTCATCCCGCAAGCGCTTTACCTTTTAAAAATTGTTGTTAAACGTTTTCCTGAATTATCAAGAAACTATCATGTTCGGCAGTGGTTGAAGATATCCGCTCAGTTTTTTTTAATTTCAATCGCTGTTGTTTTATTGTTCCAAATGGACGTCCTTATATTGGGTATGTTTCACGAGCCAGAAATAGTCGGCTATTACAGTGCGGCAGCACGTACAGCATTACTGGTCACTATTATACTGCAAGCAATTAATGCTCTGGGAGCCAGGCAGTATGCAACCCTTTATAAAATGAACAAGACTGACGAGTTACAGCAACTATTGCATTCATTGAGTCGCTGGCTTGTTTGGGCGACAGCCGGGGTCACCGTTTTTTTACTGCTAGGTGGCCATTATTTGCTCGCTTTTTTTGGTAATAATTTTACTCAGGCATACCCTGCGCTGGCAATACTGACCGTTGCTTATGCGGCAACGGTCATACTAGGCCCTGTCACTGTTTTATTAAATGTAACAGGCAACCAGAAAGTGACAGCAAAAGTACTAACGACGGCAGTCGTTATTGGGATAATACTAAATAGTATCCTGATACCTATATATGGTATGGTAGGCGCAGCTATTGCGGCAGGTACTATGCATGTTTTTTGGGCAATATCTTTACATCGGCATGTTAGAAAGATTTTAGGGGTTGAAACGTGTTTGTTTTTTATGAAATCCTCGGCTCAACATAAAGGCAAAAAATAAAAAATTATCAATGTTATTGATGGCATTGGAATTTTAAACAGACTTAAAGAGTAATATCGTGTTAACCATAAAACGAACCAGATTTTTTTTCTTTCATTTAATTGAACGAATCCGAAGAGTAATACACTTCCGTTTAACGGGTTTTTCTCGAAGTGCGTCGAGCAAAAAAGATAATAAAAATTTAACAGAATACTATAAGCTCTACGACGAAATTTACACAATCTCGGATAGCCCCGAATTTGTTAATATGTACAAGAACCGGCATCTGATCCGTGACGATTTTCTACAGCATCGCAAAAATAATATTATTCCTGCGAGTGGCACACTTCTCGATTTAGGCTGTGGCGAAGGCGGGAATGCCATTTACTTCCATAGCCTAGGGTATTCAGCAACCGGTGTTGATGCATCAGAGAATGCAATCCGGCTGGCAAAGAAAAACGCAGTGGAAGAGGGCAGTGGCGCACTATTCGAAGTGACGGATATATTAAACATGAACACGGACGGCAAAAACTACAATATTTGTACTGATGTCGGCTGTTTGCATATGCTGGTACTTAGCTCGCACCGCAAAGACTATTTTAATACTGTTCGAAATTTAATGACAAAAGACAGTGTATTCTATCTTTTCCAATCGGCGACAGAAAAAGACGTTGTTATTGATAACGAAGAGGAATATGTTGCCAATAGCGTTTCGTTTGAACACAGGCGGATACTGGACAATGGTAAAGTCGTTCGTCACAGTGGTTGTGGCGGAATGCCCGTTTCTCTTGCGCAATACTGTACTGAACTGGAAAATGCAGGGTTCGAAATTGTAAATCGGAAAACTGTCGATACCCCTGTTGGTTTGTTTGCGTCCATCGTTGCAAAGATAAAATAAGGCTGTAGCACTATATAAAAATAAATCACCCTCTAAAAAATTTCATTTCCAGAAGGTGATTTAATATATAAAGCCGTTAGTCAGCTCTATTTTACTATCACTCCTCTAAACAAAAGCCCGCACTGTCACTTCTATAGTGCCCAAGCCGCTGGCTATTTATGATGGCAAGATCTTTACCGGTAACCCGAATAATATATCCACAGGCTCGCATGCCATCGGTGTGAAGTTCCCAACTATTACCCGGTGCGACGGCCGTATTAACAAGCCCCGAGTTTGGTACCGGGATACTGGTACCGGCTGGATTAACGTCGGGTTCAACACGCAAACTATAGTTTGCAAGGTTGTCATCCCGTGCAACAAAGTTACCGCTAATTGTTTCACCTTTATGGAATTTACCACAGTCACCTGCGCCGCTTGTAATTTCAATGGAGACGTCTGGCCAAGTATTATCGAGTTGGATAAAGTGTGTATCCACACCTGCTAAATTACCACCCGCATCAAAGCTTGATAGTTTAACTAGCCATTTGTCATCACCGGTGCTATCCCATTCGGCTAGCAAACCGTTTACATTACTTTCAACCGGCATGTAGTTAAAGCGTCCCGTAACAACATCCGCAGTATGGTCGAGAGTCGTGCCATCATTACGCGTTAGAACAAGATCCGCTACAACCGGCACGGGTGCTCCACCACTTGCAGGAGTCACTTCTACTTTGTAACTATAGCCATTAATCGGTGCACCTTGCACAGAAACACGACCACCAAACGAACATGCTCGACCCAATGAATCAGGTGGTAAATTGTTCGTCGCAAAAATGGCATCGGGTGTTGTTTTACCACTCGCATCATCTATAAAGGAAGTAGGTATGCCCCCAAGGATAGCAATTTTACCTGCTGGTACACTGGCAAGTGGGGAAATATTTATTATTGTTTCTTCCCGATTACCCCAGACAGGTATATAGTTTGAGTTATTGCAAGGCGGCGCAACATTCCACGACAAAATAGCACGAATACGTACAACCGTTGCACCATCCAAGCATCGTTGACGATAGTCATTTAAGTTAACGGGTAAACGCACTGAATAATGCACGCCATCTGCGGTGATATTATCAAGGTCGTAGGTGCGCACATTTGCCGTACCCAAGCAGGTTTCAAAACTGCCATTATTATCAAAATCGGCCCAGAAAGTGACGTATTGACGGCTACCATTGGTGCATAAATCACCCGAGTAACCCGAACTCTTCTTCACCTGGATAATACCAACCAGTGTATTCGGTGAGTTAGGATCTAAACCAATGCACTTGAGTTCTTCATAGCTCGTATTACCATCTTTACCGGGTAATAATAAATCCGTTATTTTCGGGTCTATTTTAATCCCCGGTAATAGAGTTATAAAAGACTCGGCACTAAAACTTACCTGGTTAGATACAAACTTGCTTAATTCTTTATACGCAAACCGGTGGACAGGAATTTTAGTATCTTTATATACTTTGGATAACGCCACGGCATCAAGCTCTATTTGCTTGGTAGGAATACTTATGTTGGGATCAATAATTTTAAGCAGGGGGTTATCTATCTCAAGATCACCGAAAAAATCAATCGGGAACAGGGAATGGCGGGGTTCAACCTGTATCGTGGCTTCTCCTACGTTACCCCATATCGGTGTCCAGTTTGGCTGGTTCGCTGGCGGAGGATTATTCCACGACAAAATCGCGCGCACCTGAATTAAATTCTCAACGGTACATACTTTACTTCTGATTGTGGCAGGAAGTGAAACAGCATACTCCAGACGTTTATTTTTTTCTGTACCTTCAGGTATATTATGCACCTGAAAACTGGTCATGCCTTCATCATCCCATGTCGCGCCATTATCGAACGACAAATAAAAACGAACAAATTCAGCTGAACCCAATCCACAAATATCGGATCCATAACCAGAGGGTTGGTAAATATAAACAACGGCTTCAAGCTTTTTTTGTTGCGGATGGTAGCCGACACAGCCCAGTTCTTCGTAGTAAGTATTGCCACTAATTGACAAGATGGGTTTTAACTTGCTGTCACATAAATTCCCGAAGTAGTTGGGGTTGCCAAGCAACATGGTTTTAAATGCGGCTCGTTCTTTTGGGTAGGCGTTTTTGGGTGGTTGTCCTTTTTTGCTTTGTTTCTCTTTCATAATAATATCCTTGTTATTTAGATTAAAAACATTCAAACACTGTTTTTGGTTATTTATTACAAAACCAAAGCGGTGTTTAAACTAAAATAAACATATCATTACAAGAATCAGCGAGTCTGTGAGATATTGGAAATTTATAATGCTTGGTATTTACATGCCGGAATGAGGGTTTTAAACAAGAGGGCTGGCAATACAGAAAGATATTGCGGTGTGTTTTTATTGAGGATAATAATTATTTATTACCAATCGCTTTCTTTTCTTTGGTTTAACTTGGCGGTGCTTCATAAAAAAAATAAGCATAAAACCCAGTAATAGCGAAAGTGGCACTAATGATTGCCAATAGCAAATAAAGTATCAGACAAATTCGGGCAAGAATCACCATGCTAAATGTAACATCTAAATTGGTAGGTATATCTTTAAATCGTTTGCGCCTTGAAAAATTAGGAAAGGTAATGAAATATACATAGTACATAATTTTCATCATATTGAAAGGCCATGTATTATAAAAACCTAGCTCAAAAACAGTAAACCAGCGTTCATTGAATATAATAGGGTCAAGGCGTTTGGCAAATAAATGAGAAATGGCGCTTATATAAATAATAAGGATAAATGTCAGAGTTACCCCTGAAAACACCGCACCAAAAAAAACAGCACCTAACGGGTGCATGCCTAAAAGCGCTTCTATTAATGACATAGGTTTGAAACCACTGGCAGCTTGGTTAAATCTTTATTGTTTGCAAGTGTGTCGTATAGCCCTTTAGCTATTTTCCCGCCTGCATAACTCGAAGCAAATGAACCAGCACCAATGACTAGCGCCGCCACCCAGCCAACAGGTGTGGCCATCACAAAAATAGCAATGCCTGTTGCAACACCAAATCCCACGCCGCCCATCACACTCCCAAAACTCTCCACCAAAATATGATTTTT
>UOFT01000001.1_pt1 | contig 42819 bp, 32 predicted proteins | sample 1990121 | NCBI WGS metagenome assembly UOFT01 (sample SAMEA4728526, study PRJEB27164) | hydrothermal vent metagenome | biome: marine basaltic hydrothermal vent biome; feature: marine hydrothermal vent; material: mineral | place: Pacific Ocean | collected 2011-06-14/2011-07-23 | depth 1741 m
ATTAATTTAACACAAGCTCATCGCTGTCTTTCTCAGTTTGTAAGTTTTGAAAATCCATCGGTGAATAAATTTGGGCGCTGGGTACACCAAGGTAATTGCCCTGTGCAAAGTCTACACCGTATGATTTAAGCAGTTGTAGTGTCTGGTCATTTTCAACAAATTCAGCAATGGTTTTTTTGCCGAGTGCATGAGCAATTTGGTTCATGGATTGCACCATGGCTTGATCAACTTGGGTACTTGCCAGATTTTTTACAAAGGAGCCGTCAATTTTAAGTTTATCGACGGGTAATTTTTTAAGATAGTTAAACGAACAAAATCCAGAGCCAAAATCATCGAGTGCAAATTCACAGCCCATGTCTTTGAGTTTGCTTATAAACTTGCTGGCATCACGCAGGTTGGCAATGGCCGCAGTTTCGGTAATTTCAAAAGTAAGTTGTGAGGGTGAAAGGCTGGAATCATTTAGTAGGCCGCGAATAAGTGGTAACAGTTCTTTGTCTTCAAAGGCGCGGCCGGAGAGGTTAATTGCAAAGCGCAGTTCTTTTTTATGTTGTGTGGTGAGTGCATCGAGGTTGGTGATGGCGCGGGTAATGGCCCAGCGATCCACATTGTGCACAAGGCCAAAACGTTCTGCGGCGGGCATAAAGCCGCCGGGTAAGATCATATCGCCATCGTCGCGCTGCATGCGCAGTAATACTTCGTAGTCATTAATAGCACCACTGGCCACGGAAATAATAGGTTGGTAAACCAGAGAAAAATGGTCATTTTCAAACGCATCGCGCACTCGGCTTGCCCAGCCCATGTCATTGGCTAATCCATCTTTTTCATTATTACCGGGTTCGGCAATGTGTGTGCGGTTGCGGCCGTTGGATTTGGCAATGTTACAGGCAATGTCGGCTTGTGAAAGCACTTCGTCTGCCGAGGTGGTCTGGTTGGTAATACAGGTAATGCCAAGGCTTAATGTTACGTTAAACGATTTTCCACTGTCCATAAATTGATAATTTTCAAACAGTTTGCGCAAGCCTTCGGCAGCGGTGCAGGCTTCTTCGCGTTCGAGGTTATAAAGCAACACAGTAAATTCATCGCCACCAAAACGTGCCAATAAGTCGCCTTCACGAATATGGCTACGTAATAAATTAGTAGTTTCAAGCAAGAGTTTATCGCCTGCGGCATGGCCAACCGTATCGTTAACATATTTAAACTGATCGAGGTCGATATAGAAAACAGCACAGTCCGCTGCTGAACGGGCAACACGCGAAACAACGCGCTCCAGCTCTTGTTGAAAATACTTACGGTTGTAAAGGCCAGTGAGCGAATCATGCTGCGCCTGATAAGTGAGTTCATTTTCATAGGCTTTCTTCGAGGTAATATCACGCGCCGTACCGGTAATATACGCAACACTGCCATCGGGGTTTAGCATGGGTTTAGCGTTAAAGCTAATGTGTACATCTTCGCCTTGTTTATTCACATGCACGGTTTCATAGCCTACAATTTCTTTGCCGGAAAGTAGCTTTTCAATGGCGGATAAGTCACGGTTACGTGACTCTGGTAGCTGGTAGTCGGAATAATGCTTAAATAACATTTCATCGGCTTCATAACCATAAATATTAGAAACGGCTTTATTGAGATAAGTCCAGCGACCTTTGTTGTCCATACTCCAGACAAGATCGTGGGCGGTTTCAACTAGGTCACGGTAACGTGCTTCGGCCTGCACCAGCATTTTTTCGGTGGCTTTACGTTCAGAAATATCAGAGATTAAACAGTTGTAGTAAATTTTCTTGTCCATCACCATTTGGGTCATGCGTAAGGACATGGTGAGCATATGGCCATTGCGATGTTGAGCTTCAACCTCATGTTCGCCTTGCGTATATTCTGGCATGTTTCGGCTGAATGATGGTATAAGCCAAGTAAAATCTTTTGCTCGGAGCTCATCAATATCAAAGCCAAATAATTGCTCTGCGGCCGGGTTAACGGTTTCTATTTTACATTGGCTATTAAGAATAATAATGCCTTCGGCGGCATGCTCAACAATCGCATGCACCTGCGCTTCTTGGTCACCTAGGCGTTTAAATAATTTACCCAGCATTTGCACCAGTAAACCCATTTCGTCGGTGGAGCGCGGCGTTAAGCGTTCGGCTAGGCGTTCATGGCTGGTCGCGCCGTGGTTGGTAGCGGTGATGTGTTTAACGGGTGACAGTGCCTGATTAAAACCATATAAGTATATGGAGGTAGTGATAAAAGCAGTAAAGCCCAGTAAACCCCAAGTGACTAAAATCTCGGTAGGCAATATGCCGGTTTTCCACCAGTAGTACTTTAAAAAGATAGTGGTCATTAATAGGGGTATAAAGCCGCCAATCAGTAGAATTTTTGTTCGCATGCTTACTTGCACATAGGTTAGGCCGGTGTAGCGGCTAACCGTACCTAACAGGTTGAGGGCAAAAAAATAACCCGGCATTGCAACAATAACGGCGATAACCAGATTTAAAAGCATAAACTGCAACAGGCTACCGTAGGCGCTTGCATTAGACGGTGTTTCGATAAACCAGAAGTGTATGGTCGGTATAAACAGGATATAACTTAAAAAGAATGACCAGTAGGTCGATGTAAATGAGTGTAAGTGGGCGCTTAATTTTTCAGGCAACGGCGCGGTTGATGTGTCTGCTGAGGGTTGGTTTGCTAGCCAGTCAAAAACAGGATTTAGAAAATTATAACTAAAAAAGAAAACCCAAGTAGTCAGCAGCAGGCAAATTCCAGCAAGAATTAAACCAAAGGGCGTAAAGAAAAACTCAACATTGGTGGGCATTTTAAAAACAGAAGCAACGCTATAGGCAACCACCGGCGTCAGAATAAAGCTGACGGTCACGGTTAATGCAAGTTGTTTCTTTAAGCGTAGTAAAGACGGTAGCATTTGTTTTCTTTAAGTTAAGATTAATTTTTAACTAAGTTAAACATGTTAGCTTGTGTTTAACGATAATTAGTATTGCTTGCTGTAATTATTGATTGACTTCAGAGCGGAAAAACAAACACTTGGACAGCTTTTGTAACGAATGAAGTTGAGCGATTACAATATTATTAATGTGGTTAATTCTGGCAGAAAATTCCGGGCTTTCCAGTTTTATTTCAGAAAATAATGGTAATTATTCACATATTTTGCGCAAATATTTTGTTAAGGAATAATTGATTCGTTACTGTTATTATTGGGGCTCATTCAAGGTGTTGATTTGAAAAACAATAATATAAAGCAAGGCTAATTTTGAATTATTCTATACAAAATCGGCATAAATTTTTTAAAGATAATTAAGGAACAAATTATGAAGCGTCGTGATTTTATAAAAACATCGGGCATGGGTGTGGCTGCTATAGCGGGTACCGGCGGTAGTTTATTATCGACGCCTGCTGTTGCCAGTCGTCAGCAAAAAATCAAATGGAAAATGGTCACCACTTGGCCTAAAAATTTTCCGGGGCTGGGAACCGGCGCAAATAATCTTGCAAAACTGATTACTGAAATGAGTGATGGGCGTTTGGTCGTAAAAGTGTATGGTGCAAAAGAGCTAGTCCCCGCTTTTGAAGTGTTTGATGCCGTTTCCGGTGGTGCAGCTGAAATGGGGCACGGTGCCGCTTACTATTGGAAAGGCAAAAGCGAGGCCTTTCAGTTTTTTACCGCCGTGCCGTTTGGCTTAACCGCACAGGAAATGAATGGCTGGTTGTTCTATGGCGGCGGTATGCAGCTATGGGAGGAGGCTTATGCTGATTTCAATCTGCTTCCATTGGCTTGCGGTAATACCGGCGTGCAAATGGGTGGCTGGTTCAATAAACAAATTAACAATATAAAGGACTTAAAAGGTTTAAAAATGCGTATTCCCGGTTTAGGGGGAGAAGTATTAAAACGCGCGGGGGGTACACCGGTTAATTTACCTGGCGGTGAACTTTTTACGGCACTCAAGTCCGGCAATATAGACGCAACTGAATGGGTGGGTCCGTATAATGATTTAGCCTTTGGTTTATATAAGGCCGCGAAATACTATTATTACCCCGGTTGGCATGAGCCCGGCCCAACGCTGGAGGCTATTGTTAACAAGAAAGCGTTTGATAACTTACCTAAAGATTTGCAAAGCATTGTGCGCAATGCCGCACTGGTTGTTAATAACGATATGCTGGCCGAATACACGGCGCGAAATAATGCGGCGTTAAAAGACTTAGTGAATAAACATAAAGTGGATGTGCGAAAATATCCCGATGACGTGCTTAAGAAATTAAGCGGTTTATCCGACAGTGTGGTTGCAGAAATTGCCAACAAAGATAAAATGAGTAAGGCGATTTATCAGTCGTATAAAAAATTTCGTGACAATGTGGTGGCCTATCATAAAATTTCGGAACAGGCTTATTTGAAAGCACGGAGCTTGTAAAAATACGTTAGCTTAATTATTTTTTAATTTTAAAGAGACCGAATTAATGCAATAGCGCAAACCGGTGGGTTGCGGGCCATCGGGAAAAACATGCCCAAGATGGCTATCGCATTTGCTGCAATGTACTTCAATGCGTTTCATAAAGAGCTTGGTATCTTCGGTTCCTTTAACGGCTGTTTTATTCACCGGTTGCCAGAAGCTTGGCCAGCCGGTGCCCGAATCAAATTTGCTGTCTGAGCTAAACAAAGGGGCATCACAGCATACGCACAGGTAGGTGCCGTCTTGTTTGCAGTCTGCGTACTTGCCACTAAAGGCATGCTCGGTGCCATGTTTTCGGCAAACATTAAATTGCGCTTCAGATAACTGATCGCGCCATTGTTGTTCTGACTTTGTAACTTTGTTTTTTGTGATTTTGCCCATTGCGCTCTCGCTAAATTTAACTTAGGTTGCATTAGAGAATAAAATAAAATTAAAATCAATAATTCATGAGGGATAATATGAAATCATTTCTAAAAATAAGTTTTGTTATATTGGTATATCTGGGCTTGCAAGGTTGTGCTTCGGTTTCTCCGCATTTGTCAGCGGTTCCGCCGGCACAGAAAAGTGTAACTCCGGCTAAAGGCAAGGCACTTGTTATTTTTATGCGGCCATCGAATTATGGTGGTGCCATTCAGGCAACGGTATATGATGATACAAAGTATATTGCAACCGTTTCGGCGGGTACGCATGTTGCCTATCAGGCTGAACCGGGTAAGCATACTTTTATGGTTGTGAGCGAAGCCGCTGACTTTATGGGGGCAGACTTAAAAGCGGGCAAAACATACTATGCGTTAGTTCAGGCGCGGATGGGCTTGTGGCGTGCACGGTTTAGCTTAGAGCCGGTTAATTTAAATGTAACCACAACCCAGATTGCTGAATGGCTGAATGACACGCAACGTATGGAACCGAATGCTGGCGGTACGCAATGGGCTGCTGCTAATCAAGGTGATATTAATGAAAAGAAAACCGCTTATATGCAAAAGTGGATGTCGAAAGAAGCCAGTGAAAGACCGATGTTGATGATGAATAGTGGCCGGTAAATTAATGGTTATGTGAAATAAAAAAGGATGCTAACGCATCCTTTTTTATTTCATCTTTATTCATCAATATATAAATAAACCTTTTTAATGGCAGACATGTGCATTTTAAATTGTAGCTTGCCGGTTTTTCGTTCTTTTTCAAAAATAATATTGTAGCCGTCTTCATCAAAACCTGTGAGTTTGCCCTGGTGCTTTAAACCTTGCGTTGTCATGATGATAATAGTTGAGCCTATATATTTTCTTATTTCTGATTTTTTAATTTCAGGAAAAGTTCTTGGTTTTTTAGGCGCAGGAATTTTTTCTTTTATCGTACGTTGATTTAATTTTTCCTGTAGTTTTTTTTGCGCTTCTTCTTTTTTGCGCTGGGCTTCGCGCGCAGCAATATCTTGCTCGTATTCTTCTACTGACTCTCGGCTGTAGTATTCAGGGTCTCTGGATAAGTTCATTTCAACTTGTTTTATTATATTTTGCGCGGTGCGCATGGTGAGTTTTTCTTGTGCAGTGAGTGACGCTGTATTTTCCATTTGTTGAATGAGTCGACGCATACGTTGGGCTGCATCTTGTTCATTAATAATGCCTTGTTGTGCCTGTGAGATTAAACTTGTCAAGGTGTCATTACCTAAGCTGGCAAGAGTGGACACACTTAGTAACAAGCTGAGTACCGACGATATAATATAAGTTAAGAAGGGTTTTTGGGCTTCTTCCCAACATTTGTAGGCAAATGAAATGGGAGGAATAAATGCAACCAGTGAAATAAGTAGAATGCTAATGATACTGTCGAGCTGTATGAGCAGACTGGCTAAAACAACAATCAGTAGTGGGCCCAGTAAAACCCAAAGCCCCCAAGCGGCACTTTTCTTAAAGGCGCGAACGAGTAGCCAAATAAAGCTGATGAGTACAACCGGTGCGAGCAGAAGGCCAATAATTTCCACAGTTATGTTCCTGTTATTATTATGTGCATTTTATAAAGTGCTGATTTTAATGTCAAAGAGGCTCTGAAAGGGTGGTTAATAGTTGTACACCAGCTCAGGTAACCAAGTTGCAAGTTTTGGCCAATAGGCTAACACGCTTAAGCCGATAAGTTGAATAAAAATAAAGGGTATCACCCCTTTGTAAATTTGTCGGGTTGAAATGGAGTTTGGTGCAACACCGCGCAGGTAAAACAGGGCAAAGCCAAAAGGGGGGGTAAGGAAAGAGGTTTGCAAATTAATTGCAATCATAATGCCTAGCCAGATGGGGTTGATATCCATGGCCAGTAAAATCGGTGCCACTATGGGCACGACCACAAAGGTAATTTCAATAAAGTCGAGAATAAAACCGAGCAGGAACATCACTAGCATGACAATAAAGATAGCGCCAAAGGTGCCACCGGGTAAGTCTGTTAAAATTTCACGAACCGTTTCATCGCCGCCATAACCGCGGAAGACCAGCGAAAAAAGCGAGGCGCCGATAAAAATGATAAATACCATGCTGGTGATGCGCGTGGTGTCTAACATTACTTTTTTGAGAACAGTTAAGTTAAACTGGCGTTGTGCAATGGCAAGCAGTATAGAGCCCACGGCGCCAACGGAAGCGGCTTCGGTGGGTGTGGCTGCGCCCACTAAAATAGAACCCAGTACGGCAATAATAAGCGCGATGGGGGGTAGCAATGCTTTAAGAATTTGCAGCAGTAATTGTTTTAAGTTTTGTTGGCGTTCACTTTCGGGGATGGCGGGAACCGTTGCCGGTTTAAAAATACTTAAGCCAATAATATACAGTGCATACAGGCTAACCAGAATTAAGCCGGGGATTAATGCGCCAATAAACAAGTCACCGACCGAAATCGTGTCCGGTGAAAAAATACCCATATCGAGTTGTGCTTGCTGATAAGCGGTTGACAGCACATCCCCTAGTAGTACTAGAACGATAGACGGTGGAATAATTTGTCCCAGTGTGCCCGAAGCGCAAATTAAGCCGCTGGCAACTTGTGGGTCGTAACCGCGCTTTAACATGGTGGGTAGCGACAGCAAACCCATGGTGACCACGGTTGCGCCGACAATGCCGGTACTGGCGGCAAGCAACATACCCACAAAAATAACAGATAGCCCCAAACCGCCGCGCAGTGAGCCAAACAATTTTGCCATGGTATCGAGTAGCTGATCGGCGACTTTTGAGCGCTCTAACATGCAGCCCATAAACACAAATAGCGGGACGGCTATCAGGGTGGTGGTGGTCATAATGCCGTAAAGTCGGCTGGGTAAATTAATTAGAAAGCTACTGTCGAAGGTGTTGGTGAGGATGCCGATAAAAGCAAACAGCAAAGCGATGCCACCAAGGGTGAATGCAACGGGGTAGCCAGCGAGTAGCACTAGGCACACAACAACAAACATAATAAGTGGCATCCATTCCATATTACGATGCACTCTCTTGTGGGTGTTTATTGGCTGGCGTGCCTGCCGAGTTATTCAGGAGTATTTCTATACTTCCTAGGATCATTGCGGCGCCTTGCAATAGTACTAGCAATGGCATAAGAAAAAGGCTGGTTTTTAACAGGTAGACAAAGGCGAGACCACCCGCTTCGCCGGAGGCTTCGCTAATACGCCAAGAGGTTAGGACGTAATCAAAACTTATCCAGGCAATAAAAATAAACATCGGGAAAAGCAAAAATAGGCTGCCAAGCAGGTTAACCCAAGCTTGTTGACGTGGGTTGAACTGGCGATAGAAAATATCAACCCGCACATGGCCTTCATGTTTTAAGGTGTAGCCGGCGGCGAGCATAAAAATCCATGCATACATGTAGGTCACCGATTCTTGCATCCAGATCCAGCCGATATCAAAGCCGTAGCGCAGCACGACAACGGTAAAGGTTAGCAATACTACACCAAGGCTTAGCCAGCTAATGGCTTGCCCCACTTTTTCGTTAATGGCCTCAAGTGGCTGGATAATACGGTTTAATGTCATAAAGTGAGTGCTTACTACTTGGCTGAGGTGCTTGCTAAAATATGTGCATGTTAATGGCTTTTGGGCTGAGTCTCAATGTTAGTTATGCACAGTGTTTTATAATCAATGTGTTAGCGTCATATTAATGTCAAAAAATAGAATCGAGCTATAAATACAATGCAAGCTATTGTTTTTATTTGGAATTATAGTCGATATTTTTATGACGCTGGTTGTTTATTCTGCTTGCATTACGGTTAATATCAGTGACATTGTTATTTTGTCCACAAAGTTATCCACAGGTTAACCCGAAGAGTTTTGTGTTTAAAGTTACTTTACGCGGGGCTAATGTGAGCCTTGTTTTGGCGTCGGTCACGCAAAATATCTTCAAATATAGCTGGATCCTTAATGTGGGTCATTTCTCCCTCGCGCGGAAAATGCTTGTCTTGTAAGCGGGACAGCCAGAAGCGCAATGCCGCTGCTCGTAGCATCAGTGGCCAGTCGGTTTTTTCGTTGCCAGTGAGGGGACGCTCTTGCTGGTAAGCCTGTAAAAAATGTTGGCAGCGCGCATCATCTAAACTGCCATCCGGGTGGCTGCACCAGTCATTCACGGTAACAGCAACATCGTACAGCAGCACATCGTTGCAGGCATAATAAAAGTCGATGATACCGGTTAAGGTATCGCCACTAAATAAGGCGTTGTCGCGGAATAAGTCGGCATGGATAACACCGCGTGGCAGATTATTATTGCGATGTTCAGCCTGAAAAGCGAGCTCATCATCCAGCAGCCATTTTTCTTCCGGTGTTAGGTGTGGCATTAGCCGTTGGCTGGTTTGTTGCCACCAGTGAGGGCCGCGACGGTTACTGCGCTGGCCGTTAAAGTCCTGAGTAACCAGATGGGCATGGCCGAGTGCTTTGCCGAGTGCGGTGCACTGTTGCAGATTAGGGTTGGTAACACTTTTGCCAGTTAAACGCTGTACCAGTGCGGCCGGTTTACCGCAAAGTGTTTTCAGGTAATGCTGGCTGTTGTCGGTAATGGGGTGCGCACTGGGTACTTGATGTTCGTTTAAGTGTGCCATTAAATCGAGGAAAAAAGGCAGCTCTTCCGTTGCCAGAGTTTCAAAGAGCGTTAGTACATATCGCCCTTTGCTGGTTTCAACAAAATAGTTGGTGTTTTCAATGCCATCACTGATGCCGGTTAAGCTGACGAGCTCGCCAATGGAATAGTCCGCTAAGAATTGAGCAAGTGCTTGCTCGCTAACCGTGGTGTAAACAGACATAGTACCGGTATTTCCTAAAAATTTTAAAGTAAAAAGGGCATTGTACCTGAGAGTGAAGGGGGGGGGCTAGCGTAGGTTTCCTTCGCTTAAGCTTATTACAACCGTTGTTATTTTTTATTAAACGGTGCAATTAATTTTCGGACTACATCGTACTCTGCATCGGAGGTTGCGGCAAAGCCGTTGTATTTTTTGTCGATGGCTTTAATAATTCGTAGATGCTTTGGGTTTTTACTGTCGAGCGCCAAGAAGGCTTTTTTAAGTTGTGCGAGTAATTTAGAGTTCACATTTTTACTCGCGGCAATGTTGTAGGGGGGTAAATACGGTGAGCTGTATAAAATGCGCAACCCTTTGTTTTGCCATTTAAAGGCTTTGGTGTCTTTTAGAATACCAGCATCGAAGTCATTATTGAGCACGGCACGCGCAATATTGTCGTAGTGGCCAAGGAATTTTATGTCTTTAAAATCGTCGAGTTTAAACCCAGAGCTCACCACCGCCGCACGTTGAAGCAATGCGCGTTTATCACCAAAGGCAAATGTTTTGCCTGTAAGGTCTTGCACGGTTTTTATGGCGCTATTTTGTTTAACGACGATCATTAATTGAAAACTGGCTTTACCTTTTGTTACCGTTTTTACTAATAACTGTGCATTGCTTTTTTCGCGAGCTCGCAGGTAGGCAACGGGTGTGAGGTAGGCGAAGTCGACTTTGCCACTAATGGTGTCCTGAATGGCGACACCCATATTAGGCGATAAACGCAGGGAAACCTTCCGGTTTAAGGTTTTACTCAAATATTGAGTGAGGGGTTTAAGCCGTCGATGCATTTCGGCTGGAATATCCATGGCAACGGAGCCTAAGATGAGCGCCTTATTTTCAGCCATGTTACCGAGGGCTTGGGTTGAGAAAAAGAGGCAAAACAAAAGGAGGGTTAAGCGTTGAGTCATAATATGGCCTGTTTCTTTATGCGGATTGTTGTTTTTTCCTGATATCATCATAGTGGGTAACGGCATTTCTGCCATTTTCTTTACTGTAATAAAGGGCAGAGTCGGCAAAATGGTATAATTTATCCGCATCATTTTTAAAGTTGTCGGCGGTTAAAGTTGCAATGCCTGAACTGACGGTAAGGCGAACTGTTTTATGTGCAATGGGAATAACGAGATCTTGGATTGTTTTACGTAACATTTCGGCAATTTCAATGGCAGTATTTTTGTCTGCACGCTTACAAATAACAACAAACTCCTCTCCACCAACTCGGCAAACGATATCGGTTTTACGAATTCGCTTTTTTAAAACCATCGCAATCTCTCTTAGAACATCATCGCCGTGGGAGTGGCCATGGGCATCGTTGATCGCCTTAAAAAAATCGATATCGATGATAATGATACTCACTGTATCGCCATGCCTATGGGTTAAGCTGATTTCTTTTTCTAAGTGTTCTTCAAAATAACGGCGATTATATAGATTGGTTAAATCATCGGTAATGGCCAGCTTTAGGAATTTATCGCTCATTTGCCTCAGCTCTTTTTGTTGAGCCTGTAGTTCGGTAAAGCTTTGCTGTAGTTCTTGGTCTGCGCTGTCAACGCGAGATTGTAACTGGTGATTGGCATCGTTGAGTTGCTGGTTCAGGGCATTAAACTGTGTGGCCAGTTGCCCAAATTCATCATTGCTGGGAATGGGGACAGGGGTTAGCGTATTGCCATCGCTTGCTTTTTTCAGTGACTCTGAAATGCTGCGCACTGGGCGAATGACAATATAGGACAAGGCAAAAAATTCAGCCAAAATAATAATTAAGGTGATCAATATTTCACGTTTTAGGTATTTAAAACCTTGTGAGTCGATATGTTGAAGTGCAATGCTGGTATTAATGCCAAGGGTGAGCTTGCCTAGTTTGTCATTATCCAATTTTATATCACGGCTAAAGAGCTGCATGCGGCTGCTGTCTTGAATGAGTGTGCCAGTTTGAGCCATCAATTTGCCACGGCTGTTAACAACTTTGGCATAGCCGACTTCATTAGAAAAAGTAATTTCTCTTAATAGCAGATTGATGGTGTGGTAATCGTAGCCAACAACACTGTAGGCGAGTGACTTGGAAACGAAGCGTGTAATGTCACTGCCGCGGTTATTTACTTCTTTCAGGATGCGTTCTTTTTCTTCATTCAGGCTTAGCCAGCTGCTAATAGAGAGTGTTGTTAGCAACACCAGCACCAGCATTAAGAGAACTTTTTGCCGGATACCAAAGCGGGTAAAGGATGTGGAGGAAAATTTCAAAACAGTATTCTACAGCCGTTAGTTGTCGTTATAATCCTTGTAAAGTATATCGGCAAAATACGGTGCAACTTTAGCTTTATTATTAATTCTAAATTCTTGTTTTTGTTACCATTCAAGTAAGATCCATTGGTTAACATTGGCCTTTGTAATATCGTTTTCGGTGGCATCTAAAATGCCATCGCCATCGCTGTCATACATGTAATATGGTTTACCCTTTTTAGGCGTAATTTTGGCATAGCGGAGTTTGCCGTTTACGCGTACTTCTTCAACAACGGCATCTTTTTTCTGGATGATAGTGATATCGGTATTGTTGCCCGAGGGTACCGAGCTGTCTCTTTTGTGTTGTGCTTCATCGGTGAACGGGTTGTCGGCGGGTGGGGGTGCATTATTGGCCGAATAAGCCGGTGCTATTCCAAGGCTTAAGATAAGACTGGTCAGTATGCAATAATAAAACGGTTTCATTTGATTATCCTTAATAATTATTTATACCACATTAAAGTAGAGAGATTTTTTCTGCATCTTCATGCGATGGTTCAAAACCAACTTCTTCATAATGCTTAAAGATAGCTTCGAGAATTTCTCTCGGGCTGTCAATGATCTGCATCAAATCAAGGTCTTCGGAGTTAACTGTACCTTCGCTCACCATGGTGTTTTTAATCCAGTCGATTAAGCCTTCCCAAAAAGGGCGGTGTACCAAAATAATTGGAATTTTACGGGTTTTGCCGGTTTGCACCAGCGTTAGAATTTCGGCAAGTTCATCCAGCGTACCAAAGCCGCCGGGCATGACCACATAGGCCGAGGCGTATTTAACAAACATCACTTTGCGCGAAAAAAAATGTCGAAAGGTGAGTGATATATCCTGAAAACCATTGCCGGACTGTTCGTGTGGCAATTGAATGTTTAAGCCCACGCTGGGTGACTTGCCTTCATATGCGCCCTTATTAGCGGCTTCCATAATACCGGGTCCGCCACCACTGACTACAGAAAAGCCCGCATCGGATAACGTGCGGGCAATGTCCACGGTTAATTGGTAATAGGGGTGGTCGGTTGGGGTGCGTGCAGAACCAAAGATGCTGACCGAAGGGCTAATCTTAACCAGCCGCTCAAAGCCTTCAACAAATTCGGCCATAATCTGGAAAATTTTCCAAGACTCGCGGGTTAGCTGGGTATCATTGACTGGGTTCAAGCCGGGGTGGAGAATTTTATTTGCTTTTGTCATCGGTGATCTTTTTTATTATGGGTTATTTAAAAGTATAGTGTGTATTTGAATTTTTTTTGCATTAAATTTAAATACAATGGCCGCTTACAGCGTAGAATACGGATTTTATTCCACAATAAATACTAGAGATAAATTAAGATTAAGTTATGGCCACCAAAAAATCAGACACTAAACAAACCGCACCTTTTATATTGGTCGACGGTTCATCGTATTTGTTCCGTGCTTATCATGCCATGCCAGATTCATTCAAAAATTCTAAAGGTGAGGCAACCGGTGTTATATATGGTGTGACCAACATGATACGCAAATTACTGGCCGACTATGCGCCCAGCCATATTGCGGTGGTCTTTGATGCCAAGGGCAAAACCTTTCGGCATAAGATGTATAAAGAATACAAAGCGAATCGTCCACCGATGCCGGATGATTTACGTGAACAAATTCAGCCAGTGCACTCTATTGTCGAAGCGATGGGCTTACCGTTGATTTGTATTAGCGGGGTTGAGGCTGACGATGTGATTGGTACTCTTGCGCAGCAAGCCAGTGAGCTAGGTATGGAAACCCTTATCTCAACCGGTGATAAAGACATGGCGCAACTGGTGAATCAGCATGTGAGTTTAATTAACACCATGACGGATACTTTCAGTGACGTTGGTGGAGTGAAAGAAAAATTCGGCGTAGCACCGGAGCAGATCATCGATTACCTTGCATTAATGGGAGACAAAGCGGATAACATTCCGGGTGTACCCAAAGTAGGGCCGAAGACGGCAGCAAAGTGGTTAGACAGCTATGGTTCGATTGATAGTATTATTAAACATGCTGACGAAATTAAAGGTAAGGTCGGTGAAAGCCTACGCGAAAACTTACAGCAACTGCCTTTATCAAAAGAACTCACCACGATTAAGTGTGACGTTGATCTGGACTGTACACCAAAAACATTAGTACATGCCGAACCGGATATTGAAAGCTTACGCGAATTGTTTAGCCGTTATGAATTTAAAAGCTGGCTGGCACAACTTGACGAGAACAATGGTAATAGTCAGACGGCTAAAGATAAAACATCTCAAAAAGCAGAAGTGAAAACGCAGTACGATAAAGTGTTGACCGAAAAGCAACTGAATGCATGGCTAAAAAAATTAAATGCCGCCGAAGTGTTTGCCTTCGATTTAGAAACAACCAGTTTAAATTATATGCAGGCGGAAATTGTCGGCCTGTCTTTTGCTGTCGAAGCCAATAAAGCAGCCTATGTGCCGTTAGCGCATTGTTATGAAGCCGCGCCACAACAACTGGACCGCGACAAGGTGCTTGCGCTGTTTAAGCCTTTATTAGAAGACAAAAACACCGCAAAGCTCGGGCAAAATTTAAAATACGATATGAGTGTGCTGGCGAATTACGATATAAATATGCAAGGCATTGCCTTTGATACCATGCTGGAATCCTATGTGCTGAACAGTGTGGCGAGCCGACATGATATGGATACACTCGCATTGCGGCATTTAGATAAACACACCATTCACTTTGAAGACATTGCCGGCAAGGGCGCTAAAAAAATCACCTTCGATTATGTTGATATTGATAAAGCAACGGAGTATGCCGCAGAAGATGCCGACATCACCTTGCAGTTGCATCAAACACTCTGGCCACAGTTGCAAGCCGTTGAGCCATTAGAAAATGTTTTTATAACACTCGAAATGCCATTACTGTCGGTGTTGTCGCGTATGGAAAGGCGTGGTGTGTTGCTTGACACAAAAGCATTAGCAACGCAAAGCGCGCAATTAAGTCAACGCATTACTGAGCTGGAAGAACAGGTGTATACTCTGGCTGGTGAAGAGTTTAATTTAGGCTCGCCAAAGCAATTACAAAAAATATTGTTTGAAAAATTAGAGCTGCCTATTATATCTAAAACACCCAAAGGACAGCCATCAACGGCTGAGTCGGTGTTAGTCGAGCTAGCGCATGATTATGAGCTGCCTAAATTGCTTTTGGAATATCGATCGTTAGCAAAATTAAAATCAACCTATACCGATAAGTTACCAAAGATGATGGATGCCACGACCGGCAGAGTACATACCTCGTACCATCAGGCGGTGGCGGCAACCGGTCGGCTGTCATCTACTGAGCCAAACTTACAAAATATTCCGGTACGAACCGAAGAAGGCCGGCGTATTCGTAAAGCTTTTATTACCCGGCCGGGCTATAAAATGCTGGCGGCCGACTACTCACAAATTGAATTACGTATCATGGCGCACTTGTCTGAAGACAAAGGATTATTGCATGCCTTTGAAAAAGGCATTGACGTACATAGCGCCACAGCAGCCGAAGTATTTGGCATTGAAGTCGATGCAGTCAGTAAAGAACAACGTCGGCGTGCTAAAGCGATAAACTTTGGTTTGATTTATGGTATGTCCGCTTTTGGTTTAGCCAAGCAACTTGATATTGAACGCCATCAGGCGCAATCATATGTTGACTTATATTTTGAGCGTTACCCTAGCGTAAAAGATTATATGGAGCGCACGCGCAAAGTAGCGAGTGAGCAAGGATATGTTGAAACCGTTTTAGGGCGACGGCTTTATTTACCCGACATTAATGCACGTAATGCGATGCGCCGCCAGTACGCTGAACGCACCGCGATTAATGCGCCCATGCAAGGTACTGCTGCGGATATTATTAAACTCGCGATGATTAAAATTGATCAGCAATTAGAAAATTCAACGCTGGACTGTGCCATGTTAATGCAAGTGCACGATGAACTGGTTTTTGAAGTAAAAGAAAAAGATTTAGACGCAGCCGAAAAAATGATCAACAAAGCGATGGTTGAAGCAGTTTCACTTAATGTATCGTTAGTGGTAGATGTGGGCATTGGTAATAACTGGGATGAAGCGCATTAGGGGCTGTTAAATTTTTTTGATAAGGCTGGAACTTATTGCCGAGGTGCCAGTCTTACTTTTTACATATGCTAGGCATATCTCTTCCGCCAACTCCCTCAGTTATTTTGGCGGATGTTAAATAGTCGGTTCCCCAAGCCGGCGAATTTGACCTCGGTTGACCATCCCCCCATAGATGAACCGAGGTTTTTTTTATTCTGCGGATGCTGAGAGCCTGGATTACGGCGTTACAAACTTCCTCGGAATGCTCATTGGCCTAATGCCAATTCCGCTTCCTCGTCAGTTTGCGCCTTGTACTCCAGGCTCTCAGCATCCGCAGAATAGTCCCATTAATGAAGTTGGATTACGGTGTTGCAAACTTCCTCGGAATGCTCATTGGCCTAATGCCAATTCCGCTTCCTCGTCAGTTTGCGCCTTGTACCCCAGGCTCTCAGCATCCGCAGAATAGTTCAACTAATGAAGCTGGATTACGGCGTTACAAACTTCCTCGGAATGTTCATTGGCCTAATGCCAATTCCGCTTCCTCGTCAGTTTGCGCCTTGTACACCAGCTTCTCAGCAGCGGCATATATTCTTAAGGGCTCTGCCCCCTTGAAAATACATTAGCAAATGCTTAATAATGAGATATAGCTCTCAAATTAGTAATAAATGTGATTTATTTTACTGAAACCGATGTACAAAAGTCTATTTTGGGTTAACCTGTGGGTTAACCCGCTATGACCCTGGTGGGTTAAACATGGTACGTCAGGTCATCACCCCATGAGAACTGACGAATCGTTGCCCTGGAATATACCTCTCCCACAACCCTGGTATTCCGGGGCTTTTTATTGGCTGCTTTTAATCTTTTAGTCGTACTCGTTCCATTTATCCAGCACACTCCAAACTTCTTCGAGGCCGTCACCACTTTTAGAGGAAAACATCTGTGCGCTGACTTGAGTATAGCTGCCGGTCATTTTTTGCACTTTGAGTAAGCTGGTTTTGGCGGCACCAAATTTAAGCTTGTCTGCCTTGGTGAGCAGGATATGCACGGGGCGCTGCAGGCTGTCGCACCAGTCGAGCATTTGCTGGTCGAGGTCAGTCATGGCGTGGCGAATGTCCATTAGTAGAATAATGCCTTTGAGCGCGAGGCGCTTTTCGATGTACTGTGCCATATTTTGCCCCCAATTCTGGCGCATATGGCCGGGAACTTTGGCAAAACCATAACCGGGTAAATCGACAAGCCGGTGGGTTTCGTCGAGCTTAAAAAATACCAGATGCTGGGTGCGCCCCGGTGTTTTACTGGTGCGGGCCAAGCCGGTCTGGTGGGTGATGCGGTTGATTGCGCTGGATTTTCCTGCATTGGAGCGCCCGGCAAAGGCAATTTCATAGCCGGAGTCAAATGGCCCCCCTGCCATTTTGGGGACGCTGCAAATAAATTCAGCTTGTTGGTAGACTGGGTGTGATTGTTTAAGTGGTTTTCTGGGTTTCATATTCAGCTTGTGTTCAGTCGTCAGGGGTAACATACCTTATATATAGGTGCTAATAATGATCTAAATCAGTATTTTACCTATGTGGCTTGACCATTGCTGCTGTAGCCGGTATAAAGTCAGCAATTTTTAGTGGTTCGATGTTTAACGGCATTGGGATTAATAGTTTTGGGCAAGTTATCTTCAGTTAGAGTATACTGCAGTTAGCTTATTGTTTTTAAACTGTTTTACCTAACGTGGTTGTGAACTGTAAGCAATTTAACGATATTTGGAGCTAAATACATGAATAAATTAGTAATTATCGCCGCTTCAGCCTTAATGGTTGGCACAATGACAAATGTTTCTGCCGATGGCCAGAAAGACTATCAGGCATCCTGTTTTGCATGTCACGGGACTGGCGCAGCGGGTGCCCCTAAAGTAGGCGATAAAGCAGCGTGGAAAGCACGTATTGCACAAGGTAAAGCCAAGCTTTATGAACATTCAATCAAAGGCTTCAAAGGTAAAACAGGCTTTATGCCAGCGAAAGGCGGTTCAAGCTTGAGTGATGCAGCAATGAAAGCAGTTGTTGATTACATGGTTGAAAACAGCAAGTAAGTTAACTTAACTTTTCAAGATAAAACGTTACCGGTGCAATTTAGATGGCATTGGTGGCGTTTTATTTTATGTTTCTGAATAAGGTAGATTTTAGATGAAAGCTCAATTGAAATTACAAATTGCAGGTTTACTCAGTTTAATGACGTTTATCACTGTTTCGCCAGCGATGGCAGCGGGTGATGCAGCAGCCGGTAAAGCGAAAGCACAAGTTTGTTTTGCTTGTCATGGTGTTAATGGCGCCAGCCCAGCAAACCCTGCGTGGCCCAAGTTAGCGGGTCAGCATGCTAAGTATACTGCAAAGCAATTAGCTGATTTTAAAAAAGGCGAAACACGTAAAGATCCCGCGATGGCCGGGCAAGTTGCGAGTTTATCTGCTGCCGATATGGCTAATTTAGGTGCCTTCTTTGCTGAGCAAACACCAAAAGCAGGTGGTGCGGAAAAAGACAAGGTGGCTTTAGGTCAGCGTATTTATCGTGGCGGTAACGAGAAAAGTGGTGTTGCCGCTTGTGCGGGCTGTCATTCACCGTCTGGTGCGGGTAACCCAGCAGCGAACTTCCCGCGTTTAAGTGGACAGAATGCAGCGTATACACTTAAAGCGCTGAATGATTTTGCAAAGGGTATTCGTCGTAATGATGCTGATTCAGGTAGTATGATGCAAAGCATTGCAGGCCGTATGACAGATGCTGAGAAAAGTGCCGTTGCTTCTTATATTGAAGGTTTGCACTAAGATTTAGTAAAATCTTTATAGTAATGGATGTTGTTAAAGGGTGGCCGTGCGTCACCCTTTTTTAGTGCGACTTAATTGGAACAATTTAGTCGCACTTATGCCGAGCAAGCAACGTCGAGCGAGGCTCCAGCGGTTAGGTTAAAAGTGAATTTAGTCGAGATGTTCGTTAAACAGAACACAACAGCAGAAACAATTTAGTCGCACTTACTGATGTTTTCTTAAGCTTCAAGAAATTATAATGAATACAACTCAACCGCAGCAAGCCCATAGACAACCTTCGAATAAAAGTATCCTACTTGAATTCCTTGGGTCAATGAACTTGGCCATTAGTATTTTAGTTGTTCTAGCCATTGCTTCTATTATTGGCACCGTTCTGCAGCAAAACCAGCCATATAATGATTACATCATAAAGTTTGGGCCATTCTGGCATGAGTTTTTTAGTAATATAGGTTTATACGACGTTTATTCGGCTGTCTGGTTTTTAATCTTGCTCGGTTTTTTGGTGTTGTCGACCAGCGTTTGTGTTTATCGTAATACGCCAACAATGCTTCGCGAAATGCGGCAGTTCCGTTTGCATGCAAAAGCAAAAAGCTTAAAAAGTATGAAGCATGCGGTGGTTTGGCAAGCTGAAACACAGCAGGTAACAGCCGAGCATCTTATACAAAAAACTAAACTTTATTTAGGCCAGTTTGGTTTTCAGTTACGTGATGAAGTTTTTGACAATCATCATACTCTGGTTGCAAAAAGAGGTGGTATCAATCGTATCGGTTATATCTTGACGCATGTTGGCATTGTGATTATTTGTATTGGTGGCTTAATCGATGGCAACTTGAGCTTAAAAGTGAAAGAGTGGTTAGGCGACGTTAAAATTGAAACACGCGATATACTTGCTAAAGACGTGCCGGCGATTAGTCGTTTAAAGCCGGACGACTCATTATCCTTTCGTGGTTCAATTACGTTGCCTGAAGGCAGCAGCAGTGATTTTATTTTTCTAAATGTGCGTGATGGTTACCTCGTTCAGGAGTTACCTTTTGCGGTTGAATTAAAAAACTTTCGTGTCGAACATTATGAGTCAGGGCAGCCTAAATCTTTTGAAAGTGATTTAATTATCCATGATAAAGAACGCGAGACTTTTGAAGCAACTATTGCAGTCAACTACCCTCTAATTTATCGTGGTTATGCTATTTATCAGGCAAGCTTTGGTGATGGCGGTACACAGCTGAATTTGGTGGCACGGCCATTTTTTCCCGAACCATTAGGCAGCCAAGAAATACAACGTATCAAATTAAAAGGTGAAATTAATAAAAAAACAACGATTGATACATTACAAGGAAAATATATTCTCGAGTTTGAAGACTTTAAGAAATTTAACGTTTTCCCGAACGAAGATAAAAATATCAGCAAACAATTTGTAAACTATGGTGCAAGCATTGTTTTTAAAGCGCGAGACGAGAGTGGTCAAGCGCGTGAGTTTGTCAATTACATGTCGCCAATAAAATTAGAAGGGCGTTATTTTTATTTGACCGGTATGCGTGAAACGGTGAGTGATGATTTTAAGTACTTACATATTCCGGTTGATGCGAATGCAACGATGGAACGCTTCTTTAAGTTTCACGCTATACTCAATGATGATAAACGGATATTGCAAATGGCAATGGCAGCGGTGGATTCGGCAGTAAGTAACAAGGATAAAAATAACGCGCAAATGCAACAGAAAGTAGCAACGGCGATGGTTCGCTTGGTGGGTTTGTTCCGCAAAGGTGGTTATGTTGCCATTGATAACGATATTCAATCAAAGGTGCCAAAAGACAAGCAACCGGCGATTGCAAAAGCCTATATGGGAGTGCTGCAAACAGCATTGGAAAATATGTACTTGCTGGTACTACGTGAAGAAGGCATTGATGTTAATAAGGGTATTAGTGATACCGATGGTGTGTTTTTTGAAGATGCCGTTAGTGCGTTAGCCGGTTTAGGTTTTTATGGTACGCCTTTTTATTTAGAATTGGTTGATTTCGAGCATCGAGAAGCATCGGGCTTACAGATAGCGCGCGCACCGGGGAAAAATATTGTGTATTTAGGTTGCCTATTACTGATAATCGGTATATTTATGATGTTTTATATTGCGCAGCAACGTTTTTGGTTAATGGTTGTCAAAGCTGAAGGCGCTGGCAAAATGGAGCTGATTTTTGCTGGCAGCACTAACAGAAATGAATTTGGATTTAATAAACGTTACAGGCATTTTGCCGAGCAATTAAAGGCATTATTGCTAGATTATAAATGATAGTTATAAAATAGATTTAGAAAGACAGGGTTATCAAATGAGCGAAAATATTCTCCCACAACAATTTCAGACTCAAAGCTGGTTAAAAAAACTAACGCTGTTTGACTGGTTCTTTGCGATAGTACTGTTAGTGGGCAGTGTGTATGCGTATACCCAATATGCCGCTTACATGGATGAATACGAAGTGGGTATTTTGTTCGGTTCAGCGCTGTCACTGATTGGCCTCGGTTGGGGATGGAAGCCATCAAGATTATTATTTTTTGCGGTGACGGCTTTAAGCTTATTTGCTATTAGCATTTATAACCCCGCCATGCAGGCGTTGGCGGAAACAGGGTTGACCGGCCAGGCCGCCATTGATGTTTTAAATTATGATAAAGAACAGTCGAAGTTTTTTTTAAAATTCTTAATTTCAAGCCAGTCTGCCACCATGTGGATGAGTGCGCTATTTTTTATGGCGACAATTGCCTATTTTATTGAGTTACTTGGTCGTAGTGACTTTGCAGGCAAGGTCGCAACGGCGATGGTGTGGTCGGCTGTTACCATGGGGCTGGTTGGTTTAATGGTGCGTTGGTATGAGTCTTATTTGCTGGGTGCAGATATTGGACGTATACCGGTTAGTAATTTATACGAAGTCTTTATTTTATTTGCGGTTATCACTGCAATGATTTACCTCTATTATGAAGTACGTTATGAGACCCGTGCGATGGGCGGGTTTGTATTGCTGATTATCTCGGCTTCCGTTATTTTTTTACTTTGGTATCATTTTGAGAAAGGTGCTGCTGAAATTAAACCCCTAGTACCGGCATTGCAAAGCTATTGGATGAAAATTCATGTGCCGGCTAATTTTGTTGGTTATGGCGGCTTTGCTTTAGCGTCCATGGTGGGCGTTGCCTTTTTAATAAAAGAACGTGCATTGCGTCATAATCCGGGCAGTTTAATGGCTACTCGTTTACCGGCAACAGATATACTCGATGATGTGATGTATAAGTCCATCGCGCTGGGCTTTGCCTTTTTTACCATTGCGACTGTGCTGGGTGCAATGTGGGCAGCTGAGGCTTGGGGCGGGTACTGGTCATGGGATCCAAAAGAAACTTGGGCTTTGATTGTCTGGCTTAATTATGCCGCATGGTTACATATGCGCTTTACCAAAGGCTGGCGTGGTTCACCGATGGCTTGGTGGGCAGTCATCGGCTTATTTATTACAACCTTTGCTTTTTTAGGTGTGAATATGTTCTTGGCAGGGCTTCACTCTTATGGCGAACTCTAGTTAATTAAAAATTGATAATACAGAAATAAGGAGACATTCGTGTTTAAACAATTTTCAAAATATTTTTATATTATATCTTTTTTGCTACTGGCGAATGGTTCAGTACAGGCGACAAGTTTTGATGAAGGAATTGAATATTTAAAAATTAACCCGCCAGTTTCAACCTCGGCTCAAGAAGGTCAGGTCGAAGTGGTGGAGTTGTTTTGGTATATGTGCCCACATTGTTTTCGATTTGAACCAGTAATGAATAAGTGGCTCAAAAACAAACCGAAGAATGTTGTATTTAAACGTATTCCCGCAATTTTCTCACCGCGCTGGCGTTTTTTTGCAAAGATTTTTTACACTGCGCAGCTATTGGATGCAGAAGAAAAAATTCATAAACCTTTATTTGAAGCTCTGCATGTGGAAAAAGCCCGTTTAGGTAATGCAACGGCTATGGCCCAATTCTTTGAGAAACATGCAGGCATTAAAGAGCAGGATTTTATGGATGTCTTTAATTCATTCAGTGTGGATGCCAAAGTGAGAAAAGCAGAAGACTTAAGTAAACGTTATGGTGCACAAGGTGTGCCAACGCTGGTTGTGAATGGTAAATGGCGTACCGGTGGCACAATTGCAAATGGCCATGAAGGTATGCTTGAAGTGGTAGATCATTTAATTAAGCTTGAGTCCAGATAAGCCAGTGAAAAAAGAGTAGGAATAATCGACTGCCTTAAATTTAAAGGTATTTCTGACAAAGCCGATATTCTTTAGTATCGTCAAGTTGTGCTTGACGATGGAAGGAGATTGAATGAAAGCGGCAGAGTTATTTGTAAAGTGCCTTGAAAATGAGGGTGTGGAGTACATTTTTGGAATTCCCGGTGAGGAAAACCTCGATGTAATGGATGCGCTGCTTGACTCCAGTATTCAGTTTATTACCGTGCGACATGAACAAGGTGCCGCTTTTATGGCGGATGTTTATGGTCGCCTTACTGGCAAAGCAGGCGTTTGTCTTGCAACACTTGGCCCTGGTGCAACGAACCTTATTACTGGCGTAGCCGATGCTAATTTAGACCATGCCCCTGTGGTTGCCATTGCCGGTCAGGCTAGTACCCATCGATTGCACAAAGAATCACATCAAGTTCTTGACCTAGAGCTGATATTTGAACCCATCACAAAATATTCATCACGGATCTTATCCCCCAGCGTTATCACGGAAGTTGTGCGCAAAGCGTTTAAAGTCGCGCAAACCGAAAAAACCGGTGCAACCTTTATCGAGTTCCCTGAAAACATTGCGGAAATGGAAATTGAAGACTTTCCGATTGATACCAGAAATCCGATGCCGCCAGAACCACCAGGCATTAAAGTAGAAGCGGCTGCAAAAATGATTTCGCAGGCAAAGCAGCCAATGATCCTTGCGGGTAACGGCATTATTCGTGGCCATGCCTGCAATGAGCTAGCGGCATTTGCCGAGTGCTTAAAAATTCCGGTGGCCAATACCTTTATGGCAAAAGGTGTTATTCCATTCAAGCACCCAATGGCACTGGGCAGCGCCGGTTTACAGGCCAACGATTATATTAGCTGTGGTTTTGCTAAAGCCGATTTAATTATTTGTATTGGTTATGACCTTGTTGAATACCATCCTTATCTCTGGCACCAAACAAAAGATAGAAACATTATTCATATCGATCAAAACCATGCCGAAGTTGATGCTTATTATTCAGTTGATATTGGCGTGGTGGGGGATATTAAACATTCCTTAGAACGTATCATGAAGATGGCAACACCCGCATCAGGCAATGCAATGCATGCTTTGCGTAATGTGTTGATTGAGGAAATGAATCAACATCAGGATGATAGCGTGGTGCCAGTGAAGCCGCAAAAAATTATCTGGGATTTACGTACCGCAATGGCGCTTGACGATATTGCCATTAGTGACGTCGGTGCACATAAAATGTGGATGTCGCGGATGTTTCGCTGTGAACACCCTAACACTTGTATTATATCGAATGGTTTTGCCAGCATGGGCATTGCCGTACCTGGCGCGATTGCCGCCAAGCTGGTTAACCCGGATAAAAAAGTAGTGGCAGTCACTGGGGATGCAGGCTTTTTAATGAATTCTCAGGAAATTGAAACGGCCATGCGCTTAGGCACGGCGATTGTTATTTTAATCTGGTCTGACAATGCCTATGGCTTAATTGAATGGAAACAAATGAACCAGTTTAAACGCACATCCAATATTAGTTTTACCAATCCGGATTTTGTTAAATATGCAGAATCTTTCGGTGCAAAAGGTTATCGCATTGAGAATGGTGATGACTTGTTACCGACGCTTAAAAAAGCACTGGCTGATAATACCGTAAGCATTATTGATTGTCCGGTTGATTACCATGAAAATCTGAAATTAACAAGCAAGCTCGGTGAAATGGTTTGCCCGATATAACACTATTTTTATCGTATAGAGTAAGGGTAGTGACGACACATGAGTGTTGAAAATAAAATACTGCGAGTGATGAGTTATAACGTGCAGGTTGGAATCCACACGGCAAAACCGCACCATTATGTTTTGCACAGCTGGAAGCATGTGCTGCCTCATTCTTTTCGTTTAACCAATTTAGATCGTATAGCCGATCTAATTCGGGATTATGACATTGTCGGTATGCAGGAGCTTGATGCTGGCAGTATTCGCAGCAATTTTATTAACCTTGCCGAATTTCTGGCGGAACGTGCCGGTTTTCCTTTTTGGTATGATCAGGTTAATCGTAATCTTGGTCATCTGGCACAACATACCAGTGGTTTCTTAAGCCGTTATCAGCCGGATCAGGTCACCGATATTCGCTTACCTGGTTTTATTCCGGGGCGGCGGGCGATTATGGCAAGGTATGGTGAAGGCGAGTCGGCTTTAACTATTTTTATTATGCATCTGGCCTTGGGTAAACGTGCCAGATTAAATCAGCTGGATTATATCAGCGACTTTGTTAATGATTCTGCGCATTCAATTTTAATGGGTGATTTAAATTGCAAAGCGGACAGTGACGAAATGAATTTATTGTTTCGAAAAACAAAGTTACACCGGCCTTTGTCCGAGTGCCACACATTTCCGAGCTGGCGTCCGCATCAACCAATCGATCATATTTTAATTACATCCGACCTAAAAGTATTGGATGTTAAAGCGCTTTCCGATACCTTCTCCGATCATTTACCTCTTGTTATGGATATTGAACTGCCGGAAGGCTTGCAGTTAACCGAGGTAAAGAAAACATTCCAAAATATCAGAAGAAGTGTATAGCCAATGGTTTTTGGTAAAAAAACAAAAGACGATGGGCAGCCTACACAATGGAAAAAGAAATACTACGATAGCCTTGACGACTTAGAACACAAAGAAGAGCAATGGCATCAGGTTGAAAAATTATTACGTAATGCCATTGTACGCATTAGTTTGGCGGCTAGCAGCGAAAATGAACGACTTACTAAATTACTGAATAGCTTACGGGAAGATATTCGTAACGGTAAAGACAGTTTAAATTTACGGGTACAGCTAGACAAAATCACAGCAATTATTCGTGACATTGATACAGCCGATGAGCAAGTTGATAATGGTTATTCAGCTGAAAAATTAGTAGAAGAATGTGTCGAACGTGTTCAGTGGACAGACAAAGCGCAGCAATTTAAACGTGGTCTTGCACGACAATTTAATAATATTAAAGATGATGAAATTCAGAAATTTATACATGCGTTTACCAAGCTGATTAATCAGGAATTTATCTGGTATAACGAAGAGCTGGATTTGATAAAATCCGAAAAAAATCATAATATTCAAGGAAAAAAAGAAAACCACAGTTCAGCTGATAATGAAACGGATAAAGTTAGAAGTGAAGATCCTGTTCCATACGGAACAACCACTCATCCTCAAAATACAGAAATAGAAAAGGAAGCACCTCTTGAATATTCAGCGGTCTTGTTAAGCTTTCTTAAGAACTTGCCAGCCAATTTTATTGATGAGTCAAAACTAAGACAATTACAATTAAAAGCAGCTTCAAGCCAGACGCGCCAGCAAGCAATAGAAATGATGGCGCTTATTGCCGATAGCTTGAGTACGCCACCCTCTGTGCCTGAAAATAAAGTACCCCCAGAGATGGGTATATTTTCAAGTCAGGCAGTGGACTTATTGATTGAGTTTTTAGAGTTAATTAGTTTACCCGAAGATTTGAGTGTAACAGCAGAAAAAATACGGCAAACACTGATGAGTGAGCCGGCTAAGTTAAAAGAATGTCTAGGGCAAACTGTTGAACTGGTAATGGCATTACAGATGGATCTGAAAAATGAACGCAAGGAATTAGAAGCGTTTTTATCCGAGCTGGGTAGTCGCTTACAAGAAATTGATGAGGAAGTGAAAAAGCTATCGGGTATCAGCGACAAACGATCAGACAATTTCAGGGCAATGAATGATTCAGTCAACAAAACAACGGATGACATTAATCATTTTCTGAATGACGAAACCAACATCGATACATTAAAAGATAATGTTAAGTCGCATGTTATTATGATTCGACATCATATGGATACTTTTCTTTCAACAGAAAATACACAGCAGAATTATTCAGATGAAGTGGTACAGCAATTAGCAAAAGAGTTGATTGCAGTTAAACGTGAGGCCGAGGCATTGCGTGAGCAGCTTGAGAAAAAGCGCTTGCAGGCTACACATGATACATTAACCCGAATTCCAAACCGGCTAGCTTATGATGAATGGATCAGTCAGGAACATGATCGCTTTACAAAATACAACACCCCGTTTGTTTTAATGGTATGGGATGTGGACTTTTTTAAACGCGTGAATGACGAGTTTGGCCATCAAGCGGGTGATAAAGTCTTAAGAATTATTGCACAAATGTTGTCTGAAAATATTAGGGATGCCGATTTTGTAGCACGCTATGGTGGCGAAGAATTTGTGGTGGTACTTCCCGGTACTTTGTTAACGGCAGCCATGAAAATTGCAGAAAATATTCGTAAAGGCATCGAGGCATGTGCTTTTCACTTTAGAGATAAACCGGTTAAGGTAACCGCCTCTGCTGGTATTTGTGAGATACGTGACAATGAAAGTGTACAAATGTTGTTTGAGCGTGCGGATAAAGCACTCTATAAAGCAAAAGACAATGGCCGCAATATCTGCATCACAGGTTAACCAATGCAGCAGAAAATAACGTGCTTTCATTTAGATGAAAATAATGATTGGGTCGCTGATCTGGAATGCGGACACACACAGCATGTTAGGCATGATCCGCCATGGCAAAATAGGTTATGGGTGACAACCGAAGAAGGTCGTACTGAATATATTGGTGCACTGTTGCAGTGTAACAAATGTGATAGAGGAGAGCCGACATAGTGTTTACTTTATTTTGGCTTCAATCATTAACCTAAAAAACCGGTGAGGGGAACACCGGTTAAGTTTGGACAAGATGGGTGATTATTTAATTTGAATGTTTCGGCGTTGTGAGCGTTCCAGTTTTGGAACTGTCAGTTCCAGCACACCATGTTTGAATGACGTTGTTGCTTGATCGATATCCACATCGGCAGGTAGCCCAACAGTCCGTGCATACTGTCCCTGCGTAATTTCAGAACGGTAATAGTCTGTTTTGTCTTCCTTGTTTTCATAGCAACTGCTTGCCTTGATAGTGACGCTATTATCGGTCATGGAAATATCCAGATCCTTTTTATCCACGCCAGGCAGTTCGGCTCGAATGAGCAAGTCTTTGTCGCGGTCGAGAATATCAATCTTAGGTATTCTGCCTTCAGCAAACATCGGTAATCGTGACTGAACGGCATCAAGCCAGTGAAATGGATGCATCCAGTCTCTGGATCTTAGCTGGTCAAATAAATGATCAAACTCGTCAAAGGGTGACAGCATGCGGCGAGTGGGGCTCGCTTTACCTTCATGGAGTTTAGTCACCGTGGTGGGGTCATTTTGTGCCTGTGTCATAACGGTACCCTCCTTATGTTAGCAGGAGCCGCTTGTCAAACCACCTGATTCGCGGCTGTTTAACACTTGATATTATTGTAGAAGAAAATGCATAAAGTGCCTTGAGCTGGATCAAATTCTGGTTAATTTATTGGGTAAAAAGTTGGGGCACCCAAAAGGGGAAGGATCTATACTAATAAATGTTGCCCTTCTATGGCTCGCTGCTTCGTAGAGGCTGTACACCATCGTTGATAAGCATCGCAAATTTTATTTACAGCGAACTTTTATAATTTTTGAGCTTTTTCCATTAACAACGGCATAGACTTCGGCTATATAATCTTTGGCCTGCTTTGTAATTTAGTGGTAAAGGTAGGTGCTTGCTGCGGGCGCTTATAGGTTATTCCAGCATGTAAAAAGGGGGATCCACTGGCGGAAATAGGGGTTGTTGGTTATACTCTCGGGCAGAATTTCAATAGGTCGGCTGTATTTTATAAGCCGCTGATTTTTATAAAATTAATGATGATAAAGGTTTAATAAAAATGAAAGACAGTCAATTTGTAAACTATTTAATTGGTATTGTTGGTGCGTTATTTGCTTTTTTAATTTTAATGGTGATTTTAGCTAAATTTATGACAGCAGAAGATGCGCCGCAGGATGTGATGGTTTCCGATGCCGTTAATGCACGTATTCAGGCTGTGGGAGCAGTTACTGTTGGCGCACCTGTTGAGGTGAAAACCGCGGCCGTTAGTCCAGCAGATTCTTACCAAGCGAGTTGCTTTGCATGCCACGGTACCGGTGCGGCCGGTGCGCCCGTATTGGGCGATAAAGCTGTCTGGAAAGCACGTATTGCTCAGGGCAAATCAACGTTGTACAAACATGCGATTGTTGGTTTTAAAGGCATGCCACCGAAAGGCGGTTCAAGCTTGAGTGATTCAGCGATGAAAGCCGTAGTTGACTATATGATTGTAAAGTCTAAGTAAGCGTCGCTTTCATATAAGAAAACAGATTGCCGCGCTATTGTTCGCAACGACTAAAATCAGGTCATTGTGAGTGGATAGCGCGGCAATCTTGCTTAAGTAATAGCAAAAATTACTTTCTAGAGCAGAAATTAATTACCTGAAACTAGCGCACGTAGGCTTGAAAAATGCATTTGGCCTTTTTGTTTTTGTTCCTGTTGGCTAAGTTTTGAATTTGAGCCCAGCCAGTTTAAATCTTCCTCTGGGAGTTCATCAATAAAACGGCTGGGTTCACAGTCAACAATTTCACCAAAACGTTTTCGCTGTTTGGCAAAGCTAATAGTGAGTGTGTTTTTTGCGCGGGTAATGCCAACATAGGCCAGCCGACGTTCCTCTTCTATGTTTTCTTCTTCTATGCTGGTGCGATGTGGCAAAATTTCTTCTTCCATGCCGACTAAAAAAACATGTGGAAATTCCAGACCTTTGGCCGCGTGTAAAGTCATGAGTGAAATGTTATCGCCAATTTCATCATCTTCATTACGCTCTAATGTATCAATGAGCGTGAGCTTGGTGATGATGTCGTGCAAACTTGCCTCGGGATCTTTTGTGTGCAGCTTATTTATCCAGTCAACCAGTTCATTCACATTATTAATTTTCCGTATTGCTACCTGCTCGTCTTTGGCGGTATCGGTAAGCCATTGTTCATAGTCAATTTCTTGTATCACACGTTTTATTGCCGCAACCGGTGAATCATTTTCGGCGGTGTGTGCAACGTCCAGTATCCACTGTGCAAAATCATGCAGGTTTTGTTGGGCGCGTGCTTTAAGTTGAGTGGTAATTTGACTTTCAAAGCAGGCGCTGAATAAACTGTGATTGTAAGCAGAAGAAAATTTATTAAGTGCTTCTAGTGTGCTCGGGCCAATTTCACGGCGTGGTGTGTTTACAATACGAATAAAGGCATTATCATCATCTGGGTTTGCAATTAAACGCAAGTAAGAAAGTAAATCTTTAATTTCTGTGTAGGAGAAAAAGGAAATACCGCCGCTTAAATAATAGGGTATATTATTTTCACGTAAGGTGCGTTCGAATAGTCGTGACTGATGGTTACCACGGTACAGTAACGCATAGTCTTTAAAGTTTGTTCCATATTGGAATTTATGGTGCAAAATTTCAGCGGTAATCTGTTCGGCTTCTATATCTTCATTGCCGCAGGGCAAAATTCGAATCTGTTCTCCAAAGCCCAGTTCACTCCAGAGTTTTTTCTCAAACACATGCGGGTTATTCTGAATAAGGGTATTGGCGGCTTTTAGTATGCAACCGGTTGAACGGTAGTTTTGTTCCAGCTTAATCACATTTAATGTTGGGTAGTCAGTTTTTAGATTAAGCAAATTTTCCGGTTGCGCGCCACGCCATGCATAAATGGACTGGTCGTCATCACCTACTACGGTTAAGGCGCTCTTATCGCCGACAATCAGCTTTACTAATTCGTATTGGGTGTTGTTGGTGTCCTGATATTCATCCACCAGAAGATAGCGAATTTTTTGTTGCCAGTAATTGCGGGCTTCTTCGTTACTGCGTAATAATAAAACCGGCAGCATGATGAGATCATTAAAGTCCACTGCGTTATAAGTGCGCAGGTGGTGATTGTATTGTTCATAAATTGCCGCGGCTAAAATAAGGTGCTGGTCGCCATTGGCCAGTTGCTGTGCATTTTCCGGTGTTATAAAGGCATTCTTCCAACGGTCGATTTGTTGCAGTGCCATGTCGGCTTGGTTTTTAGGGTCAGAAAAGGTTTTGCGCATTAGCTCGCGCACTAGGCTTAAACTGTCGGTGTTGTCGTAAATTGAAAAGCCGGTTTTAAGCCCCAGCGCATGCAAGGAGTGGCGAATAATATTTAAACCCAAGGTGTGGAAGGTGGATACACGTAAACCTTTAGTTTGCTGTTTTGTCATCAGGCCAGAAACACGTTGCTTCATCTCACGTGCCGATTTATTGGTAAAGGTCACCGCGGCAATGCTGTTGGCTGGATAGCCACACTTTTGGATAAGGTAGGCAATTTTGTAAGTGATAACGCGGGTTTTTCCGCTGCCAGCGCCTGCCAGCACCAAGCAGGGTTGATCGATACAGCGAATAGCGGATTGTTGGGTGCTATTGAGTTGTTGCAGCATAGGTGCTCAATTGAGGGTTCATTGCGTTGGCTTTAATCATGGAAAATAGGCGACCAGTGTAACCAAGCACGAGAGGTGCGTCGATATTGACAATCCGAAAATATTCATAATTTGACCCTGAATATTTTGTGATGAAGGGGTAATAATCTTGTCATAAAATTGCAGGCTAAGGCCTGAAATGCTATCTTCACAATATATAAAGGTATAGCCAGACAGTAGTAAATATTAAATTTATGCTGCTGAGATGTATTTAATAAAAACAGGACATTTGGATTGGGGGAACGGACGGGGTATGGGATATTATTTTTTTAAGGTAGGCGTTTTTTGGGCAGAATTTTCTGGGACAAATTTTCTTAGAGCAGGCTCTATAGCTAAAAAATTTGTAGCATTATTTTTTGTGTTTGCTATTTTAGCCTTGAGCGCGCTACCCGCCAAAGCGGCAATTTTGCACGATTACACGCTGGACTGGTTTACTCTTGAATCCAAACATTTTCGTTGTCATTTCCATACGGGTGGAGAAGAATTGGCGCGGCGCACGTTGGCGATTGCTGAAGAAGTGCATTCTGAATTGACAGTAATGTTGGGCTGGTCACCGGCGAGCAAGACCGACATTATTCTGACTGATGAATATGACATTGCAAACGGCTATGCGACCCCCTTTCCAACCAATCGAACCGGCATCTTTTTATCGGGCCCCGACAGTGTTAACAGCATTGAAGATAATTCAGACTGGCTTGAAACGGTTATCAGGCATGAATATATCCATATTTTGCATTTAGATAAAGCAACCGGTGCTGCATCGGTTATGCGTAAGCTATTTGGCCGTGCCGCTTATATCTTTCCTTTCTTTACCGCTTTTCCAAATGCTTACCAGCCGTCATGGCTTATTGAGGGTTTGGCAACCTATGGCGAAACAGATAAAGAACGTGGTGTGGGCCGAGGGCAAAGCAGTTATTTTGACATGCTAATGCGAATGGAAGCGAAAGATGGTTTTAAAACATTGCGTCATGTGAATGCGCCGCTGCTATCCGACTGGCCAATGAACACATCGCGTTATTTATACGGGGTACATTTTTTTCAGTACCTCGAAGAAAAATACGGCAAGAGAAAAGTAATTGAACTTGTTGATAATTATTCCGATAACATCATACCTTGGCGTGTGAATTCAAATGCCTATTACACCGTGGGTAAAGATATGTGGGGCTTGTGGGACGAATTTGAAACGGCCATGAAAGCTAAGTACCAGCCACAGTGGACGGAGGTGAGTGAGCGTGGTGAACTGATTGGTGAGCGCATTACCAGTGAAGGTTATTTTACAGGGCCATTGCAGGTGTCTGCAAAGGGCGACATTTATTATGTCGATTACAATGCCGATAAAAATATGATGCTCAAGGTTATTCGTGCGAAAGAAGACGGCACGTACAAAAAAGCAAAAGAACTCACCGAATTAAGAATTGCCGCACGTTTCGACCTGCATGAGCAAGCCGGTATTATTCTGGCCAAACCGGAACGCTGCCGGAATGCAGCAATTTATTATGACCTTTATCACATTAACTCGAGCAGTGGAGCAGAAACACGATTAACAAAGTGTGCGCGGTACCGAACGGTAAGCTGGAGCCCCGATGGTAAGCAGTTAATGGCTGTTAAAAATGGTTTGGCTAAAAATGAAGTGCATTTATTGGATGCGAATGGCCAATATAAAGAAACATTATGGAAAGGAAAGTATGCCGAAGTTATTGCATCCATTGACTGGTCACCAACCGAAGACACATTGATTGCATCGGTATTTCGGCCAGAGACCGGCTGGAATCTAGAGAAATTTGATATAGCGACAAAGCAATGGCATTTTGTTACACAAGACGATGTGATTGAAACAAACCCCATCTATTCCACTGATGGTAAAAATATTTTATACAGCTCCGATAATGGCGGTATTTATAATATTCGCCGCATGAAGATTGAGTCAGGTAAAACCACCAGTTTAACGGATTTGGTCGGTGGCGGTTTTTATCCGGTTCAGGGTAAAGATGAAAATGAACTGTACTATGTGGGTTATACAAAACAAGGTTACGATATTTTCAAGTTAGCGGTAAAAGAAACTCGTGACGTGCCGGCGGCTAACAAAGGCAGCAGTGCTATTGCAAAGCCAGTCCCTGCCAAGGTCGAGATAGGGCCGGTTAAAGACTATTCGCCTGCAGAAAGTATTATCCCGCGCTGGTACCATCCTATTTTAGCGATAGCAGAAGATTATTATCAGCTGGGAGCCTTCACTTCTGGCTGGGACACATTGGCAAGGCATATTTACGGTGTGTCCATCTCTTATGCTAATTATGATTCAAGTTATGAAGACTGGCTTGGTTCAGTCGATTATATTTATGATCGCTGGTTCCCGACCTTTAAATTACACGCCTCGCACACTAACGACTTATTCGTTGATAGCAATGATAACCTCGTCCGCGTTCGAGGTAATGATGTGCAGCAGGCAGAAATGGTCATACCGTTGCTGTCATTAACCGAGCGATTGTCATTCCATGCCGCATTGATTAAAGAGACCGAGAGTGATGGCTGGCGAAAAAATAGCAGTATTGCCAGTCGCGCATCAACGGTTGATAACTTGCTTGGTGCAGCGGTTGTTTATAATAATACCGCAACCCATGCAAAATCGATCAGCCGTGCTGAAGGGCGGGTTATTCAGTTTGTAACCGAAGACAGTGACCGAATTGGTAATAGTGATTACACCGGTAAAGTCTATGTTGCTGACTGGCGTGAATATATTCGCTTAGGTGGCGCACATGTGCTTGCGTTGCGCGCAGTAGAGGGTCGCGGCACAGATAACCCACGACCTTTCCAGTTAGGTGGCAGCCAGAATACTAACTTTGAACCACAATTACTGTCATCAACATTAATTGGTTCACCGTTTAACCGCCGTGATTATATTTTAAGGGGTTATAGCGAAGGTCGGGCAGAGTTACGAAACCGAAAAATGCGCCTGATGAGCATAGAATACCGCTTTCCTATTTGGCGTCCCGAAGGCAGCTTAATGACGCCACCGGTTGGCCTACAGCAATTGTCGGCGGCTGTGTTTATTGACCGTGGTGCAACGTGGCAGGATGGTGGCCCAGATAAATATTATACCGGTTCGGGTGTCGAGTTATATTCAGATGTTATTTTTGGCTACAGTAGCGTTATCAGAATTACATTAGGTTATGCGCGTGGGCATGATAGTGTGATAGGTGAAGATCAGTTTTATCTTCGACTTGGTTCGAGTTTCTGAACTGAACTCTGCATTTTATGAACAATGTTGAAATAAAATCCAGTATCAAAACAGATGATGGGGCGACTCTAGGTTACCGTCTGTTGCGTCAGCAGCAGTTAAAACCGCTATTAACTTTAATTCATGGGTTAGCAAGTAATTGCACACGTTATAGCGAGTTTGTCGAGTACACTCATTTAAAAGAGCGCTGGGATTTATTGCGTGTCGATTTGCGTGGTCATGGGGAATCTATGTACCGTGGTCGCTATTCGCGGGCAACTTGGATAAATGACTTAAACCTGATTATGCAAACCGAACACTATCAACAGACAGTGTTGATGGGGCATAGTCTTGGTGCGCAGGTTGCAATCACCTACGCAAGTCAGTTTCCCGATCGCTGCCGAGGTTTAATTTTAATTGACCCGGTTTTTCCGGAAAATTTAAGTGGTTTATTAAGTAAAGCAAAACGCTACCGTTATGTCTTGTCCATTTTTAGAATTGGATTACGTATACTAAACCGGTTGGGGATTAAACGCTGGACAATCCCCAAACGTGATTTGCGCGCACTTGACGAGCAGGCGCGTACAACATTAAAAGAACATCCTGAATTAACCATTGCTGATTTATATACTAACCCATTGGCAGATTTCAAATATATTCCTCTCGCCAATTACCTGCAGGATGTAAACGAGGTCGTCCAATCCTTGCCATTGTTAGAAAACATTAAAGCACCTGTACTGGTTTTGTTATCTGGCGGGGCAACCATTAGCTCATTTGATAAAACAAAAGAAATAATAGATCGTTTTCCTAATGCACGAATCGAGGTAGTCGATGCTGATCACTGGTTATTAACCGAAAAACCGGAAGAAACACGGCGTATTATTGAAAATTGGTGTGCCGAAATATTTAATTAGCTGACACGACTCTTCTTGACAACGAAAGTTTGTACCCGTCCCTCACAAGCAACACCGCCATAAAAAAACCGATAAATATAACCTTGCGAACATGTCGGGAGTTGTAGATATTGCTTATGGCACTATCTGTTGAATTAGATGTACTTACTTGTATGTGCCATTACCTGAAGATAATATAAAATTCAGGCTAATCGAATTAAGTTTTAATTTATTCTGAGCCTGAACTTGGTATTATAATCCTGAATATATCTTTATGGACAAGGAAAATGCTAAAACTTAAATTTTACACTATTATGGCCTATGCAATTTTATTTTCTGTCGCAACGGTTAGTGCTGCTGCCACTATAGAAACTGCGCCTGTTGAATCAAGAACAATACCGTTAGTACGCTATTTGTCGGCTCAAATTGAGGCGGTGCGCCAGGCAACGGTTGCTTCGCAGGTACGGGGGCGAATACTGGAAATTCTGGTCGATATTGATGACTATGTAAAAAAAGGTGATGTGCTGGTACGTTTTCGGGACAGGAAGCAGCGTGCGGCTGCAAAGTCGGCAAAGGCTCAGTTTGAGGAAGCACAGTCAGACTATAAGCGCATTAAGGAAATTTACGCTAAACGGCTGGTCGCAAAATCAGCACTTGATAAAGCTGATGCGCGTCTTAAAAGTGCGCGGGCAGTGCTCGAACAGGCAAATGAATCATTAGAAAATACAATTGTGCATGCACCTTATAGTGGCATTGTGGTTAAGCGCCATGTCGAAGTAGGTGAACTTGCTAATATTGGACAAAAGCTGATGACGGGGTTGTCGCTGGAAACATTGCGCGCAAGCGTACAGTTGCCCCAGTCTATTATTCATAAAGTCAGAAAATACAACAAAGCTAGGGTTTATCTAGGTGAAAACTTGGATATGCCAGTGGAAGTCAGTTCTATGTCGATTAGCCCTTATGCCGATCCGCTCAGTCATTCTTTTACCGCTAGGTTACACTTGCCACAAGGTGATCACAAAGTGTACCCAGGGATGTCTACCCGTGTGGGCTTAACCATTGGCGAAGAGCGTGCATTACTTATTCCGAAGCGGGCGGTTGCCTATCGTGGTGAGGTAACTGCTGTTTATATCAAAAATAAAAAAGGAGTGATTAGCTTTCGACAAATTCGTTTAGGGCATCGCCATGCTAAAAATGAAGTTGAAGTGTTAGCGGGTTTATCTGAAGGCGAAAATATTATTCTAGATTCCACTAAAGCCGTCACACTTATGCAACAACAAAATGCTCAGGGTGAGACCGAATGACAGCGGGTGCAGACAACTCAACAGATAAAACAAACCTAGGTATTGCTGGACGTGTTGCCCGATTTTTTTTAGTTTCAGAGATTACCCCACTACTGGCCTTAGTGGGTTTTTTATTGGGTATTTTTGCCATTATTGTTACTCCGCGAGAAGAAGAACCACAAATTAATGTCACTTTTGCAAATGTGTTTATTCCCTTTTATGGTGCGTCAGCTGAAGAAGTTGAGCAGTTAGTTAGTTCACCCGCAGAAAGAATTTTGTCAGAATTACAGGGTGTTAAGCACATCTATTCTATTTCTAAACCGGGTATGTCTGTTTTAACGATTCAGTTTAAAGTGGGTGAAGATCGCACGCAGGCAATTGTTCGTTTATACAATGCATTGTATTCCAAGCAGGACTGGCTGCCTGAAAATATGGGTGTTGGCAAACCGCTTATCAAACCTAAAGGTATTGACGATGTGCCGATCGTCTCATTAACACTCTGGGCTGAGGATAAAAATACTGGAAGTTATGACTTATTAAAAGTTGCGCATTCGATTGAAGCAGAAATTAAACGTGTTAAAGGTACTCGTGATATTTATACTGTGGGTGGTGATAAAGACGTTGTCCATGTTGAGTTGAATAGCACCGCACTGGCTGGGTATGACATATCAATAAATGAACTTCGTCAGGCATTAACGCTGAGTAATGTCACGAAACCTATTGGTTATACGGTTACAAACAACAAAGAGTTTGCTGTCCAAGCTGGCCAGTTTTTATCAACCATTGATGAGCTTCAAGACTTAATTGTTGCAGTACATAATGGCAAGCCCGTTTATTTGCGTGATGTTGCAAAGATTAAACGTTCAGCTGAACAGGCGAACAACATTACATTGCACGGCAACAAAATAGATCATTATCCAGCGGTAACAATCGCTGTTGCAAAACAGGCGGGTGTTAATGCGGTTGATGTTTCGAATGCGGTTATTAAAAGGGTTGAGCAATTAAAAGGCGTATTTATTCCCGATAATATTCGGCTGGATATCACGAGAAATTATGGTGAAACAGCGAATACCAAAGCACAAAAATTAATTCAAAAACTTATTTTTGCAACCTTGTCAGTCGTTGTTCTTGTTTTGTTTGCTTTAGGTAAGCGTGAGGCTATTATTGTAGGCTTGGCTGTTACCATTACCCTAGCAATGACTTTGTTTGCATCATGGGCATGGGGTTTTACCCTTAATAGAGTTTCTCTTTTCGCATTAATTTTCTCAATTGGCATTTTAGTTGATGATGCGATTGTTGTTGTTGAAAATATTCACCGTCATATGATGCTCGGTGTGAGTAAGTTAAAAGATTCTATTCCTCTGGCAGTGGATGAAGTGGGTGGGCCAACAATATTAGCTACCTTTACCGTTATTGCCGCTTTATTACCAATGGCTTTTGTTACTGGTTTAATGGGGCCGTATATGAGCCCGATACCCATTAATGCGTCGATTGGCATGTTAATTTCATTGCTTGTTGCTTTTGTTATTACACCTTGGCTATCGAATCGGTTGTTAAAACATGGTGTTCATGATGACAGCAATAATAATGAACGATATTATTTATTTTTCAAACGCTATATAGGTATGTTCTTAATTGACCGTAGCGACAAGGAAAATAGTGCAAAAGCAAATCGCAATAAATTATTGTATGGGATTATTATTTTATTAGTTTTTTCTATCGGTTTAATTCCACTTAAAGCTGTAGTGTTAAAAATGTTACCGTTTGATAATAAGTCTGAATTTCAGATTGTGGTGGATATGCCTGAGGGGACTACGCTGGAAGAAACGACTGCGGTATTAACAGAACTAGGCGGTCATCTTAAAACAATTCCAGAAGTCAAAAATTATCAAATTTATTCAGGAACTGCCGCACCAATTAATTTTAATGGTCTGGTTCGCCAGTATTATTTAAGGCAAGGTGCTAATGTTGCCGACATTCAGGTAAATCTTGTTGAAAAAAAACAACGTGATTTAAAGAGCCATGCTATTGCGCAGGCACTGCGGGAACCATTGCAAAAAATAGCAGCAGTCTATAATGCCAATATAAAAATTGTAGAAGTACCGCCTGGCCCACCCGTTTACTCGCCGTTAGTTGCAGAAATTTACGGTTTGGATTATAGCGGGCAATTAGATATTGCTAAAAAAGTACGATCGATTTTTGAAAATACACAAGCGGTTGTTGATGTTGATGACAGTATTGAGGCAAAGGCAGAGAAATTTATAATTGCGGTAGACCAGCATAAAGCTGCACTGTGGGAAGTGTCAGAAAAAGATGTGGTTGATGCAATTAACACAGCCTTAAACGGTGAAGATGTTAGTTATTTACATACAGGCAAAGTTAAATATCCTCTGCCGATACGCTTACATAACTCAAATAAAAATAAAGCAACAGTGGGCGATTTACTTAACTTCAAAGCTAGAAACCGAAAGGGGCAGCTAATTGCACTTCAGGACTTAGTGAGCGTTAAAAAAACATTTCGTCAAAATACGATATACCATAAAGATTTATTGCCGGTTGTTTATGTTACTGGTGATGCTGCCGGTGAGTTGGACAGCCCGCTTTATAGTATGGGTGACATGTATGCGACATTGCAAAATGAAAACATGGTATACGGCAAGCCCATTGCACAATCCTTAATATCGCAACCCAACAATCCCTATGAGTATAGCCTGAAGTGGGATGGTGAATGGCAGATTACCTATGAAACTTTTCGTGATATGGGTATTGCCTATTCGATTGGTTTAATTATGATTTATCTGCTGGTGGTGGCACAGTTCCGTTCCTATTTTGTGCCGATTATTATTATGGCACCGATCCCGTTAACTGCGATTGGCGTATTCCCGGGGCATGCGCTCTTAGGTGCGCAATTTACCGCAACGTCCATGATTGGGATGATTGCACTGGCTGGCATTATTGTGCGTAATTCTATTTTACTGGTGGATTTTATTAACCAGCAAATTGAAGAAGGCATGGCGGTTGAAGAAGCAGTGATCCGTGCGGGTGCCGTGCGGGCTAAGCCTATCGTGCTTACTGGTTTGGCAGCCATGATGGGAGCCTTCTTTATTCTGGATGACCCAATCTTTAACGGTCTGGCCATCGCATTGATAGCGGGCATTTTAGTGTCAACCCTGCTCACCTTGGTTGTTATTCCTGTTTTTTATTATGTTTATTTAAAGCGGCAATGGATAACACGTTAGTATATCTTTAATTCTTCTTAAAATTTAATAACTTACTACAGAAAAGCATTATTTTCTGATTAACCTCTCAGTGACTAATTTTTAAAGTTCAGCGTATTTCTGCCGATATTTTAGGGAGGTATATACAGAGCATGCGTGGTGTGGTTTAAGTGAGCAAAAACGAAAATCTTGAGCCCCTTTATTCAGAGTTGCTTGATAATGATAACCCAGCATTTCCACGTTTAGTTGATAAATTTATTGCCCAGCTCCCCTATTATTTAAAAGAAATAGAAAGGGCGATGCAGACAGCAAACAAGGCTGAATTGAAAAGTATTTTGCATAATGTGAAAGGGATATCCGGAAATTATGGTTATCCGCAATTACATGAAGAATGTAAAAAAGCTGAGAAATTATGCCAGCAAGATTCAGCTGCATTAGATATTAGTATTGAGAATATTAGCCGTACTGCAAAAAGGATTATGCTGGCGAATAAACTAGGGCAGTAAACGAGTAGGTTAAGAGTATTTTTTATTGAAATGAAATTAACAGCAGAAAATAAAGATGCCGTTATTTTAGCAATTGATAATAATGAAGCAACGCTTGGTTTAATCGATGCTATTTTGCGTGGTGCAGGATTTAAAAATATTCACCTGACTGGTGAAGCCGGACAGGCATCCTCTTTATACAAAAAATACGATCCCGATGTTATTTTGCTTGATTTAAATATGCCCGATATGGATGGCTTTGATGTGCTCGCCGTTTTCAAAGAAGAATGTAATGCGGAGTATCTCCCCGTGATTATTTTAACCGGCGAAGATGATGTTGCGATAAAAGTGAAAGTACTGGAGTGTGGAGCCAAAGACTTTATAACAAAACCATTCGACCATTTTGAAATGTTGGCGCGAATTAATACCATTGTTGCAATGAGCGCTTTTTATAAAGAATTGCTTTTAAAAAACAAATCACTGGATCATATTGTTAATGCGCAGACAAATAGCTTAATGTCGGCGGTTAAAGAAAAAGAAGAGGCCGAAGAAAAATTACAGGATAACTTGTTACACGATAATGTAACGGGTTTGCCTAATCGATATTTATTTGAGGATCGTTTGTCGCAGTTCATTTCAGTAAGTAAAAGAAATAATACAAATGTTGCCGTTATTGTTTTAGGTTTTGATAATTACACTGAAATTGATAATGTCATTGGCCATCACGCTTATGAGGAATTATTAAGAAAAATAACGGCGCGACTAAAAATAATTTTGCGCACATCGGATACCGTTTCCATTATTCAGGATGCAACCAGTGGCACGGCTTTATCACGTTTGGGTGAAGACCTGTTTGCTATTATTGTACCCATATTTCAAACCATTGATGACATTGACCATATTATTGACCGTTGTGCTTCCAGCTTGCTAGCACCCATCGACTTACCAGACGTTATGTTCGATATTATAATTCGTAGTGGTGTTTCTTATTTCCCCGAACATGGCGATACGTCAGAGGAATTGATTCAGCATGCAAATAACGCGTTGTACCGTGCGCGCGAAGAAAATAAGCAATATATGATTTATGATATTTCACATGACTATGAAACAAAATATCGTCTAAATTTAATGACTGAATTAAAAAAGAGTCTGGAACAGGATGAACTGGAACTCTTTTATCAGCCAAAGATTGATCTAAATACAAACAGGGTAACCGGCTGCGAGGCGCTACTACGCTGGCACCATCCTGAATATGGTTTTGTCCCTCCGGACAGCTTTATTCCCATTGCAGAAAAAACCGGCACAATACGCTTAGTGACGACCTGGGTCATTGGAAAGGCCATGCAGCAGTGGGCGCAGTGGCATGCGATGGGCATTGAATTTACTATTTCAATTAATGTTTCAACCTATGATTTAAGTGATAGCTCTTTTGTTGCGCTGGTTAAGCAGAACCTGGAAAAATATAATGTAATACCCTCTAATATTATTCTGGAGGTAACTGAAAATTCAACCATGCAGGATCCATCCACTTCAATGATAATACTTAATCACCTCTCTGCACTGGGTGTACTGTTAAGTATTGATGACTATGGTACGGGTTATTCTTCTTTATCGTATTTAAAATCATTGCCCGTTGATGAAATTAAAATTGATAAATCATTTGTCATTAATATGGATACGGACAGGGATAATAGCGTCATTGTAAAGTCTACCATTGATTTGGCACATAACCTGGGGTATCGGGTGGTTGCTGAAGGTATTGAGAATAAAACAATCTATGCCATGTTGCAGGCCTATAACTGTGATACTGCTCAGGGATTTTTTATGAGCCAGCCACTACCGGCGCATGAAATAGAAAATTGGCTAATAGAAAAAAAGTGGAATTTTGCTTAATTTTATCAGCTTCAGTTATTTTTAAACAGCAGCTCGATCCAGGCGTCGGTAAGAAATTGCTTCGGAAATAATTTTAGTATTAATCTGAGTCTGGTTTTCCAGATCGGCAATGGTTCTCGCCACTTTCAATATGCGTTGGTAAGCGCGTGCTGATAGACCTAATTTTTCAATGGCACTTTCTAAAAGTGCAGCATCTTTTTTATCCAGCCGACAATGTTCTTTAATGTGGGTATTGCTTAACTGGCTATTTGCGCACTCGCTGCGCTCAATCTGAATTTGTCGTGCCTTGCTAACGCGTTGCTGTACCTGCTCGCTAGACTCTTCTTGCGTTTGATTAATCTTATTTAAATCTTTTATTGGTAG
>UOFT01000012.1_pt1 | contig 42554 bp, 43 predicted proteins | sample 1990121 | NCBI WGS metagenome assembly UOFT01 (sample SAMEA4728526, study PRJEB27164) | hydrothermal vent metagenome | biome: marine basaltic hydrothermal vent biome; feature: marine hydrothermal vent; material: mineral | place: Pacific Ocean | collected 2011-06-14/2011-07-23 | depth 1741 m
CAGCTGAATGGGCCGCGGCCGTTTCTAAAAACCCTTACCTTTCTTTCAAATTTGGTGGTGGTAAATCCGGCGATACCGTGGGTATTGCATGGGTGGATAACACCGGCAAGAAAGATTCCGTTGAAACCAAGGTTAAATAACATCTGCTGAGGATGATAGGAGTTAATTAAAATGAAAAGACTACTCATTACAGCAACAGCAATTTCCCTTTTAGGGTTACCACTGTTGGCTAATGCATCACCTAAACAGGATTTAAAAGAATTCCGTGCTTATTTCTTTAAAAAGTTCCCTGGAGTAAAACTACAGGACTTTGGCAACGGTATTTACTCAATTGATCCTGTACGTCGTGATGAATGGCAAAATATTGAAGAATTCCCTCCATATGAAGATGGCATTGCAAAAGGTAAAACTTTATTCAAAAAATACGGTTTGGCTAAATGCTTCAAAAATGGCGGTAAAGGCATTAAACAAAACTACCCTTACTTTAATAGCAAAAGTGGAAAAGTTCATACTTTAATTGCCGATATTCAAGCCTGTATTGTTAAAAATGGCCACAAGCCCCTAGGTATGAAAAAAGGGAACATTGTTGCGATTGAAGGCTACATGGCTTATACCTCACGAGGCAAAGTACAAAATGTGGTTGTTCCTAACGACAAACGCGCTTTAAAAATATACAACCAGGGTAAAACAATTTTCTACGCAAAACGTGGCCAGTTAAACTTTTCATGTGCCAATTGCCACATAGACAGCCCTGGCCTATTAGTACGTGGTAACCTGTTAGGCCCAGCTTTAGGGCAAACTTCTCACTTCCCTGTATGGCGTCGTAAATGGGCCAAGAAAACCTTTAAAAAGAAAGGCAAAGTAGGAGCACTCGGTGGTTTTGGTACACTCCATCGTCGTTACGGTGGTTGTAACAAACAAATTCGCGCTAAGCCACTCAACAAAGGTAAGAAGTGGAAGAAGAAACAGCATCCTGGGTATGTTGCTTTGGAATATTTCCATACCTACATGAGTAATGGTATTAAACTTAATGGTCCAGCAGTTCGCCAATAAGTTTTAATCCTTACTTAATTAAAAGCCCGGACTTGTCCGGGCTTTTTTTTTAGTGCGCGTTTTTTTGTACGCGCACTTATGCCTGGGCGTTTACCAGATCACCCCAAACCCAGTTCCATCACTTATACACTGAATTCAAACCAACACAACTATTGCTGTTAAGAACCGTTTAAAGGGTAAAATCTGTAGGATGGGTGAAGCACAGCGTAACCCAACACCATTTTACTAAAATGATGGGGTGCACCCATCCTACACACTAAAAAAAACACCAACCTCACGATTGGTGTTTTTCAAATATAAATCCCATAGCAAATGATGGGGTATCACATTTTAATAAAACATATTCAACACAACCATCATGACGATTAAGAATAGTATCGTCATGATGCCGCCCGCTTTCATAAAGTCAGTTACACGGTAACCACCAGGCCCCATAATCAAGGCGTTAACTTGGTGTGTTGGGATTAAAAACGAATTAGATGTTGCGATAGCCACGGTTAAAGCAAACAATGCCGGATCAGCCCCTGCACCTATCGCAATATTCACTGCAAGAGGCACCAGTAAAACGGTTGCACCTACATTTGACATAACAAGTGTGAAGAATGTCGACAATACCGCAACGGCGAGTTGAATAACCCATATTGGCATACCACCTAATACAGAAAGTGTTTGGTCGGCAATCCACTTCGCGGTACCGGTTGTTTCCACGGCAAAACCAAGCGGTATCAAACTCGCCAGCAAAAATACCGTCTTCCAGCTGATGGCTTCATAAGCTTCATCAATGCTTAATACACCGGATAAAATCATCCCCACCGCACCGGTTAATAGCGCAACAGAAAGTCGTAAGTCAGAGAATAAAACCAGACTTAAGGCCAACGCAAAGAACACGCCTGCATGCAATACTTTATGTGGCCGTACTTCCTCGTGTGGGTATTCAGTTGTGACAACAACAAAATCCTTATCTGATTCTAAACGTGCCAGTGCGTCCCACGTTGTATGTACCACTAGGGTATCGCCAGCTTCAAACGGAATAGTACGGATACTATCCCCTTCTTGCTTGGTTTCACCACCACGATGCAGCGCAACCATCGCAATCCCGTATTTTTTACGCATCCAGATATCTAAAGCCGACTTACCTATAATGGATGAGCCTGGTGGAATAACCACTTCTGCGATGCCGGCTTTTGTCGATGCCAAGTGCTCAGAAAATGTTTGCAGACTTTTTCGTTGTCTTAAACCAAATTCTTCTACAAAATTTGTTACCTGCCGGGGCGAGGCTAAAATGCCCAGCACGGTATTAGTACGAATTTCGACTTCACGGGACAGGCTGCCCGGCCCAATACGCAAATCTTTGGCTGCTCGGTACATTGCAACAATTCGAATATGCGATTTATGTTCAATGTCACCTAACTCAACGCCCACAAGCGGGCTGTCCGAAGGTACAACCACTTCAAATAAACCATAGTCAATAGAGTAAATGTCCTGAAAATAATCCATTGTGTTTGTTGCACTCGCGCCTTCGGTTTTAATCGTCGGTAATACAAATCGACCTGCTACCACAAAATACAAAATGCCGACCGTGATCATCACGATACCAATCGGTGTTACTGAAAAGAGTGACCACATTTCCATCTGCTGGTCTGGCGGTAAGGCTTTATTGGATGTCATGATTAAGTCATTTAACAAAATCAACGGGCTTGAACCCACCATGGTCATCGTGCCACCCAAAATAGCACAAAAGCCCATTGGCATTAGCAAACGAGACATAGGGATACCCGAACGTGCCGAGATACGACTCACAACAGGTAAAAACAGTGCGGCCGCGCCCACGTTTTGCATAAAAGAGGAAATAACACCGACTGTGCCAGAAATAATAGGAATAATACGGCCTTCGGTGGTACCACCGTATTTAAGGATAACCGCCGCAACTTTGCCCATAATACCGGTTTTATCCAGCCCGGCACCAATAATCATCACCGCAATAATCGAAATAACGGCATTACTGGCAAAACCATCAAATAAATGCGTATTGGGCACTAGCCCTTTATCAATCCCCATCATCGGTGCTAGCAGCGAAGTGAGCCCTAACAAGACCATCACCGTTAATGCCGCTAAATCAACGCCAACCACCTCAAAAGCAAACATATAGATCGTAAAGATAAGAATGGCAGTTACCCAAGCAATCTCAGCTGTGGGTACAACGCCAGCAAGATAAATAGCGACAATCGTGAAAATAAATGCCGCAACAATCTGTTTAGTGGATAAATTTATTTTAAAATTAGCCAAAACGGTAACCCCTTCATTCCCAACAGGTAAAATGGGCGCATTATAGTACTTTCAACCTGTTTTAGCAGCAATTAAGTGAGTAATTATATAGCCATACAGTTATTCACAGGTTAATAATCTAACTCAATTGCAGTTCACCAATGAATCTCTTAGAATCTTGACTTGAAAAAGCACCTAAAAACAATCCCTTATTACAATTATTTCTGTGAGATTTACGATGGAATGGCTAACAAAACATGTCAACGGCCTACATTTCAACAATCTGCGTGGTGACATCTTTGGCGGTTTAACCGCCGCTGTTGTTGCTCTGCCGCTTGCAATGGCAATGGGTGTTGCCTCCGGAGCCGGCCCGATTGCAGGCATTTACGGTGCCATTTTTGTTGGCTTTTTTGCAGCCTTGTTTGGAGGCACACCCGCACAGGTTTCCGGCCCTACCGGCCCAATGACCGTTGTTATGGCAATTATTTTCACCGAATACACAGGTATGTTCCCCGATGACCTAGCTCAAGGCGCGGCCATGGCCTTTACCGTGGTTATTATGGGTGGCTTGTTTCAAATAAGCTTTGGTCTATTAAAGATAGGACGATTTATTGAGCTAGTACCTCACCCCGTTGTATCTGGCTTTATGGGTGGAATTGGCGTGATCATTATTTTGCTACAAGCGGGGCCCTTACTCGGCCAGCCTTCACCATCCAAGCCGCTGGATGCGCTGATCGCCATTCCCGGCTTTATCGACTCGCCACACACCCATGCGCTGCTTCTCGGATTAATCACAATAAGCCTGGTCTATCTTATTCCTTTGTATTTACCGCGACTTAACCGTTTATTTCCCGCACCGTTGTTTGCACTTGTTACCGGCACCCTTGTTTATTTGTTATTTTTTACTGAATCAGGCATTCCTATTATTGGCGATATACCGAAGGGCTTTCCTGATTTTGTTGCCCCTACACTCACGTTAGCCTATTTACCAAGCATGATTAAGTCGGCATTAATTTTGGCCGCACTCGGCACCATTGATTCACTGCTCACCTCACTTGTTGCTGATAATGTTACCCGAACCCAGCACAAATCAGATCGAGAACTCATTGGCCAAGGTATTGGTAACACCCTTGCCGGATTTTTTGGTGGCCTACCCGGAGCTGGTGCCACTATGCGCACCGTTGTCAACGTGAAAGCCGGTGGCTTAACCCCGATATCGGGCGCGTTGCATGCGGTTATTTTACTCGTTATTGTTCTTGGCGCAGGCCCGCTGGCTTCTTATATTCCTAAAGCGGTTTTAGCGGGTATATTAATTAAAGTCGGAACCGATATTATTGACTGGGACTATTTGCGGCATATTAAACAAGCACCAAAAGCCGGCATTATCATTATGCTGGTTGTTTTGTTTTTAACGGTTTTCGTTGGCCTGCTTGAAGCCGTTGCAATAGGAATGATTATTGCCAGCTTCCTGTTTTTAAAACGCTCCACCGAACTACAAGTGGACAGCATTTCGACCATTACAGATGCAAATACTCATTCAGACGTCCCTTTGTCTAAATCAGAATCTAAAATCATGTCCGAAGCAAACGGCCAGATTTTGCTTTATCATATCGGGGGCGCACTTAGCTTTGGTGCAGCAAAAGGCATGATGCGCTGTTTAAATGACTGCGCAAGCTACGAGCTATTAATCATCGATTTATCTAGCGTGCCGCAGGTTGACTACTCTTCATCACGTGCATTATTTGATATTATTGATACCGCCCAAGCTGAAAAACGGCACGTTATCTTAGTTGGCGTCCAGAAAAAAGTTTACCCCTTCATGGAAAAGCAAGGGGTTTTAAAATTAGTAGGAAGTCATTTTGTTTATAGTAACCGTGAAGAAGCATTGAACGATGCGGCTAAAAAACTAGGCCTAAAAATAACAATCTAACAATTAACTACTGCAACGTTAACAAAACATTATCAATTAACGCAGCTTGTTCTGTTTTAGAATTTGGAGTAGCGCTATTCGACAGGTATGTCAGCGTATTTGCAGTGGCGGCACAACTTAAATCCACATCAGAAACACTCAGTACAACTTCATTATTAACACTTAATTGCACTGTGTCGTTATTACCTGCATTATCACGGCTATCATTTATTTCAACTGTTAATTGAAGTCGAGACCACTGAGCCCGTTCTGTATTATTTAAGACTATTGCTTTGTCTGATTTTATTATTCGTTTATTTCGACCACAGTTTTTATCTTCTACAATAACCACTTCAACAAAACCTGCTAGGTCAAAACCAAGCGAAATAAACGGAGTTTGACTGGCATTTAAATCTGTCATATTCAAACTAACATGAGGGTTTGATGTTTCATCCCACGCCCAATTAGCGGACCACTGGGCAGCCCAGCTCAACTCAATTTTATTATAAGTAGAGCCGTACTCAGCAAAAACATAACTTGCCGTTTGCAGCGAATTTAATTCAGTATCGCTTGTCTGAACCCATTTAAGTGCACACTGACTATCGTTTGTGCCTACTAAGTCACAGTTATTACCGCTTAAGCTCCGACCATTAAACTGCCAACCTTTCAGTTGCCAATCCTGCTTGCTTGCCTGATAAGCAAGACTGGAACTCCATTCAAAATTTTCACATAGCAAAGTATTCGCCGCTTGACACCAGTCAACGGGTGTTGTTGTTAGAACGCTCTTCGTTTGCAAAGCACTGTTCGACACAGTGTCCTCCCCTGCAACAGCATTATATGAACTCTGACCAAACGAACTTTGGCTTGCTGTGGAATTTTCACCTTCATCGCCAGGGCCACTACCGCCCCCGCAGGAGACCAGCATTAAAGAAAGTAAAAAAATTGAAATAATACTGGCGGCTTTTTTTATTCCCAAAAATTTCAATCCTTGGTTTCTCACTGTATTGAGAAAAGTATCCATACATACTCCTGCAGTATGTTTAAAAATATTGTTAGTAAATAATAGATTAAAGCAGGAATATTTATTTGCTCTGCTTAACAAAACGAAATCAGGAATGTTTAACCCTGTCACATAAATAAAAGTATTTTGTCAGGAATGACTGAAAAAAATCATGATTAGCATTAAAGATAAGAAAACGGGCAGGTAAAGTTTGAGGGGGGAGGCGGGTAAACGCCGAGTTCGCTTTGCTCTCTCAGGCATAAGTGCGCGTACAAAAAGACGCGCATAAAAAAAACCGCCCCTTGCTCTTTTGAAGCAAGGGGCGGTTTGAATATGGTGGGCCGTGAGCGACTTGAACGCTCGACCAATTGGTTAAAAGCCAACTGCTCTACCGACTGAGCTAACGGCCCATAAACGAAGGCGGAATTTTACATTAACCAGCGGAAATAACAAGTGTAAATGCTATTTCCACGGCTAAAAAAAGCCGGATCCGAGTTTCCCTCGGAATGGAATCTCCGGGATTAAATCGCGTCTAATTTACGCATTCCGCCTGGCAAAAAGCGCATATCAACTAGGGCTGTAATCAGTGCTTTAAGGAAAGTTGCTTCATCTTCATAGCACATTTTGTAGTACTGGACTTTCATTGTTAACGCGCTGCCAAAAATGATACTTGCAAGCGCAATCATTGAGCCAACAGATAAAGTCGAAACCCCAGTAATACCTTGTCCAAAAGTACAGCCCAGAGACAACACACCGCCAACGCCCATTAAAATGGCACCGATAAAATGTGTTTTAAAATCATTAAAATCAACAAACCATTCAATTCGGAAAGATTTGGTCATCAGTGACCACAGGAAAGAGCCTGAAATAACGCCAAATAAGGTCATTAAACCAAACGTAATCACACTGGGGTTAAAACCACTTAAGAAATAACCAAAGTTTTCACCCATTGGATTAATAAAAGTAAACGATTGAATGGCAACAGCAGGTGGACGTTTGCCCTCTTCAATCAGCGACCAAACGTCATCACTGGCATACTGAACCCAGCTGTAAGTATCGCCATCCGCTGAGAATGTGGCAAACCCGCCACTGACGTACCATGCGGCTAAAACGGCCAAACCAACGACTGTTCCACCAAGGATATTATCTTTGTTGCTACGGAAATCACTTGAACGAAATACGATAAAAGTAAGCGCAGCCACTATCAATAAACCAAAGACTAAGCGTAATGTACCAACGTCTATTCCCGTTGCAGCGTTAACTAACCCCCCCAAATCCTGCTTGCCGACCAAGCTAATCGAAGCAAGGCTTGTCCAAGGGTAAAATAGTTCTGAATAAATGGTTTTATCCGTGCCAGGAAATGGGTTTATCATATAGTAAGCAAACCCACCAATAACGGCCAAAACGATAATTGACTTGATGTTACCGCCACCCACACGAATGAGTGTTTTATTACCACAACCACTGCCCAGCGTCATACCAACACCAAACATAATGCCGCCAATGACATATTCTAACCAGGCAAAGTTACTTCCACGGTACGGTGGGCGTGTGACATCAACACTAAAATACGCCATTGCTTCAAAAATAGTCACACCAAGCAAGGCAATCGCTATGGCTAAAACCCAAGCGCGCATACGGCTGGAATCGCCCATATTCACAACGTCTGACACGGCACCCATTGTGCAAAAATTTGTTTTATTGACGACGGCACCCATGATCAGGGCAATACCAAATGCCAGCCAAAGAATTAAAGAATGCCCTGCGGCAAAACTTTCAAATGTCATATTTTGTTCCTCAAAAGTATTATGTTTTTAGCAAAATCACGTTAAAGGCCGGATTTTGTGATGAAATTCACGCAATTATACAGAAATGGCTCACACATGTAACGCTCGGAACTGGCTATAAAACAACCACACTGCGATTTGCACTCAAATGGCCGTTCCCTTTTAAGCGATGACTTAATTGCAAAATTACTGGTAAATAGTAGGGTCGCTAATACCAGCATCAGCAAAACCCGCCGCTCGCAAGCGGCAACTATCACACTCACCACAAGCACGGCCTTCAACGTCAGCGGCGTAACACGAAACGGTTAGACTATAGTCGACGCCTAACTGTAACCCCTTCTTAATAATTTCGGCTTTGCTCAAATGAATAAGGGGCGTTTCAAGCTTTATCGCTTTTCCTTCTACAGCCTGCCGGGTTGCAAGGTTTGCAAGTGATTGAAAAGATTCTATATATTCGGGTCTACAATCGGGATAACCTGAATAATCAACGGCATTTACACCAATAAAGATGGCTTCGGCCGATAAAACCTCAGCCCAGCCCAAAGCCAGTGACAAAAAGATTGTATTTCGAGCCGGTACGTAAGTGACCGGAATACCTTCGGATGGCAATATGGGCACCGCAATATCATCGTCGGTTAGTGCGGAGCCCCCTATTTGATCGAGATCGAGGTGTATGACTTTATGCGTTACATCAGTAAAACGCACTAAAATACGCTTTACCGCATCTAATTCAGAGCGATGCCGCTGACCATAGTCAAAACTCAATGCATGGCACTGATAACCTTGAGATTGTGCAATAGCAAGCGCAGTCACCGAGTCCAGACCACCTGATAACAAAATAACTGCTTTACTCATTACCTTCGCCATACCTTCTATCATTAACCTGCATACGAATTATTTTTCGGGAGCTAGGTTCAGATTATATAGTGAAAAATAATGATTTAAGTGAATTTTCTAGTTTTTTCATACTAAAACTAAAGTTTCGGTATCACTTTGTCGATATTAAAGAAATATGCAAGAGTATTTTAACGATGCAACGAATCATGACATTAAGCCTGTTCTTCTGCCTGTTGCTTTCTGGAACGCAAGCTTCCGCTGAAGTTACAGATGACGACTGGGAAAGTGTCTTTAAATTCCAGTCACAAATGGCAGAATATGGAAGCGCAAAAGCACAGTATATTTTAGGTGAAATGTACCAGGAAGGCCGCGGCGTTAAGCAGAACTATGCAAAAGCGTTTGAATGGTATAACAAGGCAAAAAAAAATGGCTACCGCAAAGCAGCAGCAAAAATTACCAGGCTAAAAACAATAATATCGAATGCCCGATTGAAGAAAAAATTAGCTAATCAAAAAAACAGGGGGAAAACAAAAAAAGCGCCTCTCGCGCGTAAACCTGTTATAAAAGTAAATAGAAAATCCATATCAAGTCAAACAAAGCTTCCGCTTGTAAAAAAAGAAACGAAACAGGCTTTAAGTAAGGAAATAGAAGTAACACCGAAGAAAAATCAGCCCGCAGGACATTATTACGATCTTAACCGAAACAAAGGCACACATATTGACAATTTTGAAGATGCCTTTGAATAGAAATCAAACTCCCTGAACATTTCCCCAGATAGTTTTATGTAACTGTATTTGAAAACGCACGGATAGCTGATCCGTTAATATCCAATTAGCTAAATCTTTCACCATACGAGCACTGTCATCCAGATTAACTGGCGAAAATAACACTTCACATTTTTCAGTTAATTTATATTTTCCGAGAATACTGACCGCCCAGTCATAATCCTCTCGATTACAAATAACAAATTTTATTTGGTCATATACAGTGATAAAATCCAGATTTGAATAATTATTTTTACTTTCTTCGTTTGACGACGGTGTTTTTAAGTCCATCACTTTCATTACGCGTGGGTCGACAGCTTGAATGTCTAACGCCCCGCTCGTTTCTAATGAAACCTTATAACCCAGATCGCTCAACTGCCTTAACAATACGAGCGATGCTTTTTGTGCTAAAGGTTCACCACCAGTTAAAGTAATATAGGGTGTATTATATTTTTTGATTTCGTTAATAATCTTGCTCAAGCTCCACCATTCACCGCCCTGAAAGGCATACTCGGTATCACAATACCGGCAACGAAGCGGGCAACCGGTTAAACGAATAAAAATGGTTGGTAAACCCACTGTTTTCGATTCGCCTTGCAGTGAATAAAATATTTCGGTTATGCGTAATTTTTGAGTGTGTACAGACATATTTCAATTTTAAAGAGGTTGGTTAACCACAGCGTTTTAATTTATATCTTTCGCTGTATACCCAAAAACACTTCGTGGGGCGCAAGCTCTCGCCGTGGTTTATGACAATAAATTATTGTTTAGCCGACTTAATTTTTTTAAGCAGGTTTTGCGCCTGCCCTGCTGCGGTTGTATTGGGATAAACACGTAACAACTTTTCTGCCGTTTCCCGTGCAGCTTTGTTTTGACCGAGTTCATTATAGCTATAGCTAATTTTTAACATGGCTTCAGCTAATTTAGGGCTATTGGGATAATTAGTAATAAGATCCTGATAATCTTTTATCGCTTGCTTAAAATGACGTTGAGCGTAACTGGCTTCACTTAACCAATATTGTGCAATGTGCGCATAACGGCCATTAGGGTAATCACGAATAAACTGGCGATACGCTTTAATCGCTTGTTCGTAGCGTAATTCTCGTAACAGATCAAATGCTTTTTGATAAGCATTTTGTTCTTTAATAGGGTCAACGGACTTAGTCGCCGGACGACTCACTACTGGAACCGCTTGTTTAACCGGTGGGGATTGTGTTGCAACTGGATTTGCCCTTGGGGCTGCCGGTACAATATTAGTCGGCTTACTCCCACCTGAATAAGTATTGCCTTTATTGCCAGAAGCATTACGTTCAATTTGTAATAAACGCCGATCAATATCAATATAAAGATCACGTTGTCGTTTTTTTAATCCGTTGGTGGTATGCGTTTGCAGTTCCACATCACCACGCAACTGTTGCACTTCTTTTTGTAAGCTTTCCAGTTTCAGTAGTAAGTCCACTAAACCCTGGCTATTCATTAACCGTTCTAAACGTTGTAAACGCTCATCAACCCCCATTTTGCTTTTCGTCGTAATGGGAGATGATGATATTTGCGCCGTTTCTTCAGTGTCACCATGGCTGGTGAACCGGCGAGGTTGTTTGTCGCGAGCAAAACTGCTGGCCGAAACCAGAATCAAAATACAACTTAAAAAAACAATGATACTTTTTTGCACGCAAAAACTCTCTCTATGTTAATTCTGGAAATAAAGAACCCAGAATTATGAGCCCGAATAAAGTAACTCAACTCGGCGATTTAAACCCCAAGCACTTTCGTCATGACCAACAGCAGCAGGACGTTCTTCACCAAAGCTAATCACCTGAATTTGTGAGCCACTCACACCTTGCACAACCAGTAATTGCTTAACAGCTTTTGCGCGGCTTTCGCCCAGAGCAACATTATATTCGCGGGTACCACGTTCATCGGCATGGCCTTCTAAAACAACTGATAAATTTGCATTTTGTGACAAATTTTGTGCATGTGCTGAAATAATTTCACGTGCTTCTGATGTCACATCACTGCTGTCAAATTCAAAGTAAATAACCCGTTTTGACAGTGCATCCGCTTGACCACTGTGCATTTCGGTTGCCATACCGGAACCACCCATATCTGCACCTTGGGTCGAGTCTGCGCTTGCGGTTGTGCTTTTGCCTGCATCATCTTCTTTCGTTGTCGACGAACAACCCGCCAACAACCCAAACACACCAACCAATAAAACAATGCCTAATTGTTTTTTCATTTTAATCTCCTGATTTTAAAATTAGTAAACCTATTTTTGCTTAAAAAACGACCATGCAGGTTCTCGCACATCGCCTCGACTTAACTGTAACCGCTGTTTTGCCCGCCCATCCACCGATACGGCGGCTAATACGCCCTGATTCTTGTATTCTGTGGCATAAATTATCATACTCCCGTTCGGAGCAAAACTGGGAGACTCGTCTAAACGTGACTCGGTCAACACTCTTAAATAACCCGTTTCCCGTTCCAGTACCGCAATTCGGTAGCTGCCTTCTATTCTATGTACCATAGCAATAAATTTGCCGTCAGGCGAGACACTTGCACGTGCATTGTAACTTCCTTCAAATGTCAGACGCTTAGGCCGCCCCGTGGCACCCTGCTCATTCACCTCAATTTGATATAATTGCGGACCATTACCGCGATCCGAGGTAAAAATGATGGCTGACGCATCCGGTAACCAGACCGGTTCCGTGTCAATGGCACTGTTTCGGGTAACACGCCGAGTCGTACCACGGCTTAAATCATAAATGTAAATTTCAGCATTACCGTCTTTCGATAAAGTGAGTGCAAGTTTTTTACCGTCGGGCGACCATGAAGGGGCTCCATTGATTCCCCTAAACGAAGCAACCCGTTTCGCCTGACCGGTTAAAATGCTTTGAACATAAACTTCAGGCCGCCCTCGACTAAATGAAACATACGCTAACTGCAAACCATTCGGTGACCAGCTTGGCGACATTAATGGTGATTTTGTTTCCAGAATAATTTTTTCGTTATAACCATCTGAATCTGCAATGGCTAAACGGTACACTTTTTCATTCCGGCGATTTTTGGTCACCGTGACATAAGTGATATTCGTATCAAAAGCACCTTTTACCCCCATCAACGCTTTATAAATCAAATCACTGATCTGGTGAGCCGTACGCCGTAAATTAGAACGTCGACTGCGTATTTTGTAACCTACTAACTGCTCTGCTTTATACATGTCGAGTAATTGGAACTGAACTTCATAAGTGCCATCAGCCAGCGGTTGAATGTGGCCAACTATCAAATTATCGACACCAAGTGCACGCCATGCAGTGTAATTAACTTCAGAACCATGTGACGGGCGCCCCACTAAATCGCTCGTTGGGATAGGAGCAAAACGCCCGCTGCGGCGTAAGTCTGACGCCACAATGGCGGCGATGTTTTCAGGTGCATCAATTGAAGCACCCTGAGTCGGTGCAGTGCCGGTCCATTTAAAAGGTACAACCGCGATGGGTAAGGCACCATCAATACCCTGCGTAATATCAATCGTAAGTGCAGCAAAACTCACGCGTGTCGAGCCAAAAATAAGTAATACCAAAAGGATAAAGCGACTTAATTTATACATAGTATATTCTTTAATTTTATATTGAATGATGCCTTTACAGCACAAATAACGCAAAGTTATTCCTCATTATTTTTCGGTACCAAATTTCAACGTGATCTGTCTGAACTCATCAGACAAACCATATTCTACTGGTGGCAAAGGCAAAGGGGAAGAGCGCTTAACCGCTGTATAAACTGACTGGTCAAAAGCCGCATTACCACTTCTTTTTATATACTGTATATTAATAACCTCGCCACTGGGTATTAAACTAACTTTTACCACGCAAATCATTCCAAGTTTAGTGCTCGCAGGTCTAATCCAGCGTTGTTGAATATAGGCTTTAATAATCGCCTGCTGCTTTGAAATAATTGTTGCATTCCGCACTTTACGTTCTGCGGCTAAACGCTGTTGTTCTAATTCCAATTCTTTCTTTAATTGAACTTCACGCTGTTTTCTTTCTTTCTCTTGCGCAATGCGCTTGTTTTCTGCTTCTATTTGTCTTTGGTTTTCTTCTTCAATTTGTTTTTTTCTTAAAGCCTTTCTTTTTTCTGCTTTGAGTTTGGCAAGCTTTTTCTTTTTAAGTTCCGCCTTGCGCTTTTTTTCCCTCTTTATTTTTTCTTTACGACGTTTTTCTTTCTCATGTTTTTTCTTTAACTTCTGTAATTCTTTTTTGCGTGCAATCGAGTCATCTTTCAGCACCGCCTTTACAACCTTCATCTCAGGCATTGCAACCGAAGGCGCGTCAATAAAATGAAAGCTAAAGCCCATAATGACTAAAAAAACAACATGAACAGCAACAGCCCATGCAACCGCTTTAGGATGGCTCTTAATTAAACTCCACATAACTTACAACTTGAAACTTAACATGGCTTATTGGCGCCGGGTTCGCTTGGGTGTTTTTGTAATTAAACCCACATCATCAACACCGGCTTGTTGTAAAAGTGCCATCACATTCACAACGTCTCCGTATTTTGCCCGCCGGTCACCGCGCACTAGTACCGACATGGTACTTTTTCGTTGCCGTTTAACCGCTGCAACACGCGACACCAGCGTTGTTGCATCCACTGGTTTTTTCGGATTATCACCAATATTTAAATAGTATAAACCCTTCCGACTAACCGTAATGATAACAGGTTCATGTTGTTGTTTTGTTATCGGCTTTGCATTCGCTTGCGGCAAAGCCACTTTAACGCCTTCAGATAATAATGGTGCTGTAATCATAAATATAATGAGCAGCACCAGCATTACATCAATATAGGGCACCACATTAATTTCCGACATAGGCCGTTTTTTAGGGCGTCTTGGCACGAGTGCTTGCATTTAATTTTACCCTGATTACTGATTAGTCTACTGGTTAGTGTGTGTTTGCCGTTGCAGAATGGTGGCAAACTCATCAACAAAGGTGTCGTAATGGCCGGTTAAGCGTTCAACGTCACTGACATAGCGGTTATAAGCAATTACCGCCGGAATAGCAGCAAACAAACCCATTGCAGTTGCAATTAAGGCCTCGGCAATACCGGGTGCAACCGATGCAATAGTAGCCGATTGCACATTACCAAGCGCCAAGAATGAATTCATAATCCCCCACACCGTGCCAAACAAACCTACATAAGGGCTGGTAGAACCCACCGTAGCTAAAAAGGATAAGTGATTCTCCAGCTTTTCAAGTTCACGATTGGTTGCCACCCGCATCGCACGGTGCGCACCATGAACAATATCCATTGTATCAAAACCTTTACGGTTTCGAAGCTGGGCAAATTCACGAAAGCCAGCTTCAAAAATAGACTCTGCACCCGTTAAACGGTCTCGTCGGGAAGAAACACTTTTGTAGAGTTCACTTAATTCAATACCCGACCAGAAACGGTCTTCAAAACGTTTAGCAGATTTTTTTGCGCGCTTTATTACCGAGTATTTAATAAAAATAATAATCCACGACATTATCGATGCCAGCAGTAGCGCAATCATTACCAATTGCACCACAAAGCTGGCGTCGATCACTAAACGCATTATCGACATATCTGTTGACACACTTATTCCCCTGTTAACTTTTCTAAAATTTCTGCGGGTATGGGCAGCGGTTTAAATAAATTTACATCTAAACAGGCTATTTTGATATTCGCCTTTACTAGTAATTCAGTACCGCGCATTACTGTTTGTTCAAAAGTAATGCTGGCCTTGCCTTTTTTATTGACCTTCACAATCACAACCAGTTCATCATTAAATTTCGCTGGTAATAAATAATCTATTTGTACCTGACGCACGGCAAAAATAATACCGAACCGTTCACGCAAATCATCTTGCTGTATCGAAAAACTGCGCAGCCATTCAGTACGCGCACGTTCCATAAACTTTAAATAATTTGCATAATAGACCACGCCACCTGAATCGGTGTCTTCGTAATATATTCGGATAGGCCAGTTAAATATTTTCACAATATTCTATAATTTTATTATTCTTTACCACATAGTTTTTAAATATAAAGCCATATAAACGGCAATTACACGTGAACAAAGCGAGCGGGTAATTGTCCAAGCTGTGCGTGTTTTTGCACGGCAGTTTCAACGCATTGTTATAAGCGTTCTTCTTTATGATGCCATACACGCAAAATGTATATTTGTTCTGCATGAATTAAATAACGCACTATGTAATTCCCAATAATGAGATCTCGTAACACTTCAGGTTTAGGTGCTAGCTCGACTTCTACACCTAAATAAGGGAATGCCTTTAATTGAGCAATGCCTTTAGAAATAGATGCCGCCATTTTTTCGGCTGCATATGAGTTTTTAATTTCAATGAACTCTCGTACACGTATTAAATCGCCAATTGACTCAGGAGAATAGGATACGTTCATATTTTAGGTGGCTTTAACTCATTTTCAGCTCCCCAACTTTCCAGCCACTCATTAACTCTTTGCTCTTCAATTAGCTTATTTGATTTTACTGAATCGAGCGCTTCTAATGTTTCATCCCACCGAGCTTCATCCAAGGCTCTACGTGCAATAAATTCTTTAATTGCTTGATTAATCAAGTAATTTTTACTTCGGTCGAGCTTTGTAGCGAGTTCTTCTAATGGATTTTCGATTTCAGGTTGAAGCCTAACGCTTGTTACACTCATGATATTGCCCTACTATTGATTACTATGTATTACATAGTAGCACATTTAGGAGGTAATATTCTTTTTTTGCTTATAACATTGCTATCGCTTGCAATGATTATTTTTATTTATATTTCTAAATCTTGCTGCTCTGTCGGGTTATTCGGTGGCGTTAAACCAAAATGCCGGTAAGCCTGTTGTGTTGCCGTTCGACCTCGCGGGGTACGCATCAGAAAACCTTGCTGAATCAAAAATGGTTCAAGCACATCTTCAATCGTACCACGTTCTTCACCAATCGCCGCAGCTAAACTCTCTACACCAACCGGCCCACCGTCAAACTTTTGCATAATCGACAGTAGTAATTTCCTGTCCATCATATCAAAGCCTTCAACATCCACGTCCAGCATATTTAACGCTCGTTCTGCCACATCGCCAGTAACCTCACCGTTGGATTTCACTTCCGCATAGTCTCGCACACGACGTAACAACCGATTGGTTATTCGCGGTGTACCACGGGAGCGTTTTGCAATTTCAAGGGCACCGGTATCATCCAGCTTAACACCTAAAATCCGGGCTGAGCGTTTTACAATTTGTACTAAATCGCTCTGCTGATAAAACTCCAGCCGCTGTACGATACCAAAACGATCCCGCAGTGGTGAGGTTAAAGAACCCGCTCGCGTGGTTGCACCTACTAACGTAAAAGGCGGCAAGTCTAATTTAATGGAACGTGCAGCCGGGCCTTCGCCAATCATAATATCCAGTTGATAATCTTCCATTGCCGGGTACAGTATTTCTTCAACTACCGGACTTAGACGATGTATTTCATCGATAAAAATAACATCATGTGGCTCAAGGTTGGTTAGTAGAGCAGCTAAATCACCCGGTCTTTCTAACACCGGCCCCGAAGTGTGTTTTAAATTAACGTCTAGCTCATTGGCTATAATATTAGACAACGTGGTTTTACCTAAGCCGGGCGGGCCAAAAATCAAAACATGATCCAATGCTTCCTTGCGCTTGCGTGCCGCATGAATAAATATCTCCATTTGCTCGCATACTTTTGGTTGTCCGACATAATCTTTTAAATTTTTCGGGCGAATGGCATGGTCGAGTGAATCTTCTGGTTTTTGTTGTGCTGCTGCAATCAAGCGATCATTTTCTATCATAATATTTTTACACCGTTGCCTTATTCTTCAGGGCTGCTCGAATAAGTTCACCGCTGGTAATGCCGCCCTCACCGGAGTCCGACAACGCCTGTTGCACCATCATACTGGCTTCCTGTGGTTTATATCCCAACGCAATTAAAGCACTGGTGGCTTCGGCTGTTTCATCCTGCTGCGCCACCGATTTTTGCGCATGACCCTGCGTTGGCAGGCTTGCGGGCAACCAGTCTTTTAATTTGTCGCGCACTTCGATAATCAGCCTTTCGGCTGTTTTTTTGCCGATGCCTGGAAGTTGTATCAATGCTTTTGTGTCGTTTTCATTCACGCAACGTGCAAATTCCTGTGCACTAATGCTCGACAAAATGGCTAATGCCAATTTTGCGCCCACTCCATTTACCTTTATCAAGGTTCTAAACAAACGCCGTTCTTCATCCGAAATAAAACCACATAAAAACTGGGCATCTTCACGCACTATCATATGGGTAAACAAAGTCATTGTTTCTTGCAAATCAGGCAAACTGTAAAAAGTATTCATCGGCACTTCAACTTCATAGCCAACCCCTTGCACATCGATAACGAGCATGGGTGGGATTTTTTCTATTACTTTACCTGTGAGTCGACCAATCATATTTTTTCTTTTTAATGGATTTTAAATTCAGGGTTAAATTCGGCTTCGACGTTTACGCGCAGAACGCTTAAACACATTCATGGCTTTTAAATCAATTTTGTTTTTATTCGATACTAATGTTTGCTTGCCCACAGCCTGCTCAAAATTTTGCAGGCTGGCGCGTAAATGTGCGCAGCATAACGCAATGGCTAACGCATCGGCCGCATCTTCCTGTGGAAATTTATTTAAGCCTAATAATACCCGCACCATATGCTGCATTTGTACTTTACTGGCATTACCCTTACCGACTATTGCCTGTTTAATTTCACGTGGCGTATATTCATGTACGGGGATATCCTGATTGGCTACCACGCAAATTGCAGTTCCGCGTGCTTGGCCTAGCTTTAAAGCCGAATCCGGATTGCGATGCATAAACACTTTTTCAATGGCCATTTCGGTTGGCTGGTATTCGGCAATGAGCTCGGACAAACCTCTGAATATCGACTTGAGCCTGATCGGTAAAGCCGCGTCTGGAGTACGAATGCAGCCACTGTTCACCCAACAACTTTTATTTTTTGTAACGTCAATAATACCGTAGCCCGTGATACATGAACCGGGGTCAATGCCCAAAATTCGCGTCGTCGAACTGAGTTGTTGTTGCTCTGTCTGGTTCGTTGTCGTTGCCTTAATCCTTTTTTATATCTATTCAGCCATTATTGATTCAGTGCCTGCATCACTTCTTCAGTAAAGTCGGCATTGGTGTATACATTTTGCACATCATCCAAATCTTCTAACACATCAATTAAACGCATTACTTTTTCTGCATCATCCACCTGTAAATCAACACTGGTCGATGCCACCATCGTTACCTCGGCATGCACCGGTTCTAATGATGCGGCAATCATAGCGTCTTTCACCGTCATAAAATCTTCCCATAATGTTGTTACGTCAATGCTACCATCATCATTGGTAACCACATCTTCTGCACCCGCTTCTAAAGCCGCACCCATAATTTTATCTTCATCACTACCAGCAGCATAACTTAAGATGCCCTGTTTGTTAAAAAGATAGGCCACCGAACCATCAGTACCTAAATTACCACCGGATTTTGAGAACGCATGCCGCACTTCGGAAACCGTGCGGTTAATATTATCAGTTAAACATTCCACTAATACCGCAACACCGCTTGGGCCATAACCTTCATAACGGACTTCATCGTAGTTTTCATTATCACCCGCACCGGCGCCACGCTTAACGGCACGTTCAATGGTGTCACGCGTCATATTACCACTGAGGCCTTTGTCGATAGCAGCTCGCAGCCGTGGGTTTGCATCAGGGTCACCCCCACCCATTTTTGCAGCAACAACAATTTCACGAATTAATTTGGTGAATAATTTACCACGTTTTGAATCTTGTGCTTTTTTGCGATGTTGTATATTAGCCCACTTACTATGACCTGCCATGCTGACTCCAGATTGATGCTTGAAATTAGTACAAATATGGGAAGATTTTACCACCACTCATTACTTTTCGCAGGTTAAAACAAGGAGATTTGTTCGAAAATATCGAATAATTGGGCTTATCAAGAAAGATCGTCGTTATAGGATGGAAGGGCTTCCATCCTGCTTTTTTTAGGTATTTTATTCGTCTTCGTCCGGAATATAGATGGCGGTACGTTCATGTTTGGGGTTTTGGCCGGTATCAAAGGTAAATTCATGGCTACCGACTTTGATAATATCACCCTGCTTCAGTAAATGCCGCTCAACACGATCATCATTCACAAAGGTGCCATTGGTTGATTCCATGTCCTGAACAAAGAAGTCCTGTGTATCGTCAAGATAGGGGTTATTCTCCGCAACAATCACAGTATGCAGGCCACTCACCGCATAATCATCTATCAATATATCATTATCATTGTTACGGCCAATCGTGGTTGCCGCTTTTTCTAACAAATAGGAACGCAGGTTAATGCCATCGTGTTTCAGAATTAATTTTGCCACCGTTGAACCAGTTTTAAATGATAAAGTTGATATTAAATACGTGCATCACAAAGCTTCTAACACTGTTCCTGAAACTCAAGCTGAGTACCGGAAACTTCAATCCTGTCTCCCGACGATAGCAACTCACTCTTAACGCCAATTGCAGTATTATTTAGCAAAGGCGGCTTAGCATTAATTGTACCACTCATGGGCATTAAATAATATTTACTGCCTCTTTTGGCAATGACCGCCACTTGTCCACCAGGCGAACCTAATGTCGTGTAGGGTTTATTTAAAGTGATCACTTCACCGCTTTTAGGCCCAGAAACAATGGATACCTGATATTTTTTAGGGGGCTCAATAACATCCTTTTTACTTTGCTGCGGTGATATCATAACGGTGCGTTCAAATTCATTCACATTTTCATCAATAAATTTAAATTCATGACGGCCAATTTTAATCAGATCGCCATTGGTTAGTTGCCGCTTGGTAACCGGCTTACCGTTCAAGCTGGTCCCATTGGTACTGTTTAAATCTTCCACATAAGCATGTTGTAACATCAATATTGCAGCATGCTCGCCACTAATGGTGGGATCATCAATATGAATATCATTACCAGGCTTTCGGCCGATGGTTAAGCGTTCTTTATCGAGCACAAACTCTTTTATTACTGCACCATCATGGGTTAATACTAATTTAGACATACTTGTATCCTATTAAAAGAAATAAGTTTTATGCAACGGAGCCTTCGTAGCCACTATCATCGGAAAAGGCTTTTCGCATTGTTATCAATATAACCGATATATTATCTTTACCGCCCCTATCGTTGGCAGCGGCGACTAATTTTTTCCCCGCATCGCTTAAACTGCCCGACTCACTAAGAATAGCTGATATTTCTTCATCAATCACCAGATCAGACAACCCATCTGAGCATAACAGGAATATGTCTCCTTGCTGGATTTCATGCTCAATTAAATCCACTTCAACTTCTTCGCTAATCCCTAATGCACGAGTGATTAAATTGCGGCTTACCGCAGAATAAGCTTCTTCTTCTGACAAGTAACCATTATCCACCATTTCCTGCACTAAAGAATGGTCGGTTGTGAGCTGTGTTAGCGTCGAACCATTATTAACATATAAACGTGAATCACCCACATTAGCAATAAGTGCCTTACCATTATGGATTAAGGCCATTACCAGCGTTGTCCCCATTCCGGCATATTCTGTATTTTCGAGGGCCTGTTCAAAGATCTCGGTATTGGCATAGGTTATCGCTTCGTACAGGGCATCGTTATAATCCACAATTTCCGAGTCAATAATTTCGGGGGTCAGCACGTCATACAAAGCATGTTTGATGCTTTCCATCGCTAGCGCACTGGCGACTTCACCTGCATTATGCCCGCCCATACCATCGGCAAGAATAAACATACCCCGTTCAATATCACAATCAATGGCATCTTCATTATGGTCTCGCACCTGCCCCACATCCGTTAGGCCAAAAGCATCTATTTTGCTCGAATTTTTATTCGCATTGTCACTCATGCTTTTTTGCTACCTCGCTTTTTGCCAATTCGTTCTTGGCAGCGCTGTAGTGCACTGGCCATACGTTCACCCGACTGAAAACGTTTATCTAAATCTTTATGCAATGCTTTATTCATAATCGTGCTGGTACAAGCCGGCAAGTCTGGGCGGAACATGCGAATATCAGGATGTTTTTCGTTTGCAATTTTATACATTAAACTGGCCATTGATTCACCAATAAAAGGAAGCTCACCGGTTAGTAGCTGATAAAAAGTAATACCTAGCGAAAACAAATCTGAACGGCCATCTACTTTTTTACCCGCAAGTTGTTCTGGCGACATATAAGAGGGGCTGCCTAATATGGTACCTGTTTTCGTTTTACTTACATCGGTTAAGCAGGCAACACCGAAATCTGTAATTTTTACGCTGCCTGTTTCCCTGTCATAAATAATATTAGCGGGCTTGATATCTCGATGCACAACGTTCTTGCCCATTGCATAGTCAAGACCCTCGGTTACTTTTGCCACAACATCAAAAACTTCTTCAGCTGTTAGTAAATTGTCTGGCTGGCAATATTCATTTAACGGCCTACCTTTAATATAGTCCATTGCGATATAAGATAAATCCTGGTCTTCACCGACATCATAAATTGTCACAATATTCGGGTGGTCAAGTCGACCGGCCGTTTCAGCTTCACGGAAGAAACGTTTTTTCACATCGTCCAGTTTATCGCCTTCAAACTCCTGCGAAAGCATCATTGTTTTAATTGCAACGGTACGACCAATTTTAGGGTCATGACCTAAGTAAACCATACCCATTGCACCACGCCCAATTTCTTCATCAATGCTATAACGGCCAATGGTTGGTTTTTGAATACCCGGACTGCTTAAAATTAAGGTTCCATTCATGTTTGCTTTTTTAGCGCTGCCACCAAAAGCTAGCGCATCGGAGGCTTCTTTATTACGGCCAATGCGTTCCTGAATGTCACTGTAATTTTCATCATGACCTTCAATAAATTTAAAAACAGAGGCCGCCTTATTTAACTGACGTTTACGTTCATAATCCAAGCCTAAATTATATAAACTGTGTAGCGCATCTGGCGTCATCACACATTTGCGGTATTTTTCATAAGCCTGATCCAACTGCCCCTGCTCATGAAAAGACTTACCTAATAATAAATGCGCATCGGAAAGTTCCTGTTTTACACCGGAAAAACTTTGCTCAAAAATATGCTTAAAGCCAATGACAAAGTGCCCAACCACCAGTGCAAATGCCGGTATCATTAAAGGCAGCCAGGTTGCACTAGCTATCATTGTTATAAAATGTGCATTAATAAAGCCAATCAGTAAAAGAATACTCACAACCAGACCGGTCGTAATACGTAACCGTGGCAACAAAAAGATAAGGTATAAGGCAACCAAAATATAACTAAGTAACTGGATGAGTTTTGTATTTTCTAAAAAGTGGTACTGCTCACCATTAATTAAACTCGACACAGTGTGTGCACTTACCAGTGCCGGTGCCATTGGCGTGCCTAATGCGGTAGGAATAATTTTTGTGTTCTGCCGAGTGGTAATACCAACAATGACAATTTTATTGCGTAATGTTTTTGACATCACACGATTATTGTAAACTTCGCTGGCTGAAATAATGTTGAAAGCAGAACGACCGTCTTTGCCCTGATAAAAACGCGGGTAAACACGTAACTGATCATCCGTTGCAACACGTTCGCCCCCCATCACCACACCCTTTTTTAAATCAACACGAATATCGCGTGTTGATTTGTTATTGTTGCGTATTGCCAGCATAAGTGAAAACGAAGGCAGGTAATGTTGACCGTATTGTAAAACGAGCGGTTCACTGCGGAAAGTTGAAATATCACCAACACCTAATTCAACATGCCCAATCGCACCCACAAAACGAGTGAGCTCTTTAATCGGCGGGTAAATCACATCGGCTAACGGAACCGGATCATCAACCCACAAGGCATTCCACCAAGCAGCAGGCTTGGGTATACCGGTCACTTTTTTTAACTCGTAACGCTTCAGGTATTTACTTAAAACGGCACTGCGAGCAATATTTTTATCGGTCGACAACTGGTAGGGCAAAGCTAAAACCACCCGACCGGCATTTCGAAAGGCCGTGGCTAAAAGATGGTCGGTATTCAGATTGTTCTCGGCACGCTTTAACAAGCTGCGCGCACTTCGAGTGTAGGACTGACGGTCGTCATCAAACAATATTTTTAACTGCTGAATATATTCCAGCCCTGGCGAGCTCTGTTTCTTGTCAAACGGTAAGGCAAGACCAATAACTGCTGGGTGGGCTTTTGAGATACGCCGGACAATGTCGGCCAAAATATCACGCGGCCAAGGCCAAGCACCGAGTTCGTCAAGAGAGGTATTGTCGATAGCCACCACCACCACTTTTGGACTGGCAAGCCGCGGTGACGAAAACTTCACCCCTAAATCGTAGGCGGCATTGTCAAACTGGCGTAAAAAATCACTACCTGAAAAAAGGTAACTGACTAAAACGACAAGTAAACCAATAAACTTATCTGATTTAAAAAAAGCCGATCGCACTGTCATTCCTTTTATACTTCAGTTAAACCTTGCAGTTTATTGTTTTTATTCGGTGTTTTTATCATTACTAAGTGACTCATACTTATACCTTATATAAACTCTTCTAATTATCGGCACTTCAACCCTAAACATGAACTTATGAGCATACATGATTATAAAAAAAACAGCTATCTGCTTGTTTAATAGGCATATTAACCCCGAACTGGGCAAAATATGCCCACTTTAGCTAATTCGGGTTAAATTTTAAGCTTTAGCTACCGGTTTCGGCTTTAACAGGCTGGCGCAATTTGATGTGTAAATCTCGCAGTTGGTTAGCACTCACTGGCGAAGGTGCCTGTGTCAGCAAGCAACTGGCAGACTGGGTTTTAGGGAAAGCCATCACATCACGAATCGACTTGGCACCTGTCATCAACATAATCAGGCGATCCAAGCCAAAAGCGATGCCGCCATGCGGTGGACAGCCAAATTTAAGCGCATCGAGCAAGAAGCCAAACTTGTCTTCGGCCTCTTCATCACTGATACCCAGCAATTTAAAAACCGATTTTTGCACTTCCGAGCTGTGGATACGGATAGAACCACCACCCAACTCCGTGCCATTTAAGACCATATCGTAAGCGCGGGACAGTGTGATGCCCGGATTGGCTTCTAAATCGGCCGCATCGTCAATTTTGGGCGCTGTAAACGGGTGATGCAGCGCCGTCCAGCGCTTATTGGCTTCATCTTCTTCAAACATGGGGAAATCAACCACCCACATCGGCTGCCATTCGTCGGCAATCAGGCCTCGATCTTCGCCTAATTTCACTCTTAATGCGCCTAACGCCTCATTGACAACCGTGGCTTTATCGGCACCAAAGAAAATCAGGTCGCCTGTTTCAGCAGCAGTACGCTCTAAAATAGCAGCAACGACTTCATCGGGCAGGAATTTTAAGATAGGCGACTGGCAACCTTCTTTACCCAGCGACAAATCGTTCACTTTTATATATGCCAAGCCTTTGGCACCATAAATACCGACAAACTCGGTATAATTATCAATTTCTTTACGGCTTAATTGACAGCCCTGAGGTAAGCGCAGAGCCGCTACCCGACCTTTGGGATCGTTGGCCGGACCACTGAAGACTTTGAAATCCACCCCAGCCATCACGTCTTTTAAATCCACTAATTCGAGTGCAATACGCAAATCTGGCTTGTCGGAGCCATAACGCAGCATGGCTTCTTCATGGGTCATACGTGGGAATGGATTCGGTAATTCGACTCCTATGCCCTCTTTAAACACATGGCGCATCATGTTTTCCATCATGCTCATCAATGTTTCTTCGTCTAGAAACGAGGTTTCAATATCCAGCTGGGTAAATTCTGGCTGGCGATCGGCACGTAAGTCTTCGTCACGAAAGCAACGCACAATCTGGTAGTAACGGTCCATACCGGACATCATCAATAATTGTTTAAAAATTTGCGGCGACTGAGGCAAAGCAAAAAAGCTGCCTTCATGGGTACGGCTGGGGACCAGATAGTCCCGCGCCCCTTCCGGTGTTGCCTTGGTGAGCATGGGGGTTTCGATATCTAAAAAGCCGTCGTCTTCCAGATAACGACGAAATAAATTGGAAATTTTCGAGCGCAGTTGCAGGCGTTTCAGCATTTCAGGACGACGCAGGTCAACATAGCGGTATTTAAGACGATGTTCTTCCGACACATCATCATCGTCAATTTGAAATGGAGGGGTGTCGGCATGGCTTAAAATTTCTAAATCCAGCCCCAATATTTCAACTTGGCCGGTTTTTAGATTGTCATTTTTAGTACCGTCAGGACGATAGCGCACTTTACCGCGAACACGCAGTACAAACTCATTACGCACACTCTCCGCTGTGGCAAAAACATCTTCAATATCAGGGTCATACACAACTTGGAGCAAACCTTCACGGTCGCGCAAGTCAATAAAAATAACCCCACCGTGGTCACGACGACGATGCGCCCAACCGCATACGGTTATTTCCTGATCGATTAAGGATTCGTTAACTTCGCCACAATAATGGGTACGCATAAAAATGTTCCTTTAAAAACAAAGTGTTACTACAAAATATATTATAAATGCCGTCATTCCCATCTTTTTATTTATGTCGCTTGGATGTAGCGCAGCGAAATCCGGGAATATTAATGCATTATTTCCCGGATTACATTTCATTTCATCCGGGCTACTGACTGTTATTACAAAAAATTTTAATTAACTGAATTATGTTTAACACCGTCATTCCCGCGGAGGCGGGAATCCAGGACATAGATAAACAGCCTTTTTTTAATTCTTTCTGGATTCCCGCCTCCGCGGGAATGACGACACTGATAAAACTTCTCAACCTAAAATAAATATAACCTATTAAGCCTTACTCTCGCTTTTTGGCTCAGAACTTGATTTACTATCTGACTTACCCGATTCCTTACCCGCCAAATTCTTCTTACTACCGGTTTTAAAATCGGTTTCATACCAGCCATCGCCTTTCAAACGAAAAGCCGAGGCGGATATCAGCTTTTTCAACGCCGCCTTTTTACATTCAGGACACTCTTTTAAGGGCGCGTCCACCATCTTCTGAAAAGCTTCAAAAGTGTGGCCACACACCCCACACTCATATTCATAAATTGGCATCAAACTTCCCCAAAAACTAAGCTTCGTTAAATCAAGCCGCGCATTATACCTGTTTTTAGGTGCTAGAAACTATCCATTTAATGGCATATTCCTCTGTAATCTCTCTAAGATCTGTCCCCAAACGGTCAGATAGAGTCTGACTACTTAATACCACTCTATAGTAAAACTTAGCTACACCATGGCCGAAATTACCGTTAAACTCAGCCGATAATTTTTAAATATGTAAGTTGCACTGTTATGGACAAACAATCAATTCTTATCACCGGTTGCTCCAGTGGCATCGGCCTGTGCACGGCTAAACGGCTTAAGCAAGACGGCTATCGGGTATTTGCCACCGCCAGAAAAACGGGCGATGTTGAAAAACTAACGCAACAGGGGTTTGAAAGCTTCCTGTTAGACTATGCCGATTCTGACACTATAAAAACAACCGTACAGAAGGTTTTAACCGCCACCGGTGGTACGCTTTACGCCCTGTTCAATAACGGTGCTTATGGCCAACCCGGTGCGGTTGAAGATTTAAGTCGTGAGGTATTATTAGAGCAGTTTGAAAATAACTTTTTCGGCTGGCATGAGTTGACTAATCTGGTTATTCCCATAATGCGCAAGCAAGGCTATGGACGTATTATTCAGAATAGTTCCGTACTCGGGCTGGTTGCCATGCGTTTTCGTGGTGCTTACAACGCCAGTAAATATGCCATTGAAGGGTTAAACGACACGCTGCGTTTAGAGTTACACGGCAGCAATGTATTTGTTTCCATGATTGAACCAGGGCCGATTAGCAGTCGTTTTCGAGCCAACGCTTTGCTCTATTTTAAAAAGAACATAAATACCGAAAACAGTTATTTTAAAGAACAATACAAAAACCTGCTTAAAAAACTGGAAACAGAAGACCCCGTGGTGCCTTTTACCCTGCCAGCCGATGCAGTTTATGCCAAAGTCCTTAAAGCACTCACTGCCAAACAGCCCAAAGCCCATTATTACGTAACTTTTCCGACTTATTTATTTGGCTATTTAAAACGCATTCTTTCGGCTCGAGTCCTAGATACGCTACTTCGAAAAATCTAGATCACGGTACAAAAAAGGGATACAAAAAAACCCTTGCTATTTGCAAGGGTTTTTTACTTCATTTAAATATTAAACGTTATTCCCATTTAACATTTCTGGTAGCCGCCACTAAAGTGTCACCTGCAGGACCAAACGCTGGCATACAAACACCAATGCCGGTACTTGCAGACGTTGCAATACCATCCCATGTAACACCAATTTGACCCGCAAGCGTTTGAACTACGGTTAAAGTGCAAGTCGCTGTTGTGTTAGCCACTACCGCAGTACCGGCCACATAAGCAGGAGTAAGCGTAGCAGCGGTAACATTCGGTGCCGTATTCGTTGGAGCAAGCGTTCCATCATGAATACCATTTAAAAAGTTAATAACGTTTATTTGAGCAGCAGCACGTGTATTTGGAATAGCTTTTGTCAAGCGAAAGAAGTTACCATTAACTTGACCTAAATTAACGGACGTTACATCCTTTTTGATTTCATTGGTAATTTCACGATAAGCATTTTCATAGTTTGAAATAACTTTATCTTTTTTGGCATTATCAATATAGCCATTATAGGCAGGGATTGCGATGGCCGCTAAAATACCGATAATCGCAACCACGATCATCAGCTCGATTAATGTAAAACCTGATTGTAATTTTTTCATTTAAAACTCTCCTAATTTGGGTTTAGACAAAATTTTGCTACTTCCTGCAATGCCGTTTATTCCCTTAACCTATACCTTGCCTAAACCTTTTGTTGCGACAACATACGTGGCTAAAATTTGAACTTACATACTTAGGAGCAGCAACCGTGCCAAATCAGTGGTATTACGTCACATAACTAAGATAAAATTTTAAATTTTAATATATTTCAATCAGTTAAAGTATAAAGAAAGGGAGGGTATTCAATATGACAGGAACAAAAGCAAAGGCCTAGCTAAACGAATGCATCAATCATGGTCGGAATGTGACCAATATTGTCAGTCAAATCCTACAAAAAAGCTAGTTCCTTAACCCTATCCCGTTCTTTAATAAGTAAAGGCAGAACCAATATAAGCAAACCAAAAATACCACAATAATAATAAAGGCCGTTGTTATTTCGATATCAGATACACCTAACATGCCAAAGCGCATTGCATTTACCATATAGAGTATAGGATTAAATAACGCAATGTTTTGCCAGAAAGTACTGAGCATTTCAATAGAGAAGAAAATCCCACCTAAATAGGTAAGCGGCGTTAATACAAAAGTGGGAATAATGGATATATCATCAAAACTATTAGCGTAAATGGCATTTACAAAGCCGGCCAGGGAAAAAAGAATGGCGGTAAGAATAACAACGGCCAGAGTGATAAAGATATGTTCAAAATGAATATCGGTATAAAACGTAGCCACTAGCGTTACTACACCACCCACCACAATAGCGCGCGCGACCCCACCAACAACAAAACCTGCCAGCAATACGCTATTCGGCATCGGGGACACCAACATTTCTTCCACATGATGTTGAAATTTATGCCCATAAAAAGACGAAACCACATTACCGTAAGCATTGGTAATCACCGACATTAAAATAATGCCCGGCACAATGTAGTCTATATAACTGTAACCGTTAATATCGCCCAGTTGCGAGCCAATTAAATTGCCGAAAATTAAAAAATACAAACTGGTGGTAATGACTGCCGGCACAATGGTTTGCACCCAGATACGAGCAAAACGTAAAATTTCTTTTACCACAATGGTTTTAAATGCGGTGAATTGTTGTTCCAGAGTCATGGCTATTTAACCTTGCGCATCATCTTTTATCTGGTTGCCCGTTAAACGCACAAACAACTCTTCCAAACGATTTGATTTATTACGCATGCTGGTAACATGCAAATTGAGCCGTGATAATTCATCAAAGACTTCATTAACTGTTTGAGTTTTTTTGATTTCAACACTCAGTGTGGATGAATCAAGCAAAACAATGTTATACCCAGCAACCTCTGGCACTTTATTAATACTTTCTTTTAAATCCAGAATAAAGGTTTCGACATGCAGTTGTGCCAGCAGCGTTTTCATTGAGGTATTTTCAATAATTTCGCCTTTATTAATAATAGCGATATTTCGACACAACGCTTCCGCTTCTTCTAAATAATGGGTTGTTAAAATAATGGTGGTACCTTGTTTATTAATTTCCTCTAAAAACACCCACATTGACCGGCGTATTTCAATATCAACACCGGCGGTTGGCTCGTCTAAGATTAATAACGTTGGCTCATGAACTAGAGCGCGAGCAATCATTAAGCGCCGTTTCATACCACCGGATAATTCACGTGCCATATCTCGGCGTTTTTCCCACAAGCCTAATTGCTTAAGTAATAGTTCAGCCCGTTGCGCAGCTTTTTTTCGTGGAATGCCATAATAACCCGCCTGATTTACAACAATCTCGTACACCGGCTCAAACATATTAAAGTTGAACTCTTGCGGAACCAGACCAATATAACTTTTTGCTTTATCTTTTTCTTTATCCAGATCATAACCATAAATTTCGACACTACCCGCTGTTTTATTCGTTAAAGAACAGATAATTCCAATGGCTGTTGATTTGCCTGCACCATTAGGGCCAAGCAAGGCAAAAAAATCGCCTTTAGCAATATTCAGCGAAATGCCTTTTAATGCCCGCACATTATTTTTATATGTTTTTGTTAAGTGCTGAATAGAAAGGGCGTTTGGCATAATAATAAAATCTTAGCTAACCCACTGGCGCGCATTTTGAAACAAACGCATCCAAGGGCTTTCATCTGTTTGGCTTGTTGTTTTGGGATAGTACGAAAATTGTGCTTTTCTAAAAATACGTTCAGGGTGCGGCATCATAATAGTAAAACGGCCATCTTCGTTATTTAAACCCGTTATACCTTGTGGCGAACCGTTTGGATTAAACGGGTAGCTTTCGGTTACCTGCCCATTGTTATTAATATAACGAAGTGCAATATTCTGGTTTATATTATCGGTTGACGCAAAAACCGCTTGCCCTTCTCCATGTGCGACCACGATAGGGAGTTGCGAGCCTTCCATGCCCTTAAATAAAATAGAATCACTTTTTTCAACTTGAACCATTGCCAGTCGCGCTTCGAATTGTTCCGATACGTTTGTTACGAAGTGTGGCCAATGGCTGGCACCGGGAATTAAATCTTTTAAGTGCGATAACATTTGGCAACCATTACAAATACCTAAACCGAAGGTATCTTCACGGTTAAAAAATGTTTCGAAGCTGTCGCGCGCCTGTGGATTATATAAAATGGACTTAGCCCAACCGCCACCAGCACCGAGTACGTCACCGTATGAGAAACCGCCGCAGGCTACTAAGCCTTTAAATTCATCTAAATTAATTGTGCCATTGATAATGTCGGTCATGTGCACGTCAATACTGGCAAAACCGGCTTTATCAAATGCCGCGGCCATTTCGACCTGACCATTGACACCTTGCTCACGTAGAATAGCCATTTTAGGTTTAGTGTTTAAATTTAAGTAAGGCGCTGCGATATTTTCATCCACATCAAAACTGAGGTTAACATGTAGACCGGCATCGTCTTTATTTAATAAGCCATCAAATTCCTGTTGTGCGCAATCGGGATTGTCGCGCAAGGCTTGCACATGGTAACTGGTTTCTGACCAAGCACGTTGTAAATCAATGCGTGATTCATTGATTAGGATTGTGTCCGCATGTTTAATCGTAACCGTATCGGTTGTATTGATTTTCGCGATTTCATACACAAGGGTATTCGCTTTACTCAAGGTAGCGATGACTTTTTCAACGTCAGCCTGTTGCACCTGAATAACTGCGCCGAGTTCTTCGTTAAATAAACTGTTAATCGCATTGTTACCCAACGCAGTAATATCAATATCTAAACCAATATGCGCAGCAAAGGCCATTTCTGCTAAGGTCGCAAATAAACCACCATCAGAACGATCATGATACGCAAGCAAACTGCCTTGTGCATTGAGTTCCTGAATTGTATTAAACGCAGCTTTAAAATCGGCGGCATTTTCTAAATCAGGCGCAACGTCGCCAATTTGATTATAAACCTGCGCCACCGCTGAGCCGCCCATACGCTGCTGGTCTTGCGCCAAATCAACAAACAAGATGCGCGTATCACCTTTGTCTGTTCTAAGCTGTGGGGTTAAAGTTTTACGAATATCTTTGACCGGTGCGAAGGCGGTGATAATAAGTGACAGTGGCGCAGTAACGGATTTATTTTCGCCACTCGCATTGTCATCCCAAACCGATTTCATCGACATCGAGTCTTTACCCACTGGCACACAAATATCCAATGCGGGGCAAAGTTCCATGCCCACCGCTTGCACGGCTTCGTATAAACCGGCATCTTCACCAAGGTGCCCAGCCGGTGCCATCCAGTTTGCAGATAACACCACACGTTTTAATTCTGTAATTTGGCTTGCAGCCAGGTTTGTTAATGCTTCACCAATAGCCATACGTGCCGAGGCGGCATGGTTAATTAAAGCAAGCGGCGCACGTTCACCAATGGCCATCGCTTCGCCGGTAAAGGTATCAAAGCTCGATGCAGTCACTGCCACATCGGCAACCGGCACTTGCCACGGGCCCACCATTTGGTCGCGGTGAATTAAACCAGTAACACTACGATCACCGATGGTAATTAAAAAGTTTTTACTGGCCACCGTTGGTAAACGCAAACAACGGTAAATGGCTTCTTTAATATTAATGTTGCTGCTATCAAACGGTTTCTGTTTCACTGTGAAACTTTTAACATCACGCAACATTTTAGGCGGCTTGCCGAGTAACACGTCTAGCGGCATATCAATGGGGTGGTTATTAAAATGGGTATCGTGTAATTTTAATTGCTGTGCTTCGGTGGCTTCGCCGACAATGGCATAAGGACAGCGTTCACGTTTACAAATAGTTTCAAACTCAGCCAGAGAACCTGCATCAATCGCCAGCACATAACGTTCCTGTGATTCATTGCACCAGATCTCATGGGGTGCCATACCGGGTTCGTCATTCGGTATATTACGTAATTCAAAGTTAGCACCTCGACCACTGTCATTCACTAATTCGGGCAAAGCATTGGACAAGCCACCGGCACCCACGTCATGAATACTAATAATCGGGCTGGCTTCACCTTGTTGCCAGCAGCAATCGATGACTTCCTGTACACGCCGTTCCATTTCAGGGTTGCCACGTTGCACCGATGCGAAGTCTAAATCTTCATGGCTTTGACCACTGGTCATCGACGATGCCGCACCGCCGCCTAAACCAATCAACATTGCTGGCCCACCGAGTACAACAATTTTTGCACCCGCAGGAATAATGCCTTTTTCAACATGTTCGGCTTTAATATTACCAACACCGCCGGCCAACATAATCGGTTTATGGTAACCGCGCACCTCCGTACCATTGCTGGCGTTGACACTCTGCTCGTAAGTACGGAAGTAACCTAAAATATTTGGCCGACCAAATTCATTATTAAATGCCGCCGCACCAATAGGCGCTTCAATCATAATATCTAAAGCAGACACGATTCGTTCGGGCTTGCCGTATTCGACTTCCCATTCCTGCATTGCTTGAGGCAACTTTAAATTTGAAACAGAAAAACCGGCCAAACCGGCTTTGGGTTTTGAACCCGTGCCGGTCGCGCCTTCATCCCGTATTTCACCACCAGAACCCGTTGCAGCACCGGGGAAAGGTGCAATCGCAGTGGGGTGGTTATGGGTTTCGACTTTCATCAGGATATGAATCGGCTCCTGATGATAGTGATATTCACCTTGTTGCTCACCGGCTGCTTGCGGGAAGAAACGCCCACCATTAAAACCTTCCACCACTGCGGAGTTGTCACTGTAGGCCGACAGAACACCTTCGTGGTTATGTTGGTAGGTATGACGAATCATACCAAACAGCGAAATATCTTTTTGTACGCCATCGATAATCCAGTCAGCATTAAATATTTTATGCCGACAATGTTCCGAGTTGGCCTGCGCAAACATCATTAATTCAACATCAGTGGGATTCCGCTTAAGTCGGGTAAAGTTTTCTACTAAGTAATCAATTTCATCGTCAGCCAGCGCCAAGCCCATCTGCGTATTGGCTTGTTCCAAAGCTTGTTTGCCTTGTGCAAGAATATCCACGCTTTTAAATTCGGCGGGTTCGGCATGATGGAACAAGGCGGCAGCCTGTTCGGTATCCAGTAAAACCGATTCCACCATGCGGTCATGCAAGCTATCCGACAATTTAGTCAATGCGTCAGGGTTTAATGCTGTATTTGACTGTAGGTAATAAGCAATGCCGCGTTCAATGCGTTTAATCTTTTGCAAACCGCAATTATGGGCAATGTCGGTGGCCTTGGTTGACCACGGTGAAATCGTACCGGGGCGCGGTACCACTAAAATCAGGCTACCGGTTTGTGGTATTGCTTTAAATTGAGGCGCTTCATTTAAAAGGTGATTTAATGTTGCCAGCTCTGTTGCGGTTAAATCTGATTCATTCTCAATAAAATAAATAAATTCAGTTGAGACTGCATCGATCGATGAGTCGATTGCCTGTAAATTTGAAAGCTGTTTTTGTAGACGAAAACTGGAAAGTGCTGGAACACCGTGCAACTGCAACATGGGACATTTCTCGAAAAATAAAGGCTAAAGGTAGTGCGTATAATACTCTAATGCGGGTATTGCTGCCAGATGGGAAGCAAGCCTAGGTAGTACTAAATTTTAGCTATACTGGCTCTTACCCAAGGTAGAAAATGTTCCAAATCACAAGTGTTTAAAGCAAACAGGTTCATCAAAAATTGATGGGCTGCTTTTGCTTCAACCTGAAACTTATAGCCATTCATTCGCAAAAACACATCCGTCGAAAAAAATGCCGCGCGCTTATTACCATCAATAAATGGATGGTTTTTAATAAGGGATTCAAACAAGGCCGCGGCCATTTCTTCCAATGTTTTGTAATAGCCTGTTTGCGGCCGGTAAAGTGCGCTTTCAAGCAAGCCTAGATCGCGTATTCCCTGTGGACCACCAAAGCGTTTTATCAGAACAGAATGGATTTCAATCGCTTCATCCAGCGATAAGAACTGCACGACATCATTTGGCAAGGAGTTGACCTAACTCTTCATTTTCATCCATCGAATCCAATAAATGGTTTATTACTACCGGGCGGATGCGGCGCCTTTGTAAATAGTCACTAATGGCCTCAGTGAGCATGCCAGAAACATTCTGATGAGACTCCTTAGCAGCCACTTTAAGCTCTTCCCAAACGGCTTCTTCAACTTTTGAACTGATTTTAATAGTAGACATATGATATAGCTTAGATGACAAAGCTTGATACGTCAATCTTTGATGTTTAATCTATATAAAACAGATAGTTAGAGTTAATGAACCTACCAATGTGCCAGTGTATTCATTTCCCGCATCACTTCATTTAATGACGCCTCGTCATTATCAATTAAACACACCAGATTGGCGATGCTGACAACCGCCACTTTGTCGCTGCGAACAATCCAGCCACCGGGCGGTGTCCAGCCGTTCATTTGGGTAAACATCGATAGCTGATCGGTATTACCTTGCACAATACGCTTATAGTCGTGCGCAAAATGTGCCAAACCGGCTATTTGCTGCTCGTCCATCATACCGTAGCCTTCGACCAGTTCGCCGTCATCCCGGAAATGGCAAACCACCTGTACGCCGTCTATTGCAAGCATTCGTTTAATCATGCCGCGCTCCCCTTAGCTACCAAGTGCCGCATAGGCCGCTTCATAATCAACACTTTCGTTTAGCATCACCACCCCAAAGTCGTCATTGGTAATGGCTGTCCAGGCAAAGCCAACCAAGGTAAACCCTTTGATAGGGTAAAAACCTTTCATGCCGGTCATGGTTTCCCAGCCACGCGCCTGCATGGTGGCTATCGACATATTGGCTACACATAGGTGACTGAGTAAATCTAGAACGGACTCAGTTAACTCGCTGCCCTCTTTGGCTTTAAAGCCATCGAGCTCCCCTTTCAAGGAAAATTTAAACGCCGCCTCAACGCCATTTAATGCTATTAATGATTCCAAACTTGGCATTTTTGCACCCTCACCTTACGAAATACTAAAATTAAAGCTAAACAAGCTCACCCGATTGCTCGCCAACATTTTCTTTTAAAAACCGCATCACTACGTTAATGGATGCATTGTTATTATCCACAAAACAAAAGATATTGCCATAAACGCACACACTGAACTGCTCACCACGCACCATCCAGCCTTGTGCTGGTGCACAACCACATTCATTATTGAGTGCCTTCATCATGTTTGCCTGCATGTGCGTGGCCAGCGTTGTTGCCCGACACATAATCGATGCCATCCGCGCCTGTTCCGCTTCCAGCTGACCTTCAAAATGGTAACGGTCACCACGATAAGAATACTCCCCCGCCGCTATCACGCCTGGCAGGTTTGCAAGTTCACTGTAAATACTCATAAATATTAAAACCTTATTTGTAGATAACCTTGTTTTAAACCAGACACCCCCATAATGCAACCAACACAATGCAAAATGAAAACATTTGACAGCAGTGCAACGAAATATCATGATCGACAGATGAACCCTGAAAGCAGCCCCACAACAACAAAACAGCCCGATAAAATAATATTAGCGGGACCGCGTCGCCAGTTATTGGCCTTATTTTATGACGTATGGCTACTCGCAGCGGTCTTTATGGTGGCCTCGGCGCTAACGCTGCCAATGACACAAGGCGAACCGGTTAAACCCGGCAACCCTTTTATGACAACCTATATTTTCTTTGTGTGGTATGGCTTTTATGCTTGGTTCTGGACGCATGGTGGGCAAACACTGGGAATGCGTTCATGGAAAATTAAACTAATCAGCCAAAGTGGTGAAACGGTTGGTCTGTGGCATGCCTTATTACGCTTTATAAGCGGTATACCCGCCTGGCTTTTTATTACCACAGGAAGTTATTTTAGCCTAGCGGAACAGGCTCATATGAAACACCCGCTGCTGGATGCTTTATCGAAACTGCCTGCCAGTGTTGTTTTAGGGGTGGGTGTGTTATTGCTGATTAGCGGCCATATGAAAAATTCTTGGCGCAATCAATTTAGTTCAACGCAGGTTGTTTTAACCGATGACGCTAACAAGAAAAAATCGGAAAAGAAGAATTCATAATAAAATAATTTACACTCTGCGCCGAAACAGAAAAAAGGTTCCCACAAAAACCAGCAGTGTTGGAACGCTTGCACCTAATGCTGGGTGAAAATTATAAACGATACTCATCTGGCCAAGTAGGCGGTTAGCGATAAAGAAAACCAAACCCGCTAAAAAACCAATTAGAATTTGCTGCCCTACACTGGTTCGCCTTAATGAACCAAAAACATACGGCACGGCCAGCAAAACCATTGCTGCTATAGTGAAAGGCATTATCACTTTTGACCAGAAAGCCAATTCATACTGTGCTGTTTCAAGCCCATTATCTTTTAAATAATTAATGTAGCTGCTTAACTTCCAAATAGATAATTTATTTGGTTCAAAAGTTACAATACTAACAAGCTCCGGATCCAGCAGTGTTTTCCATTCCATTGAAGCAATATGCGATACACTAATTTTTTGCTGGCTAATGTCGGTTTGTTTAATATCTTTCAGCTGCCAGTTTTTACCATCATAATCCGCCGTTTTTGCATGCAACACCTGCTCTAATTTATATTTTTCATTCAAGCGATATAAATGAACGTCAAACAACTTGCCATCATTATTTGCACGCTGCACATGGATATAAGTATTACTGTCTCGCGCCCAAAGCCCATACTGCGTATTTAAGCTGATATTTTGTGATAAAGCTTTCACCTGTTGGAGTTTAGCGTACTGCAACGCTGGCGGTGCAATGACCTCTCCAATAATAAAAGCAATGGCCATAAGAACAAGCGCTGTTTTCATAATGGCAGCCACAATCTTAAAGATCGAAACGCCTGCAGAGCGAATAACAACCAACTCACTGCTATTGGCTAATGCCCCTAAACCTAAAATAGAGCCTAGCAGTGTGGCAAGAGGAAAAAATTCATAAATACGATCAGGCAGCAATAACAGCGTGTATTTTACTGCCATAAAAAAAGTGTAATTAGATGAGCCAATTTTATCAAACTCACCGGCAAAACCAATCAGCAAAAATAAAGAGCTGATAACCATAATGACCGTTACAACACTCATTGCAACGGTTCGACCAATATAACGTTCTAATATTTTCATGAAGAGTGCGCCGCCGGCTGCTTATGAAATAAATGTTTAAAGCCGGTTTGCTTAAACAATAAAACCAACGCCACGACAATCATTAAAGCATGCACCCACCATAAGCCCAGCATTGGTGATATATCGCCTTTGGTTAACCAAGCGCGCGCAACATTCAATAAATTGGTATAGGTTATATAAAGCAATAAGGCAATGGCAAGCTTGGCATAACGCCCTTGGCGGGGTGACGTTTTACTCAGCGGCACCGCCAGCAAGACCAGTACAATACATAAAATAGCAGATGAAATACGTGACTGTAATTCAGCTTGATCGCCCGGCTTGTTGGAATGATAAAGTTCGATAGTCGGGGTCGATTTCTGCTTATAATGAATAGCAGCGACATCCCGTTCCTTGATCCGCACACCGTGCTCCTCAAATTCTATAATCGCATAATTATCCTGCCCTGCCTGCCCTTCATAACGGCTGCCATTGCTTAATATTATAAAACGATCACCGGTTTCTTTATCAACATGCTGTCGGCCACTTTCGGATGAAATAACCGTTAACTTGTTATTATTCCACTGTTGCATAAATAAATTCTTGATACGCGTTTTTTCTTCATTTGCTTCTTGCACATAGAGCACCCCCACGCCTTCTTGAAGTTCTTTAAACCGCCCGGGGATAATCCCTTTCACATCAGACTGCGCCTCAACTTCGGCAAAAATTTGTTGTGTACGAACTTCAGCCCACGGTGCAATCACCAGAGAAATACTACCTTGCAATATTGCAACAAAAACAGCCAAGCCTAAAACTGCGCGCAAGATCCTAAATTTACCCATGCCACAGGCGGCCAGCACAACCATTTCACTGTCTTTATATAGCCGGCTAAAGGCCAGTAAAATACCGAGATAAAGTGACAGGGGCAAAATAAACACCAGCGTCACAATCACTTTTAACCACAGCATGGATAACACCGTGTCAACCGTTAAAATGCCTTCAACGACTTTGGCAAAAAGACTCGCAAGCTGCCCGCTAATGGCTATCATTAACAACACCACAGCAACACCGAGCAGCGTTACTAGCACTTCTTTTATTAAATAACGGTCTATAATCACAATATTTTATTAATTTGATGTTTTAAAACTTAATTATCGCACTGAATTAATCGTTGAGATGCTTTAATATAAAGGGAAACCAGATTAATTTGGGACTTTAACAATACCGTTAATAATACACCAGTTCCAGCCCATATTCTTAACCATCAGAACCGTATCAGACACCAAGGAGTCACAATGGATATTCGTGTTAAAACCACACAAGCCACTTCACAAAAATCAGCCTGCCTTATCGTGGCCATCCATGAAAAAAGACAACTCAGTCCATCTGCAAAAGCTCTTGATTCTCTGTGTAACAAGCGCATCAGCAATTTAGTTAAAAAAGGCGATTTTGATGGGAAATTGGGTCACACTTGGTTGCTCGATAATCCTGACGGCATTCCCGCCGAACGCATTATGCTGGTGGGGTGTGGCTCAAAAAAGAAGCTTAATATTAAAACCTATCGGAAAATGCACGGCCACATCCTTAATGCCCTTAAAAAAACCAATATTAAAGATGCCACCCTGTATACAGCTGAACTAGAAATAAAAGACACCAGTACTGCCGATAAAATACGCCATGCCAGCGAGGCAATATTGGAAACAAGCTACAGCTTTGACGAGCTCAAAAGCAGCCATAAGAAAACTATTACACTTAAAAACATCACGTTTAATATAGAAAACAAGCGGGATTTACCAAAAGCACAACAAGCCTTAAAAACCGCCACCGCTATCGCCACCGGCATGGATATCGCACGACGCCTTGGTAACCTACCCGGTAATATTTGTACCCCCAACTATTTAGCCAAACAAGCGACCAATCAAGCTAAAAGCTGCAAAAAAACCAAAGTGACCGTTTTAGGTGAAGCAGAAATGAAAAAGCTCAAAATGGGCTCGCTACTGTCTGTTTCAAAAGGCAGCCGCCAGCCACCCAAGCTGATTGTTATCGAATATAAAGGCGGTAAAGCAAAAGACAAACCTTACGTACTGGTCGGCAAAGGCGTGACCTTTGATACAGGCGGTATTTCGCTCAAACCCGGCGCCGCAATGGATGAAATGAAATTTGATATGTGCGGTGCCGCTGGCGTTATCGGTACGATGGCAGCCGTATCAAAACTGCAACTTGGCATTAATGTGGTAGCGATTGTTCCCAGCGTCGAAAACATGCCCGACGGCGCGGCCAGCCGACCCGGTGATATCGTCACTAGCATGTCGGGGCAAACCATTGAAATTCTCAACACAGACGCAGAAGGTCGCCTAATTTTATGCGATGCGTTGACTTACGCGGAAAAATTTAACCCCAAAACCGTTATCGACACCGCCACTTTAACCGGTGCCTGTGTGGTGGCATTAGGCAGCCATTGCAGTGCCGTACTCAGCAATAATGACAAACTTGCACAAGAGCTGCTCAATGCTGGCAGCACTAGCGGCGACCGAACTTGGCAAATGCCGCTGTGGGAGGACTATCAGGATCAACTAAAAAGTAATTTTGCCGATATGGCCAATATTGGTGGCCGGGAAGCAGGCACCATTACCGCCGCCTGCTTCCTCGCTCGCTTTACTAAAAAATACAAATGGGCACACCTTGATATTGCAGGGGTGGCTTGGCATAGCGGCGCAAGAAAAGGCGCAACCGGCCGCCCTGTTCCCCTATTGACACAGTACTTAATGAACCAAACGTAGTATCATCAAGAAATGACCAGTATCGATTTCTACATTTCAGAGTCCACCGAGGCCAGCATACGCGAATTGCTGGCCTGTCGGCTATCTGAAAAAGCCTGCCAAACCAATGCAGCTACGTTTATCCATACCCAAACCGAACAGCACAGCCAACAACTCGACAAACTACTGTGGAATTTTAAAGAGCACAGCTTTATCCCACATAAACTGTATAACCATGAAGAGACCGAAAAACATCCCTGCCCTGTTTTAATTGGGCATAATGTTGAGCCGGAAAAGAACGTTGACCTGCTTATTAATCTTGATAATAAAATTCCAGATTTTTATAGTCGCTTTAAACGTGTCATTGAAATAGTCAGTAATAATGAAGAGCAACGTGAACGTTCACGTCAACATTATAAATTCTACAAAGATCGTGGTTATATTATTAATACTCATAATATTAAATAAACATTATGTCTGACAAAAAGCCCACACAAAAACCAGTAAAAAGATCACCCAGCGAAACGATTGAAAAAGATCAGGACGACCTGATGTCAACACTGGAGTCCATTCGTGGTTTGCTCGAACAAAGTGAAGGCAAGCTCAATGCCGCACGTGAAAGTATCTCACTAGCCAATACCCAAACTCAAAGAAGTTCCGCGAGTATAACCAGCTCGGAAATAAAAATTGATGAAGAAATTGTGCCTATTCTCGATAACATTGTTAACTCTGACCTGTCTTTAAGCAAATTGCCAAATATTCCAGAGTTAGATTCTGTTTTCACACCCACCGCTCATGAAAGTAGCCAAGAAATAGAACAGATTGATATTGACAGCGAACCTGTTGAAATCACAAGTAACACACCGGATATCGCAGCACTCACCCAAAAAAATCGGCTTATTGATGCACTCGATAACCTGCAACTGGATCTTAAGGAATCATTACGTGAAACATTGATGAAAACCATGGTGAAACTTGAAAAAGATCTGAAAGATCGGATTAGCGACAGAATTGAACAGATAAAAAAAGAAATTCTAAAATAAAGGGTACTTCAAGTTATATCTTTGCAATTATATCTTCGACCTGAAAAGCTGCATTCGCGACTGCAGCATCATTTTATATAACAACAAAGCAACAAACCAGCAAATCATAGCCGACGACAAGTCATGTGATACAAAATGTGCGCCTCGCACCCACTGGCCTAAACTAAAAACACTACCGATAAAAATACTGACACCCAGCGCCATATAAGCGTAGCGCTTATTGTAATCCCGAAGTAAAAAATAAAATAACAATAAAGAGAAGCCACCCGATGAATGGCCGCCGGGGAAGCAACCGCCATGACTTAAAGGGTTGCTCATACCACTAAATAAATGAAAATAAGGCTGTGTACCGTTAAAAATATTTAATGCCCAGGGGCAGTCAAGGTCTGAATAATGTTTTAATACAGCAACAATGCCCGTTGAAAATAAAATAGTTAATACAATATAAACAAACATAAAAAGATATGCTCTAAAATGTTTAATAAACAAGCTCAATACAAGCCCGGTTAACGATGACAGTAAAACAATAACGATAAAGTCACGGCCCCACTTATGAATAAAAGTAACCGACCACCATGATTCGCCAAAAACCCACTGTCTTTTTTCAAAATCAAAAAACAGGCTGGATATCGTAATGTCCAGATTAGTCAGCCTCAATAAGGCAACCACAAATAAAAAAACAAATAGCGGGTAAACCGCATGATTCAACCAGAAGCGCATCT
>UOFT01000049.1_pt1 | contig 40548 bp, 40 predicted proteins | sample 1990121 | NCBI WGS metagenome assembly UOFT01 (sample SAMEA4728526, study PRJEB27164) | hydrothermal vent metagenome | biome: marine basaltic hydrothermal vent biome; feature: marine hydrothermal vent; material: mineral | place: Pacific Ocean | collected 2011-06-14/2011-07-23 | depth 1741 m
CTGATGAACTGCTGATGAACTGTGTTTTTGATAAAGCTTGATAAAAAATTAATTAAAGAGTTTGTAGTGCGTATTAGTAGCTTAGATGGATTGCGTGGTTTTTCTGTTATATTAGTGATGATATTTCATACTTTCTTGCCTTATACCCAAGGCGGTTTTATTGGTGTGGATATTTTTTTTGTTTTAAGTGGGTTTCTTATTACTACTTTATTTCTTAAGGAGTATGAATCTAGGAAAACACTCAATCTTAAAAATTTTTATATACGCCGTATTTTACGCCTTACTCCCGCATTAGTTCTATTTCTCAGTACATTTTATATTTATAGTCAATTTTTTATGGATGCTGCTGATAAAGACTCTGCTGCGTCGGCAGCATTGAGTGCATTATTTTATTTTGCGAATTTAGCGAAAGCGTATGATTGGATTAAGTTGGGCGCATTGGGGCACACATGGTCTTTGTCAATTGAAGAGCAATTTTATTTTATATGGCCAGCAGTGTTTTTGTTCTTTTGTTTTTCACTGAAATCAAAAAAGAACATTGCAATTGCAATTAGTATTATAATTGTATCATTGTGGCTAAATCGAATATTACTTACCTATAGTGACGCATCCATTGGAAGACTTTATAATGGCTCTGACACACATTCAGATGGGCTATTTATGGGCTGCCTAGCAGCATTACTTATTAATATATATCGTAAAAAATTTATATCGTTTACAGAATTATTGCGCAAATATAAAATATCCATTCCTTTAATCTCGTTATTATTTTTTATTGTTGCAACGCCGACTATGGGTATAGATATACGGTCGATTTATGTTTGGTTTTTGCCCTTACTGAATATAGTGGTTGCAGTGCTAATTTGCTTTTTATATTGCAAAGGCAATACTTATAAAACCCCCTTGCTTTCTAATAAATACTTAGTTTGGTTAGGCGGTATTTCATATGGTGTTTACCTATGGCATTGGTTTGTATATAGAGTGCTTATGGGTTTTGGTATGGATGGGGTTTACGTTGGTTTGTTCGGATCGGTTATTGCGATTGCTATCGCTTCACTTTCATTTTATATGATAGAAAAGCCAATTTTAAAAGTTAAAAAGAAATTTAGCTGATTAAAAATTTTTTAATAATTGCTAACAGGATATCGTTTCATTAAATAATACAAACAATCCTACGGCTACTTTTCATGTATTTAGGACTAGAGTAAAAACCATTTCAAACTTTATTGAGTTTATTGTGGTTGAGTACAATTTTTACTCCGTCTCTAAATACTATTTAAGAATATTAGCAGTAAACAAAGTTTAAAATGGACAACTTGCTACTAATTATTCTATGCTTAAAAGCGCCTTCTAACAATAAAACCCATCAGCCCCACGCCAAGAATCAGGCCGACGGAAGCGGAAGCAAGCGCTAGCCGAGTTTGGTTATTTGCAACTGCGTTAACATCGGCTACGGTTATTGGTGGAGGTGGAGCGGGATCAGTTACTTCTACGTCAAGGATATACCCGTATTTGAGATTAAAATCTTGCATAACATAGCCATCGTCATCGAGACCGATGGGGGCACTAAAGGGACGAATCTTCGCAACCTTGAGTGTGACTGTTAGGCCATGTTCATATGCTGTTTGCAGCAGGTTAAATCTGCCCAACTCATTTAATGAACATGGAGATTCATCTAGTAGCCGTACACCGTAGTATACATCTGGTTCGTTCACCATTGAAATCATCGCCTGAACATTTAAGCGTGAATGATATATTTTAAACCCGGGAACAGATGGAGAGTAACTGCTGGTTATTGTATCCTTTTTGCCTATGACTGTATTTTTATGGCCAACACGAACAGTGTGTATTTTCCCTGAAATTATAGCTAAATCAATTTCCATATCCTTTGAATTGAGGTTTGTAAACTTCATATTTCGATTGAATATTTCATTAAAACTCGCACAGAATGAATTAAGCGATATACTGGTTTCTGGGTTTGGTGCTGGGTGAAAGGCAAAACTAGAAAAAGAAATAAGGCTTAAAAGGCAGGTTGTTAGTGTTTTTTTCATAGTCATTTCCCTGTTTATTTAATTCTTAGTAAACGCAAGATAGTATCAATGTGTTTGTTAGTATTTGGTTTTCTAACCCGATATCATCCTTGTTTGGTTATAGATCTTAAGTTACTTAAACTTGCGTGTATTGTCAAAGCTACAATGGATAGTGCTCTATTAAATAACACAAACAATCCTGCCTAATCGCTTTTTCGTTTAAAGTCAGCTTGGCGGGTATTACCGATTTTTTGTTCTAATTTAGATATTTCCCGCTCTTGTTTAAGTTGTACGATTTTTTTTGAGGGCGGCCAGTTCTTGTTCAGGGCTTAATGTATTAGGGTTTTCTAAAACGTCACCCCGATATTAGCTGTTCTAATTATAAAGGCTGGGATCATTAATCCGAGATCGCGTGCTATTTGAGCCTAGCTTGATTCACTCGATAAAGCTAAGTGCACTGCATCAAGCTTAAATTTTGTTGTATACTTTCTATTTCCTATTTCTAGATACCTCATTTTTGGCTAGTTTAACTTAGAAATTCATGTCCGTTAAATGGGGTGCAGCCCAACACGCTAATAAAAGGATTCTAAATGATCGATAAAAATAAGATTATTGAAGCTTATAATTATAGGCACGCTTGTAAAGTATTTGATGCTGATAAAAAGATAAGTGATGAAGACTTTTCTTTTATCCTAGAAACCGCTCGTTTAAGTCCAAGTTCTTTTGGTTTTGAACCGTGGAAATTCTTAATTGTGCAAAATATGGATTTACGAGAAAAACTTAAATTAGTAACTTGGGGGGCACAAGGTACATTGCCAACAGCCAGTCACTTTATTGTTATCCTAGCTCGTAAACAAAAGACAATGCATTACAATAGTCCGTATATTAAACATATGATGCAAGATATTCATCATTTATCTGATGATGTTATACAAACACGAGGAGGTTTTTATAAAACATTTCAGGAGTCCGATTTTAACCTCATGGAAAGTGAGCGCGCAATGTTTGATTGGTCAAGTAAACAGACTTATATTGCATTAGCTAATATGATGACATCGGCTGCTATGATAGGGATAGATAGTTGCCCTGTTGAAGGTTATAAAGCCAAAGAAATGGAAATACTTATGAGCAATGATTTTGGTATAGATTGCACTGAGTTTGGTGTGACATGTATGGTGGCCTTTGGTTACAGGGTTGATGAACAGCGAACCAAAACGCGTCAAGATATAAATGAGATTGTTCAGTGGTTTAACTAAACTGTACAACTTAGGTTTTTTTTGCGAGCCATGAAGCATGCAAAAATGTTATCACTCTTAATTTTCTATAGAAGCTTCCAGCCATAGATAGCGGTTATTCCAAGAGTATAGGCGGCTAGAATGAAAACATTGACCGGATTGCCAGAAAGTTTAGGCGTTTTTATCTGTGACACATTCAAGGCAGCAAGTCCTAGTCCGCTAGCATAGAGAATGATAGAAAAAATGCTGTGACTAAAAATACCCTCAAATAAAAATATGAACACAAGTAATATATTGTTGTTATCAAGAGCCAGTCCCGTGTATTTGGTTCCGCCAGCAAGACCGAAGGTAGTGAAATAACTTAGTCGCAGTGCACTCGCTGCAAGCATTAGAAATGCACCGGGTAGATAGATAAGCTCGAAATTTCCATAACTTAAAAGTAGAATGGCAGGCGTAACGCCATAGCTAACAATGTCAATGACGACATCAAGTTGGCCTCCAAAAACACGGTCGTTACCGGTACGTCCTTTCATCCTGCGCGCAATGAGACCGTCTGCCCAGTCAAAAGCAACCGCCCAGATCATGCCAATCATTGCTGCTGCGTAAAGCCCTGAAATGCTGAAGTAAATAGCCGCAAGGGTACAAGCCAATCCAGTCAACGAGCAAATATTCGGGAGATCTTTAGCATAGGAGAGAATGGATTTGGGCTGTAATTCCTGGGTTTCAGCGTTTTTGTCAGTCATTGATATACCTTTCTATCGGGAGAATCTATTAAAGTGGACTTTGAGTCTGCGGAAATCATCAGTCTAAGGAGAAAGCATGGTATAATACCATGTTTAATCTAATCTGAAGGGGTAAAATCAAACTAATGCTTATATACACAGTAGGAACTTGGGATTTATTGCATGTTGGTCATTTGGCGATACTCCAGCATTGCAAAACACTAGGTGATACTGTTGCCGTTGGTGTTGCTTCAGATGATGTGGTCGCAAGTTATAAAAAACATGTTCCAGTTGTTCCTCTTGGGCAACGAATGGAAATGCTAAAAGCTCTACGTTGTGTTGATATTGTACGTCCCTACTATGAATTGGAATACACATCAGTTTGTAAAGAACTGAATGTCGATATTTTTGTTATTGGAGAGGATTGGGGGAAGGCACCTCATAATCTTGAGGTAGAGTCTTTTTTAAAAGAAAAAGGCAAGTCCATCATTCAAGTTAGCTATCATCCTCAAACTTCATCCACAAAAATAAAAGAAAAAACCATTGCCCAACTTTCTGCAGCCGCATAAAAATGCATAGGGTTGTATCTTGCATTTTGTATTGCCAAGACCGTATTTAAAAAGAGTCGAACACTGATAACTTAATAACGTAGTATTTTTAAAGAAGAAAAGATCGCTACCAAGCCTTGTTGAATAACAAGGCTTTTTTATTTTTAGCAGCTCGGGTTTGTTATCGAATAAGCTGAACTTTCGATGAGCGGATAGCCGGCAAGCAAGCGATTGCTATACCAATACGGCTTAGTCTACAGGATACCTCTCCATTAAATAACATAAACAATCCTGCCGAATTACTTTTTCATTTAAAGTCAGCATGGCTGGCATCACCGGTTTTTTGGTTCTGATTTCATTATTGCTATAGTCGAATAATTCTTCGCCTATATTGATGCCATCATTATTCCATACATTGAGATGAATGGTTTGTTCACCATAGAGTTCACCTAATCGTGTGCCGGTTTCAATTTCTTTAAAATTCATATGATCAATGTTTTCATCTAGGCAGATAGAACAATGTTTGCCATTAAAACTAAAGCGGGCCTGTTCTGGTATTTTTACAATGGCAATGGTATGAAATAAATCAATGTCCTGTTTTGCTATCGGGTGTTGGGGTAATTCTGATAAATGCAGTGCTGCGTCAATATATTCAAAAGCATGATCAACGGATGTAGTTTGTCCGACCTGACCACATTCGATGGTGACCGAGGGGCAGATGTCGGCGAAGGCTTGAGACTGCACACCAAGTGGACGGGTAAAATAAACAATGGTGCGGCTGAATAAGCGGGCCAGATGGAAAAAGGCATTTTCACATTTGTTAATACAGGCGTAATGTGGATTTAAGCCTGTGTTGTTGTGGATGTCGATACTGGCAAACACATGACGCTCGCGCATAGCGTCTTTTATTTGTTGCATCATAATGGTTTCATCGCTGCTGGCTTGTTCTGTTCCGGGCCAAGTGCGATTGTAATCAGGCTGGTGTTCCTGTCGGCGTAGTTCTTGTTGGGCGGCGTTTACATTGCCAATAAAAAAACTAAAGTGGCGTGGTAGGGTTTGCCCTTTATATTTTATCAGTAGTTTCTGAATGGCCCGTAAGCCGGTTGTTTCGTTGCCGTGTAATAATGTGGATACAAATAACGGCTCTTTATGTCGCCCCTCTAAATGAAAAAGGGTTGGGCCATTTAAAAGTGTATGTAACTCTGTTGCATCAATGGTTAAAAATTTATCGGGAACCTCGGTCAGTGTGGTTAACATATTATATCGGCCATGTGTGTACAGGTTTTTCTGTATTTTGTCGTTCGGAATAAGTGGCCGTGAGCTGTTGCATGCTACAGCTATGCTTTTTTAGGTAGTTGCGTTGCCAGTTAGCACCGTGTTGCTCATTGGCGACACGTAGCCGTATTATATTAAGGTAATAGTCAATATCCTCGGCTGCAATTTCCATTTGCTGTAAACCCTGTTCGGCATTGGACAGTAGTTGGGTTTTTAGTAAGTGTTTCATTTTCCCCGAGTAACCATCTAACCATTTTATATTTGCCTGTAAGCTTGTTTTTGCGGCGTTATAAAAATTATTTTTTGCGGTACTAAAGGAGATTTCATGTTCAGGTGGTGATGCTAATTGTGCAAGATAATTTGCAAGGCCATAATAAAAAGCAGCATTGGCAATACCATCAACAATGGTTGGGCCTGCGGGAATCACCCGGTGTTCGATTCGAACATGGGGTTGATGGGTTGTTTCATCAAAACCAATTAAAGGACGGTTCCATCGCCATATAGTACCATTGTGTAAACGTAAATATTTAAGTTGACTGATATCATCGTTATAATTTGTTGGCAGCAAAACAGGGTAGTGTTCAATATTTTCCTGAAAGACCGACATCAATGATTGTTTAGCATAATCTGAACCAAAACTGACCCGCTTGGTTGGGCCAAATGCGGCATCGTTAAAGCCTCCAACTTCCACGGCTTGTTCAAACAAGGGGATGCGTGTTTCGTCCCAGAGATCTTTACCAAATAAAAAAGGCGAGTTTGCCGAAACAGCAACGGTTGCAGCGGATGCCAGTATACTGGCATTATAGGCGCGCACCGATTGTTTAACTGGAATTTGCCAGTGTAGTTGGAAGGATGTAGTGGCTGATTCCAGCATCACATCATAGTGTTGAGTTGTTAAATGTTCATGACCAACAATATCCAGTCTTAAGGGTTTGCCTTTTCGCTGTGCCAGTACTTGTTTGTTGAGTGCATAGTAACGTTTCATATTCGACATATTCTTAAGCACAAGTTGTTCATCGGTTACGCTGGGTAAAATACCAACCATAATAAGTGAGGCATTAAAACTTGCTGCAACCTCGGTGCAATGTTGCCAGCTTTTTTCTAGTGAGGCCTGTAACCGTGATAAGGCATGGCCGCGCAAGTCTTCGGGTTCACCATTTAGTTCGATATTAAAACGTGATAGCTCGGGCGACATTAAATGATTGTCCAGTCTTTTTAAGAAGCTGTCATTTAATGGAGTGGGGTTGGCATTTTTGTCTACAATCCAGACTTCGAGTTCAAACCCAGCTCTTGGGCCATAAGATGAAAGCTGTCCGTTAGCAAACCAGTCGGCTAATAGTGCGTTTTCCCGTTGCAGGTGTTGTTGATAGTTTGCAAAATCTTGTGCAGAAAAATGCACTGCATCTATTTCTTCGCCCATTGCTGTCATTCCGTGGCTTCTTTGCCTTAAGTCTAGCTGTCTTTTGTTATTTTTCTATTGTCCGATTTGGTTGGTAGAGTCTTGTTATCGCCACAAAAAGGCGTTATCTTGTTCGATATTCGACCCAAACAGCAAAAGTACTATATAATAGTATGTATTCCACGATAATTTATAAAAGTATTTAAAAATCATGAACTTAAACTTTTTAGACTTTGAACAACCGATTGCTGAGCTTGAAGCCAAAATTGAAGAACTTCGCTACGTTGGCTCCGATAACGAAATCAACATTGCAGAAGAAATTACCCGTCTTCAGGGTAAAAGCCGTGAATTGACCGAATCGATTTTCAGTAATTTAAAAGCGGCGCAAATTTCGCAATTATCCCGTCATCCACAGCGCCCTTATCTTCTCGATTATATTAAACGTATTTTTACTGATTTCGAAGAATTGCACGGTGATCGGGCTTTTAAAGACGATTATGCTATTGTTGGAGGCATTGCACGCCTTGAAAATACGCCTGTGATGATTATCGGCCAGCAAAAAGGTCGCGATACAAAAGAAAAAGTAAAACGTAATTTTGGTATGCCGCGCCCGGAGGGCTACCGTAAAGCATTACGTTTAATGAAAATGGCCGAGCAATTTAAATTACCGGTTCTAACCTTTATTGACACGCCGGGTGCTTACCCAGGCATTGGTGCAGAAGAACGTAACCAGAGTGAAGCGATTGCGCGTAACCTGTTAGAAATGTCGGAGCTTAAAACACCGATTATTAGCACGGTAATTGGTGAAGGTGGCTCGGGCGGTGCATTGGCCATTGGCGTTGCCGATAGAACCTTAATGTTGCAATACAGTACTTACTCGGTAATTTCGCCTGAAGGCTGTGCCACTATTTTGTGGAAAAGTGCAGACAAAGCGAGTGAAGCAGCTGAAGCCATGGGCTTAACAGCGCAACGTTTAAAAGAGCTGGATTTGGTCGATGGTATTGTAGACGAGCCTCTCGGTGGAGCGCACCGCGACCACGACACGGTAGCGCAATCACTTAAAACGGTACTCGTTGAGCAACTCGCTTACTTAAAAACAATCCCTTTAGACAAGTTATTAGAAGATCGTTACCAGCACTTGATGGCGATTGGTAATTATGAAGAAAAAAGTGCTTAATGCTCACAGTCGAATCGTTCTGGCGCGACTTATCTAAACTTCATTCATCTTATACGCCAGCAGATACACATTATCTGCTGGCGTATAGTGGTGGGTTAGACTCTCACGTATTACTCCACCTGCTTGTTGAGTTAAAAAAACTTAACCACATTAATCACCTGAGTGTTGTACATATTAACCACCAATTGCATGCTGATTCATCGCAATGGGCAGCGCATTGCTTGCAACAGTGTGAGCAGTATCAGTTATCTTGCGATGTTATTAATGTCATTGTCGATAAAAATTCAGGTCTAGGTTTGGAAGCCGCTGCAAGACAAGCTCGGTATAGTGCATTTAAAACATTGGTAACAGATCAAACACTGTTGTTAACCGCGCAACATGCAGATGATCAGGTTGAAACCTTTTTATTACAAAGTTTACGCGGTGGTGGCGTAAAAGGTTTGGCGGCCATGCCGGTTATTAAATCTTTTGCCAACGGTTATTTGAGCCGACCGTTATTAGCGGTAACCCAGCAGGCGATTGTTGATTACGCCAAACAACATAACTTAAGTTGGGTGGATGATCCGTCAAATAGCAATATAAACTTTGATCGTAATTATTTAAGGCAGCAGGTTGTACCGGTTTTAAAGAAGCGCTGGCCATCCATCCATAAAACCTTTTCTCGGGTGACACAACATCAGGCAGAAAATAAAAAATTACTTGTTGAACTGGCACAAATGGATTTGCAACAGCTAGATGCTGTCAATAACACGTTGTCAATTTCGCGTTTACAGACGCTTTCGTTACATCGAAAAAAAAATGTTTTACGTTACTGGTTACATAATATAAATGAGTTAAGCATGCCTGATGCAATGCACTTAAACAGGGTATTAAACGAAGTAATGGAAGCGGCAGTAGACAGCCAACCCTGTGTGACTTGGGGAGATGCCATTGTTCGACGTTATAACGACAAACTTTATGCAGACAAACTTGCGGCGGAACAATTGTCCCAGACTGAAAATTTAATCTGGACACCAGAAGAACAGTACAGCTTTGGTTCTAAACAACTGGTGACCGAAAAATGTGAGGGACAAGGTTTAAGTGTCAGCCAACTGCAATCTAAAAACGTGACGATTCGCTTTCGGCAAGGGGGGGAAACGTGTTGCCCACAAGGGCGGGGTCCGCACCAGCATAAACTGAAAAAATTATTTCAGGAATGGCAGGTATTGCCATGGCAGCGCAATGCCGTTCCTCTTATTTACGTCGATAATATACTGGCGCAGGTTGTGGGCTACTGCCTTTGTGAGCCTTTTGTGGCCAAGCCGAATGAACTCGGCTATCTTATCCAATGTAAGGGTATTGAATAGTCAGACAGCCGAATCGTTAAGAAAAGGGTTTTATATAGCAAAAGTGCCGCAAGGTTTAACATTGAGTACAAAAAAATTGCCATAAATCAGCACTTTGTGGGCTTTTGCGATTGCATCAAAATAAGAAAACGCGCAAAATACAATGCCAGAATAAATAAATCTTATTTTATTCGATAATTATTTTATCTCGCTATTTTATTATATAAATTAATAACTTAGCGGAAATTTCAAAATCTCATACAGGCATACCTCAATTGGGTATGGCGTATTTGATTTAATTCATTAGGAATTCTATGACGAAGTACATTTTTGTAACAGGCGGTGTTGTATCTTCTCTTGGTAAGGGAATTGTAGCAGCCTCGCTAGCGGCTATTCTGGAAGCGCGTGGTTTTAAAGTCACCCTGATGAAACTTGACCCTTATATTAATGTTGACCCTGGCACCATGAGCCCGTTTCAGCACGGTGAAGTATTTGTCACCGATGATGGCACCGAAACTGATCTGGATCTAGGTCATTACGAACGCTTTATCCGTTCAATTATGACCAAAAATAACAATTTCACCACTGGTCAGATCTACGAAAAAGTCATTAGCAAAGAACGCCGTGGTGATTATCTTGGTGGAACGGTTCAAGTTATCCCGCATATTACCGACGAAATTAAAAATAGTATCCGCTGTGGTGCCGAAGGTACCGATATTACTATCGTTGAAATTGGCGGTACGGTGGGTGATATTGAGTCACTGCCTTTCCTAGAGGCGATTCGTCAAATGGGGGTGGAAGAAGGCCGTCATGGTGTTGCCTACATCCACTTAACCTTATTGCCGTATATACCAACAGCCGGCGAGATTAAAACCAAACCAACCCAGCACTCGGTAAAAGAATTACGTTCGATTGGTATCCAACCGGACGTGTTAGTGTGCCGTGCTGACAGGGATATTCCCGATGAAGAAAGGCGTAAAATTGCCTTGTTTACTAACGTGCATTCGGATGCCGTTATTGCAGCGTTAGACGTGGACAGCATTTACCGTATTCCTGGTTTGCTAAACAAACAAGCACTGGACGATATTATTCTCAACAAGCTGCGTATGGAAGCACCGCCCGCCGATTTATCTGATTGGGAAGCAGTGGTACATGATCTGCGAAAGCCAACGCAAACGGTGCATGTTGGCATGGTGGGCAAATACATGGGGCTAACTGAAGCATATAAGTCATTATCCGAAGCCCTAGTGCATGCGGGCATTCATACCAAAACTAAAGTTAAACTGACTTACATTGACTCAGAAACCATCGAGACAGAAGGCACCGGTTGTCTTGAAAATCTAGATGCGATTTTAGTGCCCGGTGGTTTTGGTTTGCGTGGCGTCGAAGGTAAAATTGCCGCAGTGCAATATGCACGTGAAAATAAAGTGCCTTATCTTGGAATTTGTTTAGGCATGCAAGTGGCTGTAATTGAATATGCGCGCAATGTTGTGGGTTTAAGTAAAGCGCACAGCACCGAGTTTAATTCATCAACACCGGATCCGGTTATTGGCTTAATAACAGAATGGACCGCTGAAGATGGTTCGGTTGAAAAACGCGACGGAAACTCCGACATGGGTGGCACCATGCGATTAGGTGGGCAACGGTGTAAGTTGGTTACTGGTTCCAAAATTCAAGCATGTTATAAACAGGATGAAATTGTAGAACGACATCGTCACCGTTATGAGTTTAATAATAAATATTTAGAGCAACTTGAAAAAGCCGGTTTGGTCTTTTCAGGTAAATCGATAGACGGTAGTTTAGTTGAAGTGGTTGAAGTAGCTGATCATCCTTGGTTCGTTGCCTGCCAGTTCCATCCGGAGTTTACTTCGACACCGCGTGACGGCCACCCATTGTTTACCGGTTTTATCTCTGCTGCGAGAGATAAAGCGAGTTAATGTTTTACAAGCAGGTATTAAAGTGTATCGAATAAAATGGTTTATTTGATTGTTAAGATGAAAGACAACATGAGAGAAATTAATGTCAAAGATTAAAAGTATTATTGCAAGACAAATTATCGATTCACGCGGCAACCCAACGGTTGAAGCCGACGTGATTTTAGAAAACGGCACAATGGGTCGTGCGGCTGTGCCATCGGGTGCATCGACTGGCGCACGTGAAGCCATTGAATTACGTGATGGTGATAAATCGCAATTTATGGGTAAAGGTGTACTTAAAGCCGTTGGCCATATTAATAAAGAAATAGCTGCTGCATTAGTTGGGCAGGATGTCAGTGACCAGAAAAACATTGATGCCATTATGATTAAATTAGATGGTACTGATAACAAAAGTAAACTGGGTGCCAATGCATTGCTCGCCGTATCCATGGCATCCGCTTATGCGGCGGCGAATGATAAAGGTATTCCATTATATGAGTACTTAAAAACAGGCAGTGACTATAGTTTACCCGTGCCGATGATGAATATTATCAATGGTGGCGAACATGCCGACAACAGTGTCGACTTGCAGGAATTTATGATTATGCCGGTTGGCGCAAAAGACATTGTGCAAGCCATTCAAATGGGCTCAGAAGTTTTTCACACTTTAAAAGGCGTGCTTTCTGCAAAAGGTTTAAACACTGCAGTGGGTGATGAAGGTGGTTTTGCACCGGACTTACCTTCGAATGAATCAGCGATTACTGTTATCCTAGAAGCAATCGAAAAAGCCGGTTATAAAGCAGGTGAAGATATTATGATTGCAATTGATGCGGCCAGCAGCGAGTTTTATGAAGATGGCAAATACAATTTAAAATCAGAAGGTAAAATATTAACTGCTTCTGAATTTATTGACGTACTGGAAGACTGGGTAAATAAATACCCTATTATTAGTATTGAAGACGGCTTAGCGGAAGATGACTGGGACGGTTGGGCTGAACTAACCGAACGCTTAGGCAAAAAAGTACAACTGGTCGGTGATGACTTGTTTGTAACCAATACGGAAATCTTCAAACAAGGTATCGATAAAAATATTGCCAACTCAATTTTAATTAAAGTGAATCAAATCGGTACGTTAACAGAAACGTTTGCCGCCATTCAAATGGCAAAAGATGCCGGTTACACCGCGGTTGTATCGCATCGTTCCGGTGAAACCGAAGATACGACTATTGCCGATTTAGCGGTGGCAACAGCCAGTGGCCAAATTAAAACAGGTTCGATGTCACGTTCCGATCGTGTTGCTAAATATAACCAGTTGTTACGTATTAATGAACAACTTGGCAGTGCGGCAAATTATCCTGGAAAACAGGCTTTTTATAATTTGAAGTAAATGAAATGCCAACGCGCTACCTCGCCATTTTACTTTCTGTTTTATTCATATTGCTTCAATATGATTTATGGATTGGCGACGGTAGCATACCGGCAGCATGGGAACTGGAACAATCAATAAAATTACAACAGCGACAAAACACAAGAATAAAAGACCGTAACAACGCACTGGATGCAGAAGTAAAAGATCTTAAATCAGGTTTGCAGGCAATCGAAGAACGTGCGCGCAGTGAACTGGGTATGATCAAGGAAGATGAAACTTTCTTTCAGGTTATAGAAAAATAAAAGTCTGTCATTGCTGCGCTATTATGGCTAGTAATAACAATAATTAAATTATGTCTAAATGGCCTGGAATTATTATAAATAATGAGCGATTCAACAAATACACCCAAAATATGGGCCATTATACCCGCAGCAGGCATCGGTAGCCGTGTCGGTGCGGCGATGCCTAAACAATATATTCGTGTCAATGGTCGTAGTGTTATCGAACACACGTTGGATAAACTAGCGGCATGCAAAGTCTTTAATAAAATTATTGTTGCCTTATCATCGGATGATGAATACTTTATCAATTTATCAACAGTGAACGCACATCCTATTCAAATAGTAGAAGGGGGCGCGGAACGCAGTGACTCGGTTCTGTCCGCATTGGAATATTTAAAGACCATAGCCGATGATAACGATTGGGTGTTAGTCCATGATTCCGCACGCCCTTGCGTGCCAGTTGATGATGTGGTGCGTTTAATTTCGAAACTTAAAACACATGATGTAGGTGGGATTTTAGGTTTGCCCGTACGCGACACAATGAAACGTGTATTGAACAACAAATCGGCACAAGAAATTCAGTCGACTGAAAGTCGGGAAAACCTCTGGCATGCCTTAACGCCGCAAATGTTTCGGATTGGTATGTTACACAAAGCGCTCATTGAATGTCAGAATAAAAAAATAGTTGTGACCGACGAAGCCTCTGCAATAGAACAGATAGGCTTAAAGCCGGTTATGGTTGAAGGCCGTAGTTGTAATATTAAAATAACGCAACCAGATGATTTGCAATTAGCCGCATTTTATCTAGGCCAACAAGAATTAACTTAATTTACAGGTATAAGAATGGATATCAGAATTGGTAATGGATTTGACGCACATAAGTTTGCTGATACGGTTAATCATGGCGATACGATAACATTAGGCGGTGTTAGTATTCCATATGCAAAGACTTTGCTGGCGCATTCCGATGGCGACGTGGTATTGCATGCATTGTGTGATGCAGTTTTAGGTGCATTAGCGATGGGGGATATCGGTAAGCATTTTCCGGACACCAGCGATAAATTTAAAAATGTCGATAGCCGTATTTTATTACGCCATGTTGTGGTCTTAATGAAAGCGGATGGTTATCAAATACAAAATATCGATATTACCATTATCGCACAAACACCCAAGATGGCACCCCATATTGGTAGTATGAAAAAGAACATTGCGAAGGATTTGCAAACCGATAAATCGAATGTGAATATTAAAGCCACCACAACTGAAGGCATGGGTTTTACTGGGCGAGGCGAAGGTGTTGCCGTTCAAGCCAGTGTGTTACTTAAAAAATAATTAATGGTCGGTCATTAATGATGTCAGGGCATTTCTCTTCATTGGCTTATGCTTACGGCCTACCAACAGCCTCTGGGCAGCTAAAACAATCCCCGTCAGACTTTATCGTAACTGAACAGCTTAGTTTTGAGCCATCCGGTGATGGTGAGCATTTATTTGTATTGATCAAAAAAATAGGACTTAATACTTTAGATGTTTGTGAGCAACTCGCAAAACATTTTCATGTTCATCCGCGTAATATTACCTACGCGGGTTTAAAAGATAAAAATGCTATTACTACCCAATGGTTTTGTTTTCCTTTCCCCATAAAGTTAACGGCTGATTTTAATGGCTTTGAATCCGAGTCAATCACTGTTGTTAATGCTATTCGAAATACAAAAAAATTAAAGCGGGGTGCAATTAAAGCGAATAAATTTGAAATAACCTTGCGAAACCTGAGTGGAGAATTGAGTAATATCGAAGAACGAATTCAGTTAATAAAAGAGCATGGGGTGCCAAATTATTTTGGTGCGCAGCGCTTTGGTCATAATGAGAATAACCTAGTTAATGTTAGAAAATTATTTAGTGGAAAAATAAAATGCAATCGCAATAAAAAAAGCATTTACCTCTCCGCCGCGCGTAGTTTTTTATTTAATGAAGTTCTCTCGCAACGTATAAAAAATAATACATGGAATCAATTTATTGATGGCGATGTGGCTGTGCTAAACAACAGTCGAAGTTTTTTTGTACTTGATGATGTCAATGCAGAAATTATGCAAAGACTAGAGCAGGGCGATGTTCATCCAAGTGCACCGCTATGGGGAAAAGGAGAGGGGATATCTGTGGGCGAGGCTAATAAACAAGAAATGCTTATTATGGCTACACATAGCGAATATTCGAATGGCTTAGTTCAGCAAGGATTACAACAAGATCGTCGTGCAACCCGACTTTTTGTAAACGACTTGTCATATCAATTTAATGATAATAATTTAATATTAAGTTTTAGTTTGCTAAGCGGCAGTTATGCAACAAGTGTATTACGAGAAATAATCAATGAGGTTAATTTTGGCTAACATCACTTGTGTGGGAATAAAACTCAGCAGTTTGATATAAAATGGTTAAATAGTAAGCAAGATAAATGGGCACATGACACATATTCGTTTGTTGAATTTGCATTACTGACCATGTTGAGTAAAATGGGCTGTACAAAAATAAAACAAGAAAAACTTAAGAACGAGTCTAAAAAGTGGGTCATAAATTTATTTTTCAATGAGCTATTCAGCGGGAATATTTTTATTAAGTGATTTAAAGACGGCATAGTGTGTTGTTATGTTTTGTTAATGATAAGTCAGCATTCAATGAAGTAAATTAGGTTAGATTATTTAAAATATGGTAAATAAAAAGGGGATTTTTATAATGGTTTTTTCGCGATCTATAAAATACGTTTTAATGGCTGCATCCGGTGTTTTTTTGGCGGGGTGTCTTGGTTCAATGCCTAGACCGGGTGTCAGTTACGGCAACGTTGTTGCTGCAAACAATACAGCGGCAGAAGTAAGAAGAGCACGAGCTAGAAAAGAACAACATTCTGACTCGCATGCTGATAGAAGTAACCACCACTCTGATTCACATGCGACAAGAAGCACTCGTCACTCTGAGTCGCGCCCACCCGTTGCTGTAAGCAGCAATCGCCACGTAAATGTTACTAAAAGTCGCTCTACTCAGGTTACTGTTGATGCGTATGACGCTGCTGCGCTTAATGACTATTATGGTGCATTAAAACAAGCGGTGAAAAGCTTGTCGCAGTTTGCAAATATGGGGCCGGGTCAGATTAAGGCAATGGGGCAATATAATAATACGGGTATTAACTTGTGGACACTGTTGTGGTCAAGTAATTTTTCGGGTGAATTCGAAACGTCTAAAATAGAGTTGGAGTCATGGCCTTTAGATGCAAGAAAAAAAGGCTGGAAAATATTAGGCAGAAAAATAAAAAAATATAATAAACTTTTTTATAAACATCGCAGATCAATATTGGCGAGTAAGGATGTTACAAAAGACGTTCGAAGAAAGCTTAATGATATTGAACTTGTGACAGCAAAAAGTCTTTTTGCTGAGTAGCAGCATAAAGGTTAATTATTGGTAAGCTAAAAAGGCTGGTATTTTACCGGCCTTTTTTTTCGAGAAAAAATCTTTATTTATGTATGTTTCTAAGTAGTACGTATATTGCCCCTGTTCCGCCATCACAAGGCCTTGCCGAACAAAAAGCCAAAATTTCATCACGTTGTTGTAACCAATGATTAACTAATGTTTTCAGCACGGGGATTTTGCCGGGCGAACCATGCCCTTTGCCATGAACGATACGGACTTGTTTTAATTGGTTGCTGGTACAGTAGTGCAAGAACTCAACCACGGCTTCACGTGCTTCTTTTTTAGTTAGCCGATGCAAATCCAGTTCGGCCTGAATGCTCAGTTCACCGCGTTTTAGTCGTTTAATGACTTTGTGCTGCAGTCCCTCGCGCGAAAAAAAGAGCTCATCGGCTGTTTCTATACTGCTAAGGTCGTCAGGCTCATTTAACATATCCACCAGCACTTGCTGGTCGTCGTGCAAAGCCTGTTTTGGGCGAGTGGAAGGTTTTATTTTTTTGTGTTGGACACGATCCGACTGTTCAATGGGCTTAACGCCCTTCATTGCTTCGAGAAAATCATCGTTGTTACTATTATCGCTTGTCATTGTCTGAGCACAAATTAGGTGTTTAAAACAAAAGGGTACACTAGCGCTATAAAGGAGCAAAGTGCAATTTAAAATAAAGATCAGTTTTTGTATTTCTGCTCGAACAAGCCTAGTATTTCACGTATAGTTGACTCTTTATTGTGCAGCTAATGCATTGAATGAACAGGTTTTTTAACGAATGCATATAATAATAAGCAATGATGATGGTTATACAGCGGCAGGTATCACTGCGCTAGCTGAAGGCCTCGCCGAACTGGCTGAATTAACGGTGGTTGCTCCTGACCGGGATCGCAGTGGCGCCAGTAATTCTCTGACACTTGAATACCCGATTCGGGCAACTGAAATGGCCAACGGTTTTTTTCGTGTCGATGGTACCCCTACTGATTGTGTGCATTTAGCCATTACCGGTTTAATTAAATCGGAAGCCGATATGGTGGTGTCCGGGATTAATGCCGGAGCCAATTTAGGCGATGACGTGCTTTACTCCGGTACGGTTGCGGCGGCAATGGAAGGGCGTTTTTTGGGGTTGCCATCATTGGCGGTCTCTCTGCTTGGGCCTGAATTTAAGCACTTTGACTCGGCGGTTAAAGTGGTCAAAATGCTGATTAAGTGTATTCATTTATCTGAGCTACCGGTTGATACCTTATTGAATGTGAATGTACCTGATTTACCCTGGGACGATATTGCTGGTTTACAGGCAACGCGACTGGGGCATCGGCACAAAGCAGAGCCGGTCATTAAATCACAAGATCCACGTGGGCGGAATATTTACTGGGTGGGGCCACCGGGAAAAGAAAAAGATGAAGGCGAAGGCACGGACTTTTATGCGGTTAAACATAACTATGTTTCTATTACCCCAATTAAAGTTGATTTAACACGCCATGATACGGTTTCGGCAGTTGCTAACTGGTTAAAGAAAATATAAAAAAAGTATGAACGAGAACAAATTAAATGTCTGCTGTTAATATTCAAGGCATCGGTATGACATCGCAACGTACCCGGAATCGTTTAATCGAGCGTTTACGTACTAAGGGAATTAAGGATGAAAATGTACTGGAAGTAATGCGAAACACACCACGGCATATATTTATGGATGAAGCTTTGGCAAGTCGTGCCTATGAAGATACCGCCTTGCCCATTGGTAGTGGGCAAACGATTTCGCAACCTTATATTGTGGCGCGCATGACCGAAGTTTTATTGGCCGGTGAAAAGCGCTTAGGCAAGGTACTGGAAATTGGAACTGGCTCCGCTTATCAGACTGCGATTCTTGCGCAACTTGCCGAACAGGTTTTTAGTATTGAGCGTATTCAGCACTTTATTCCTCGGGCAAAAAAAATACTCGCTATGCTGGAGCTCCGCAATGTTAATTTAAAGCATTATGACGGCTATAAAGGCTGGGCTAGCTTTGCACCGTATGATGCTATTATAGTGACAGCGGCACCCGATGAAGTGCCACTTGAGTTATTGCATCAGTTAGTAGATGGTGCACGGCTTGTTATCCCTAGCGGCGAACAAGGTCGGCAGCAACTGTTATGTATTACCCGTGAGGGTGATGACTTTATTAAACAGAACCTTGATATGGTTAGTTTTGTTCCCCTAGTAAAAGGCACCCGATTGTGAAGATGTTCTCGTATATGTATGACCGCGCACTGATTTACTCAAAGCACCCTAAAGCACCACTTTATTTATCCATTTTAAGTTTTATTGAATCTTCCTTTTTCCCCTTTCCGCCACCGGATGTGATGCTGGCACCGATGTGTTTAGCCAATCGTAAAAAGGCCTGGCACTATGCTTTTTTAACGACGGTTGCCTCGGTATTGGGTGGCTTGTTTGGTTATGCGATTGGTGCCTTTGCATTTGAAATGGTCGAACCCATTATTAAGTCCGTTGGTTACTGGGATAAGTTTGAGACGATTAAATACTGGTTTCATGAATGGGGCATTGGCGTTATCTTTATTGCCGGTTTTTCACCTATACCCTATAAGTTAATCACGGTGACTTCCGGTGTGGTAGGGATGGCACTCATTCCCTTTATTATTGCATCGATTATTGGGCGCGCTGCCCGTTTTTATCTGGTGGCGGGTTTGATATATGTAGGTGGCGAAAAAATGGAAGCAAGCTTGCGTAAACATATTGATACGTTGGGTTGGAGTATGGTTGTTGTTATTGTGGTGGCCTATTTTATTTTGAGAAGTTAATGCATAAAAGCCGATATTTAAAAATTGCCTGCTTGCTATTAGTTAGTCTTAGCTTAATAAGTTGTGGGCAATATTTAAAATCGAACGCCAAAACAACGGCATCGGAGTCTAAACATGCACTGTACCAGCCGCCTAAATTTCATCGGGTTAAAAAGGGCGAAACGCTGTATTCGATTGCTTGGTTTTATGGCTACGACTACCGCCAAATTGCGCTGTGGAATGAGATTGATTACCCTTATTTGATAAGGCCGAATCAGGAAATTCAGCTGTACCCATCATTAGTGAGACGTGTATCACAAAACACTCGCGTTACGCATTCAAAAAAATCGTTAACAAAGCAGCAATCACCTAAGCGAAAGCATCGCAATGTGGTAAAAAAGACAAAAAGGAGTACTGCAAAGCAGCGTGCGAAGGTTAAAAACACACGCAAGGCTTCTAAGTCTGTTTATGGAGCCAATATTAAGTGGCGATGGCCTACTCGCGGTAAAATAGTACATCGTTTTAGCGCAAAACGAGGCAAAAAAGGGATTGGTATTTCCGGTAAAAAAGGTCAGCGAATTGTAGCTGCAGCCGCTGGTAGAGTTGTGTATAGTGGCAGTGGTTTGCGAGGCTACGGACAGCTTATTATTATAAAACATAACGATACCTATCTTAGCGCCTATGCCAATAACAAAAAAATACGAGTAAAAGAGCAACAAAAAGTAAAGTTAGGACAGCATATTGCCGATATGGGTAGTAATGGGGCAAAAAATTCAATGTTACATTTTGAAATACGTAAGAATGGAAAGCCCGTTAACCCCGTTCGTTATTTACCTCGGTGATTGTAAGTTGGAATAATGATTATCAGTTAAGCTAATGAATATGGAAAAAAATAATAAACAAAAACAGGATGGAAGCTCAATGGATGCAACTGAAGTAGATGCAACAATCGATGTCAACCTTGAAGATGATATGGAAGAAACGGAGCTGGATCTCGGAAGTGATAGCGTCGTTGAAAAAGTTAAAGAGGAAAACACAAAATTTGCAGCCGGTTCGGTCTCTAATGGGCAGCTGGATGCAACACGAATTTATCTGAGTGAAATTGGATTTTCGTCATTACTAACGGCCGAAGAGGAAGTCTTTTACGCTCGTAAAGCTTTAAAAGGGGATGAGAAATCCCGCGCCAAAATGATTGAATGCAATCTTCGGCTGGTGGTGAAAATTGCCCGTCGTTACCTGAATCGGGGCTTGGCTTTGCTGGACTTAATCGAAGAGGGTAATTTGGGTTTAATCCGAGCCGTTGAAAAGTTTGACCCGGAACGGGGCTTTCGTTTTTCAACCTACGCCACTTGGTGGATCCGCCAAACCATCGAACGGGCTATTATGAACCAGACCCGTACCATTCGTTTACCGATTCATGTCGTTAAAGAAATTAATATTTATTTACGTGCCGCACGGCATTTAGCGCAAACACTCGATCATGAACCCAGCCCAGAAGAAATTGCCGAAATGTTGGATAAGCCGATTGCTGACGTAAAACGCATGTTGGGCTTAAATGAGCGTATTACCTCGGTTGACTCGCCTATTGGCCCTGATGGTGAAAATTCGTTGTTGGATGCGATTCCTGATGAAGCCAATAACGACCCCGTTTTACTGCTTCAGGATAAGGACGTTAAAGACAATCTGGACGCTTGGCTGGAAAAACTGACCGATAAACAGCGTGAAGTGGTTGAACGTCGTTTTGGTATTCATGGTCACGACATTTCCACTTTAGAAGAAGTTGGGAATTCCATTGGGGTGACGCGTGAGCGTGTTCGTCAAATACAAATAGAGGCTTTGCGTAAATTGCGGGAAATACTGGAAAGCGAAGGTTTTTCGGGGGATGCTCTATTTAAGGAGCAGTAGTTAGCGACTTATAAAAAATAATATCTAAATACTCAAGCCGCAGGGTCTCGCTGAGAAAATGTATAAATTTCCGCGTGGCTTTTGCGGCTTTTTTGATTAAATCCTTTCTATTTTGGACGTCTAGCATATCTAATTACTTTGTTTTGTTGCAAACACCTCATTTTATCATATAATATAGTGTATACATCGTATTTTATGAGGAAAGGTGTTTCTTTATGAGCGTAGCAATCAAACCTATTTTAACCGAAGAAAAGGTACTGGCGAAGGCTTTTACGAATGCGGGTAAGGCGTTAGGGGTTTCTCAGGCTGAACTAGGCCAGATTATTGGTAAAAATCGCAGTAATTTTCGTAACGGTATTGACCCAAAAACGAAATCAGGCGAGCTGGCGTTGCTATTTATACGCTGTTACCGCAGCTTGTTTGCCCTAGTCGGGGGGCAAGCCAAAGATATGCAGCACTGGATGCAAACTAAAAATACCCATACGGGTGGTGTACCGAGTGAGCAAATAAAAACGGTAACCGGTTTAGCCTATGTGGTGGAATACCTCGATGCGATCCGCGCAAAAGTTTAAATTAGCTTAAGTGGCAAACAACGATATGGATATCTGGGCGCTGAGCAGTGCACAACAACATATAACAACGATTAGTGATGACTTTGTTCGTATTGTGGAAAGTCAGCAGCAAATTGCGACAACCCGTATTGTCGATTCGCTTGAAGAACAGGCAATTTTAGAGTTACTTTTAGAAACAACCAAGCCGCCAGTTGCCGCGAATACGGAACATCTGCATTATTTATTTTCAACCCCCTTCCGCTATCCTCCGTTAAAGCATGGCTCGCGCTTTGGAACACGGTTTGAGCCGAGCTTGTTATATGGCTCTAAAACCATCGAAACCTTGCTTATTGAGTGTAGTTACTATCGTTTTTTATTCTGGAACGGGATGAGCGAACCACCTAAATCCAAAAAATTCATTACCGAGCATACTGTATTTGCTGGGCGGTATTATTCTGAGCAAGGTTTACGGTTGCACGGTGCTTTTTTTAATAAACACACGGATGTTTTGCGCCATCCTGCTAACTATACTGCTACACAGGTATTAGGCCGTGCTATGCGTGAAGCAGGAATCGAGGCTTTTGAATATCATTCGGCTCGAGATGCAAAAAAAGGTATTAATATCGCGCTTTATACTGCGAATGCATTAATCGTAAATGAACCTTTATATAAGAGTCAGTGGATATGCAGCACCACGGCCAATAACGTGCGTTTTTCCAGTCGGGATGACCGCAAAGTTTATGGTTATAATATCAATGAGTTTAAAGTCGATGGGGCTTTCCCTTTGGCTTCACTATAACGTTATACCCCTATTGGGCATTCTCCGTTTTTTTCTAGCTATTGCACATAATGTAAATATTACATGGCATTTTTGTGATTATTTCGCGCTTTTCTTTTAAGTATCCATACTAGAATTAATTACAATTCAAGCGCTATTTAGTCGGTTGAATTAAAAATTATGGAAAGGTTTGGAGCAATGGCTCCAAGGAAAATCTTTTAGCAATCTGTATTGTTACCTAAACACCCAGCCATGGAGAAATACCCAATGAGTAGAGACTTTATTAATAATGATGTAGATCCTAGTCAAACTGATGATGAATTTGAAGAAAACGAAATGTCAGCCGAGGCCGCTGCTTTTCATCAGCCATTTCCGGTCTATCCAAAAAAACTCGCTGTAAGTGGTTTGTATAAAGCCACTAATAAACGGCTCCCCTTACCAATAAAAAGTAAATTTTCTGAACAGAGCAGTGATGAATTTGAAAATGAGATTGGTTTTTTTCCCGGAAAAAAACTGCCCTTAAGAAGGACTAAAGAAGAATTGCGACTGGATGTTGATGGTCATTACCCACAAATGCAGGCCAGCGGAATGATTCGTATTAATGTTTTTACGACGGTGCACTGGATTGCCCGCTTAAAATCGACCGGCAACAGTAATACATGGAAGGGGAACGTCTGGTTTAAAGATGGCCCAGCTAATGCCATGCGACATACGCGGGTGCTCATAAAAGTAAAACGCAGCTGGTATTCTAATCAGCGCCAGTTAATTGCAACATTTTCTGGCGGGGGGGCACCAACAAGGGTGCGGCACTTTAAATTCAATTCCGCACATTTCCATCCTGCAGAATTTGAATATGATCGTGTCTCTGATGTGCCCGCTGCCGATGCAACAACAGCCATAAACACATGCGACCATCCAAACCGACCTGCAACCATTGCATGCGAGAACTTATCACTGGAAACGGTTTACCGTCGTGCCGGTTTCAATGTAAGTAAATCGGGTAATGACAGCCCGATACCGATTGATGATGCGGGTGGTAATGCGACCTGGAGTGATGCAGAGATGCATGATGCGATGCAGGCCTATTGGTCTCGTTTTTCAAATAAGGCGCAGTGGTCTATGTGGGTTATGTTTGCACGGCTGCATGATAGCGGCACTGGTTTAGGGGGGATCATGTTTGACGACATTGGGCCTAATCACCGCCAAGGCACCGCTATTTTCACCGACTCCTTTATTGCTCAGGCGCCAGTGGGTGAAGCGAACCCTGCGGCCTGGGTTGAACGGATGCGGTTCTGGACTGCCGCACATGAAATGGGGCATGGTTTTAACCTCGCGCACTCGTGGCAAAAATCACTTGGAACGCCATGGTTGCCCACGCTTGCGGATGAGCCGGAGGCACGGAGTTTTATGAATTACCCCTTTAATGTGAGTGGCGGAGAAAACAGCTTCTTCTCTGATTTTGAAAATCGGTTTAGTGATAGTGAACTTCTTTTTATGCGTCATGCGCCGACAAAGTTTGTACAAATGGGTAATGCAGACTGGTTTGAAGATCATGGTTTTGAGCAAGCTATTCAGGGACAGCCATCCCCGTTCAGGCTTGAGTTGCGCACCAACAAAGCAAGCACCGTGTTTGAGTTTCTGGAAATGGTAAACCTCGAATTAAAACTTACCAATATTTCGGGGCAAACGCGTTTGCTTGAGGCGGCAACATTAAAAGAATATCAAAATATGGCTATCATTATTAAGCGTGATGGAATGCCCGCGCGTCAATGGTTGCCGTATGCCTCTTATGTTCGTGACAGTCAAAAGGCGGCGATTGATCATGGCCAGTCCATTTATGACTCACTGTTATTGTCTGCCGGAAAAAATGGTTGGGATATTGCCGAGCCTGGCGGGTACACCGTGCAGGCCATGATGACGATTAACGATGAAGTGGTTGTCTCAAACAGTCTGAAGTTAAGAGTTGCCACACCGAAGACGCACGGAGAAGAAATCTGTGCACAGGATCTTTTTGCCAAGGAGGTGGGGCAGGTGCTGACTTATGGTGGTAGCCAATTTCTTGAATCGGCAAATAATGCGTTAGAAGAAGTGATTGTGCGCTTGCCTGAAAGCAATGCAGCACGGCATGCTCAAATTGCATTGGCATTACCGAAGTTGCGTAACTTCAAATCCTTAAACATCACGGCCGATGCACCTGATTTATTTACCGCTCTGGAGAAAAAACAAGCCTCCATTCATTCTGTGAGCACAGACAGTTCAGTGAATAAGGTGCTCGATAAGCTGCTGGTGAAAGAAGGTGATGCGGCAGCCGAAACATTGGGGCACATTTGCTATAAAAAACACATGGACACTTTTAGCCAATACCTTGCGCAACAGGAGAGTGCGAGTTCGGCAGAGAAAATACAGCAAGCGTGTCAGAAAACGTTAATGGCGAGAGATGTGCCCGAATGGGTTTTTGCCAATGATGCGCATCGTAGTGGCTCTCCATTAAAAAAGGGAAGTAAAAAGAAAGCTGAAAAAGCATAACACGCTGAGTTTGCGTCAAACCGCCTGCTGGTGCAGGCGGTTTTTTGTAAGCCCATTTAAAATTGAGTTTAAATTATTAACAATCCGGCAACGACAAAACGATTTTCGGATACCAGTACATTAAAGGTGCGGCAGGCGGAGGCGGTATTCATCACTTCAACCCCGATACCGGCCTGATGAAAACACTGCAATGCCTGATGGTCAGGGAAGGTCAGATTTTTGCCCGTACCAAGAATAATCAGCTCGGGTTGCTGCGATATCAGCACTTCAAAGCTCTCCAGCGACCATTCACTGACGGCATTGTATTGCCACTGCTCGATAATCTGGTTAGGCGTGAGTATAAAGCTGCTTTTCATCGACTGGATTCGCTTGCCGGTCGCATCACTATCACTCTCCCCGTCTAATTCCTGGTTGCCGGAAAGGGCAATATTGATCACGCCACTGTCATAACTCTGGATCGCCAGTTTGTGGGTGGTTTCGAGGTTAAATTGCGTCATGCGTTAATCTTCCTTTCCTTCAATTTATTGAAAAACAACGTTTTATGTTGAGGCGATTTTACGGCATAATGTGTCGTTTATTCTATTTATCCGCAAATTTTTGCAAAATAACAGGTTATCAGGCTTTGATTGAAGATTTTCCCCGAATAAACCGGCTTCCCCCCTATGTTTTTAACATTGTTAATGAGTTAAAGGCGGCGGCACGGGCGCGTGGCGAAGATATTATCGATTTTGGGATGGGTAATCCGGATCAGCCCACGCCGAAGCACATTGTCGATAAGCTAGTGGAAGTGGCGCAGCGCCAGGACACGCATCGCTATTCACTGTCACGCGGTATTCCGCGTTTACGGCGGGCGATTTGCAAATGGTATAAATCTCGTTTTGACGTGGATTTAGACCAGGAAACCGAGGCGATTGTCACTATTGGCTCCAAAGAAGGTTTAGCTCATCTGGCGATGGCAACCGTGGGGCCGGGCGATGCAGTGCTTGTGCCGAACCCTGCGTATCCTATCCACCCTTATGGTTTTATTATTGCCGGTGCCGATATTCGCCATGTGCAAATGACGCCAGACACCGATTTTTTCGAAGAGCTTGAAAAAGCGATTAAAAATTCCTGGCCCAAGCCAAAAATGCTGGTGCTGAACTTCCCCGGCAATCCAACCACCCAATGTGTGGAGTTGGACTTTTTTGAAAAAGTGGTAGCAATCGCCAAAGAACATGAAATTTGGGTGGTACATGATTTAGCCTATGCGGACATCGTTTTTGACGGTTATAAAGCGCCCTCTATTTTGCAAGTGCCTGGTGCACGTGAAGTGGCGGTTGAATTCTTTTCATTGTCAAAAAGCTATAATATGCCCGGTTGGCGAGTTGGTTTTATGGTGGGCAATTCAACATTGGTCGCAGCACTTGCCAGAATGAAATCATACCTAGACTACGGCATGTTTACGCCCATTCAGGTTGCTGCCATTGCGGCATTAGAAGGCCCGCAGGAATGTGTTACGGAAATCAGCGAAATGTACCGTAAACGCCGAGACGTTTTATGCGAAGGCTTATGTGCATTGGGCTGGCAAGTTGAAAAACCAAAAGCCACCATGTTTGTCTGGGCTCCAATCCCGGAACAATACAAACATTTAGGTTCGTTAGAGTTTTCAAAGTTATTGTTAAAAGAAGCGAAAGTAGCGGTGTCACCGGGGATTGGTTTTGGTGATTATGGTGACGGTTATGTGCGTTTTGGGTTGATTGAAAATGAACATCGTACCCGTCAGGCTATTCGTGGTATTCGTGATATGTTTCGGATAGAAGATTAGTTGTTATTCGTTATACTCGTGAAGGCGGGTATCCAGAGAAGTTTAAGAGGTTAGAGTTTTGAAACCAGTAAAAATAGGCGTTTTAGGTTTAGGTACAGTCGGTAGTGGCACAGTCAATGTTCTGCAACGTAATGCAGATGAAATTTCTCGTCGTGCAGGTCGTGGCATTGAAGTGAGCTATGCAACCGCGCGCGACATTACTAAAAAACGTGACTGTGATACGTCCAGTTTAACCATGGTGACCGATCCCAACGAAGTGGTAACCAATGCCGATATTGATATTGTTGTAGAGCTGATAGGTGGCGATACTTTAGCCAAAGATTTAGTTTTAAAAGCTATTGAAAACGGTAAGCATGTTGTTACTGCGAATAAAGCTTTAATTGCAAAACACGGCAACGAAATTTTTGCTGCAGCACAGGCTAAAGGTGTGATGGTGGCATTTGAAGCCGCTGTTGCTGGAGGCATTCCTATTATTAAAGCCATTCGTGAAGGTCTGGCGGGTAATGCAATCGAATGGTTGGCCGGTATTATTAATGGTACCGGTAATTTTATTTTAACCGAAATGCGCGACAAAGGCCGTGACTTTGCAGACGTGTTAGCTGAAGCGCAAGCATTAGGTTATGCCGAAGCCGATCCTACTTTTGATGTTGAAGGGATTGATGCGGCGCATAAGCTTACCATTCTTGCCTCAATTGCTTTTGGTATTCCATTGCAGTTTGATGCGGCTTATACCGAAGGCATCAGTAAAGTATCACAAGACGATGTCACGTATGCCGAAGAGTTAGGTTACCGGATTAAACATTTAGGTATTAGCCGCCGAACAGAAGAGGGCATTGAATTACGAGTGCATCCAACACTGATTCCTGAGCGGCGTTTAATTGCAAATGTTGATGGTGTGATGAATGCCGTGTTAGTACAAGGCGATGCCGTTGGCCCGACACTTTATTACGGTGCCGGTGCCGGTGCGGAACCCACTGCCTCGGCAGTAGTCGCCGATATAGTTGATGTGGTTCGGGTGTTAACCAGTGATCCAGATAACCGTGTACCTCATCTTGCTTTTCAGGCTGATGCATTATCTGACATTGCAATACTACCAATGGAAAAAGTTGAAACTGCGTATTACCTGCGTATGCAAGCCGAAGATAAACCCGGTGTGCTTGCTGAGGTTACTCGTATTCTAGGTGAAAAAGAGATAAGCATTGAAGCAATTATTCAAAAAGAACCGATGGCTGGTTCAGACAAAGCCAATATTATTATATTAACCCATCGTGTGTTGGAAAATAATATGAATAAAGCGCTGGCCGAAGTTGAGGCGTTAAACAGCATTCAAGGTGAAGTGACTCGGATACGTGTCGAGAGCCTTGGTTAAGTAATAGACGGGGTTGCCATTGCGAGCTCACAAAGTGGGTGTGGCAAGTTTAATTATTTAAATTAAAGAATTTAAAGTTTAGTTTTGGAGAAAGTAAAATGACCATGCGTCCTCGTTATACCGGTTTAATTGATAGATACCGCGATCGTCTTCCCGTACACGACGATACGCGTATTATTAGTTTAGGCGAAGGTAATACACCTTTAATTCGGCTGAATAATATCCCACGCATTATTGGCAAAGATGTGGATATCTACGTGAAGTACGAAGGTTTAAATCCAACTGGTTCGTTTAAAGATCGTGGCATGACTATGGCGGTGACTAAAGCTGTAGAAGAAGGTAGCAAAGCCATTATCTGTGCTTCAACCGGTAACACATCCGCAGCAGCAGCGGCGTATGCGGCACGTGCTGGCATTACTGCTTTTGTTTTAATTCCCGAAGGTAAAATTGCACTCGGTAAACTTGCGCAAGCAATGATGCATGGTGCGACCGTATTACAAATTAATGGCAACTTTGATGTGGGGATGCAGTTAGTAAAAGAAGTAGGTGAAGATGCGCCGGTTACTATTGTAAACTCAATTAATCCTTTCCGTTTGCAAGGTCAAAAAACTGCCGCCTTTGAAATTGTAGAAGAGTTAGGTTGTGCCCCCGACTTCCATTGTATTCCTGTTGGCAATGCCGGCAATATCACAGCGCATTGGATGGGTTATACAGAATATCATGAACATGGCATTGTAAATTCGCGTCCTAAAATGGTGGGTTATCAAGCGGCGGGTTCTGCACCGTTTATGCGCGGTGAAATGGTGGACGATCCGGACACTGTTGCAACAGCCATTCGTATTGGTCACCCACAAAGTTGGGACAAAGCGTGGGTTGTTAAAGAAGAGTCTGTTGGTTGGTTCGATGAATGTATCGATGAAGAAATTCTAAAAACACAAAAACTATTAGCCATGAACGAAGGCATCTTCTGTGAGCCCGCATCGGCAACATCACTGGCCGGAGCGTTAAAAGATATCGCAACAGGTAAAATTCCAGAAGGCAGTAAAATTGTTTGTACCTTAACGGGTCATGGTTTAAAAGATCCGGATACGGCAATTAAACAAAGCGCGCCGGTGTTAACCGTTAAAGCAACACGTGACGAAGTGACTAAAGCTATTTTAGATAATATGACATAGACTACAAGCACGTCATTCCCGCGGAGGCGGGAACCCAGACAATGTAAAAAAGAGGCTGTTTATCTATGTTCTAGATTCCCGCCTCCGCGGGAATGACGGCTGGAACTTCATTAATTCTTAATAAAAAATTACAGGTTGTTAGCGGAACGGCAGTGCAAGAAAAAAATACTGAAGTATCAAAATCGCAACGTAAAGTTTGTCGACGACAACAGCCTGAAACGCTCCCTGATTTTTTGTCCACACTGCCTCCCATTCTTGCGCGTGTTTATAGCACGCGTAATATTCAGTCTGCATTCGAGTTAGATAATTCTCTTAATGGTTTATTGCCTTATCAAGGTTTAAAAGGAATGGATGATGCAGTGCGTTTATTAGTGGTTGCGTTGCAAGACGATGCATCCATTATGATTGTGGGCGACTTTGATGCAGATGGTGCAACCAGTACGGTTGTTGCGATTCGTGCTTTGCGCTTAATGGGGTATGCCAATGTAAGCTATTTAGTACCGAATCGCTTTGAATACGGTTATGGACTGACGCCAGAGATTGTTGATGTGGCACAACAATCAAAGCCGGATATTATTATTACCGTTGATAATGGTATTGCAAGCATAGATGGCGTTGAGCGCGCCAAACAGCACGGCATTAAAGTTTTAGTCACTGACCATCATCTGCCCGCAGACACATTGCCTGATGCCGATGCCATCGTAAATCCCAACCAGCTTGGGGACACGTTTAAATGTAAGTCAACAGCCGGTGTTGGCGTTATTTTTTATACTATGCTGGCCTTGCGCGCCGCATTGCGGGATAAAGGTTGGTTTACGACGGAACGCCCGGAACCTAATCTTGCAGAATTACTGGATTTAGTTGCACTGGGCACGGTTGCAGATGTCGTACCACTGGAACACAATAATCGTATTTTAGTGGCGCAAGGTATTGCGCGTATTCGGGCGGGTAAAGTGTCGGCGGGTTTAAATGCATTGATTAAAGTAGCGGGACGAAATGCGCAGCAGCTAAAAGCATCGGATATGGGTTTTTCGATTGCACCGAGAATTAATGCTGCAGGTCGTTTAGACGACATGTCGATTGGTATCGAGTGCTTGCTTAGTGATGATGAGGTTCATGCTACAGCGATAGCGACCCAGCTTGACTCATTAAATTATTCGCGACGTGAAATTGAAGGTGAGATGAAGCAACAGGCTTTTAATATTCTGGATGAAATATTAAAATCTGAAACCGATAATATTGATGAGCCCTCTAGTATTCCTGCTGCTTTGTGTTTATATCAGCAAGACTGGCATGAAGGTGTGATAGGTATATTGGCTTCGAGAATCAAAGAACATTTCCATCGCCCGGTGATTGCCTTTGCGCTCTCAAATAACGGCTCAAAAGAAGAAACGTTAAAAGGTTCGGCTCGTTCTATTCAGGGTTTGCATTTGCGTGATGTGTTAGATGAGGTTTCTAAGAAACACCCACACTTAATTGAAAAGTTTGGTGGACATGCTATGGCGGCGGGTCTAACGTTAAAGAAAAAAAACTTAAACGAATTTAAAAAGGCTTTCGTGCAACAAGTTGATAAGCACTTAACTGACGATAAATTGAAAAATATATTATTAACTGATGGAAGTTTGGATGAAAATGAAATTAATTTGGATATGGCTGAACTAATACAAAATGCCGGGCCATGGGGGCAGAACTTTCCGGAGCCGGTGTTTGACGGACAGTTTGATATTATTGAAAAACGCATTGTTGGTGAAAAACATTTGAAGTTGGTGTTGGGTTATTCAGGAGCCGGTTCGATGCAACAAAACACAATCGATGCGATTGCGTTTAATGTGACTGATGAAAGCTGGCCGGTTGATGTTAGCCGTGTGGATACTGTTTATCGGCTCGATGTAAATGAGTTTAGAGGGAATCGCACAGTGCAGCTAATGGTGGAGCAGATTGAACCTGTGATTAGCTGACTCTATATTTACAAATATAAAATTTTTGAGAAAATACAATGCTGGAAATTAATGCTATCAAAACCCGAATAAAAGAAATGCAACAGCGAAACGCGGTGCTTAGGGGGTATCTTTGACTTTGACCTTAAGAATGAGCGATTAATCGAAGTTGAGCGCGAATTAGAAGCACCTGAAGTCTGGGATAAACCGGAGTATGCTCAGGAGCTAGGACGTGAACGTGCTAGTTTAGAAAAAGTCGTGCACGGTTTGAAAAAAATTGAAGAGAGTCTAACCGATGCAGCTGAACTGCTTGAAATGGCGCAGGAAGAAGATGATGCCGATACAGTCGATGTGGTGATTGTCGATTTAGATATCCAAGAAAAGATACTGGCAGATTTAGAATTTCAGCGCATGTTTTCTGGCCAACTCGATGAGAATAATGCATTCCTCGACATTCAGTCTGGCTCCGGTGGCACCGAGGCACAGGACTGGGCTGATATGTTGTTGCGCATGTACTTACGCTGGGGTGAGCGTAAAGGGTTTAAAACTGAATTAATGGAAGTATCTGACGGTGACGTGGCTGGAATAAAAAGTGCCACCATAAAATATACCGGTGAATATGCGTTTGGCTTGTTGCGCACAGAAACAGGCGTGCATCGGCTAGTACGTAAGTCACCCTTTGATTCAGGTAGCCGTCGCCATACTTCTTTCGCTTCGGTTTTTGTTTACCCAGAAGTGGATGATAATATCGAAATAGAAATCAACATGTCCGATGTTCGGGTAGACACCTATCGTGCCAGTGGCGCGGGTGGTCAGCATGTTAATAAAACGGATTCAGCGGTACGGCTAACCCACATTCCGTCCGGTATTGTTGTACAATGCCAGAATCAACGCTCGCAACATCAGAATAAAGATAATGCGATGAAACAGCTTCGTGCAAAATTGTATGAAATGGAAATGTTGAAACAAAATGAAGATAAGCAGGCAATGGAAGATTCAAAAACAGACATTGGCTGGGGCAGTCAGATCCGTTCTTATGTACTCGACCAGTCGCGGATTAAAGATTTAAGAACTAATATAGAAACGTCGAATACTCAAGCGGTGCTTGATGGTGATATAGATAAGTTTATTGAAGCCAGTTTAAAGAGTGGGCTTTAATTAAAGTGAATAGAAAAAATAAGGCCGTCATACCCGCGCAGGCGGGTATCCAGAAAATAGATTAAGCTATTTGTAATATTATCTAGATTCCCGTCCCCGTCTTCACTGGGGACCGGCTCTTCGCGGGAATGACGAAAATAAAAGATAGGTAAGATAGAGAAGTAATATGTCGGATAAAAATAATCAGGGTAATGCACCTCAAATGGTTGATGAGAATAAACTTATAGTTGAACGTCGTGAGAAATTAAAAGTATTGCGTGATAATGGCAATGCCTTCCCGAATGACTTTCGTCGTAATGTGGTTGCCGGGGAACTGCATGCTGAGTACGGTAATAAAACCAAAGAAGAATTAGAAGCAACGCCGATTCGGGTTAAAGTAGCGGGTCGAATGATGGCGCAACGTATTATGGGCAAGTCCAGCTTTGCCAGTTTGCAGGATATGTCGGGTTCTATTCAACTTTATGTTTCACGTGATGATTTGCCGGAAGGTTTTTATAATCAGGAATTTAAAAAGTGGGATCTTGGCGATATTATTGCTGCTGAAGGCACCATGTATAAAACTAACAAAGGCGAGTTGTCTGTAAAAGTTGAAGATATTCGGCTTTTAACCAAATCTTTGCGTCCGTTGCCAGATAAATTTAAAGGCTTAACGGATCAAGAAATTCGTTATCGCCAGCGTTATCTTGATTTGATTATGAATGAAGATTCACGTAAAACATTCCAATTACGTTCAAAAATTGTATCGCATATCCGTGAGTTTTTGTCACAGCGTGATTTTCTTGAAGTAGAAACACCTATGATGCAGGTGATCCCTGGTGGGGCAACAGCAAAACCATTTACCACTTACCATAATGCGCTGGATATGGATTTGTATTTGCGGATTGCACCTGAGCTTTATTTAAAACGATTGGTTGTGGGTGGTTTTGAAAAAGTATTTGAAATAAATCGTAATTTCAGAAATGAAGGGTTATCCACCCGGCATAATCCAGAGTTTACGATGATCGAGTTTTATGAAGCGTATGCGGATTATAATGACTTAATGGATATAACTGAAAGTATGTTACGTTCGATTGCGGAGAATGTAATTGGTAATACTAAAATAAAATATCAGGACGATGAATATGATTTTGCCAAATCATTCACACGAATGACGGTAAAAGAATCCATACTGCATTTTAATTCAGATGTCACCGAAGCTGAGTTAGATGATATTGAAAAAGCAAAAGCCATTGCAAGCCGTCTGGATATTCCATTAAAAGATTCTTACGGTTTGGGGAAAATTCAAATTGAAATTTTTGAGAAAACCGTTGAACATCGTTTAATCGATCCTACGTTTATTACCGCATACCCAACTGAAGTATCGCCATTGGCAAGACGTAATGATGATAATCCTTTTGTTACCGACCGTTTTGAGTTTTTTGTCGGTGGACGTGAAATCGCCAATGGTTTCTCTGAGTTAAATGACGCCGAAGATCAGGCTGAGCGTTTTAAAGCGCAAGTGCAGGAAAAAGAAGCGGGTGATGACGAAGCCATGTTTTTTGACGAAGATTATGTTGTTGCGCTGGAGCACGGTATGCCACCCACGGCAGGAGAAGGGATTGGCATCGACCGTCTAGTGATGTTGTTTACCAACTCACCGTCTATCCGTGATGTATTGCTATTCCCTCACATGAGGTTATAGTTAACCTGATTAGCTAGCCAGCGCATTTTGCATTGCTGCAATATCTTCGCTGGTTTCATCCATTTCAATGACATTTACATCCGCTGTAAGCCCCAGCTTCTTGAATGCGGGAATGGTATTCCAGTCCAGTTTAGTGTGGAGATGATTGCTGCCTATCATGCTTTGCAGATTAGCAACGGTAATAATATCAACGTAATCAATATCGCCACCGGAATTGCGGCTTAAGTTTTCATGTTCTGAGGCTACGGCAACCAGTTCCGGTGGAAAATTCCATTTATCCAATATGCGTTCGCCAATGCGGCAATGGGTGTCGGAGATGATTTTATCGAGCAGAGTGGTATTTTCTAAAATCTCGGGCACTTCTTCAACACGGCTTAGAATAGGTAATGCGCCAATGTCATGCACTAGCCCGCCTAATAACGACATATCAGATTTTAAATTTGTAAATTGGCTGGTTAGTGCACTTGCGATAGCCGCAACCTGGGTGCTGTGTTCCCATAAATTGCGTAGCCGTTTATCGGTTGCATCGGAGGTTGCCTGAAACATTTGTTCCATTACAATACTGGTCACTAAATTACGTACCATATTGCTACCCATTCGAGTCACTGCTGCTTCGACAGAGTCAATCGTGCGGGTCGTTCGAAGTAACGGGCTATTGGATACCTGAATTAGTCGGGCAGAAAGGGCGGCATCGGTGGTAATTATTTTACTGACGTCAGCGAGTGACTTGTCTTCATCAGCAAGTGTATCGCGTACGCGCAGTGCCACTTCGGGTAATGTTGGCAGTACCAGCGTTTCGTTGTCTAAATCTTGTAATAATTCATTGATAAACTTTTCGGCAATTTCGTCAGACATCCATCTCACCCAATTTACTATTTAACTGAACTTTATATCGGCCGGGCTGACGCTAGCTTAAGGCTTTTATTCATCTAAATCGTAGGGCATTGCCAGTATTTTCAGAGTGGGGCCGTCTTTTTCGGCCAGAAAAAGGCTTTGCTTCTCAGCAGCAGCAATTTGCAATACCACTAAAACCCGCGTTGTTTCAGACGAATTGGCTGAGGCTAATACAATTTTGCCTACACTTTGCAGATTATCGCCGCTTTGGTAAATATCGGTGCCAATTTCAATGGGGTTGGCTGTCGGGACTTCAGCAAGGTACAAGCGTTTCTTGAGTTTGCCAAGGTACTTGGTTCGGGCAACAATTTCCTGCCCTGGGTAGCAGCCTTTCTGGAAATTGATGGTGTTAATCAACTGCAAATTAAGCATTTGCGGGACAAAGGTTTCGACACTGTTTGTTAATATTTCCGGAATGCCTGCATTAATGCGTTGTAAGCTCCATGCGGACTCACCGACAGGAACGCAGCTTGGCTGGAGCGCATTCCACATTGTGGTTGCACCATCAGACGAGCCAATAAGTTCAAAGCGGTCAGGCGTTCCAGCTAATTTTTGTAAACATAGGCCATTGGCAATGATGCTGGCATCGGTTTCATCGGGTAATTCTGCCAGATTAAGCGCGGCTTTAAGCTTGGCTGCAGCATCTTTACCGGCAATACCAAAATGAAAGTAGTCGTTGGTTACGTCATCCATCGTTACGTCGCTGCGCATAATAAACATGTTTAAGCGTTTCATTGTTGTTTCGGCAATTTCATCGGGCAAGCTAAGAAAATAAGCATTATCAAAATGAAAGACTCGAAACAGCGCCAGTGCACGGCCTTTCGGGCTGCAATAGGCACTCATTTGTGCTTGGTTTTCAGTGACATGATTAATATCGTTGCTTAGCTGTCCTTGTAGAAAGCTATTGGCATCCGCACCGCTAACACGAAATAATCGGTAATGTGAAAGGTCAGCGAGTATTGTTGCTGCCGTACTGTTTTTTATTTCAGTTTCAGGCGAATTAAAACGCTTGACACAGCCATCGTTGATGATTGCACCTTGTTCACTTAAAAAATGTTGCCATTGTTGTTGCATAATATGATTAATCCACTGCTTGGGGTTATTTGACTATATTGTACGCAATTTTAATATTCATCAAATATCGAATACAAGATATTGAAAAGGTTTAACTATTTACTGGACGCACTGGCGATATGTTCTACACTTAATTGATAAATGAATATGCAAAACAAAAGACCTAAACATTTAAACCTGATAAAAATAAAAATGCCAGTAACGGCTGTGGTGTCTATCTTGCACCGAGTGTCTGGAATTATACTGTTTTTGTCAATCCCCTATGTTGTATGGTTATTCTCAATTTCTGTCAAGAGTGTGTATGGTTATACCGAAGCGCTCACCATTTTAAATTCAGGTTGTGGCAAATTGGTGACGGCTCTCCTTTTGTGGGCGATAACACACCATTTTTATGCGGGTCTGCGTTTTTTAATCCTCGATCTTGATATTGGTATTAGTCGCGAGGCTGCAATTAAAGTGGCTTGGTTGGTTCAGATCCTAGTGTTGATTACTCTCGCCTTACTTATATATAAGGTGGTGTTATGAGCTGGCAAGCACAGGGTTTTCGGGCATGGTTTTTTCAACGTCTATCGGCCATCTATATAGTATGGTGTTTACTGGTTGTTATTGTTGGTTTATTTACGGGTGCGATTACCTCGTTTGATGAATGGCAACATCTGTTCAGCTCGCCGGTTGTTAATATTCTTGTCCTGTTATTTTTTATTGCGATTATGGTACATGCTTGGGTGGGTATTCGCGATATTGTCATCGATTATGTGCACTATGCCGCGGCACGTTTAATTGTACTTAATTTGTTAATGCTTTTTCTTATTAGCATGTCTGTCTGGATTACTTATATATTATTATCATTGGTGGAACTTTGAATATACCGATTCGAAAATTTGATACCCTCGTTATTGGTGCCGGTGGTGGTGGTTTACGCGCATCGTTGCAACTGTCACAAGCGGATGCCAATGTTGCAGTGGTATCAAAAGTTTTCCCGACGCGGTCTCATACCGTTGCGGCACAAGGTGGTATGAATGCGGCTTTAGCCAATGTATTGCCCGATAGCTGGCACTGGCATATGTACGACACCATAAAAGGTAGCGACTATCTTGGTGATCAGGATGCGATTGAATATATGTGTCGCGCCGCTTCTCATTTGGTGATCGAACTGGAACATCAGGGTGTACCATTTTCACGTTTAGACAATGGTAAAATTTATCAACGCCCCTTTGGTGGCCAGAGCCAGAATTTTGGTGGCGAACAAGCGGCTCGCACCTGTGCTGCCGCCGATAGAACCGGCCATGCTATTTTGCATGCGCTGTATCAACAGAATATAAAAGCAAAAACACATTTCTTTGATGAATTTTTTGCTATTGATCTGATAAAAGATCAGAATGGTTTTATTTTAGGCGCCTTAGTTCTTGAAATAGAAACCGGTGAACCATTACTAATAGAAGCTAAAACCACCTTGCTGGCGACCGGTGGTGCGGGGCAATTATTTAGAACCAATACCAATGCAAAAATTAATACCGGTGATGGTTTGGCTATGGCATTACGTGCCGGTATTCCACTTCAGGATATGGAATTCTTCCAATTTCACCCAACCGGCATTGCCGGGCGCGGCATGTTGATTACCGAAGGTGCGCGAGGCGAGGGTGGTTATCTGGTGAATAAAGACGGCGAGCGTTTTATGGAACGCTATGCACCCCACGCAAAAGATTTAGCAAGCCGGGACGTGGTGAGTCGTTCTATTGCAACCGAAGTACGCGAAGGCCGTGGCTGTGGGCCGAATGGCGACCATGTGATGCTTAAACTTGATCATTTAGGGAAAGACGTTTTAGATAAACGTCTGCCGGGTATTTGCGAAACCAGTCGTACCTTTTTACATATTGACCCTGTTGAAGAGCCTATCCCTGTCTTTCCAACGGCGCATTATACAATGGGTGGTATTCCAACCGACCGTTATGGCCGGGTGGTCGTACCGGTTGATACCGGCGAAGAAGCTATCCCCGGTTTATATGCTGTTGGCGAATGTGCTTGCGTGTCGGTGCATGGTGCGAATCGTTTAGGGGGTAATTCGTTACTGGATATTGTGGTATTTGGCCGTGCGGCGGGTAACCATATTATTAAACACCTGAAAGAGAATCGTTACCATCGCGCCATTGATGATGACAGTGTTGAACAAGCCATGGGACATTTACATCGTTGGGATAAAAAAGGTGAAGGCGAGTCGGTTCCTCAACTGAAAGATGAATTACAAACTATCATGGAACAAAATTGCAGTGTATTCCGTACGCAAGATGTTTTGCAGGAATGTTTGAACCAGGTTTTACAAATTGAAAGTCGTCTGCAAAATGTGCGTTTAAAAGATCACAGTAAAATTTTTAATACAGCCCGCATTGAAGCCATGGAGTTAGAAAATCTGGTTGAGATTGCTGTCGCCACTGTTACATCGGCGCTTAATCGTGAAGAAAGCCGAGGCGCACATTCACGTATCGACTTCCCTGACCGTGATGACAAGAGTTGGCTAAAACATTCACTTTATTATAAAGAGGGCAGGCGTCTTGAATATAAACCCGTGCGCTTAAAACCCATGACGGTTGACACCTTTCCACCTAAAGAACGTGTTTATTAAGCCGAGCGTATCGAATTATGACAGCTAAAAATGCAACATTATTTCGCTTTAAAATTTACCGCTATAACCCTGAAACGGATAAACAACCGTATATGCAGGATTTTACCCTCGACGTTACCCCCGACATGATGTTGCGCGATGCATTAATAAAATTAAAAGCAGACGATGAAACTTTATCCTTTCGGCATTCATGTGGTGAAGGCGTTTGTGGTTCCGATGGTATGAATATTAATGGCAAAAATGGTTTAGCTTGTTTAACCCGCGTGACCGAATTAAAACAGCCGGTTGAAATAAGGCCTTTACCCGGGATGCCAGTTATTCGTGATTTAATTATTGATATGGAGCAATTCTTCCATCACTACCGTTCGATTAAACCGTATTTAACCGTGCATGATCCGGTTCCCGAAGTTGAATTTAAACAAACACCTGAACAACGTGAAAAATTAGACGGTCTTTATGAATGCATTTTATGTGCATGCTGTTCAACGTCCTGCCCATCGTTCTGGTGGAACCCCGATAAGTTTCGAGGCCCGGCTGCATTACTGCAAGCCTATCGTTTCCTGTCAGATAGTCGCGATCAAGATGCACCGAGGCGTTTAGCTGAATTAGAAGGGCCGTATAAACTATTCCGCTGTCATTCCATTATGAACTGCGTGAATGTTTGTCCTAAAAACTTAAACCCAACAAAAGCCATTAACGGGATTAAGGAGCTAATGCTAAAAGACATGTTCTAACTCACGAATAGCGAGAGGGCAGATTACGGCGTTGGAAACTAAATTTAAAATGCTCATTTACTTATTGTAAACTCCGCTTTTAAATTTAGTTTCCGCCTTGTACTCCACCCTCTCGCTATTCGTGAGACTTTTGCTTAATGATATAAAATGAATAAAACAGAAACACAAGCAGAAAACACCGAACTATCCCGCCTACGCTGGCAATGCCGTCGTGGTATGTTAGAGCTGGATTTATTTTTACAGGGTTTCTTGGATAAATCTTATAACGACTTAACCCCCAAGCAACAACAAACATTTGAACTGTTACTCGAAACCCCCGACCAAATGTTACTGGACTATTTGATGGGGCGGGTTATTCCCTACGATAAGGAAATCGCTGATGTCGCAAAACAAATTCGTCTCGCTGCCGGTCCTGGAGCTTAGCCAGTCTAAAATTCTGTTGCTCTTTATTATTGGTTTGCATGTTGTTGCGTTAGCCAGTGTTATGTATACTGTTTATTTCCATATCAGTATTAACATTATTTTAGGCATGCTGGTTGGGTTTAGCTTTTATTATTACCTTCAGTATTATAAAAACTTAGCCATGTTAAAACAAATCAAGCATCGTCAAGATGGTATGTGGGTATTGGGCTATGAACCAAAACCCTTGTTGGTTTCAATCGAACCTGAATATATGCTAACGGAATGGCTTATTGTTTTGCGTTTTAAAATTGGCCAAACAAAAAGAAAAAGCATTCCTATCTTTATTGACATGCTATCCCCCCAGGCCTTTAAACAGTTGCGAGTTGTGCTACCTTATATTTTAAAAAATAAAAATACAAAATAAATAGGGCAAGTTTTATTATAAGT
>UOFT01000056.1_pt1 | contig 35970 bp, 35 predicted proteins | sample 1990121 | NCBI WGS metagenome assembly UOFT01 (sample SAMEA4728526, study PRJEB27164) | hydrothermal vent metagenome | biome: marine basaltic hydrothermal vent biome; feature: marine hydrothermal vent; material: mineral | place: Pacific Ocean | collected 2011-06-14/2011-07-23 | depth 1741 m
GCTCGAGTGTGCGTCCCCCCACTTGTTCAAAGGCAGGTTTTATCGCACGGATGATTTGAGCTAGCGTGATACTGTGTTGCTGCATTAAAGGAGGGAATAATTTTAATTCGACTTGCTGAGTTAAACCGCCTACCGAGGCGACTTCGGCAATACCTTCAACTTGTTGTAAAGCGGGTTTTATCTGTTTTTCATTTATTAGTCGTAACTCACGTAAATCGCGAGTTTGGCTATGGTCGAGAAGGGCGTATTGAAAAATCCAACCCATACTGCTTGCATTAGGGCCTAACGTGATTTTCGCATCTGCAGGAAGTTGAGAGCGTAGCTTGTTAAGTTGTTGCTTGACTTGTTTTTTAATTGAGTTACGATCTTTTTCATCTTCAAAAATAACATAAATAAAAGCATAGCCAAGCTGAGCTGTTGCCCTGACACTTTGGATTTTAGGGCGACCTAACAATTCTCGCATTAGTGGGCGCACAATATTTTTTTCTATTTGTTCTGGGCTGCGCTGCCATTTTGCATAAATAACTATTTGAGAATCAGCTGTGTCAGGTAATGCATCGAGTGGGGAGTATTGAAGTGCAAACAGACTATATAAAGTGCTTAAGACTAAGATGGCGATAATAATAAATCGCTGTTTAATAATGTTTTTAATGATGGTGGTGAGCATGAGGCATATCACTATTATTTGAGTTGGTGTTGGATTTTAACTTGTATTCGGCATCAATAAAAAAACTACCAAAAGTAGCAACTTGCTCACCTATATTGAGGCCGCTTAAAACTTGAGTATACAACTCACCTTTTAATCCTGTTTTAATGGTACGAGGAGTAAATTTTTTATTTTCATCTTTTACATAAACAATTTGTTGTTCTCCTTCTTGAATGATCGCTTCTTTAGGAATAGCTAAATAGCGTCCACGTTGAACGAGTATTTCCATTACAAAATAAGACGACCGTTTTCTTGCTGGGGTCGCTAATCGCGCCTTAATTTTTCGGCAGTTTTGTTTATTCGATTTTAATTTATGAATGCGTGCCTGATAAATCGACGATTTTGCATCGGGAGGAAAAGAACGTACACGTTGGTTAATTTTTATCAGAGCAGAGTTGGGGCTACATAGAGTTGCGTTTAGGTATTGTTTTGTTGAATCAAGCTTTGCTGCTATTCGCAACCAAGTTTGTAAATTCTGTTGAGCGGTAGTGACAAGCGTTAAAGTTAAATCATCTGCTTGCGTTTGGTTTACTTCTGTTCCCGTAAAACTGGGGCGAGTATGGTCTCGAATGCCAGCAGAGGAAAGGGGGTTGAGAACCCCCATCCCTGTTAGCAATGCAAAGTAGCTAATTAAATATTTTAATTGCATTTAGTGACAGTAATTATCCTTGCTGTCGAGTATATGCGTTCCCCATGGATAGAGGCCAACATTAGATATGCGAGTAACTTTTTCTGTTTTTCCTTCAATAACATAGACAGAATGATCGGTAGAACTCGCCAAATAAATTTTCTCACCTGCAGTATCTGTCGTAGCTGTTTCTATTTGTAAGTTATTACCAATTTTAATTCGGCCTGCAGGCGTAATATTTTCCATATCATAAACATACACAAACCCTGTGCTAGAACTGATTACGAAAGCTTTACCGCCTGCAAAATTAATTCCCATCATGTCAGGGCCCGAATCAAAGGTGGCAGCAACTACATTTTTCTTGAGGTCAATAATTGAAATTGTTTCATCACCATTATTGGCTGAAACACCGTAACGTCCATCATGGTGCATATATAAACGCCATGGATCAGCACCAACACGGATCTGTTTAATTACTTTGTCTGTACGAGCATCAATCACGCTAACTATACCTAAGTCACCGTCAGCCGCATAAAGGTAACGACCATCATTACTGATACTAACATTTGAGATACCTTTAATATCACCCAAGTAACGTTGCGGATCAAGTGATGCTATAGAGGGCACATCGCCGACATGAATTTTTTTCAATAATTCATGTCGAGTAACATCAATAACGCCTACCCAGTGAGCGCCATAGTTACCGATATAGGCTTTGGTACCATCTGGTGTAAAAGTAATATTAAGTGGCTCTGCAAAACCTTTAATGCGTTTAATTTCTGACATTGAAGCCATATCAATAACTGAAATTGAATCGCTGTCAGGGTTACCTTGGTAGTAGTAACGTCCATCAGGCGTAATTGCTAAATGTTCTGGCGCAAAATCAATAGGGATTTCTTTCACTAAGGTCAGTGTAGCGACATCAATGATATAGGCTTTACTCGAACGAGTACCGCCCGTGACAACCCAACGCCCATCAGGAGACATCATTGCCATGTGTGGGTTAACATTTTTACCTAGAAAGACACTCCCAATAAGCTTGTTTGTTTTAATATCCAAAAATGCAATATCGTTAGAGTCACGGTTTACCACAACCACAACAGAAGAGGGATCTGTAATTTTAATTTCTTTACCTTTGGTTTTAGCCTGTTGCTGATGGCTGCCTGTAGCAAATACACTTGTATTAACGCTCAATAAAGCAATTAAAACGGTTGAGAGTAAACCTGCTGTTTTTATAAATTTGTTGAATGTTTTCATTTTTTACTCCGAATCTAAAAACTGGATTGTAAGCGCATACCAGAGATTACATATGAATCTCTTGTATTAGTACTGCGTAGCTCTTCAAGTAATGTAATATTAAATGTTAGCTGTAATTTTTCAGTCAGGACTAATTTATAATAGCTTTCAATTAATTTTTCAGACTTATTACCTGTCTCACGACTTTCAGCGTAACCAACACCAAAGATATCTTGTGGGTTAAAACCTAAACCAGCATCAAACTGCATACCTGCACTGTAATATTTATTTTTTTGCTTACTTGAATTCTTTGTAACGCCATATCGAGCAAACAAAGTCATACCGGGAGATACGCGTTGGTCAAAACTAAGACCTTGGGCTGTACTATTGCCGCCGGTGTTATCTTGTCTATACCAAACCCGATAATTACCTTCTCCAAGATGAAACAGATTAGTTTTATAACCTGCTTCTGCTAACAAGAATAAGGAATCGGATAAGCTTTTTGCTTTACTACTGCTTTGTTGGTAACCAATTTTAAAATTAAACTTACTTTTAGGATCGTAAGTTAATGCCATACCGGCACCATTTTCACTTAATCCTAATGCTGGGTTATTAACTAAAGCATCACTAAGAAACTGAGATGTTTCATCATTAGCTGCGGCATTTGAGTCAAAGTAATTGGTTAAATCAACACGCCCCATTACAAAAGATAATTTTTGATCCCACAGCTCAGACATAATCCAGGCTTCACGCAAGCTTAAATCATTTTGGTTAACAAGACGTGCAGAATAACCGTTCATTAAGGTTAAACCGTTAATGTCATTATTAGGTGGTGTACCACTTAAACCAACAATGTCTGCAAAAAATATAGTGTATTGAGCGAGTCCAGCGCTAAAATATAGGTCTGTTGATGCGAGTTGATAAAACTTGCGGTTAGCCTTTTTGTTAGAGCCTTTTGGTTGGTTAACATTTTGTAAAATGATTGCAGCATCTACACCTAAGCGAACTTGGTTGCTGGCCGCATCTTCTAATGCTTCTCCAATTTTTTCATTGATTGTCTGACGACGGTAAACTCTTTCACGTTGGTAAGTGGTAACCACTCGACTATTCGCCACTGGTGTATCGTGCTCAAGACCATTTTCATCAATGTAAACTTGAATCTTTTTTACACGAGTTTCTGGGTCAGATAATACGGTTGAGCTTTCAAGGTCAATAATTCGAGTTTCAAGCTGTTTGATTTTTTTTAAAAGAATGCTGGCGCTTTCGTCTGCAGCTTGAGCCGCAATAGGTAAGCTCATGCTAAAAAGCGTGGCACCAATTATAATATAATCACGAAAATTATATTGTTTTGTTTCAAGTTGGGTTTTATGTTGATAAAACACGTTTTCTTCTCCATATAAATATAGCTAAAATGTTAGTTTATATGTGAAAAAAGAGGGAGGAAAAAAGTGGCCAAACTAAATGAAAGAGTTTTAGAGTGCAACGCAACGGCCTGCTATATAGCCCCACGCTATCTCACAGTATTTAGTTCTTAGGCCGGTATACGGACTCATGATGTATATGTATATATATCTTTGTATCGCCTTCCCATGAAAAACACAGTGGCTAGAAATAAATCCTGATACGAAGAAACATCATTTACCGTTGCGTGGGCAGTACTGGGGTTGTAATAAATACTCACCAGTTTCCCGTTTAACAACAAGTTGCACCTGAAAACAGACTGCATAATAATGAGGCAACACAAGATTGTCAATATAACGTTAAACTTATAAATAACAGGGTAAATAGTTATGTTGGATTTATTGTGCGGGTTATAGAGCATGTTATTTCTTGACCTGTGAATGAGGGGTCGAACCAATCTAACCTATTGAAATAGTTTGAGATATTATTATAAAAGGTGCATTATTAAGCCTTAAAACACTGTTTTCACACCTAAAACGATTACTTTAAGGAATAAGTAATATGCCGAGAGCCAACCGATATTTTCTGCCAAACCAGATTTGGCACATTACTCATCGTTGTCATCAAAAAGACTTTCTCTTAAAATTTTCCAAAGATAGAAAACACTGGTTGCATTGGTTATGTGAAGCAAAGAAACGTTATGGCTTATGCATTTTGAATTATACCGTGACATCAAATCATATCCATTTACTGGTGAAGGATACGGATAAAGGTGTGATTTCTAAGTCGATGCAGTTAATAGCAGGTCGTAGTGCTCAACACTATAACCAGCGAAAAAATCGTAAGGGCGCTTATTGGGAAGATCGCTATCATGCAACAGCAATTGAATGCGATAAACACTTACATCGCTGTATCACCTATATCGATTTAAATATGGTACGTGCAGGCGTTGTTAATCATCCTAAAAATTGGCCACAGGGTGGCTACATCGAAATACAAAATCCACCAAGTCGATACGCAATAATAAACCTGCGGATGCTTGCTCAGTTATGTGGTTTTGAAAGTATTGAATCGTTACAAGATGCTCATCGACAATGGGTGGAAACGGCCCTAAAAGACAACACTAAACAGCATGAATCCTTTTGGTCACACAGCGTTGCCGTAGGAAGTGAAAGCTTTATTGAAAAGATTCAATCGGAGTTGGCTGTGCTTGCGAGCGGTCGATCCTGTAAGCCTGAAGGAGAACATTTTACTTTAAAAGAGCCTGATGCTGCTTATGATGTTACTTTTGGGCCAAAAAAGACCATTTTAAGCAGCTAAAACAGCTTTTTTTGTGAGCAAAACCTATAAATATTAATAGGTTAGCGTGGTTCGACCCTAATGTTACTTTTTGCTTTGTGGCAGGGAAATTTAAGTCAGGTGTGGCAGCGTATTCCCTGGTTGAGTGGCGGTTTATTGATGCTGGCTTTAACCCTGCCCTGGTACATTCTGGCAGAATTACGCAGTCCGGGTTTTATCGACTATTTATTGTTGGCTAGCATTGGAAACGCTTTACGGTAACCGGCGGGCAGGGCGATTTATATGGTAGTGCTCACGCAAAACCGCGAGGCACTATCTGGCTGTATGCCTTTCAGTCATTTTTACCGTGGGCCGTGTTGCTGTTGTTCATTAACTGGCGTAAAGGCTCCACGGTACGAAAGATGATTTCCAGCGATAGGTCCTGGGTGATCTATCTTGTCTTATGGGCGGTAACGCCACTACTGTTTTTTACCTTTGCGGGCAATCTTTTGGCAACCTACGCTTTGCCAAGTATGGTGCCTTTAGCTTTGTTGGGAGCACAATGCTGGATACTCGTCTGTGCAGCCAGTGCAACACATCATGGCCAATGCAAATCCTGGCTGAAAAAAATTCCCTATCTGGGCTTATTTGTGCCAGTGTTGTTACTAACGGCAGTTAGTTTACAGAATAGTAAATATATTAGTATAAAATCCCAGAAAGATTTATTGGCGGCTTATAAGCAGATAAAGACAAAAACCGATAGCAAACTTGTTTATCTGTTGAAGCGGCCTTTTTCCGCACAATTTTATTCACGAGGTAAAGCCCTGGAAGCGAAAACCTGGCAACAGGCTATGGTTTATTTTAATGATTAGCAGCAGGATTATTATGCATTAAAAAATGATCAGCTGAAAAACTTACCTGAAAATTTACAGTCTAGGTTGAGGAAGATTGGTCAGTATCGTGGATATAGTTTATTGCAGGAAGTGGTTGAATATATACCAGTAATAGATAAATAGACGAGAAAATATTATGCTGGCTTTATCCTTGATAAACATACCGCTTAGCTCTGATTACGTTTACAATCAATCAGCATACATGTTTACTTAAGGAATACGGTTGTCATTTAGTTTAGAACAAATAAGAAACTTGCTATCTCTCCGGGATGGTGCTGCGCTGTATCGGCAAGTATTTATTTTGGCTGGTGAAAAGGTTTGGCAAAAAGAAGTTTTAAAAGAAATATTACAGGGTTATGAAAACGACTCTCTTTGGGTGGCAGAGCAAGATCAGGTGCTAGAAGGTTTTCCTTTTGTCGCTACTAAAAAAGCACGTAGCTGGTTAGGCAATGAGAAAAAGATCGTTATTTTTGATGCGAATAAAGATTTTGATCCCGATAGTTTTGCAGCAATAAGTGGTGTCGTTATTGGCGGTGGGCTGTTTTTTTTATTGCTTCCTGCTGTCGAACGCTGGAATAAGGTTTACGCGTCTCCCTTTGGTAAGCGATTAATAAAAAGTATTAATACAACACCTGGATTAACCGTTATAAACAAGACAGATGAAGACATTAAGTTTATTCCTCTGCCGTCTCCCAAACCCCCTTTGCTAAATTTTAGCGTGCCATTTCTAACCGCTGATCAGCAGAATGTTGTTGAGATAATAGAAGGTCAGTCTTTAAAGGACACAAATACCCCTGTCGTTGTTATTTCTGATCGGGGACGGGGTAAATCAGCGGCTCTTGGTCTTGTCGCAGCAAGGTTACTGCAAGCTGGTCTAAAGAATATAGTGGTTACTGCTCCCCGTTTATCTGCAACCGATATTATTTTTAAACATATTGCAGAGCGTTTACCCGAAGCGGAGTTGTCGCGTGGGTGTGCAAGGTTGGGTGGTGGCTGTATTCAGTTTTATTCACCTGATCAGTTGATGACAGATGAGATAAATGCGAATGTATTGTTGGTGGACGAAGCTGCTGCGATTCCCGTCCCCTTGCTTACAGGCTTTCTGGATAAGCATGCACAATGTGTATTTGCAACAACGGTACATGGCTATGAAGGTACCGGTCGAGGTTTTACATTGCGTTTTAATAAAGTATTGACAGAAAAATATCCGAGATGGATTCAATTAAAAATGCAAACACCCATACGCTGGCCAGAAAATGATCCTCTGGAAAAATGGATGTTTAGATTACTCTGTTTAGATGCGGATGTTGTTGAAACAAGTTCATTGGGTCAAATTGATGCGGGTAAATTTAAACAACATGCAATAACAAAGAAACAACTGGTTGATGACCAGAACTTGTTGGGCGAAGTATTTTCATTGCTTGTATTAGCACATTATCGAACCCGACCCAGTGATTTAAAGAGCTTGCTGGACGATGATGATTTATCGCTCTATGTTACGTTGTACAAAGAACATGTGATTGCGGTTGTTCTGGTTATTAAAGAAGGTGGTTTTTCTACTTCGCTTTCGACTGATGTTTACCGTGGAAAACGCAGACCCCCCGGGAATTTACTGGCTCAGTCTTTAACCTACCATTGCGGTATTGAGCATGCTGCAACGTTGAATTATGCGCGGATTATGCGGATAGCTGTTCATCCGGAATTTCAACAGCAAGGCATTGGTTCGGTGCTGCTTGATTTTGTTGTTGCCAACGAAAAACAAACGGGGATAGACGCGATTGGAACCAGCTTTGGTATGAATTCGTTATTATTAAATTTCTGGAAAAAATCGCAGTTTAATATTATTCGTATTGGTTTTACACGGGAGCAAACCAGTGGTGAGCATGCGGCGATGATGCTATTGCCATTAACTGAAAATGGTAAGGCTATTTACAGGGAAGCGCATACACGTTTTAACAGACAATGTACCTTCTGGTTTCATGATATATTAAAAAATATTCCGCTAAAAATAAAAAATAGCGTTCAGGAAACGATGAGCGAATCAACCGAGCTGGATGAATTTGACAATAACGATATTCACTCCTTCACTCAATACACACGAAATTACGAGTTATGTATTGCTGCTTTAAATAAGCTGGTGATATTAAAAAAATGGGAGATTAATAGCGAAGTATTCCCTGATAATTTCCGGCAAGTATTAAACAATAAAATTTTCAAAAAAATGAGCTGGAAAGAAATCGTAAACGAAACGGATCTCACCGGTAAGAATGAAGCAAGAAAACTATTTCATTGTGCCATTTGCTATTTCTTATCCAGATAAAAAATCAACTATTCTATTCGCCCCCTGTTTTTATGTGCATATTCCATAAAATTAAACTGTAATTTCACATCGATACTTTAAACACTGATTTGTAGTCTATTCACCAGCAACTAATTTGTTGTTTATTAAATAGGGAGAAAAGTCATGCTAAAAAAAATAAAGAACTGGATTATGTTAGCCAGTTTGAGTTTAGTGCTCGTCGCTTGCGGCGGTGGGGGTGGAGGAGGCAGTAGCCCACCTGCAAACAATAGTAATAATACCTGGGACCAAATGGTTTGGGATCAGGATAACTGGAATTAATTTTAGTATTAAGGAGAGGAATTATGTTTAAGTATATAAGTATTGTGTTACTAGGGATGAGTTTAACCGGGTTTGTTACTCATGCGTCAGCCAGCAGTGTTACTATTCCCAACAGCTTTTCATCAGGCACACCTGCAGTCGCTGCAGAAGTTAATGGTAATTTTACTGCAGTCAAAAGTGCAGTGGATGATAACGATAGTCGGTTAAGTGCTATTGAGGCGGGTTCGGTGTCATTCAATCTTACCGGCTTGATGGATTATGTCGATGATGATAGCTGTAGCTTGATAAGAGATTTCAGTGGTTATAGTTACTATAATACGGGTTCCGGGGCTACATGTAATGCATATATGCCCGTGTCTTTACCTCATGGGCGTACTTTAGTTAATATAAGCTGTACTGTTTTTGATAACGATGCAAATGCACTTAATAATATTGATGCAGTTTATCTTAGACGCTCTTCATTAGTAACTGGAACTGCTGGAACTATTTTTACGACTCCTGGTTCTGTTGATTCGGCATCACTACAGCAGTTGGTAGATAATTCACCTGGTACTGGGACCGCCGTCGTTGATAACACTGCTTATAGTTACTATCTTCGCGTTCCATTTGATGAAAGCGTTAGTGGAAACCTTATTGATATAAGAGCGTATGGTTGCACTATTACTTATCAATAACTATCAGGTACAGAGCCCGTAAGGGCTCTGTTTTTGTATGAAAAATTTACTATTAGTTATAATAATATTATTTACCAGCGAGCTGTTTGCCTGTGAGAAGAGTTCTGATTTTCAGGCCGGGTTTTTAGGCAGTATTATCTCTCCGGATTCTTCGATAAACTCAGCCTTGATTAAACTGGAAGCCAGTGAGGCTGACTGGTTTTATGAGGGCGACGTTATTAAAAAAGGCTATGTCCTGAATAAAATTCAGAAAGACTATATTCTGGTACAGAATGTGAATAAACATTTTAAAATATATTTAAACAGTTGTGAACCACTGGTGGAAATAGATAATCCATATTTATATTTAGCTGCGACTGACGTGGATGAACCATCTGAAACTAATGAAGGTCTAACAAATACAGAATTAACGGCACAACAACAGCGAATATTTTTAAAAGCACCCGTAGCGAAAAATGGCCATGCTGAAAGTAGAACACAGGAACTGGAACATCCTGTTGAATTAAAAAAAGACCAAACCCGTGTTTTTCATGAAATGGTAGAACAAAAAGAAGAGCGTAAAAATGCTGAGCCGGATTATTAAACTAATTAATCATTGTGATAAGAGCAATAGACAGTATTTGTTAATTTAATTTTCGCCCAAATAATACTGGTAAGAATAATGGCCAGAAGCGGTATAGCTCCAAGGTTAACAATTTGCCAGTTAAAATTATGTTGCAAGGCACCCGCTGATAGAGAAGAAAGTGCAACGGTTGAAAATATAATAAAGTCATTTAACGCCTGCGTTTTACTGCGTTCTGCGGCGTGGTAAGTTTCGGTTATTAATGTTGTGGCAGCGATAAACAGGAAGTTCCAGCTTATTCCGAGTAGTGCCAGCGCGACCCAATAATGAGGCACACTGGTTCCATTTAAATTAACGGCAACACAGCGAACACCCAGTAATGCGCCTACCAACATAATATTATAAATACCGAACCGGCGGATTAAATGCTCGGTAAAGAACGAAGGTGCGAACATACATAAAGTATGCCATTGGATAACAAAAGCGGTGTCACTAAAACTATGATTATTATGCATTGCCAGTGGCGTGGCTGTCATAATAAAAGACATGACGCCGTAACCAAGCATACCGCAGGTTAAGCCAATAATAAATTTTGGCTGGCTTGCAATAACGGTGAGTGGTCGTGTTTCTACAGCTTCTTCTTTTATAGTCTCTACCGTATTGGGTAGTTTTAAAAAACTCAAGGTGATTGAAATTAATATGTAGATAACGACAATGGATGCATAACTACCGGCAAAGGCAGTCGTTGAAATCCAGTGATGTGTCAGGTTTTGCCAGATTAGGGCCAATAATCGCAGCGGCAACGCCGCCGAGCATAACATAAGATATAGCTTTGCTTTTCTGGTCGTCTGCAACCGTGTCGGCTGCGGCAAACCGAAAGTAATTACCAAAGCCGTTAAAAGCTCCGATCAGCATCGTGCCCGCAATAAATAACCAGAAATTATTATTGATAATGGCAATGGTTGACAATATTCCACCCGTAATACCAAAGAGGGTTGCAAAAATAAATCCGGCTTTTCGGCCAATACGTTTCATTAACATGGCTGCGGGGATGATGGTTAACATGACAGCGATGAACAAAGCAGCTAGAGGTAAGGTTGCCAGTGATTTATCGTTCGCAAGGTTGGAGCCTACGAGAGCAACGGTGGTGATAATAAGACTCATACTGCTCATCATAAGTGCTTGGCTTATGGCAAGCAGAGGAACATTGCGTTTAAATGAGTTCATATCAGTGCATTGTATATTAACGAGTGTAATAAAATGTTAATTATTTATAAAGTTGATAATCCAGTGAGCAATTAACTGCTTGTCATCACTTTGCTGTAGTGATGTTCTGGCTATTTGTCGCTGTTCTTTGGTTAGGTTTTTTGATTGTAGTTTTATAATGAGTTTTACATAATCTTTAATGAATTCAGGGTGCCCCTGAAAAGTGAGTATATGCTTGTCGAGATAAAAGCCCGAATTAGGGCATATATTTGTTTCGCAGAAATTAATCGCCGTGTCAGGTAATTTTGTAACATGATCCTGATGGCTTACAATAATAAAGAAAAAATCTCGCTCAGGTTTCATCCATTTCTGAGTCTGGGTTATGTGTGTTGAAGTAATACCCAGTTCCCAACCTTTCGAATTTTTTTCAACTTTGCCTCCTAGGCTTTGGGCTATAATCTGATGGCCAAAGCAGATCCCGATTAATTTTTTTTTATGTGTGTGTAATTTTCGAATAAATTGTTCTAATTTTTTTATCCATTCAATATCCTCATAGGTACTGTATTGGCTGCCTGTGATGATGTAGATATCACATTCATCAATAGACTGCGGGAATTCCATATTAAAAATACCGTAGCGTTGGAATGAAACCGTTGGTGCCAGCTTATTTTTCAATGGGGATAGTAAGTGAATAAAGGTGTCTGCATAACAGCCGTATTTACGAATAACACTATCGCTTAGATGATCTGCGTCTAAAATGCCAATTTTCATATTTTATTTGAGGTTATTTATTTTAAGTATCGGGCAGTATTGTCTATAATTATAGCTATTGTAACGCTATTTAGAGTAATTTTGATGACGAATCACCGCAAACATTCACGTTTACCTTTGCCAATGACAGTGGAAGTCTGCGTTGAAGATCAGGCTCCAGTTATTTCGAAAACACGTGATATGAGTGATGGCGGTGTTTTTTTAGAGGAAAATGAGAATCTGGTTTTGCAAATGGGGATGAAGCTAACAATTAGAGTAGTAGAAAATATGCAGGGTGAAGAACCGCCAGCCATACCCGCAACGGTGGTTAGAGTGACTGATGATGGTGTTGCTGTGCAATTTGACCCAGATTAATCTTGGTTCGGATTAATCTAGGCTTGATATTACTCTTGCCTCGGATTATTTACGATGGGGACTAATTTTAGCGAGGCAGGTGTTAGTCCTGTATTTCCTGCTCCATATCTTCAAGGCTAGTATGGCGTACATTTTTACCTTTAACTAAATAGATAACATATTCACCGATATTTTTTGCATGGTCACCAATACGCTCGATGGCTCTTGCTATCCACATGACATCCAGCATGCGGGTGATCATCCGTGGGTCTTCCATCATAAAGGTGAGTGACTGGCGCATAATGCCATCGTATTCCTGGTCCAGCGCTAGGTCTTCTTTAGCAACACGCAGTGCGGCTTCGGTGTCTGTTCGGGCAAAGGCATCCAAGGTGTCATGCATCATTCTTGCAACATGCTCGCCTAGGTTTTGAAGTTCATGGTAGCCGTTTTTGGGACGTTCCTGTTCGGCAAGGCGTATTCCCATTCGCGCAATACGTTCGGCCTGATCACCGATGCGTTCAAGATCGGTAATGGTTTTAATAACAGCAACAACCAAGCGTAGATCAGACGCGGCGGGCTGACGGCGAGCTAGGATCTGACTGCATTCCTCATCAATAGCGACTTCAGCGGCATTAACCTTCATATCACGTTGGATGACTGCATTGGCTAAATCAATATTACCTTCGACAAGAGACTTTACTGCATTATTTATTTGCTGCTCAACAAGGCCACCCATTTCAAGAACACGATTACGAATTTCTTCGAGCTCAATATTAAATTGGTGCGAGATGTGTTGTCCGGCTTTTGTTTTATCCATGTTTAAATCTCCAGCGATTAGGTACTAAGTGTATTATTTTAACCGTAGCGGCCTGTTATATAATCTTCAGTTTGTTTTGTCGATGGATTGGTGAAAATTTGATTGGTATTATCAAATTCAATCAGCTTACCCATATATAAGAATGCAGTATAGTCTGAAACACGTGCCGCTTGTTGCATATTATGCGTAACGATAACAATAGTGTAATTCTTCTTTAACTCATGAATCAGTTCTTCAATCTTTAGGGTCGATATTGGGTCAAGTGCAGAAGCAGGTTCATCGAGTAATAATACTTCGGGTTCAATGGCAATGGCACGGGCGATAACCAAGCGTTGTTGCTGACCACCAGACAGGCCTAAGGCGCTGTCGTGCAGCCGGTCTTTTACCTCGTCCCACAGTGCCGCCCCTTTTAATGATTTTTCTACAACTTCGTCCATTTTTCGGCGGTTGCTTTCACCTTGCAAGCGTAAACCATAAGCCACATTTTCATAAACTGATTTTGGAAACGGGTTTGGCTTTTGGAACACCATACCAATTTTTTGCCTTAAGTTAGCAACATTGATGCTTTTTGAAAAAATATTTTCACCGTTAATCTCAATCGTACCTTCGGTTCTGCAAGTATCCACAAGGTCATTCATTCGGTTAAAGCAGCGTAGCAGTGTTGATTTACCGCAACCACTTGGGCCGATAAAAGCCGAGACACGTTTTTCAGGGATACTCAGGTTAATATCGAAAAGCGCCTGTTTTTCCCCGTAATATAAATTTAGGTTGTTAACTTTTAAGCATTCTTTTTCATCAGCTAGTTTATTTGCGGTATTAGCGGCTGTTGTGTTAATACTTTTTGTGAATGTCTTTTGCATGATTTTTCCAGTTAATATTTAGTAACTATGAAGCTCAATAATTATGAATATTAATAACTATGAATCTAGGTTACGATATTTTTCACGTAAATTATTTCTAATCCAGATAGCGGCTAAGTTTAAAATAACAATGACCAGTACTAATAAAAATGATGTGGCATAGACTAAAGGTCGTGCTGCTTCAACGTTGGGGCTTTGGAAGCCGACATCATAAATATGAAAACCAAGATGCATAAACTTGCGGTCTAGATGTAAAAAGGGTGCGCTTCCATCCAGCGGTAAAGATGGCGCCAGTTTGACCACACCCACCAGCATCAGTGGTGCAACTTCACCGGCTGCACGTGCAATCGCTAGGATCATACCCGTCATCATTGATGGTGTTGCCATAGGGATAATAATATGCCACAAGGTTTCAGCTTTGGTTGCGCCGAGCGCTAAACTGCCTTCGCGCAGTGCTTTTGGAATACGAGATAAACCTTCTTCGGTAGCAACGATAACAACCGGTACTGTGAGTATGGCCAGCGTAAGTGACGACCAGAGTATACCGGGTGTACCAAAGGTTGGCGTAGGTAGAGCCTCTGGAAAAAATAGTTGATCTATTTCGCTACCGAGAAAATAAATAAAGAAGCCTAAGCCGAAAATACCGTAAACGATGGATGGGACACCGGCGAGGTTATTCACCGCAATGCGTATTAGACGAGTCAGTAGTCCTTGTTTGGCATATTCACGTAAATAAATGGCTGCGATTACGCCACAAGGTGTAACCAGTATCGCCATCAGGATAACCATTAGTACTGTACCGAAGATAGCAGGGAAAATACCGCCTTCTGTATTCGCTTCTCGTGGGTCGTCAAAAACAAACTCAGACAGTTTTGAGAAGTAAGTGCTTATCTTTTGTAACAATGTTAACGCATTTGGCTGGTAGGCGCGCACTATTTTAGACAGAGGGATAACAACACTTTGCCCGTCCATAATCTCGGCGTTAATGGCGTAAGTGGCAATTTCTTTATAGAGTACGGCCAGTGATTCTTTATACTCTTCATACTGTTTGTATAAGAAAGCTTCCTTGGCGCTTATTTGATCGAGAGCCTCTTTATCAGTAATACCTTTTAGCTCGAATTTTCGGCGTTCAAGGCGTAAACGTTCGAGCTGATAATTAATATCGCCAATTTCATTTTTTTCGATATCACGGATCTTATCGTGTAATTCATTTGTTTCATCAATGAGGGGTTGTACTTGTTGCCACGCTGTATCCTGTGTGACAATGCGCTCCCCATTTTTTGTAATATTCTTGATGTATCCATAAAAGTTACCCCATTCTCGCCGTTCAATCTGAACAAGGTTTTTAGGATGGGTAATGGTTGCATCATCGGGGAAGATAACCCAGCGGAAATCACTACCGAGTTTGTCGCGGTTACCAACTTTAAGCAGTGTGCGAGTAATAAATTCTTTATCTGTTTTAATATTAATACCGGAGTCTAGTAAACGTTGAATCGGTACTTCTTCTGTTTCAACTATTTCGCCAATAAGTGTTATGCGCTGTTCACCGTTAACCAGTTCAGCCTGTATAACCTGCGCAGGCCAGAAATGGCTTAAACCACGTACTGCAATCAATAGTAATAGACCAACCACTATAATAATACTAGTGCTAACGGCAGAGGCGTTTAACCATATCCATGGGTCACCACTTTTAAACCATTTCTTAATCATAATGAACTGTACTTCTTACGTAAGCGATGACGAATGATTTCCGCAGCGGTGTTAAAGATAAAAGTAAACAGGAACAGTACCAGCGCGGCTAGGAATAAAATACGGTAATGCGTACTAGCCACTTCGGCTTCTGGCATTTCAACTGCAATGTTCGCTGACAACGTACGCATACCTTGGAAAATGCTAAAGTCCATTACAGGTGTGTTACCGGTTGCCATTAATACAATCATAGTTTCACCTACAGCTCGACCCATACCGATCATAACGGCAGAGAAAATGCCGGGGCTGGCTGTTAAAATAACAACTCGCATCAAAGTTTGCCAAGGGGTTGCACCTAATGCTAAGGAACCAAATGTTAAGTGTTTGGGCACACTGAATATGGCGTCTTCAGCAATTGAAAAAATAGTTGGAATAACTGCAACTCCCATTGCGATGCCCACAACTAGAGAGTTACGTTGGTCAAAGTCCATCCCCAGTGATTCTTTTAACCAGAGTTGAATATTGCCATCGAAAAAAATGTTTTCAAGTTGTGGGCTTAATGATAAAGCAGCCCAGCCTAAGAAAAAGATAACGGGGATTAACAAAGCGGCATGCCAGCCATCAGGAACTTGCATACGGATTTTTTTAGGCAGCGCTTGCCAAGCAAAAGAAAACAACAAAATGCCTATTGGCATTATAATGAGTAAGCTAAATACACCCACCAGATTTTTTTCCAAAAAAGGTGCCAACCACAAACCAGCAAGAAAACCTAGAATAACGGTGGGCAAGGCTTCCATAATTTCAATGGTTGGTTTGACGACGGCACGCATTTTCGGCGCCATAAAATAGGCAGTGTAAATAGCACCCATCAAAGCCAGTGGAATAGCAAATAACATGGCATAAAAGGCGGCTTTAAGTGTACCAAAAGCCAATGGCATAAAGCTGTATTTGGGTTCAAAGTCATTATCGGCTGAAGATGATTGCCATATATATTCCGGCTCGGTGTAACTTTCGTACCAGATTTGCTCCCATAAAATAGCCCATGACATTTCAGGGTGTTCATTCTCAATATGCCAAGTTGTTATTTTTTTGTCATTGGCTGTTATTAACAAGTCTGCGCGTGGTGAAAGTGTGATATGTTGAATCGAGGTTTCTGGGATAACAATGTTGAGTACTTCCCGTTTCGCGGTGCTATTAAATATAGCTATCTGTCCGTCACGGGTGGCGGAAACAAAACCTTTACGGCGTTGTTCTGTTTCAATAGCAACAATACTATTTTGCTGTTTATTGAAGGAGCGAATAAAGGTTAGCTGTGGAATATTGTCGGTATTGACCGGAAACCACTGTGCAATATTCCCATTGCTGTTTCCTACCAGAATTGAAATGCCACCCGTTAAGAATGAGAAGCTGGTTAAGGTTTGATTGTCTTTTAATAAATTTACTTTTTCAATAACATTGATATTGTCGCTTTCATTTATGTCAATAACCGTGACTTCGCCAGATTTTTTTGCAATGTAGGCGATACGCTGTTGATATTCGATAAGAATAGACTGGGCACCTTGTATTTGTGGCAAGTCAATAATGGTTTGCGTGAAACTTGCAGGTGTTTCTTCGTCATCTTCTTCGAGTAAGCTAGACGATTCTTTTTGTAGCAAGGCCATTAAGAGCCGGCCATCTTTTGTTAGGGCAATAATTTTAGCTTGCTCATCGTTTTGCTGATAAGCAATATCAACTAGGGGCTGTTTTTTCTTATCGATAAGAATGGAGTTTTTACCTGCCGGATAAATAATTTCCGGCTCGATGTGCATTTTGTCATCGGGGTAACTGATTTTGAAATTGTGTTTTGCAATTATTGCTCGACCATTGGACAAACCTAAAATAACGGTGTTATTAACCAATTGAGATATTTTAAAACTGGTCACTTTTGCTTTATGGTTAGCTAACAATGAAACTTGTTTTATTTTCTTGCCCGTGTGGGTATTAAAGAATAGCGCGTAGCCTTCGTTTGTATATTGCACTGCAATTTTATTTTGCTCTTCAACCGCGAGGTGTAAGATTTGGCCATATTGTGTGTTCGTCGGGAATTGGCTTATTTCTGAAATGTTGGCACTTTTAAAGAGCGGGTATACGATGTAAACGAGGTAAAAAAAGATCAGTAAAATAGCAATAATAACGCCAATACCGCCAACGGCCATATTAAACGCAGTGAGCTTGTCTTTGAAAGTGCGTATCTGGCTTCGAGATAGATTGCTGAAATTGAGGCGATTAAGAAGTTGCATAGCGCAAAGTGTAGACACTTTTTGTGACAGTTTTATGACAAATAGGCTTAATCAAGGCTAGAAATAAGGTGAGTTATATCAATTAGTTATGAGTTCTATCTTAGCTGTACTGAAATAGTGCTGGTGTATATGACAGCCTTGTCATATTGGGTTTGCTTTTGATGGGCAAAACATCCTAAGTGTTAATGCCTCGGTATAAGCTTTTGGTTCTATTCTGGGTGGAAGAGATCAATAAACATCCTAAGTGTTAATGCCTCGGTATAAGCTTTTGGTTCTATTCTGGGTGGAAGAGATCAATAAAGATCCTAAGTGTTAGTGCCTCGGTATAAGCTTTTGGTTCTATTCTGAGAGGAAGAGATCATAAGTGCCCGTAAAGGAAAGAAACGGGCACTAAAAAAGCCCCGCTTAGCGGGGCTTTAATCAGGATAATAAAGCTTATTTTATCTTGTTAAGGTACTTGCGAACAATTTTACTGCTCAGAGGAATGTAGCCATCTTTAATAACCACTTTTTGCCCTGATTTGGAAAGAATCATTTTAATAAATTCGCGCTCTAAAGGTGCAAGTGCTTTGTTTGGTTTTTTGTTGACATAAACATAGAGGAAACGGCTTAAGGGGTATTTACCACTGGCTGCATTTTCTGTTGATGCCACAATAAAAGGCTTGCCGGATTTTTTGGTTAAAGGAATCGCACGAACGCCTGATGTTTTGTAGCCAATGCCGGAGTACCCGATGCCATTAAGTGAGGTTGACACGGATTGCACAACAGACGCTGAGCCAGGTTGTTCGTTAACTGTTGACTTATAGTCACCTTTGCACAGTGCTTTCTTTTTAAAGTAGCCGTAAGTACCAGATACTGAGTTACGACCAAAGATTTGTAAATTACGGTTTTTCCATGAGCCGGACATACCTAGGTCGCCCCAAGCATCTACTTTGTTTTTTAAGCCACATTTGCGTGTAGAAGAAAATATTGCATCCACTTGTGGAATGCTTAAACCTTTAATTGGATTGTCTTTATGCACATAAACGGCTAAGGCATCAATGGCAACCGGAATAGCTGTTGGCTTATAGCCAAATCTTTTTTCGAATGCCTGTAATTCTTTATCTTTCATTTTTCGGCTCATTGGCCCAAAGTTGGACGTGCCTTCGGTTAATGCTGGTGGCGCAGTCGAAGAACCCGCGGCTTGAATCTGAACATTTACGTTAGGGTATAAACGCTTAAATTCTTCAGCCCATAAGGTCATCAAGTTGGCTAAAGTGTCTGAACCAACACTGGAAATATTACCGGAAATACCACTGGCTTTATTGTAAGCAGGGATTTTGCTGTCAATTTTTGCCGCAGCTTGTGCCGATGGTGCAAATGCAATCTGGCTGGAAAGCAAACCAATACTTGCTATGGTTAACAATTTTTTCATGAGAACACTCCTAAAATTAAAATAGTATTAATATAGATTTGAGACATTTATTTAGTATTTGTGAAAAGGTCTCATGTTTATTATCTATGCGCCGATTATGCGGTTCGATTGTGAATGGTTTATGACGCTAACATGACATTTATATGACAAGCTTAATGTTTAATTAAACGCGTCGTTGGGAAGAGGCAACGGAAGGTACTGCCCACATTTATTTTGCTGTTAATTTCTAATCGGCCATCATGTCGTTCGACAATGTGTTTTACAATCGCAAGTCCCAGTCCAGTTCCACCAGATTCACGTGAACGGTCAACATTAACACGGTAGAACCGTTCGGTAAGGTGCGGAATATGTTGCATAGGGATACCATGACCACTGTCGGTTACACTAAAGACTATTTGTTTGTCTATTTCTTCCCATAAGATTAAAATATGGCCTTTGATAGGCGTGTACCGGACTGCGTTGTTAACCAAGTTAGAAAATAAACTATAAAGCTCTTCATAGTTTCCGCTGATGTTAGATTTGCTTTTAATATTTAATTCAATATCATGTTTTTTGTCACCACTGAGAATAATGGCTGACTCTTTAATGGCTGTTAGTAGCGCAGAAATATCAATTTCATTATCATGTTGGTCGGTAGGGCGTGTTTCCAATTTTGACAATGACAGCAAGTCATTGACCAGTCGTTCCATGCGTTTTGATTGGCCATACATAGTATTAATGACTTTACTCAGCTTGTCAGGGTCGCTGGGTAAATTGTTTTGCATGGTTTCCAAGTAACCGGAAATAACGGTAATGGGTGAGCGTAATTCGTGCGATGCATTCGCCACAAAGCTGCTGCGCATTTCTTCTAGTTTATTAATGTGGCTAATATCTCGGCAGATAATCAGTGTTTGAGCTTTTACATAAGGAATAATCTGTACAGCCAGTTGTTTTGCCGGATGTTCGGGAGATGGGATATTCAGTACCTGATTATAGTCTTTTTTATTTAAGTACTTCATAAATTCTGGGGCACGAATTAAATTACTAATGGGTTGATGTGCGTCTTCTGGGTAACGCACCCCCACCAATGACTCGGCAGCATTATTTGACCAGTCGATTCGCTGGTGTTTGTTAAGAATAATCATTGCATCCGGCAGTGCGGTAGTAGCATCTTGAAAGCGAAGAATGGTTTCATGAAGAATAAGTTTATTTTTAGCTTGTACTTTTTCCATTAAAAATAGTTCATGGAATATTTCACCCCAGTAGCCGCGGCCATCGGGTAAGGGCTCATCTTTTCGGTGCAAAAGCCAGTGGTGCAGTTTTGAGATATTTAGAAATGTAAAAATGATGTAGGAAAATAAAACGATACTAACAAAGAGTATTGAAAGGTTAAAAGCGGAGCCAATAACGGCTGCAAAAAAGATTAAAAAAAACAGAAACCAGAGTTCACGTTGAAATTGAGGTTGCATTATTGTGTAGATAGCCGGTAGCCTGCACCGCGCACCGTTTGGATTAAGTTCTGATTATTAGATGGTTCCAGTGCTTTGCGTAAACGACGGATATGTACATCAACGGTACGTTCTTCAACATAAACACTTTCACCCCATACGCCATTCAATAATTGTTCGCGGCTATAAACGCGTTCGGGGGAGCGCATAAAAAAAGCAAGTAGGTTATATTCAGTTGGGCCAAGCGTAACAATTTCACCATTGGATGAAACGCGGTGTGAAGTATTATCCAGCATCAGGTTGGCAACATTTAACACTTCATTGGTTCGGGTATTCGATGTTCTGCGCAGTAGTGCCCGAATACGTGCTTTGAGTTCTTCCGTTGAAAAGGGCTTGCTGAGGTAATCGTCTGCACCACTATCGAGGCCTTCGAGCATATTTTCTTCTTCTGTTTTTGCTGTAAGCATGATTACCGGTATTGCATTTGTTGGCTCGTTACGGCGAAGACTTTTAATATACTGAATGCCGCTAATGCCCGGCATCATCCAGTCCAGCAAAATTAAATCGGGCAACTGCTGATTTAAGAGTGCTTCTGCTTTATGCGCATCGCTGGCCTCCAGACAATGGTAGTCATTTTCCAGAGACATGCTTATCATTTCGCGGATCGCGTGTTCGTCATCAACGATTAAAATAGTGGGTTTGTTTATAGTAGCCATAGCGGGTATTTAAGCAAAGGTATATGACATATTTATTACAGCTGAAATCATAACGGTTTACGAGCCTTTTTTGTATGTACTTTAGTACGAAAGGCTATTTTATTGATGCAGGGTTTGGTTGGGTGCGTCAAAATTAAAAACATTATAGCCAGTAAAATCAAACACATAGAATATAATAATATGCTAATGCCAATTTTATGTCACAAATAAAAACAGAAGCTGAACTAACTGACTGATCCTGTGTCTTATTTGATGTAAATATTTATATTTTTTTTGGCACAACAACTGCGTTATTAATATTGTAATATTTATGAATTCTCCTTAGGTTAGGTAAACTTCAGGGCACTTTCCTTCAAAGTGCCCTATTTTTTTAGTGCCAGTTTCCCCTTCTTTTTACTGGCACTTATGATCTTTTCAACCAAGATAGAACCACAAGCCTATATCGTGGTACTGGCACTTATGATCTTTTCAACCAAGATAGAACCACAAGCCTATATCGTGGTACTGGCACTTATGATCTTTTCAACCAAGATAGAACCATAAGCCTATATCGTGGTACTGGCACTTATGATCTTTTTCAACCAAGATAGAGCCACAAGCCTATATTGTGGTACTGGCACTTATGGCGTTTATTCATCTTTTCTAACATTTTCTACCTACAATACCATTCTACCATTCTACCATTCTACCATTCTACCGTTCTACCGTTCTACCGTTCTACCGTTCTACCGTTCTACCGTTCTACCGTTCTTTAAGTGTTGCTTGTTGCAAAATCAGTCTTGCTTGATAGACTCTCCCTATGACTGTACTTGAATCTAAAACCATTTTTACAGGCCGTATCATTAAACTTAGTCAGGAAAAGGTGTGCCTACCTGATAACACCGTCGATGATCTGGAAATTATTTACCACCCCGGTGGCGCAGCCATTGTTGCCGTTAATTATAATCATGAAGTTTGTCTATTACGCCAGTATCGCCATGCAATGCGTGACTGGGTTTGGGAAATTCCTGCTGGAATATTAGAACCCAATGATGGTTCACCCATGGAACGTGCACAACAGGAACTACGCGAAGAAAGCGGCTGCACTGCAAAGCGGTGGGTTGAGCTGGGTGAAATGCAAACCTCGCCTGGCATCTTTACAGAAAAAGTCCATTTGTTTTTGGCAACAGAATTGAGTTATGGAAAACAAAATTTAGAACAAGGCGAAGTAATCGAGGTTCATTGGCTTGATTTTAGAAAAGCATTGCTGCAAGCACAGAATGGTGAGATCAACGATGCAAAAACATGCATTGCTTTATTTAGAAGTACTAAGTTTATTGACTAGCTTTAACGGTCATTGCGAGCGACAGCACGGCAATCTTTTTTTTAGCCTGTCATTCCCGTGGAGGCGGGAATCTAGACGCTAGCAAGGTATGAAAAATATTTATTGATCGTAATATTCAAGCACGATTTTAATAGTCCGTGTTAAGAATTTGGAAATACTTAATAGAATTAACTGGATTCCCACCTCTGTGGGAATGACTGGATTAGCTGCAATGCGTTGTTACAGAAATGATGATGAGAGAAAATAACATTCGTATAGGCATTAGCCAATGCTTGACTAACAGTATTGTTCGTTATGATGCAGCAAAAAAATACAATAAAGACTTAATTTCTTACTTGTCAAAATATTTTGAACTTGTCCCTATTTGCCCTGAAGTCGAATGTGGTTTATCCGTTCCGCGTCCTGCAGTAGAATTAATTAATAGTGATAATGGCATTAGTATAATAGGACGTGATGATAAGCATTTGGATGTAACCGACAAACTTATAAATTATTCAAAAAACAAAGTAAAAGAACTATCAGGCTTATCTGGTTATGTTTTTAAAAGCCGTTCACCCAGTTGTGGCGTCGGCAGTACGCCAGTATTTAACTTGAATGGGGAAATACAATATTACGCTAATGGTGTTTTTGTTACTTCATTGTTAGGGTTGTATCCGAATTTGCCTGTAGTTGAAGGGGGGTATTTAGAGGGTGACGTGGTAAGAAATGAATTTATTCAAAAGGTGATGGGTTATTCTGGTTTAGAACGATCTGATTCGGTTGGCTAAAAGTAACTACCGTTGCAGTTTAAAGCAAATCTTTGCTCCCCCTAAATCACTTTGTGATATTGCTAACTCTGAATGGTACATTGCCAGAATGTCCTGAACGATGGCCAGCCCGATACCATGCCCTGGTGTATTGCTGTCGGCACGAAAGCCACGCTGCATGATTTTTTGTCGGTTGTTTTCGTTAATGCCGGTACCATCATCTTCAATACAAATAGTGGGTTGTCTATTTTGTAAGAGTAAAGTGATGCGGACTTTGTTGTTGCACCATTTATATGCGTTCTCTAATAAGTTTCCAAATAGTTCGAGCGCATCGTCTTCGTTGATATTGATAGTTTGTGATTTGGACAGGTGATTTTCTACGTGTACATTCTTTTCATGGTGTACCTTGTTTAAGGTTGAAATAATACGCTCTATTGTTGGTTTAATGGTTGTTTTTTGACTTAGTGATTTTCCTGTAGTAGTTGCACGTTGTAAATGGTATTGAATGTTGGAATCAATTTTTGAAATATGTTCATCGAGTTGCCCTATTAAATCATTTTGGCTTAATTCATTTGTTGTCCGTTTTTCAATAATACCTCGAATAACCGCCAATGGTGTTTTTAAACTATGCGCAAGGTCGCCGAGTGCATTTTTATAACGATTTTGTCGGTTTTGTGCGTGCTCAATCAGCTCGTTAATACTTTTAGTTAACACCTGTATTTCAGGTGGATAAAGTCCGGTAATTGTTTCTTGATGGCCGTTCTCAATGGCATTCACTTCATCCATTACTTTGCGCAGAGGGGATAAACCCCAGTAGAGCAATGCACTGAGCGCAATAAGTAACAAGATGGCCATGCCCGCTAGCCAGCTCCAGAGGGTGGTTCTGTAATTTGCAATTTGTTGATTAAAGTTTGCAAGATCGTTCTGAATATTAAAAGTAATGTGTATATTATTGTCACCGGCTAACCAGTTAACGCCATAGCTTAAATTATAATAATCATTGCCGTTAAAAGGCTGTTGTTTAAATTCCTGTAAACCTTTGCCAAGTGTAATGGGCTGGGGGCTGCTTATGCCGATGGTGGACAGCGATTTCCACAGCACTTTGTTATTGTGATCGGTTATGTAGGCGTACAAGCCAGATGAAGGTAAGCTGAATTTTGATTCGAGTAGTGACGCTGCCATGCTAATATCGGCATTATTATCAATTTCTGTTGCGGCCATTAATAAATAAAGCTGCGTGGTGAGCTGCTCCTGCATGGCGGTTTTGTTGGCGGTGTAAAAAGCTTTGTCGAGGGTGTAGCCGGTTACAATAATAAAGAAGAGTAAGATTAACAGACTGCTAATAATTAAGCGTAACTTGAGTGACATGGTTCATCTCTTTTAATTATTCTTTGGTGTCTGATTTTTCAAGTGCAAACTTATAGCCTCGCCCGCGTAAGGTTTCTATTGGCTTTAGGTTATTATCAGGGTCAAGTTTTTTGCGTAGTCGGCCAATCATCACTTCAATCACATTGCTGTCGGCATCTTCGTCATGAGGATAAAGGTATTCATTTAATTTTTGTTTAGATATGACTTCACCGGCATGGCGTATCAGATACTCAATGGTGCGGTATTCAAAGGTGGTTAATTCAACGGCTGTGTCGTTACAGAGTAAGGTCTGGCTTGTGGTGTCAATTTGAATAGGTGGATATTGAATAACAGTGTTAATGGTGCCAATACTTCTGCGTAATAAGGCTTTAAGCCGGGCGAGTAATTCTTCGATATGAAAAGGCTTAACCAAATAATCGTCGGCACCGGCTTCCAGCCCGTTTACTTTGTCTTGCCAACTGCCGCGTGCAGTTAGAATAAGAATGGGGAGGTTTTTACCTTTGGCACGAATTTGTTTAATAACATCAATGCCGGAAAGTTTTGGTAGGCCAATGTCAACAATGGCGGCATCAATGGGATATTCCAGTGCATTGAATAGGCCGTCTTCGCCATCGGCACTGGTATCGACCATATATTGATGTTGTTCCAGATGCTCACGAATTTGCTGTTGCAAGGTGAGTTCATCTTCAATAATGAGTACCCGCATTTTTATCGGTTAAGAATTTGTCCGGTGTTGGCGTCAACCAGTACGTTAACCACATCACCGGAGCGGCTTACAATTTTAACTCGGTACACTGAACCATTAAAAGTTACTTTAAGAACTCGCCCTGGAACATATTGTTGCGCGATACCTGCCGCCATTTGTTTGCTGATAGCGGCTTTAGCGTAGAGCCCTGTTGCATTAATTTTGACTGTGTAACTTGTTGTTGAGTTGATATTTTTGTCAAGATTGTTTTGCGCATTTGCTTGTGCGACGAAAGGGATGCCGAGCAATAACAGGAGGGAATGGGTGCGCAGAAATGAAACCATTGTATTCTCAATATCTGAAGAAGTCCTTTATAGCATACACGCTTAAGCTTGTTATAACAAAGCAGGATTGGCTCAGGGCTGTGTTTTTATACACTTACCCTGAGCGCATTGTTGCAACTCTTTAGTGCAGGTTCAAGCTTAAGCCTGGAAGATGAATAGCGGGTAAAAGGTTCACACGGTGTACGGGGTAAGACGGGTAATAGTTAGCATAACCACCATGTCCGTAGCCGCCATAACCATGGCCTCCGCCGTAGCCATGACCACCGCCATATCCATAACCATGGCTTCGATAGCCTCCATGTCCTCCACCATGTCGCCGGTAATTACTGTGTCCGCCGCCATTATAATTGTGAGTCTGACTTTCACTGTTGTGACTGCGGTGTCCTCCTGAAGGGCTGGCTTGAACGGCCAGACTCATGCTACTGAGTGCTGCGATACTGAATGCGATAATGGCGTATTTTGTATATGCAGTTTTCATAATATAACTCCTGTGGGTCATGTGAGATAGTATAGGAGTAGAATATATGAATGTAACTGAACGGAAGCTGAATAAAATGCAGATTTGTAGTCCATTTAGGCCAGAAATTTACTTTTTTGTGGTTTTCCCTCCTGCTTGAGGCAGGGAACGGTGGCATTTAACCCGCAACAATTAAACGGGAAGAATCCAGTCGGGCATAGGCTTTATTCATAACCGTATTCAGTTCATTTTTCTGGTTTTCCATACTGCTGATTTCATCGTTACGAATATTGGGGTTTTCTTTTTGTAATGACTTTAAGCGCTGAATTTCTTGGTTAAAATTACTGGTCATTTCTGTTATTTTTAGTTGTGTTTGTACGGCACAATCTTGTGTGGCAATATCTTCGGCCTTTGCAAACATGTTTTTCAATCGTTCCTGATGGTTATTAATAAGCTGGCTGATAATTTGTTTATTTAACTGAATTACGACACCGTGTAATGCGTCGAAATTAAATTGTTCTGTTAAGTTCTGACTGGTTTGATCCATTAGCACACGAATAACGGCCGGTGGTAAGTGGCGGTGGATTTGTAATTTTTGCGGGGCACTGCATTCAATAACAAAAATACATTCCAGTAAAATACTACCCGGTTTTATTTTAGGTAGTTTTACAATATTTAATGCGGTGTTGCCATGCTCATGCGAGACTAATAAATCAATTACATTTACAACCATTGGGTGTTCCCACGTCATAAAATACATGTTTTCATGAGCGAGTGCATGATGTCGATTGAAGGTAATGGTTGCACCCTCATCCGGTAAATCAGGAAAGTGGCTGATCAGCATATGGTCGGTTGGGTGTAGGGTAAAACTTTTTTGTGCATGGAAATCAAAGTCAACACCGTACATATCAAACACGCCAGAGAGGTAATGTTCTAAACTACGGTCATGATCCCAGTATTGAATATTGGCGGCAATGTCGGCGGCTTCTTTTTGCTGATAGGGGTTCAGTTCAAGAAAACGATCCCGTCCTTGCTGTAGCTGTTGAGTAAATTCATTGGTGTCGGCGTGCACCATATGAATAAACTGTTCGATTGAAAAAGCATCAAAGCCCGGGTTAATTAAATAATTATTTAACTCTTCGCTGTGCTTTTGCATAACGGCTTGACCAACAGGGCAGGTATGCATAAAAGTATTTAGGCCGCTGTTATACCATTGGTACATAATGGCCTGTGCTGAATGTTCGAAGTAGGGCGTGTGTAGATGAATGGTTTCTAACTGACCTATTCGGTCGAGTCGGCCAATGCGTTGTTCAAGCAAGTCTGGGTTATAAGGCAAATCAAATAAAACTAGATGATGTGCAAATTGAAAGTTACGGCCTTCACTGCCAATTTCAGAACAAATTAAAATTTGTGAGCCATCTTCCATGTCGGCAAAAAAAGCGGCGGCACGGTCGCGGTCGATAATATTCATCTTTTCATGAAACACCGCCGACTGTTTTCCGTACTGTTCACGCAAGGCATTGGAAATATCGATGGCGGTTGTGGCGTAGGCACATATCACCAGTACTTTTTCATTGCGATGGGTTTTAAGAATATCCGCTAGCCACGCAATGCGCGGGTCGATGCTTGTCCAATGTTCACCTTCATTGGCAAAAACATTCTGATAGATTATTTCAGGGGTGAGCAACAGTGGCAGCTGAAGTTTTTCGATTTCATTGACTTCTAAATAGGCTTGTACTAATGACTCATAAGCGGTGGGTATTTTTAACGGGTATGCATGGGCTTTGCGTTCAGGGAAGCCTTTAATTGCGTTACGTGTGTTGCGGAACAATACGCGGCCGGTGCCATGCTGGTCTGCCAAAATTTGAATGAGTTGCTGTCGGTAACTGTCATTATCTTCGAGCATATTAAAGTTATCGAGCAATGATAAATAATTTTCATTTCCCTTAAATAAGTTAACCAGTGTGTTACTTGATTCTTCATTTAATGAATCGGCATCGAGTAAGTTATCAACAACATGGGCGATGGTTTTAAATGATTCCACTTCTTCAAGAAATTTATCAAGACTATGGTAACGATGTGGGTCGAGCAAGCGTAATCGTGCAAAGTGGCTTTCTTCGCCTAGTTGTTCGGGTGTTGCGGTTAATAGCAGCAAGCCGGGTATGCTTGCAGATAAATTTTCAATACAGGTATACGCTTTGCTTGGTGATGATTCAGACCAAGCAAGATGATGAGCTTCATCAATGACTAGAATATCCCACTCTGCTTCTATTAGTTGTTCCAGTACTTTGTCGTTGTGGGTAGCAAACTCTAGGCTGCATAATAATAGTGGCTCGTCAATAAAGGGGTTATGTTCATCGTCAACGCTATCTTGATAACGTTCCTGATCATATAAACTCATTTTAAGGTTAAAGCGCCGTAGCATTTCAACCATCCATTGGTACATTAAAGCTTCGGGAACAATAATTAAAATACGTTGGGCGCGATCGGTTATTAACTGCTGGTGGATAATTAAACCGGCTTCAATGGTTTTACCTAGGCCGACTTCATCGGCCAGTAACACGCGTGGTGCACTACGGTTGGCGACTTGGTGGGCAATATAAAGTTGGTGAGGGATAAGACTCACACGTGGGCCGAGTAAGCCTCGTGTTTGTAACTGTGCCAGCTCATACCGTTTTTGTAAGGTTTGGTAGCGTAGGTTATACCAGAGTTGTTTATCAATCTGGCTGGTGAGCATTCGGTCGCGTGGTTTGTTCAGTTGGGTGGAGTGGTTTAATTCCCCTTCTGATAGCGCATAGGCTTCCCCTTTTTCATCAACACAATGGTAAACAATAAGGCCATCGCATTCTTCAAGTGTACGAATGGTATATTGTTGCCCCGCTTCTGATTCAATGCTGTCACCTTCAAAAAAAACAACCCGAGTGAGGGGAGCTTGTCCAATGGCATAAACTCGCGACTGTTCGCTAGCGGGAAATATAATGGTGACACGGCGAGTTTCTGTCGCAGTAACTACACCTAAACCTAAATCGGTTTCTGTGTCGCTTATCCAGCGTTGTCCAATTACAAATTTAGATATAGAAAATTCTGACATGGGGTCTCATACATTGTAGGTTACACTTTGTTCTTTAATCGGTTGTTTAATTGTATTGCGGTAAAAAAGCGGGCTATCTTATAATATTAGTATAGGAGGGAATAGTATAAATACACAGTATTTATAAGTGACCGCGTTGTTTTGATTCTTTAAACACCCATGACAGGGCGAAGCCCATCATTAGAGAGTCTTTTTGTCTAATCAATGGGCTATCTATAAAGGCTGCATTGTTTAAGTTGTCGTACTTGGCAAAGAAGCCAAACCAGATCCGGTTAAAACGTCTGCTGACGGTTAAGGTAATGCGAGAACCACTATAACCAGCTTTTGCATCGTATGCAGGACGTGAGGCTGTTGCATATTCAGATGCGACCTCATAAAAATAGTCATGGTATTCTTCACTGGCCCAGACAGGGCCAATTGAAATGGCTGATTCCCAGCCACTATAGTAACGAAGTTGCAGATAAGGCGAAAACACCCAGCCAATCGCTTTAGTGTGGCCTATGTCAGTCGCAACAGCAGCGCGAAATGGAAGCCCAAGGCGGAATCGTAGGTTTTTATTGTCGGACTCATAAAGATTAAATTGAATTCGTGGGCCAAGTTCAATAATGGCATCAATGTCAGGCATTCCTTGTCGGGCACGGTTATCTTTACTGTCGACAGGAAAAGAAAAAGCAGTGCTAAGGTCAACTTTAACATCGTCACCATTATAAAAATAAAAACGGCCACCTTCTTTATCCACTTTGAGACGCTTGCCGTTATAACGCACATAGGGGATGGGAGCAGCATATTCTGTCCGCTGATCTGAGCCACGGTAATGCGGCAAGCTTAACACGCCCAGCCCTACGCCCAGCTCCCACTTCGGTTTATCCGTTGGCGTGGAATCATCTGCGTAGGCCGTGCTGAAGAGGGTGAAGATAAGAATTAAGAGAAGGCTTTGGTTGATTTTTTGCATGTAATTAATAATTCTTGTTTTAAGTTTAAGCATGGTATGGATTATATTTAATAAGTATACTAAATATTTAAAGGGATAATAACACTTAACGGGAATATTTGTGACACCACTTGAATCCTACCAACAAGATTTAAGGCGCAGTGACTTTCTGCCTGATGTTGCTCAGCAGCATGCGGTTGAATTAACCAATGCCTTGTATGAAAAATTGCTACAAGCTAATAATCAGGGCGCGCCTAGCTTTTTAGCTCAATGGCTAAATAAAAAACCGGATTATATTAAAGGTTTGTATTTCTGGGGTGGTACTGGACGGGGGAAAACCTACTTAATTGATTGTTTTTATGAGTGCCTGCCATTTAAGGACAAGCATCGCATTCACTTTCACCATTTCATGTTAGATGTTCACGAGCAGCTACGCACCCTTCCAAAGTCACCTAATCCTTTGGTTATTGTTGCAGAAAAATTTGCAAAGCAGTATCAGGTTTTGTGTTTAGATGAATTTCATGTGCATGATATTGCTGACGCAATGTTGATGGTTGGTTTATTGAAAATACTGGTTGATAATGGTGTGACGATCGTTGCCTCTTCCAATATTGCAATTAAGAATTTATATCTAAATGGACTACAACGTGAACGCTTTCTAGAAGTGATTCGTTTATTAGAACAGGTTACTACGGAATATAATTTGGGTGATGACACCGATTACCGTTTTAACAAGCTAGAAAAAAGTACAATTTATTTTGTTGGTTTGAATGCGAAAACAACAGACAGTATTACCGCCTGTTTTGAAAACATTGTACCCACTAAACCAAAGCACAATCGGCAAATAGAAATTAATAATCGCAAGCTCGATTATCTTGCATTAGCGGATGATGTTATCTGGTTTGATTATTCAGCGTTATGTGAAACAGCCCGTTCAGCTCATGACTATATAGAAATAGCACAAATATATACCACGGTTGTGATTAGCAATATCCCAGTGATGGATGAATCTTACGACAGTGCAGCAAAACGCTTTATACATTTGGTCGATGCGTTGTATGACCATAACGTAAAACTGATTTGTTCTGCCGAAGCTGAACCTGACGAGCTTTATATTGCAAAACGGTTAGCATTTGCTTTTGACCGAACCATTAGCCGTTTAACGGAAATGCAAACTAATAATTACTTAGCCTTACCCCACAGCATAAGCGGTAAACGCACCGTTTATGCCGAAGATGAACAATAGAGGTTGGTTTTTTTTCTAGAGTATATCAAAACCATAAATCAGCATTTTAGCTTGTAGAGCGGGTGCATCTTTATAGGGCACGGTATTGTTGTCGCGTATAATCTTGCGACCTTCTTTTGATACAACAAATTTGATAAAGTTTTTTACCTTCTTTGATGGTGAAGGGCTGGTAACCAGATATAAAGGACGGTACAGGGTGTATTTGCCACTGGCAACATTCTCGTAAGAAGGTACCTTACCGTCAAACCCGATAATTTTAACATTGCGTTTACGGGCGCTACTGACACCCGTTATACCCATGGCATACACATCTTTAACCACTGCTTTTTCTAATGGGCCGGATGACTTGGTGATGTATTTTTTGTTCGTTATAAATTTCTTATAGCGGTCTTTAAAAATGTATTGGCGAATAGCGTAGCCCACACCCGAGATGGTACCCCGGCGAACATATAAGCGAATTGGTGCATCTTTTCCGCCAACTTGTTTCCAGTTAGTAATCTTGCCCGTATAAATGGCTTTAACTTGTTTGGTTGACAGGCTGTTAACGGGGTTCTTTTTATTGACGATAATGGCTAAAGCATCCCAAGCAACAGGGTGCATGGAGGCATGTAATTCGATGCGATCAACTTCAGGTAGATTCATTCGGCATGCGCCGCCTAGATCCATTTTCAGTCTCGCTGTATCCCTAATTCCCCGGGTTGCACCGCCGCCATTGAGGACAATTTTAATGCCTGTTTTTGTTTCATAGGCTTTGGCCATTTCTTTCATAAACGCTTTTTTGGTAATACCACACCCTGCCCAGCTAATGGTGTTTTTATCTGTTTTGGTGGCAGCATAGCTGAGTGAATTAAATAACAGGCCGAAGGCAATCAGACTGATGACGCGCGCAAGAAATACTTTTTTAGACTTTAACAACATAAGAATGACCCTACTTATATACTACGTGACCCATCATTTTACTCTATTTTCACTTTATATGTTTGTATATCAGTATAAATCTATATGCTTATAAATAAAATTTATGTGACTTTATGCATGAAAGCGATGTATAGGGCTATGTTTGAAGCTTGGTAAGGGGGATTTTTAGCACTAGTCTTCGGTGTGGCTTCGAATATCTTCCAGTTCCTTAATGTATTGAATTCCCCATTCCTGTAAAGATTTAACAACAGGTTTAAGTGTTAAGCCGAAATCTGTCATTGAATATTCGACTTTTGGTGGGATCTCAGGGTAAATTTTCCGTTTTATTATTTTGTCAGACTCCAGTTCACGTAACTGTTTAGTTAACATTCTTTGAGTTACACCAGGGATTAATTTTCTTAACTCATTGAATCTTCTGGTATCTTCCTGTAAATGGTACAAAATGATGCCTTTCCATTTACCACTAATGGCTTCTAAAGCGGCTTCAATGGGGCAGCCAAAATTACATTTATATTCAGCATGTTTCATTTATCGCATCCTAAGTATACATTAAGTGCCTATTGCACAAAATTGTGCGTTCTTACAATATTGGAACTATTCAAATACTATCATTTATTCTTAAATCAATAAATAAAGGTGTCATCATGAACACATTTGATGCAGTAAAAAGCCGTCGTGCTACTAAAGAATTTGATTCTACGCATAAAATGCCGGATGAAGATAAAAATCAACTCCTTTCACTTGCTATGCTTTCACCAACTGCATTCAATATCCAGAACTGGCGCTATGTGGTTGTTTCCGATAGGGCGTTGCGAAATAAAATTAAAGAAGCTGCGTGGGGACAGCCACAAGTGACCGATGCCTCGCTGCTTGTTATTTTGTGCGCAGATTTAAAAGCGTGGGAAAAAGAGCCAATACGTTATTGGGCAAATGCGTCAAAAGACGTGCAGGATTTTGTTATCCCCGCAATCGAAGGGTACTACAAAGATAAGCCCCAGGTGCAGCGTGATGAAGCCATGCGATCTTGTGGTATAGCGGCTCAAACCCTTATGTTAACTGCTAAATCAATGGGTTATGACTCTTGTCCGATGGATGGGTTTGACTTTGCTGCGGTTGCTGAACTTATCCAGTTACCCTCTGACCATGTTATTGCAATGTTTGTCGCCATTGGGAAATCAGTTAAAGAGCCGTGGCCAAGACCCGGCCAGCTCAGTTTTTCTGATGTTGTTATTGATAATCAGTTTAATGAATAAAATAGCACCCGCGACAATTCATGGTAGCGTGCTTTGCATTAAGCAAAAACGTGACAAAAATACCACTTTTTTGTAGCGATTCTTGATTTATCAGAAATAACGGCTATTGTTTATAGCAATATTTTTAAATGAGTATTTGCTTAATGGCTAATACGCGATTGCACTCCGGCTTTAGTCGGCAGCAAGCTGTAAACATTACCGGCCTTACTGCGCGGCAGCTTAATTATTGGCGGCGTACCGCGGTGATTGAGCCATCTAACACGACTCAGGGTGGCCATGCTCGCTACTCTTTTACCGACCTTATTGCGCTAAAAACAGTCAAGCAGTTGCTTGATCATGGCGTGTCATTGCAAAAAATCCGCAAAAGCATTTTAGCTTTATTGCAATATCTTCCTCTGCAACAACAGCCCTTTAGTGAGTTAAAAGTAATAGCAACCGGTGACGTGGTGCTGGTTTTTCATCAGGGTCTGGCGCTGGATGCATTAACAGGGCAGGAATGGATACTGGAAGTGGCTGAGCTGGAAAAAGAAATTGTTAAACAATATCCTGACGCGTTGCAGTTAGTGGTTGAACAGGATGATTTATTTGAACCGAGTATAAAAAATATAAATAGAAAAGCAGTTTAAGGAGAGTGAAGGGTTATGTGCAGGCAGGCGCTGGCTAAAAATATTTTTAATAAAGTAGTGCCCGCTTTTTCTATTTAATTGCAAGAACAAACCTGTTACGGCAGGGGAGGATACAAAATGAAAATTATATCAATAGCGAACCAGAAAGGGGGTTGTGGTAAAACAACAACCGCAATTAATCTGGCTGCGTGTCTTGGTCATATTTCTCAACGTGTTTTACTCGTCGATATGGATGCACAAGGTCATGCTTCACTGGGTTTTGGCAAGTGCGGTGATGAGTTGCCAACGCTGTATAATGTCTTTTCCGGCCAACGTAGTATTCGTGATGTTATTCAGCACGACGTGTATAAAAATGTGGATCTTATTCCCGGTTCGATGGCGCTGATTGCGGCTGAACATCACCTGACTGACTGGTCTCAGGAAGAAGAACTTGCGCGTTTATTACACCCGCTTGATGTGTCTTATGATTTTATTATTATTGATTGTCCGCCGGCATTAGGTCGGTTATCGGTGAACGCCTTGCTAGCATCCGATGAAGTGATCATCCCTATTGAAATGAGCCTGTTTTCTTTAGATGGTATTGAACGTATCAGTGAAACTATTGAACATTTGCAGGCACGTAGGGGCAAGGACTTGCCCTTTAAAGTGTTGCCAACGATGATAGACAATCGCACCCGAATATGTCGAACCTTTCTAAGAAAAATATGGGAACGTTTCCCTGATAATGTATTACCAGTAATGATTCACCACACAGTGCGTTTAAAAGAATCGGTTTGTTACAGCCTGCCGGTGTGGGCTTACGATGCCAAATCAACTGCAGCGCTTGATTATATGAGGCTTGCAGAAGAATGCCTGAAAGCGACACTGCCAATGAGTTTACGTGAACCACTAGTGGAATACGCTGTTATTGAACATGCCGCTACGCTGTAACGTAAAGTAGCTTCCCTGATTTAGGTTTGTATTTTAACGCCAATTTTAACCCTAGACTCGCATGAGTCATTTCCCTGCCCCGCTATTGCGGGGGCACTTATGATCTTTTTCACCCAGAATAGAACCACAAGCCCATACCGTGGCACAGGCACTTAATTTAGTGTCAGTTTCTTTTTGTTTTTACTAACACTTACAATGTTTTTTTACATACCTCTATACAGAGTTCCCAATTATTATGTATGATCGCAGTGTTCACTATATAAAGGTTGCAACGTGTCGAGTGTACTTGAAAACCGCTTAGAAAAAATAATAAATTCACAAGCTGTTGCTGCATTGCAGTCAAGTTTAATTGGCCTTGAAAAAGAATGCTTACGGGTTAACAATCAGGGTAATATCTCGCAATCAGCCCATCCTGAAAAATTAGGGTCAGCTTTAACCCATCCTTATATCACAACCGACTATTCAGAAGCCTTGCTGGAGTTTATTACTCCGCCATATAAGTCAGTAGATGATGCTTTGGCATTTTTATGTGACACACAAAA
>UOFT01000079.1_pt1 | contig 34342 bp, 31 predicted proteins | sample 1990121 | NCBI WGS metagenome assembly UOFT01 (sample SAMEA4728526, study PRJEB27164) | hydrothermal vent metagenome | biome: marine basaltic hydrothermal vent biome; feature: marine hydrothermal vent; material: mineral | place: Pacific Ocean | collected 2011-06-14/2011-07-23 | depth 1741 m
TTAAAACCTAGGACATTCATCTTCACTTCGCCGGAAGGCGGCCAAGCGATATTAGCTTGTTCATCTTCAATAGCGCCAAAAGGAACAATATCAATAACAGTATCATTAGAACTAATCAGTCGATGTTGTCGTCGAGTTGTACTAAAACCTTTTTCACTCAACACATCCTTAAGAACATTAAAGGCATTCCAATCCGGCACTTCAATGGCAAAATCAACATCATCCGTTGCTCGCTGTATATCTGCGCCATGTCCATAATGTAAAACTAAATCTCTCGCATACGCACCAACAATAACATAAGGCATTTCTAATTCTGCTAATACCTCACTCACAGTTTTAAGCAACTCAACAATGTATGGCTCAACCTTCCCTGAAATGTCGAGTGATATACTCATCATAAATTCTCCGTGCTACTTCTATGTTCCGTGTATCACCCGTTGCGACTAAGTCGGCATAAACAAGAATGGGATCGACAAGTTCTTTGCTTGTACCAATATCTTCATCAACAAGATTTTCTGGCCAAAATATTCTGTAAATAGTAACAGTTTCAGCTTTATCCCCCATCCAATCTATTACTTTGCGCAAGCGTAGATCACCTAATAATCGATTCAAATTGACATCATTCAAGTAAACCGTTGCGACTTGTGGTTTTAAATAATTTGTATATTTTGCAGCTGCAATCTCGCCACCCCATAAGCCCGCATATTTTTGTATATCGATGCCCTTCCACCAATTTGGATCGTTGGCAACAAAATCCCCTAGCCATTGTTTTGGTCTCAATCTTTCCGGATAGACTTCAACCCAACGATCTAATAATTTTTTATAGTTTGTAATGCGTCGTTTTTGTTTGTTGCCCTTACCCCGGATTAAATCGGCTTCTTTTAATCCATTAATAACCCATCCAACGGTTCCAACAGCCACACCCGCTTTTTCCGCAATCTCACGGTATGGCGTATTCACTAATTCAGGTTGACATAAAAAAGCAAAAATAACTTTTAAACCCGTTGGCTCAAAGGCTCGGTTTGTCCCTGCCTTTGTGTGTAACCCTTTATTCGTTGTGTTTCTTCGATTACCTTTCACATAAACATATGCTGGAGGTGCGTTAATGTAAGCATTGCCCACGGTGTCAATAAACTGAATATCGGCTTGGCGTAGTTTTTCTGCCATTTTTGGATCGACATAATCGGCAATAAGGATGCCTTGCTCCGGTAAATTTTTTACCTGATTAATCAACGCCCCCAAATTCGCCTGTTGCGCCCACTTTTTAATTTCACCCGCAAATCTATTCTTCGCCCCTTCTATCTTAATGAGTGCATCGACTCGGCAATTACCCAACTGCACATCAATTTTCTCAATTTCAAGATGCAATCCGGTTTCAAACTGCACAGCAACTAGTGCTTTTTCAAGAATCGCCTGTTCAGTGTTATGTATCATACATCTAAATATAGCACGTACATTAATAATGTACAGTTAATTATTATGTACGAATCAGGCCGTGAGTAATACCAATTAACAAGTCTATTTTTTATATGGATAAGCCGACTGCATTTCACCAATGAAACAAACTAATCAAATGAGCTATCTAATTCCACTATCAATATCTTATTATTTTTATGTTCAAATTTCACAAAGGGCTCAGCCTCTGTGGCTATATATTGAAGTTATAAACTTGCTAATAACCTTACCATAATGTTGTATTTGGAGGTGGAGAAAAATTAAGAAAGGTGTACCCGAGGGTGTACCCCATTACGAAAACATCATAAGTGCCTGTAAAGATAGTAAAACAGGCACTAAAAAAGGCCTACGTTTGAAAAACGTAAGCCTTTGATAATATGGCGCGCCTGGAGCGATTCGAACGCCCGACCGCCTGGTTCGTAGCCAGGTACTCTATCCAACTGAGCTACAGGCGCTTAAGAGCCGCGAATTATGCTTAGATCACTTCGTTTTGTCAAGATTTTGACCAGTGTAATCGGCGATATTATGAAATAAAAAAGGGGATGAAATACGAGGACATGGGGGCTGATGATTTGGCTTTAGATTGCCGCGTCAACATAGAAAAATAGCGATTTTTCTATGTTTTCTCGCAATGACGACTTGAATATGGCGGAGAGCGAGGGATTATTCGCCTTCGGCTCACCCCTTCGGGGTCAGCGTCATATGACGCTGCTCTGCAATGCTCCGCATCTTGTCAAACCACCTATTATAATTTTATCGAGGGTTCAAATCCCTCACTCTTTCTTCTTGATAAAAAAAACCCGCTAACGCAGGTTTTTATTTTTGGCGGAGAGCGAGGGATTCGAACCCTCGATAGGTTTAACCCTATACGCCCTTAGCAGGGGCGCGCCTTCAGCCACTCGGCCAGCTCTCCAAATATGAAATTTAATGGGTTGTTAAATTACAAATCCCCAATGTTTCCACTTATTCGTGGCCTCATTTGGGGATGCAAAGGATACTAGGGCTACCGGTTAAGGTAAAGTGAATTTAGTAAAAAACCTTTAATAACTACACATTACCATTGGGTTCGTTACTGGGTTCATTACTGGGTTCATTACTTTTGGCATTTTTTTCATTTTTTATACGTTCATATATTTCTTCACGATGAACGGATATTTCTTTGGGTGCATTAACACCAATACGTACCTGGTTACCTTTTACACCGAGAACGGTCACTGTTACTTCGTCGCCGATCATTAATGTTTCACCGACACGTCTTGTTAAAATTAGCATTTAAGCCTCTCCTTCAATAATCTGATTACCTGCACGAGTGCTGCGTTCCATGCCGCAACTTAGTTCGCTGTCCTTCTTTTATCGACAAGATAATCTAAAACTTTAAAAATATAGTATAATTATGTTAAATGTTATAAAAATCAATCACTTGCTTCTTCAGTAAGTCCAAATGCGGCATGCAGTGTACGCACACCTAATTCCAGATATTTTTCATCTATAACCACTGAAATTTTAATTTCCGAGGTGGATATCATGCGTATATTAATCGCTTCGTCCGACAAGGCTTTAAACATTTTGCTTGCGATGCCCGCATGCGAGCGCATACCCACGCCAACAATAGACACTTTCACAATAGCAGGGTCACCAACCACTTCACGCGCACTTACCGCCGTTGCAATTTCTTCTAATATCTTTAGTGCTTTGTCGTAGTCATTTCTATGTACGGTAAAGGTAAAATCGGTTGTGCTATCGGCACCCACATTCTGAATAATCATATCCACTTCGATATTCGCATCACTAATGGGGCCTACTATCTGGTAAGCCACACCGGGTGTATCTGGCACACCTAAAATTGTTAGTTTGGCTTCGTCACGATTAAATGCGATACCTGAAATGACAGGCTGTTCCATTGTTTTACCCTCAGTTCTTTGTTCGTAACTAATTAAGGTGCCGGGGCCGTCTTCAAATGCAGACAACACTCTTAAGGGAACGTTGTACTTCCCTGCAAATTCCACTGCCCTAATCTGTAATACTTTTGAGCCTAAGCTGGCCATTTCTAACATTTCTTCAAATGTGATGCGGTCTAAACGGCGCGCATTCGGTTCAACCCTTGGATCGGTAGTGTAAACCCCGTCCACATCTGTAAAAATCTGACATTCGTCAGCTTTTAAGGCCGCAGCCAGTGCAACAGCCGTTGTATCAGATCCACCACGCCCTAATGTCGTGATATTGCCATTTTGGTCGACACCCTGAAAGCCAGCTACCACAATAACACGGCCATGCTCAAGATCGTCCTGCATCGACGCATCATCAATTTCCATGATACGTGCTTTGGTATGCGAGCCATCGGTTAATATTTTAACCTGTGCGCCGGTATAAGAGCGAGCATCAACACCGCGAGCATGCAATGCCATACTGAGCAGTGCGATGGTCACCTGCTCACCGGTTGATACCAATACATCGTATTCGCGTGCATTCGGTTCAGGCGCAATTTGCCGAGCTAACTCGATAAGACGGTTGGTTTCACCGCTCATCGCCGAGACAACAGCAACCACACTATTGCCCGCTTTTTGAGATTCGAGCAATTTATCAGCTATTTTTTCGATTTTATCAACCGTGCCGACCGATGTCCCACCAAATTTTTGCACTAATAGAGCCATGCCCCTCCCCGAAAAGGTGCAAGTTAACGTTTACTTTAATGAAATTAAAGAAGAATTGGACGCATTCTACCGAAATTGGTGAAAAAATGCACCCTGAACCCTGTGTTAACCCCTGTTTAAATCCCGCATTCCCAACTTTACGTGGATTATACCCCTATTTGTTGTTTTACCCAGCCCGGCACCAGCTTTAATGCGCCATCTAAACTGGCTGGTTTGTTACCACCGGCTTGCGCCATATCAGGGCGGCCGCCTCCACGGCCACCGACTTGTTCGGCAACCACATTAACCAAATCCCCCGCCTTAATCACATCCGTTTTGTCTTTTGAAACACCGGCAACAATGCTCACTTTTTCACCATCAACAGCGGCTAAAACAACCGCCGCCGAGCCTAGTTTATTTTTAAGCTGGTCGAGTGTTTCACGCAATACTTTTGCGTCTGCACCGTCTAATTTTACAGCCAAAACTTTAATGCCAGCAATATCTTCTGCCTGACTCGCAAGGTCGCTGCCTTGACTACTGGCCATTTTTGCTTTTAATTTGTCCAACTCTTTTTCAAGTTTGCGGTTTTGAGAAAGAAGCTGTTCCACTTTTTGCGCCGCATCGTCACGATTACTTTTTACCAAATCGGCAATCTGCGTTAATGTTTCTTCACCTTGTTCAACCCACTCTAAACCTTTAGCGCCCGCAACGGCTTCAATACGCCGAACACCGGCTGCAACCCCCGTTTCGCTGGTGATTTTAAAAATACCAAGGTCACCGGTTCGCTGAACATGCGTGCCGCCACAAAGTTCAATCGAAAAGTCGCCCATGTTTAATACCCGAACACTGTCACCGTATTTTTCACCGAACAATGCCATGGCTCCTGATGCAATGGCATCGTCCTGTGACATTACTTTTGTTTCCACATCATGGTTACAACGGATATGGGTATTCACCAATGCTTCAATCTGAGCAAGCTGTTCGGCGGTGATCGGTTCAAAATGTGAGAAGTCGAAACGCAATTTCTCGGCATCCACCAGTGAGCCTTTTTGCTGAACGTGTTCGCCTAAAACATCGCGTAAAGCGGCATGCATTAAGTGAGTTGCTGAATGATGCTCTGCAATTTGTTGCCGTTCCGACTCGTCAACAAAGGCCTCTAGGGAATCGCCGACCTTCAAACTACCTTGAACAACGTTACCAATATGTGCAAACACATCACCTTGTTTTTGCGTGTCGCTAACGTTAAAGATGCTATTACCGGAATCTGTATCCACTAGTTCACCGTGGTCACCTACCTGCCCACCGGATTCGGCATAAAAAGGTGTTTGATCCATGATCAACATACCTTGCTCACCCTCACTTAACTGTTCAACCATTTCGCCGTCTTTTAGCAAGGCGATAATTTTACCGTTATCTTTTAATAAGGAATAACCGGTAAATTCAGTTGCGCCGTCGATATTGATTGACTGGCTGTAGTCCACCGAAAATGATTTAGCAGAACGGGCACGTTCACGCTGTGCACCCATTGCTTTATCAAAACCTTTTTTATCAACAGTTAAGTCGCGCTCGCGCGCAATATCGGCAGTGAGGTCAAAAGGGAAACCATAGGTGTCATACAGTTTAAACACCATGTCACCCGGAATTTCTTTACCAGCAAGCTCGGCGATGGTCTGCTCTAAAATAACCATGCCTTGATCTAATGTTTCTGCAAAGCGCAGCTCTTCCTGCTTGAGTACTTTTTCAACTTGTGACTGCATTTTTGTTAATTCAGGATAAGCTTCGCCCATTTGTTTAACAAGCGCTGCAACAAGCTTATAAAAGAAAGCGTCACGCATACCCAACTTATGGCCGTGACGAATCGCGCGACGAATAATACGGCGCAATACGTAACCTCGACCTTCATTCGAAGGTATTACGCCATCTACAATCATAAAGCTGCAGGAACGAATATGATCGGCAATGACTTTTAACGAGTTATTATTTAAATCTTTGCATTTTGCGAGCTTCGCAATGGCTTTAATCAGAGCCTGAAATAAATCTATGTCGTAATTGCTGTGGCCATTTTGCATAATAGCGGCAAGGCGTTCGAGCCCCATGCCGGTATCCACCGATGGTTTCGGTAATGGTGTTAGCTTGCCGTCGCTGTCACGATCGTATTGCATGAAGACTAGATTCCAGATTTCGATATAGCGATCACCATCTTCTTCGGGTGTGCCGGGTGGGCCGCCCGGAATATCATCACCATGATCATAAAAAATCTCGGAACAAGGCCCACAAGGCCCAGTATCACCCATTGACCAAAAATTATCCTTTGCGCCAATGCGGCTGAAACGAGCAGGATCCACTTTGATTTCTTTTAACCAGATATCAGCCGCTTCATCATCTTCATCAAAAACAGTAACCCACAACTTATCCGCAGGCAATCCCATCTCTTGCGTTAAAAACGCCCATGCGTATTGAATAGCATCACGCTTAAAATAATCACCAAAACTAAAATTACCCAGCATTTCAAAAAAAGTATGATGCCGCGCGGTATAACCCACATTTTCCAGATCATTATGTTTGCCTCCGGCACGAACACAGCGCTGTGATGAGGTTGCGCGTGTATAAGCGCGCTTATCCTGCCCCAGAAAAACATCTTTAAACTGCACCATACCCGCATTAGTAAACAATAAAGTGGGATCGTTACCCGGCACCAAAGAGCTTGAAGCTACAATTTCATGTTGCCTAGAGTGGAAAAAATCAAGGAAGGCTTTTCGAATGTCTGCGCTAGTTTTCATAGAATTTATTTTTAACTATTAGTTTCAATCATTTGGGATAGTTTAAGCACATAATTATATGCTATTTCGGCGCGTGAAACAGCGCAAAATGAGGGTAATTATTTAAAAACAGGCGGTAATACTGGCTACTCTGCGCCCACATTAACCAGCCCCATTCGCAATGCTTCCATGGTTGCCTCGGCGCGGGTTGATACATTCAATTTGTTATAAATGCGCTTTAAGTGCGCAGCAACTGTATTTGGGCTAAGTTCAAGTAAACTGGCCACTTCGTTGCGCTTTAATCCTTTGGCAATTAAGGTCAATATTTCTGTTTCGCGTTCTGAAAGCTTGTTTGGCTTGCCATCTACACCATCACTGGAAAAATAAGACATCATTTTACGTGCAATTGCAGGTGATAATGGTGGTTCACCTTTTATAATGCCTTGTAAAGCAGTAATAAAGTCGCTGGTGCTTTGCTCTTTTAATAAATAACCCTGAGCCCCAGCTCTTAATGCGGGGAAAATATGCTTATCATCATCAAAAATGGTGGCCATAACACAATATGTTTCAGGCGAAACCCGCATAACGTCAGTAACAAACTCAACACCATTGCCATCGGGCAGACTGATATCAACTAACGCCAAGTCAATCTTTTCATTTTTTAAAATAATTCGGGCTTGTTCTAAAGTTGCCGCTTCAAATATTTTAATTTCATCAAAAGCTGCGCGAACAATGCAGGCTAGCCAAGTGCGTGTTTCTTCAAAATCTTCTAATAGCAAAGCTGCTTTCATTTATTCATCCTTAATATGCCCACGCCCCAATTAATCATACCAGAATTAAACATACTAAATTGGAATAGCGATATCAACACAAGTACCCACTAATAGCTCGTCCTCAATGCGTTGATTCCAGCGCACAGTACCGCCCGACTCTTTTATGCGTGTGCGAATGTTATTTACACCTCGCCCATTCACCCAGTCTTTCATTAACTTAGTATTACCGTCATCACAAATTGAAAGCGAAAACAGGTCGGCGACAAACCCTGCTTCAACTCTAACTGAACTGGCATTTGCATGTTTAAGAATGTTACTAACAAGTTCCTGACAAACACGCTTAAAGTTTGTTGCTTGTCGGGATGATAACGTTTTTTTGTATAGCCGCCTGTCTTGATCCCAGTATAACTTAATATTGGCAACGGCCAACCTGAATTTAATATCCACTTGCAGTTCACGCAATAATTCATCCAAAGATTGGTCTTTTTGCCCGCCCAGTGAATTGATCGACTCGCGCAAGGTAACCAGAGCCTCTCTTGCAAGTGGTTCTTGTGGCGTACCTTCGCTTTTGTGAATAAGGGTGAGTAATCTTGCCGCAACGTCATCATGCAAGTCGCGAGCTATTCGTATTCGTTCCTCATGTACACCACGTTCATATTCACCTTTAAAAACCTGTGCATTCTTGAATAAAGTCATCATGCTGTTTAAAAAACTGACATCATTAACATTAAATAAGCGGCTACCGTGCTCTACCCCCGCCAGTCCCAGAGCGGGAATACCTTCAAACTCGGGAACATGTAATACCGCACCACTTTCTTTAATCGTAATTTCATCGGCATCATCTATATCATGCATAACAAGTACCGGTTCAAACACTTGACGCAACAAAAATTCCCATTGCTCTTTTGTACTACGAACAGCCTTGGGTGAAAGAATGATTTCCAATAACTCGGGAAGCCGTTCCTGATAATGTGCGCGATTAAAACCAAACGCATAATTTTCCCATAACCAGTGTCGTAACGGAAAATACAGCCAGCCAACAGCTAAGATAGAAAACAATAATGCAACAACCGAGTTCACATTAAACACCGTCATTAAAAGCACGGCCAACCCCAGCACAACCAACCCACCAAACATCCAGACCCATGAGTAAAGCGCCCATAATTCCAATTTAAAAAGCTTGTACTTCTTAAGTCCTAGTGCAACACCAACATAAACACAAAGTAACGCAATCCAGTAGAAAAACTGCTTATATATTAATTCAAAACTAGCAATAAGCGGGATAATACTAATAATAAAAAATAGCACATCACCCGTTATTAAGGCATACACTAACCAGCGTAAAGAAGCACGTTCAACGATAAACCCGCGAGTATGTTTGTACTGCAAAATAATAAAAAACACACCAATTGCGCCAATAATGTAAAACAGTAAATACACGCTAAAAAATAAAAATTCAAAAACCTGCATCAAATGCAGCAAGGAAAATACACTAAGGCCAAACAACCCCAACACCCATACTTTAGCTTGTTTTACTTTCATTGGGTAAAAACAAAAAACCGACACAAAAAATAAAACAAAAAGCAGGGAGGAATAATATTGAACAATGGATAATAGATAAAAAACACTCCCATCTAATGCTATTTCTCTGCTTGTATAAACAGCAACCACGCCAGACAGGATTAAAAAACTAACCCCGGCTAGAGAGAAAAAAATATTAACCGCTTCAAGCCGGTTTGAAGCAAAAGCTAGGACGCTCATACTGACAAAAAAGATCCCTCCGCCAATTAATAGTTGTAGCCAAAACATTAAAGGCAAAGAACTGACTGGGCGGGTATTATTCGGAGTCACTTCAAATAAAACATTACTGTCATTTTCAAGAAAAATTTTATTTGAACTTAGGATACTTCCAACCTGCGACTGAAGGCTAAAAAAATAATTAAACTCTTTATAAATATTAAAGTTATAAGGCGTTCCCTGTATAAGTTCCTTACTTAACCTAACTGCATTGATTGCATTATGTATTGCAATCAGTTGTTCTCCTGGCAGAACAATATTAAATGCCGGACTATTTTCATCAACGGATGCTACGTAAATTTCTCCTGACACAGGTTCCACCTGCAAGCCAACACCTAACCACGGAATAGATGTGGCAAGTTTAAGACTCAGCAATACAACCAACACATAAAATACAACGCTGCTAAAAAATATTTCTTTGGATGATAAAGCTGGCTTCATTTAATTATCAAAGACATTGTTTGTAATGACACTCATTATTTGTTTTTGTGTAAAACCACGTTGCTGTAAAAAACGTATTTGCTTTTCTTTTTCATTCAATTCTTCAGGCAGGTTTTCTCCAAAACGTTTACAACGTGCTTGCATTGCGCGTTCAAACCACTCAGGCTGATTAAAATCAAGATACGCATCTATTATTGACTCGTCAACACTTCGTTGTTGTAATTCCAGACGAATTTTTATAGGGCCAACGCCACGATTACTTTTTAAACGAATAAAGACTTCAGTAAAACGTGACTCGCTAAGGTATTTTTCCTGAACAAGCTGCTCAATGACCGTATCCACATCAGCCGCATCATGTCCTTTGTTTTTCAATTTGGATTTTAATTCGAAACAAGAATGCTCGCGTCCTGCGAGCATTCTTATTGCGGATGCGTAAATCTTGTCATCCATGATGTTACACTTTCACAGGCTCTTTATCTTTCAGGCCTCCCACATCTTTTGCGGCATCAATTTCAACTTTCTTCTTAGAACCCTTGCCGGTTGCTTCTTCTTCAGCAGATAAATCCGGCAACAAAATTTCACGAATTTGTTCTTCCAGACCAAAAGCAATATCCGGATTTTCTTTTAGAAAATTACGCACATTGTCTTTACCCTGACCGATGCGGTCACCATTATAGCTATACCATGAACCAGCTTTATCAATTAAACCATGCGTCACACCCAGCTCAATGATTTCACCTTCGCGGGATATACCTTCACCATACAAAAGGTCAAAAACAACTTGTTTAAACGGTGGTGCCACCTTGTTCTTTACAACTTTAACCCGCGTCTCATTACCCAAAATTTCGTCACCCTTTTTAATTGCACCAATACGACGAATATCTAGACGTACTGATGAATAAAACTTCAACGCATTACCACCAGTTGTTGTTTCAGGGTTACCAAACATCACACCAATTTTCATGCGTAGCTGGTTAATGAAGATAACCATGGTGTTTGATTTTTTAATGTTCGCAGTTAATTTACGCAGTGCCTGACTTAATAACCTAGCCTGCAAACCCATGTGTGAGTCGCCCATATCGCCTTCAATTTCAGCTCGCGGTGTTAATGCGGCAACCGAGTCAATCACGATAACGCTGACGGCACTTGAACGCACTAGCATGTCGGTAATTTCCAGCGCTTGCTCGCCCGTATCAGGTTGCGATACCAGCAACTCATCGACATCCACACCCAGTTTTTCGGCATAGCTCGGATCGAGTGCATGTTCCGCATCCACAAAAGCGGCTGTACCGCCCGCTTTCTGACATTCGGCAATCACTTGCAACGTGAGTGTTGTTTTACCGGATGATTCCGGACCATATATTTCGACGACACGTCCTTTTGGCAAACCACCCACACCCAAGGCAACATCAAGTCCCAAAGAACCGGTTGATATTGTTTCTATATTACGCATTGCACTGGAATCGCCCAGACGCATCACACTGCCCTTGCCAAACTGCTTGTCAATTTGTGCCAGTGCGTTTGCTAATGCTTGTTGTTTTTGATTCTCGCCTTTGTCAGCCATTGGTGTTTCTCCTGTTATGGTTATATTCCATTATTTGTTTCATTTATTGTTCAGCTCAAAAGGTTAATGTCCATTTCAATTAAACCTTCGCCTCACTCTGTAACGAACAATAGCCAATACCTTTTTTAATGTCAATACTTTTTACCACCTATTTATTTTTTATTCTCTAGTATTTTTTATGGTGTAGTATAATGTAGTTAGATATACTCTAAACATAGGATAATAAGGTTAATTTCCCCGTGGATAACGACAAGAATAAAGATAAGAACAGCCAAGCTCAGGCCATTGGCCGATTAAAATGGGCAAACCGGCAACGGCTGCAATACATTGAAATCATGGCCTTTTATACAGGTGTGGTGACCCGTAGTGATGTGGCGAAGACATTTGGCCTATCCGATGCCGCCGCCACCAAAGACCTGAATTTATACAACCAAATCGCACCTGATAACCTTATATATAGACACACTGTATTTGGCTTTGTCCCCAGCGAACATTTTGAAGCTATTATTGCTGATTTATCGCCTAATACCGCATTACCGATGATTGCCAATAACTTAACTATCGTCGGTGGCGCAGAGCCGCAACACTTGGTTTATGGCATTCCGGTTGAGCCTTTACCGCTGCCAACACGCTTACCAAACAAAGAAATACTGGCGCAAATTATTCGCGCAACTCGGCAGCATAAAAAATTACACCTAAATTATCTGTCGTTATCAGACAGACATGATGATGAGCTCAAAACAGATAACACACGGATTATCGAACCCCACGCTTTGGTTAACACTGGGCTTCGCTGGCATATCCGAGCTTATAACGCGGAAACCTTTGATTTTAGAGACTTTGTGCTGTCACGGATCAGTGACGCAGCGATTCTCGAGATTGGCGCGGAATCGAGCCCCGAGTTTGATGATAACTGGGTTGAAAGGGTTAATCTAAAATTAAAACCCCACCCCAAACTAAATGAAAGAAAACGTCAAAGCTTGCTTCTGGACTACGATGCAACCGATGGTGTGATTGAACTTCAGGTACGGGGCGCCCTACTCGCTTATTTACTGCAACGCTTGTCGGTGGACACGACTGAAGACTTTTCGATGAACCCCAATGCCTATCAACTGGTCATTGTAAACCGTGACGAAATTGAGCCTTTTGCAGAGTGGATTTTCAACTAAACCGATAAAAAGCCCAGCAATTTTGCTATAGCGACGTCAACCGCCTGTTGCCGCACAGCATCGCGATCGCCAACAAAGATTTCGGAATGCGTTTGAAGCTGACCATTAATGCACCAGCCAAACCAGACCAGACCCACTGGTTTTTCTTTGCTGCCACCGGTTGGCCCGGCAATGCCAGAAATGGCCAAACTCACTTCCGTTGCCGCCTGCTGACAAGCACCCAACGCCATTTGTTTAACTACTTCCTCACTCACCGCACCAAAGTCATCCAAACTTTTTGCCAACACCCCCAACATCTCCTGTTTGGCACGGTTCGAATAGGTGACATAACCACGCTCAAACCAGTTAGAACTACCCGCCAAATCGGTGAATAACTTGGCCACCCAGCCGCCAGTGCAAGACTCGGCACAAGCAATATACCAACCTTTATTGATTAAAATATGGCTAAGCTGTTCAATTTTCAAACAATTTTCGTCTTTTTTTACTGTAGAACTCATTATTTTGTGAATCACACCCACGCAATAAATTTGATAAACCCGTAAAATCACCTACCTTATTGGGTGGAACTTCATTTAACAACCGCCCATTTTTTATGTCCGTAATTTTAAGCCAGAATAAGCACTGATGGAAATTAAGAATAATACAGCGTCTAGTCGTCCTCTCTTTTTGCCCAACAAGCAGAAAAGCAATGCTGCGCGCACGGCCATATTGCCCCTCAATCCACTAAAACAAGAACAACGAAACTCTGCAATAGAAAATGCCGGCAGCAGCCTATCAAAAACGGAGTCCAACAAAGAAAGTTTAAGTTCGATACAAGCACCCAACATCACTAGAGCGCAACAGCAAGCCCATTCAAGTCGCCAAACAAGTACTACAAGCTACAAAGTGATTGCCCACGAGCAACAGTTGGCGCGTCATGCAGAAAAAGCCATTGCTTCTTATAATATAATAGAACATAGCCAATACGGCCAAGAGTTGGTTAACCGTATTGAATTGCTTGTTTAAATTTTAGACGTTAATACCGTTTAGTTAGTCATCTAACATCGACTGAATCACCGCACCCACTTCAAAACCATCACCATGACGTTGTTTCATTACCCGCACAACTCTTACCCGTGCATGCAATGGCTTGGTTAAATCATTCGATGGGACAACCTTAATATCAAGTAACGATTCTTTTTCAACATCATTTTCGACAATGAACATTAAACCTCGGCCGCTTAAATTTTTTAATATAGCCTGTTGATCTAATAACGTTTCAACGGCGACATCATCGTCCATGTCGTCTGGCGTACCAAAGCTAATAGCACTATCCACTGCCACACGTACAAAATCACGTTTTTCATCATAATTTCGCAATACACCATCCTCCTCAATCCATATTTTAATAGAGTATAGTACGCAAAAATGAAGCCGTCTTTGTTTTGAACCACTTATTGCCAACCCCGTTTACTTGTCGGTGCGCAAAATACTTTATTCCTTGACACCTTAATCCAATTGCTATAATTTTTGCGCATCAGCTTCTGGTATCTGTAAGGCAACCGCCTAAAAGATGAAACGGGAAACCGGTGCGCTCATGCTAATTATTCAGGCAATGGGCAATTCCGGCACTGTCCCCGCAACGGTAAGCGAGTTAAGACGGATCATACAGTCACTGCAGTATTATAACGCGGGAAGGCGATTCATCTGGTTACTAAACCACTCGCGAGTCCGGAGACCGGCCCGAAGTTACTATTTGGCACAGCGGAGGGCTGTTCACCAGAAGGAACTTAAACTTGAACACTTCCTTCTTAAGGTCATTCCTCTACAGATAATACTATCTCACACAGGAGAAGACCCCGTGAATATATCGATAAACACAGCATCTAAAACACAAAGCATTAGCTCACGCATCACAACCAGCCTTATTACTTTAACACTTGGCCTTACTATTGTTTTTGGTGTTGGTTTTGCACAAGGCACAAATGATGCACTCCACAATGCCGCACACGATACTCGACACACCATGGTTTTCCCCTGCCATTAAAATCTAGCGAGCACACATTATGATATTGCGTACGCTACTTATTGGTGCGCTGATAGCAGGAACACTGACCGGTGTTTTATTTACTGCTATTCAGCAATTTCAGGTCACACCACTGATACTTGAAGCCGAAACCTACGAATCAGCTAACAGCGGGCACACCCATGCCTCCGCCATGCAGAGCGACCATACTCACGAAAGTAACACACCAATATCAACACTCAATAATCAACGATTATGGTTTAGCCTATTAGCCAACATACTGGCCGGTATTGGTTTCGCTTTGATAATTGCCAGTGCTATTCAATTTTCTGGACAAAAGGGTTGGCAAAAAGGCCTGTTATGGGGAATAGCCGGCTTTATTGTGTTTTTTGCAGCCCCCTCTTTTGGCCTTCATCCAAAACTTCCCGGTACAACCGGTGCACCATTACTAGAACAACAACTGTGGTGGATTACAACAGCAACAGCAACAGCAGTAGGGATAGCTCTACTGGTTTTTTCACGATCAACCGGTTTAAAAGGTATTGCTCTACTTTTATTGATTATGCCACATATTATTGGCGCACCTTTGGCGGAACAAGCCTATAGCAGTGTGCCGGATTGGTTACTGCAAAAATTTGTTATTGCTTCCACTATTGCCAATGCCCTCTTCTGGCTGGCCCTCGGTACTTCCGTTGGCTACTTGCTACGCAACTCGAATAATTCGACAACCGAATGACAAAAAACGCCTTACCAACATCGCTTAATGAACGTCATCAACAACGCATGCACCGTAAAAAAGCCGTTGTCGATGCCTCTATTGCTAAAGCCAATGAAGAGCGCGGTATTATTATCGTCCACACAGGCAACGGCAAAGGTAAGAGTAGCGCAGCATTTGGAATGGTGGCTCGCGCATTAGGTCATAAGATGCGCGTTGCGGTTATTCAATTTGGCAAAGGCCGCAGCGCAACAGGTGAAGAACTTTTTTTCAGAAAGATCTTGGCGGATAATTACCATGTCATGGGCGAAGGCTTCACTTGGGAAACCCAAGATCGTGAACGTGACATTAGGGCAGCTGAAGCAGCTTGGCAAAAAGCCAGCGAATACCTCGCTAACCCAGACTATGATCTGGTTGTGCTGGATGAGCTAAATATCATTCTCAAACACAAATACCTAGCACTCAACTATGTTTTAAAAACACTGCAACAACGCCCGCACATGCAGCACGTTATTATAACCGGCCGAGCCGCACAACCGGAACTGATCGAAATGGCCGACACCGTTACCGAAATGCAAAATACCAAACATGCCTATAAAGCCGGTGTGCGGGCACAAAAAGGTATCGAATTATGAATACTGTTCATTGTCCAGCCTTACTGATCAGTGCCCCCGCATCAGGGCAGGGAAAAACCACGGTGACCGCAGCACTGGCTCGACTTTATCGTGAACAAGGACAAAACGTTGTAGTTTTTAAAACTGGCCCCGACTTTCTGGATCCAATGATACTCGAACAAGCTTGTGGCCAGCCTGTTTACCAACTGGATCTGTGGATGGGAGGCGAAACACACTGTCGACAATTATTATATAAAGCAGCTTGCAAAGCTGACCTTATTCTCATTGAAGGAGTAATGGGTCTATTTGATGGCACAACCTCCAGTGCCGACCTTGCCGAACTATTCGATATTCCAATCCTTGCTGTTATTGATGCAACAGCAATGGCGCAAACCTTTGGTGCGATTGCACACGGCCTTGCTCATTACCGCAACAAATTGCCCTTTGCCGGAGTTATCGCCAACCGTGTTGCAAGCCTCAGCCACGGCGATATGCTCGCCGAAAGTCTGAAGGATATACCTTATATAGGAGCTCTGCCTCGCGACAAGGCCTGCGAATTACCATCACGTCACCTTGGGTTATTGCAAGCAGATGAAATCACCGATCTAAACACGCGCATCGATGCAGCAAAAAAACTTTTGATTGACGCCGGTTTTGATTACCAACCAGCAGCCATTGCTTTCAAGGCAACTCAAAACCAGAACGTTAAACCTATCTTACAAGGGATGCGCATTGCCGTTGCACGCGACCCTGCTTTTGCTTTTGTTTACAAAGCAAACCTTGAAATACTAAACGAAATGGGTGCCGAGCTATATTACTTTTCACCACTAGAAGATAATACTTTACCCGATGCCGATAGCCTTTACCTGCCCGGAGGTTACCCCGAATTACACCTTGATACACTCGGCAAAAATACCGCCATGCATGAAGCAATCAAATTGCACCAACAACAAGGTAAACCGATTGTTGCCGAATGTGGCGGCATGCTCTATCTATTAAAAACACTTACCGATAAAGAAGGCCAATCACAAAACATGGTTGGCCTGCTCGACGGCCATGCAACAATGCAGCAACGCCTAAGCAACCTCGGTATGCACAGCGTGGAATTACCCGAAGGTAAAATACATGGCCATACCTTCCACCATTCATCATTACAGACTTCCATGGCACCCATTACAACAAGTAAGAGTACACGCAAACGGGGGAAAGGCGAAGCGATATACCGGCAAGAACGTTTGCATGCTTCTTACTTGCATATGTATTTTCCATCTAATCCGGAGGCAAGTGCCCGCTTGTTTATGCCATGACAAACACAACAGCTAAAGTCTGGTTTGTCGGTGCCGGTCCCGGCGACCCAGAACTATTAACCATTAAAGGGCAAAGCCTTATTCGTCAGGCCGATGCCATCCTATTTGCCGGTTCACTGGTGTCCGAAGCAGCCATGCGCTGGGCCAAAGCCGATTGTGAAATAGAAGACTCAAAAGGCATGGATCTAGATGCTATTACTGGCTGGTTAATTGAAAAAGCGAAACAGAACAAATGCGTTATTCGTTTACAAACCGGTGACCCAACGCTATACGGTGCACTTATTGAAATGGTTCAACCTCTGGATGCCGAAGGTATTGATGTTGGTGTTGTTCCCGGCGTGTCATCGGCCATGGCATCGGCAGCGGCCGCCGTCGAAAGCCTAACACTACCCGAAATAACACAAACCGTTATTCTCACACGCACTGAAGGCCGAACACCCATGCCAGAAGGCGAATCATTAAAAGAGCTGGCACAACATCACTGTACACTGTGTATTTTTCTTTCAATTACCTTATTAAAAAAGGTACAAACTGAATTAATGGCTGCTGGTTGGGGTAAAGAATCCCCCATTGTTGTGGTGCATAAAGCCAGCTGGCCAAATGAAGAAAAAATAATCCACGGCACCATTAGCAACATCCGAGAAAAATGCCGCGCAGGAAAAATTAATAGTCAGGCAATGATTATCGCCAGCCCCACTATCGGTGCTCGACAATGGCCTGAATTAAAAAAATCCAACCTTTACGATAAAGACTTCTCTCACCGTTTTCGCAAAGCACAAAAGAAACAGGAAATAACATAATGAAAACATCCATTCTACTGGTCGGGCACGGTTCACGCCATCAACCGGGCAATGACGAAATTACGCAATTCTCAAACAAGTGGAAAGCGATGAATCCACAATGGCAGATTGAAACCTGTTTTATCGAATTTGCCGATGTGTTACTCGATGAAGGTCTCGACAATGCAGCGAATAATGCCGAACGAGTCATTGTTCTACCATTAATTTTAAATGCAGCCGGCCATGTGAAAATGGAAATCCCACATCATATTAACAAGGCGCGTGAACGCCATAGTCATGTTGAGTTTGTTTATGCGAAGCACCTCGGCGCTAACGATAATATTTTTACTATTGTAAAACGCCGTTTAACCCAAGTTATGACACAGCTCGACATGCCGGATCCAAAAACAACTGGAGTCATTATTCTTGGTCGCGGCTCATCCGATCGTGTTGCCAATGGCGAGATAGCAAAAATGGCACGTTGGTTATTTGATGAAACCGATCATGAAAATATTGATATCGCCTTTACTGGTATTACTTACCCGCGTCTTGAAGCAGTAATACAAAAACAGGTTACTCTAGGCATGACTCAAATTGCTGTTTTACCTTACTACCTGTTTACCGGCACGTTGATTGAGCGTATCAAACGCCAAATTAAACGCCTGCAACAACAATACCCGCATATAGCCATTGCCCATGGTGACTATTTTGGTTTTGAGCCTGAAATTTATACCCTGCTGAATCAACGTGTAAACACAGCGATGGGGGAAGACACTGACACATATATAATGGAATGTGATGGCTGCTCATATCGACAACTTGCAGAAGAACATGGCCACGACCATAGCCATGATCACTCGCATGAAAATAAACCCGAGGTTGCAGCATGAACAATACCGTAACAGAACAACTCACTCAGGCAGGCCAACAAATTGAACATGACTCCTTTGCCATTGTTGATAAAGAAACCGGTACGCACAATTACCCCGCAGATCAATGGCAAATTGTGCGCAGAATGATCCACGCTACTGCCGATTTTGAATTTAATGGCCTAGCACGTTTTCATCCTTATGCGGTTAAAGCCGGACTCCAAGCCATAAGCAACGGTGCCAATATTATCGCAGACGTTGAAATGATTTGCGTTGGCCTGTCACAACCACGACTGGCTCACTTTGGTGTAACAACCCACCACTTTATTGCTGATGAAGATGTTATTGCTCAGGCTAAAGCTGAAAATACCACCCGCGCTGTACAAGCCATGCGCAAAGCGCACAAAGCTCGGTTACTGGATAACAGTATTATTGCCGTTGGCAATGCTCCGACAGCCTTACTAGAAATTAACCGCCTGATTCATGAAGAAAATATAAAGCCATCATTGATAGTCGGCATGCCGGTTGGATTTGTGTCGGCAGAAGAATCTAAATATATCATCAGTCAACTAAGCGATATCCCTTGGATTATTACTCAGGGACGTAAAGGCGGTTCAACCCTAGTGGTTTCCGCTATTCATGCATTGCTGGCGCTTGCCGAAGCCCAGCAAAAATCACAATCCTAAAACCCTTATCAGGCATTGGACATCGTGATGGAAAAAAAGAAAAAAAAGAAAGGAGATCGCAAAGGTTTTACCACCGGCGCTTGCTCGGCAGCAGCAGCACGCGCAGCCACACTGGGGTTGCTCAACGGTGTGGTACCCGAAAAAGTAGAATGTCTGTTACCCAACCAACAACAGGTCAACTTTGCAGTAACTGATGGCTATTGTAACGACACCCATGCACACGCTGTTGTTATCAAAGATGCCGGAGATGATCCTGACTGTACCAACAAAGCACCCTTAACTGCCGATGTCCGACTACTGAATAAACATAAAGGTGAAGTGATTTTAATGGGTGGCGAAGGCGTTGGTACCATCACCATGGCGGGGCTAGGGCTTGATGTTGGCGGGCCAGCTATTAATGCTACCCCACGTAAAAATATCGAAGAAAATGTGCGCCTTGTTGCCGAAAAACTACTCAATGATAATGGTCTCGAAGTCACCATTTCAGTACCTAGCGGCGAAGCGATGTCAAAGAAAACACTCAATGCACGTCTCGGAATCATCGGTGGTATTTCAATTTTAGGTACAACCGGCATCGTACATCCCTATTCAACCGCCGCCTTCCGGGACAGTGTCATTCAAGGTATACAGGTTGCCGCTAACCAAGGACAAGATACCGTTGTCCTGACCACCGGTGGGCGCACAGAAAAATTTGTTATTAAGGAATTACCCAAACTTGCCCCAGCCTGTTTTGTACAAATGGGTGACTTTCTTAAATACGCTTTAGACACTGTTATAAAAGAAGGTATCCAGCATGTTGTTATAGGCGGTATGGTCGGCAAACTGACCAAAATGGCGCAAGGCGAGACCGTTACTCATGCCGGACGCAATGCTGTGAATACTGGGTTACTGGCCATACTGGCCGACAGTATCGGTGCCAGTACCGATATTTGTAATGACATTCGACAAGCAGAAACCGCACGTTACGCCAGTGAACGTATGGAAGAAATCGGCTTGCTCACTGAATTTTATCAAGCACTGGGAAACAAGGTAATAACCACCTTGCTTGAACGTTACCCAAACAAATTCAATATCAAAGTATTAATTTGTGACTTTGACGGCAACAAACTTGCCGAAGCCACACAAGGGGAGCAGCATGGCTGAACCTTGCAAGATTATAGGCGTACTGGATAATGCCGGCGATGGCCTAACACCAACGGCACTCGCACAGCTGAAAGCGGCCGATGTGGTTATTGGTGCCGAACGTACGCTGTCGCTCTTTAGCCCTTTTATAAAACAAGGTGCTGAACAAAAGAATTTAACTGGCCAACTTCGTTCTGTTCCTGACTGGGTATTGTCGGCACAACAAGCCAACCAAAGCACGGTAATTTTGGCAACCGGTGATCCACTTTGTCACGGTATTGCAAAATATCTATTGACAAAGATCGGTGCTAATAACTGTGAAATTATACCCAACACATCCACCTTGCAACTGGCCTGCGCTCGGTTAAACGTTCCATGGCAATCTGTACAGATTTGCTCTATTCATACCAAAGACACTGGCGAATGGGATGATAAAGCCGATATCAGACATGGCTTGTATCCTTTATTGCAGGCCTGTATGCAACATGAGTTATTGGGTATTTTTACCAGCTCAGATAATACTCCCGACCGCATTGCCCGCATGCTGCAAGTCGAAAGACTAAGCGAACAGTTTACAATTTCGGTTGCCGAAAATTTATTAACCACAAAAGAAAAAATTCACTCTCAACTATCCATCACCGAGGCAACAAAAATAAACTTTGCTGACCCAAATATTGTGATATTACAGCGCCAAGCGCCGTTACCAGATAAAGTATTATTCGGCCTTGAAGACCAGAGTTATGCACAGCGTAAACCAGATAAAGGACTGATTACCAAACGGGAAGTGCGTGCGGTTTCGTTGGCACGTTTACAATTAAAACCCAACAGTATTGTTTGGGATATCGGTGCAGGTTCCGGTTCAGTAGGGCTTGAAGCAGCACAGCTTTGTCCATCAGGTTATATTTTTTCTATCGAAAAAAATCAGGCCGATGCCAATATTGTACGCCAAAATCAGCAACAAGCCGATATTCATAATTTCAAATTATTCCACGCAAAAGCACCTGAACATCTTAATAACTGGCCCAATCCCGATGCTATTTTTGTCGGTGGTTCCGGTGGTGAGCTTGCTAACTTAATCGAACTTTGCCTGCAACGTCTGAATAGACATGGTTGGTTGGTAATGAACTTTGCCACCATTGAAAATCTGAATGTAGCCACTGAAACATTAAAACAAAATGATACCCATTGGGATATCACCCAACTGCAAGCCAGCCGCAGCCAACCCATTTTACATATGCACCGCATGCAGGCCGAAAATCCTATCTGGATTGTCTGTGCCCAAGTAACCAACAACCAGCCAGAGAAACATGATGAACAATAAAAAATCCGGCACTTTATACGGCGTATCCCTTGGCCCTGGTGATCCCGGGCTGATAACTCGTCGTGCATGGGACATTCTGCAACAAGAAACTGTATTCTGGACCTACCCTATCAGAAACAAAAAGAGTGACAGCTATGCGTTGGATATCGTCTTGCGTAGTGGCCTAAAAATACCAAAAGACCATGCTGCATTGATCTTTCCCATGACCCACGATAAGGAAAAGCTCAGTAAATACTGGCTAAATGCAGCGCAAACCGTTGTTAATATTCTACAAAAAGGACAAGATGTGGCTTTTCTTGTCGAAGGTGATGCTTCAACGTATTCCACCTTTGGTCATCTTGCTCGCACAGTGCAAACCCTTGCAGAAAATATCGACGTACAAACTATTGCTGGAGTCACCTCCTTCAACTCAGCCGCCGCACAACTACAACAACCACTGGCTGACGTTGACGATACGATTGCTATCATCCCCGCCGGTTATGGTCTAGCCGTCATTTCCACTTTACTACAGCAATTCGATACTTTGGTGTTGCTCAAGGTTAAACCCTTGCTGGACGACATCATTGATTTACTCGACACACACGGCCTGCATCCCCATAGCCACTTTATAGAAAAAGCCGGTTCCCCTGAAGAAAGGATTGTGCATAACATTGCCAATCTAAAGGGACAAAAAGTCAATTATCTTTCTCTGATGATAGTCAAGAATCCACAACGGCAGCGAGGCGAAATCATTCGTGGTTGCCGTAAAAAGAACACAACAACACAAGAAGACAATTTAAAAGAGAAACTCGCATGACAAGCACAACTCCACGCATCGGCATGGTGGCGATTACCAAACACGGTGCCGCCCAGCTCGCAACATTGGCACCACAACTGCCTGAGGCCAATATCATTGTGTCGGAAAAATTTGCCAAAACCATGCAAGGCTTATCCAACAAGGTAAATGTTTACAGCGGTGCACTGCGCGCACAAATGGCTGGGCTATTTGAAGACTACGATCAAATTGTATTCTTTATATCCCTCGGCGCGGTTGTTCGTCTAATTGCACCCCACCTTAAATCAAAAGATGAAGACCCTGGTGTTCTGGTTGTTGATGATGCCGCCGAATTTGTTATCCCGGTACTGTCTGGGCATATTGGTGGTGCCAATGCCTATGCCGAGCAACTTGCAGAATTTCTGCAAGCCAAAGCAGTACTGACCACCGCCTCTGATGTTGGTAAAACCATTCCTGTTGATATTCTAGGTCGCGAATTCGGCTGGAAAGTAGAAGCACCTAAAATAAACATCACTCGAGTCTCTGCGCATGTCGTTAACGAGGAACCCATCGCCTTTATCCAAGAATGTGGTGAAACAAACTGGTGGACTCGACCAACTCCGTTACCAAAAAATATTCATTTGTTCAAACACTTTGACGAAGTTGATCTTAAACACCACAAGGCCATTCTTTGGGTTACCCAGCAGGACATTCCACTCACACTCTGGCAAGAACTTGAAGAACGTCTGGTGGTTTACCGGCCAACAACGGGAACAAGCAAGTGAATATTATTTTAGGCGTGGGCTGTGATCGTAATACTTCACAACAAACACTGGAGCACGCCATTGATCTGGCTTTAAAACAAGCCAGCCTGACACGCGATACAGTACAGGCATTGGCAACCATTGATAAAAAAAATGATGAAGTTGCCCTACTCGCATTATCAGCCGAACATCACTGGCCACTGTATTTTTATTCAGCAGAACAGCTTACCGAAGTTGAAGTTCCTAATCCTTCCGAGATAGTACGAAAATACATGGGCACACCGGCAGTGGCTGAAGCAGCCGCCATACTGGCAGCCAAAACCAATATGAAAGATTTAATTGTCGAAAAATTTAAATACCTGGGCGAAGATAAAAAAAACGCCACGGTATCCATCGTAAGGAGTCACAATGAGTAAGGGTAAAATTTTATTAGTTGGCTTTGGCCCCGGTGCCGAAGCCCATATGAGTGTCCGCGCATTACAGGCCATTGAAGAATCCGATGTTGTCATTGGCTATTCTACTTATATCAAGCTGGTTAAAAATCTACTCGGTGGTAAAGAAGTGATCCGTAAAGGTATGACCGAAGAAATTGATCGCTGTATCGAAGCCTACGAACAAGCACAGCTAGGCAAAACCGTGGCCCTGATTTCATCTGGCGATATCGGTGTCTATGGTATGGCCGGCCCAACTTATGAAGTCTTGTTAAAATCTGGCTGGAAACCCGACAGTGATATTGAAGTAGAAATTGTGCCCGGCAGCACGGCTCTTTCGGCATGCGCCTCTTTAGTTGGCGCGCCTTTAACCCATGACTTTTGCTCAATCTCTCTCTCCGATTTATTAACACCCTGGCCAACGATTGCCAAACGCATTGATGCAGCCGGCCGCAGTGACTTTGTTGTTGCTCTGTATAATCCTAAAAGTGGTCGACGTACTCAACAAATTGTCGAAGCACAACGTATTTTATTGCAATACCGTAAACCGGATACCCCAGTTGCCATCGTTAAATCGGCTTACCGTGAAGCAGAGAATATTCAAATGGTACACCTTGATGAAATGAAAGACTGCAAAATCGGTATGCTCACAACTGTTTTAATTGGTAATAGCAGTACTTATATGGATCAAGGCCTGATGATCACCCCTCGCGGTTACGCAAATAAGTATAAAGATATTACCGGCGATGCGCTCGAAGGTGAAAAACGTGGGCGTTCATTAAACATGGGGTTAGAGGGTTGGAAAAGTTGCGTTCGTGAATTTTTACGTAGCAGCGATAAACATTCCTTACGTGATGTTGCGCTGCATTTTGACAGTGCTGCCGGTGACATTATCTCCGCCATCAGTGAAGCAAATAACGATACCGACCTAGACGACCATTCGGGTGAATTTTCAGCGGCGCGCGTACAACAAGATCCACAAAACGTGATCGAAGCGGCCAAGCAATGGGGGCAACTGCGTGCAGTGGTTCGTAGCGAAGCCGGAGCCGTGGCCGAACTCATGGTGCATGCAGAAGATTTTGCAATGCGCCGTGACTGGTTAAATATCGAAAACGAACACCTTCATCTACATATCAACTGGCCTCGTATTAAACAAGTCTGGTTTGTACGTCGTGCCGATAAACTATGCAGTGTGCACTTTACTGATGAACGAAATGAAACTGTGTTTAATTTATCACTGGTACGCACAGAAGGTGAATACGATATAGCAGCCTTAAAAACCTATGAACAAGATTGGCTAACATTAACTACATTAAATGAATTGGAGAAAGCAAGTAATGAGTAAGCTCGAAAAACCAAAAATGATGGCCTATGCACGACACATGTTAGTATGTGTGGGGCCACGCTGCACCGAAGAAGGTGAATCACAAGAATTATTTGATATGCTCGGCGAAAAATTTAAAGCGGCCGGTATCGACAAAGGTGAACTGCGCGTTAAACGTACCCGCACACATTGTTTTGCGACCTGCAAATCAGGTCCGGTTTTGTGCATCCAGCCTGATGGTATCTGGTATTACAATGTCACCGAAGATAATCTCGATCGGATTATCAATGAACATCTTGTCGGTGGCCAACCGGTCGAAGACCTTATCTATCACCGTCAAAGTCCCGACTGTGTTGCCTAAACATTAGTATGACAAGCACCACTCACTTCACTACTACCGAACAACCCAATGTTCATTGTTTCAGTATTGCATTCGATAATGGTTCGTTTTTTTCAAAACAACTTAAGCTAAAGAGTGTGGCAGAGGCAATATTATTCATTGCCTCTGCGGTAAAAAAAGCCTGATGTGGCGTAATCAGGACATTGGGAAATGATAACAGCATTTTAAAATCGGCATCGTCTATCTCTTTATTCGACAAATCCTGAAAAAAAAGATTTTGTTCCCGCTCATACACATCTAAACCAAGGTAACCGATTTGCCCTGAGCGCACCCCATCGATAGCGGCCTGCGTATCCAGTAAGCCACCCCGACTGGTGTTGATTAACATGACTCCTCGCTTCATTTTTGATATTAACGTGGCATTTATAAGGTGGCAATTTTCAGCCGTATACGGGCAATGCAGGCTGATCACATCCGACTGTGATAACAGTGTGTCCATATTCACGTATTCAACCGACTGGTTGCAACATTCGCTGTCTTGTATCGGGTCGACCGCCAATACCCGCATTCCAAGCGATTGCAGTGAATAAGCGACCAGCGCACCTATGCGCCCAGTGCCAATAATACCGGCTGTTTTACCGTGCATGTCAAACCCTTGCAAACCACTAATAGAAAAGTTACCGGCATGAACACGATTATCTGCTTCGGGGATGTGACGATTAAGAGCGAGCATCAAACCTAGTGTATGCTCCGCTACAGCATAAGGGGAATAAGCCGGAACATTAACAACGTGTATGCCTAGCGCACTCGCCGCGGTGATATCAACATTGTTGTAACCCGCACAGCGTAAACAAATAAGCCGAACGCCTTGTTTAAACAGTTGCTCCAGTAACAGGCTATCCACAACGTCATTGACAAAAACACAAATAGCTATCGCATCTTTAGCAAACTGCACCGTTTCCATGCACAGTGGCTGCTTAATAAAAATAAGCTCATGACCCACGGCTGTATTAGACTGGTTAAACGACTCGATGTCATAGGGCTGGGCATTAAATAGAACCAACTTCATTTCGGTGCTTTCCTTAACTTTGTTTTCTACCGGCACGTTATCTCAGTAAATACTGATGCCTTATTTTAAGGAAGTATAGTCGTAAAATCCCTTTCAGGATGCTGTATTACCCGAGGCTGAAAACGTATCAGAACCATCTGCATCTTTAGTATTATTTTCTGAAGCGGGCACCACTTTCATTGCAAGATAGCGTAATAAAACCCGTTCTATATCGGCCCGTTTTACCGGCTTGGTAATATAGTCGTCCATACCGGCTGCAAGGCATTTTTCCCGATCACCTTCCATTGCATTGGCGGTAAAGGCCACTATCGAGGTGGGCTTGTTATTATGCTGGATTTTTTCATACTGGGTTTTTTCATGCTGGCGTATTTTTCGGCTGGCTTCAAAACCATCCATTTCAGGCATCTGGCAATCCATAAAAATAAGGTCGTAGTTATTTGTTTTAAAACATTGCACCGCTTCTACACCATTAACGGCAGGGGTAATGGTTGCGCCATAGCTTTGTAAAATTGCGGTTGCGACCATCTGGTTCACCGCATTATCTTCAACCAGTAAAATCTCCGCATTTTCAAGTGTAAATTTCTCAACCGGTTTTACACTCGCTTCATGTAAGGTGTGGCGTGTGACCAAACCAATATCCTGTGCATTTTGTTTCGCATGCCATAGAGCAGAGAGCAACTTTGGCAATTCCTGTGAATAGGTAGGTTTGATTAAATAACCATTAAAGCCAAGCTGATGCATATTATGGCTGTCACCTTTATGCGGCGAACTGGTCATTAACACCAACTGTAGTGTAGACAAATCCGGCTGTGCTTTAATTTGTTGCACTAGTGCAGCGCCATCCATGTCGGGCATTTGAAAATCAGTAATCACAAAATCAAACGGAGTACTTACTTTTATAGCCGCTTGCAATACCTCCACTACCGCCAAGGGCGAATCAAGTGTTTTAACTTCTATGTCATAGGCGGCTAACTGCTCCAGGTAAATCATCCGTGCAACTTCATTATCATCCACCAATAAACAACGTAAACCAGCCAGTTGTTTAAAATCATCAAGTTTGATGGCAGTACGCTGTTTGTCACTGCGGCTCAGTTTTACGGTAAACCAGAAAGTCGAGCCTTGCCCCACGTCACTATCAAGCCCAATCTCGCCACCCATTAATTCGGCGAGCTGTTTACATATCGCCAGCCCTAAACCGGTACCGCCATAATGCCGAGTGGTCGAGCTATCGGCTTGTTCAAATTGTTGGAAAACGGCAGCCTGTTTATCTCCAGCAATACCAATACCGGTATCCTGCACAGAAATTCGCAACACACTATCCTGATGTTGACTATCCTCTGCTTCAACTTGTGTTTGTTCATCTAGCTCAACGGTTAACAGCACCGAACCCGCGTTGGTAAATTTTACCGCATTACTCAGTAAGTTAAGTATAACTTGCCGAATGCGCCCCGGGTCGCCTTTAAAATGCCGCGCCGTATCCGGCACATAGCGCAATAACATTTCGATATTTTTTTCACAACACTTCAGTGTCAGCATATCTGCAACTTCTTCGGCCAGTAGTTGTAAATCAAAATCAATTATTTCAAGCTCCATCTTACCGGCTTCAATTTTTGAAAAATCTAAAATATCGTTAATTAAATTCAGCAGCGCTTCTGCAGAAGACAGGGTTGTATTGGCATAGTTCTGTTGTTTGCTATTAAGCTCGGTATCGAGCAATAAGCCTGTTGCCCCAATAATGCCGTTCATCGGGGTGCGGATTTCATGGCTCATATTGGCAAGAAAGTCAGACTTCAGACGGGTCGCTTCTTCAGCCACTTCTTTTGCCTGCAACATGGCGGCCTCGGCTCGTTTAGTCAGGGTAATATCTGTTCGAAGTGCAATATAGCTTTGTGGTTTACCGTCTTTATCCATAAACGGCACAATGGTGGTTGCCAGCCAGTATAAATACCCTGCCTTGGACTTATTACACACTTCACCGTGCCAGACGTTACCACTGGCAATGGTGCGATACATATCCCTGAAAAAAGCTACATCATGGCAACCGGAATTGAGGAGCCGGTGATTTTTTCCCAGTAGTTCTTCTTTGCTATAGCCGCTGATTTCACAAAATTTATCATTGGCATAGGTAATGCCACCCTGCACATTGGTAATGGCAACAATGGAATGTTGATCCAGTGCAAATTTTTGCTCAGCTAATTTATCCAGTGCATCCTGTGTCTGTTGAGCCCGTTGCAGTAACTCATATTCATGCGCTTGTCGCACTTGCACCATATGGTTAAAAGCCTCGGCCAGTTTGCCAATTTCATTATCAGTACTAATATCGACCTGCTGGTTCAATTTACCTGCAGCCACTTCCATACTGGCATCTGCCAGACGAGTGAGTGGCTGGGTAATGCGCCGAGCCAGATAAATTGCTAATAGCACGACTAGCACACTGGTCAACAAAAGTATGACAAGCACAATCTTTCCCTGTTTATAAGCACCAGCCAAAGCCTCATCCCGATTTATTTCGCTGATAAGCGCCCAGTTCACACCAGGCAGTCTCACAATTTGGTGCAAACCAATAACCAGCTTACCTCTGGGTCCTATATATTCATGGGCCGCATTATGCATGTCATCAGGATGCTGTTCCTGCTCATGCTGCAGCCAGAGATGAAATTGCTGAGTATCAATACGTTGTAACACGCTGTTCGCTGTTTCATCATGACTCACCGGGGTGCGTGCCAAACTGTCCTCCCCTACCAGGTAATGTGTCAGAGAGCTGCCACTGTCCTGTACCTGTACTAATTTAATGAGTCTCTTCAAACGCAACTGTATTGCAAACACACCGATAATGTTTCCTGTGTTATCCAGTACAGGTGCGGCAATAAAACCGATTAATAGATCCGTATCAACACCGTGGCGGCGAAAATCAGAAAATTGAGCCTCACCGGTTTTCAAACTGGTTTTGACTATTTGGGCAAACCTGGTGCCAGCATAAAGACCCGTAAAAAGATTACTACCCAGATCATCGTCACCAAGAACCGAGTACAAAATATTACCCCGGGTATCGATCAAAAACAGGTCATCCATATAATCATAACGGTGGGTCAGGGTGATGAGATCCTTTTGTCGTTCATCCACCAGCAAAGCCCAGGCATACGTCTTCACAAAGTCAGCTGGGGGCTGATTGCTTGCCTGCAATCCCTGTCGCAAGGCTGCCAGAAATTCAACATTGCGACTGTTTTCAGCCTGACCATTTAAATCCATAAAACGATAGCTGAACCAGGTTTTAATAAAGATGGCTTTTTGTTGAGCTTCCCGCTCCAATTCGTGCATCACTGTTTCTGTCAGGCTCTTTTCCATCTGCCGATAACCAATCACCGAGGTAACAGAAAGAGGCAATAAGGCCAGGAGTAAAAACCACAACAATAAACTACGCCCGAGCGAGGTGAAGTTTTTTCCCTCACTCCCCTTATTGGTTTGCTTTATATCCTCGTTCACGTACAAATTACCTATGCCAAAATAGCCAGCAACGCACAAAGGCTTTGTTCGAATATGCTATAGTCGCCGTTTTATTCATCATGGAACCGCTGCACTATCAAAACGCATATCAGCAAAGGCATCAATATCCACTGCTCTTTTCAAAATACCACCTTCGACCGCCAAATCCATAATTTGCTTTAAACCACCTTTATCAATATTCAAATATTCGTAATTAATCACCCGCAATTCAGGGTTCAGACTGGCAATAATCGCCTCACGTGTATGCGCCGGGATGTGTTTACGCACGATGTTCACAATACCTTCAAGCAGCTTGCCACCCGCTTTTCTGGCATGTTCAATATCGGCACCGGCCTTGCGGATATAAAACATCACTTCTTTTAATGCATGGTATTTGTTTGCAATGGCTTTATCGGTGGCCAGGGCTATGCACTCAACATGGCCGTGTGGCCATGGCATTACATCTTTGGAATACCATGCCACATAGCCAAAGCCGCCGGTTTCCACTACATCCGCCCAGGGCAAAGACTGTTCAAAAGCAGCAGCAGTTGCACGGTTACTTTTACTCTTGATAAATGTTGGCGATTTGGGTGGCGGAACGGCAGTGGCTAGCACCTCGGCCTGGTGGTTGTGGGTTAAACTCATACTTACGTTGTACTTTTTAAGGTAGCGATACAACACAACCGTGTGCGTCGCCAATAAATGCGGCATGCCAATTTCAGTGGGGCGGCCAGTTTTTGAATAAATGGCCTTCAATGCAACGGCCACCTTTTCATCTGGCTTCCGATCCTTACGTTGAGCAGGTAGCTGCACACTTTTATTGAGTAATTCATTAATTGCCAATGCATTGCCATCGCGGTGCATTAACCCAATCCAGCGGAAATGTGGTTTCTGGTTATACATGTCCATTGCCAAAGGGCTCATCACATAAGCCATATCCACTTCGCCAGACTGGAAATAGGCACGTAGTAAATCCCAGTTTTTCATCTGTTGAATTTGAAAGTCCGCCTGTTTCATTTTATGCCGGTAACGCTCATACGCAACTAGCGCCGCATAATGGTCGGCCAGAGGAATATAGAGGGCCTTAATAACCCGCCTGTTAGCTGCCGATGCCGCAAATACAACCGAAAAACCACAATAAAAAACCAGTATCAGACTGACAAACACTCGCTGAATGTATTTATTCTCCATGTCCGCTCCTTAATGCTGTTACAAGCTTATATATCGGACAAATCAAAGCCAGCTTTAGTATTTTGGAGCTGTATATAAAAATAGAATATACTGAATTACCCCCATTGCCTTGCCAATAATAATCATTGAAGCACCCTGTTTCACTAACAAATAGTTAAGATAATAAGAAGACTCAACAGGACACATCGCAACACAATTGATACCATAACAACTTATGGCAAACCTTCATAAATCAACATAGTCAGCAGATGATAGATTTAGAGCAACACACACCAATGATGCAGTGGTGTGGAAGTTAATGTATTCAATAAGTTATGTTCATAATTTTCAAACAATCGTCCGTAAGACTTACATATTTTTTAACGTTATTTTCATCTTTTTTAAAATTAATTCAGGTTCCCTTTGATGAATCTAAGTGTTTCTTCTATCTCTTTCATCGTGGGTAATTCACCATAAACCAAATTTGAAAATGTACATGTTTCAATATCTGACAAATATCATATAGATGACGAATTCGATCAGATAGTTTTGCTATCAGATCTTCGTTGTAACTGTCTTTAATAACTCCCAACATTTTTTCAACAAGTGTTCTTCTTACAGACAAAACATTGATCGAAAAATTCTCAAGTTCAAAATGTTAAGTCAGATCTGTTTCATTTTTTTTCGTGAAAACTTCGGCTATCAACGTTTGTAATTCCCGTGACTCAAAAGGCTCTGGCCTGGTAAAAGCGTTAACCTCAACAAGCAACTCAGAAGAAGCTTGTCCAAAATCATCTCCATCAACACTGCGTGGGTATCGATAAACTGTCTTACGATATTTAGAGCCTTTAGATTCTCTCGCATCTTCTTTTAAATAAGTAAGACCTTGAGTCACTACACTCTCAACACCTTTAACTAATTTTTTCCGTGCAGCATCTGTTGTATTACCCGCATCTCCGACAAGTACGGCCAAATCAATATCTTCTGAAAAGCGATCTATGAGTCTATATGCTTTGGAAAGAGACGTACCACCTTTAAAAACAACATCTCCCGCATGTGTTGACTCGGAAAGATGCTTGAGTGCTTTCGTCACCCAATAATCCTTTTCAACATAAACTTGCGGCAAGCCAATTGTTTCAGCGGTCACAGCAACTAATTCAGTAAACACCTCATTATCTTCATGCAGCTTCATCGGATATTCCATTTCTTAGCCATTGGCCACTTTAATGGATCAAGCTTTAGCTTATAGATTGTCGTTGGATTAAGGGAACCAGCCAAAGTACTGGGAACAGATAATTCCAAACTCGTGAACAACAAACTCAGCAACGCTCTAACTTGAGGGCTATAGTAATTTTTCGCTAATTTCAGCAAACGTCCTTGTTCACGCTCTGATAATTCCGAAATGTATTTACGCATGATCTTAAGAGAAAGGTTTATATCGGAGTCCATAATCTTCTTTATATCTTTTAATACATCCAGATATTGTAAAAGCTTAACGTCCTTTTCCTGAATAGGAATACGCGTCACCACTGTTTTAATACGAATAGTGCCAAATTCTTTTTCTTGCCTGCCTCCGTTATATGAAACAGTAATAGTACGCGGCATTTGCGTTGTAAGCCCTAACTGGTTATAGAGCGACAAACCTGTCACATAGCCACGCAAACGCCCATTCTTATACAGCATTGAACGGATCAGTTCGCTGTCCGATGGTTTTCTAATGCCAAGTAGACCCTTTTTCGGGACGTAAAACTTACCTTTAGAAAACCGCTCTAACCGTTTACCCGCCACCAGACGGCTAATTGCCTTAATCACAGCACTAGGCGATTTGGCATAGCCAGGCAATTCCTGATAGCCAAATATTTGACCAGCAGGCATGGCTTTGACGGTATTTTGAATGGTTTGCGCAATGCTCATAGGAATCCCCTTACGCTACTAGATTAGCCTAATGAACAGAAATATAAAAGTTTTTACTTCTAGAAACATGACATTTAGATAAGCAGATGACCTATTCCTTATTCAACTTGTTGGTTTTTATGCCCTTCTTACCACATGACAACAGGCTGGTTTAAATATCTGCGTTTTTGCACACTCTAGGTGTGCATATACAGTTATTGTTAAACTTATTGTGCTATTTAACCCGCTCAGTGCAAATGATCGCTGTGAACGCTTGAATGAATTGCCTTAACGATTTTTGGATCTAAAAAATTAAAATGTACCACAGCATCAAAAAGCGGTGTTTTTTTGATCTTATATTTATGGTCATAATGTTTATCATCCTTAATGACTTCTAGCTCTGCCAATCCAAAGAATACTAAAAAGCACTTACATGCCCTTGAGTAATAACAACGGCGCAAGTCTTCTTCTGGGGTGGAATAAGACGACCCTTCCATTTCATCAATCACCATAGGGAAAGCTCGTAGAAAATCATCCTCATAGACCGAAGTAAAAGTCATTTTCTCGCCATATTGCTTTAACAAATACAGGGTAAATAAAAACGATTGCTGTATAAAAGGAACATCATTGTAACGATCCCAGTAGCCCCAATTAAACTCGCGGCAATAGATTTTAAAAATAATGGGATAGAGACCTTTTAGTCCTGACTTGCTGGCGATCTTTTGATATTTTTTGGTTAAATAGAAACGCCCCTTGGTTTTGCGAAGAAATCCTGCCAACTCAAGAATAACGCGCGTTACATGTAATTCAAAAAAATCATCTTCTTTATTGACCTTGTGAAAGGAAGTGAAGGTATCATCTGCATATAATTTGCTGTAATCATCCCATATTTCTCTACAAAGTTTTTGGGGTAGACCACCCCTGGCTTTTGTTGCCGTTAATCCCTTGTCATCAATCGCTGAAATAATACCCTGCATTAACATCAAAATGGGGGCATCAGGCTCTATGGGTAATTGCTCAGCAAACTGAAAAAGCTCAGGTGTGTCATAGGCAAAATTAAGCATTCGATAAACTTGTTCAGAAGACAGCCCAAGAAAATCATCTTGTG